>Ga0265294_10002064_pt1 | contig 26590 bp, 21 predicted proteins | sample MunlanPumphouse3_FD_192504 | JGI IMG/M metagenome (GOLD analysis project Ga0265294, IMG submission 192504) | Groundwater microbial communities from a municipal landfill in Southern Ontario, Canada - Pumphouse #3 | ecosystem: Environmental > Aquatic > Deep subsurface > Groundwater | place... | reverse complement strand
TTTATATGGTATTTATGCTAAACGAACAGCTTTGCAATTTGAACCACAACCTCTGATAGCTTATACTGCTTTAATTGGTGGTATTCTATTAGCAGTAGTTATTGTCGTTCATTTAATTGTGAAAGGACGGGCGCTTTCACGTCGGGATGCCTGAAATAATCTAAATTTCAGGTAGAGTACTCCTTTACGGGGGAAGTGGGTGCTTAAAAAAATGTCTCCTTCGTGTATCAGCCTAGTTATGGCCTGTATGATATCTTGAGCTTCCCAGTTATGGAGTAACCCAAAAAATGGGTTGCTCCTCATTAAAGGGGGGCAGTGCAGTAATGAATATGATCCAGCTAATAGAAAGGCTGCCTCACTGCTAGTGTACCGTAATGGGTACCATCTAATGAGACGGAGGATTTGGCTTTTGCCATCAGGTTCTTCAACAACGGTTTGATTGCAGATATCACATCCTGAACAACTATCATGAGCAAAGCCCATTAAAAGTAGCAATGCCTCTCGTCGGCATTGATTCGTTTGTTGCCAAACTGTGAGGAATTGTTTGAAAGGATGGGAGTTTTTATATATTTTTGCCTTCTGTGATTCCTCGGCTCCTAAGAGAACGATTGATTGAGCCGGATTACCATCTCTACCAGCCCGCCCTGATTCTTGTAAGAAAGATTCAACATCATACGATAAATCTATGTGAATGACACTTCTAATTTGTTTTTTATCAACACCCATTCCATACGCACTTGTCGAAAATAAGAGGGCTTCATTGTGGTCAAAAAACCATTGTTCAGTCTTCTCCCGTTCTTTTTTATCTAGTCCGGCGTGATAGTAGCGAATAGGTAACGAGGGATTTCTCCTTTTCAACTCCCATGCAAATTGTTCACAGCGATTGCGGGTTGCACAAAATAATACAGCTGGTCGTTGTATACAGCGCTGAACTAGCATTTCTAGGGCATGCATCTTCGAAAGAGTGGGAAGTGAGCGATACGTGATATTCGGTCGATCTGGATCTCCTAAAACGACATGGGGTTGTTGGCCCCTAAAAAGGATCTCCGTAATTCTTTGTATAATCCGCGGGGATGCGGTTGCCGTGAAAGCGGTAATTTGATCCGGTTTTAAAGTGTTAAACACCTGGGGTAGTTCTAGATAGGCCGACCGGAAGGTTTCTCCCCATTGCGTAACCGTGTGCACTTCATCAATGACTAACAAAGAAATTGGATATGCGGAGAGTCTGGTAAGTACTTTTTTACTTTGTAGCGTTTCGGGATTGGTAATAATAAATTTTGCTTGGGTATCTTCTAAAGCAGACCAAACAGCCTCTCTTTCTGCTACCGTTTGCCCTCCCCGTAAAAACAGTGCTTTTTCACCTAGTTGATCCATTCGCCGACCTTGGTCATTCATCAAAGAGAGTAACGGGTAGATTACCATGGTGATACCAGGGATTAACAAAGCTGGCAGCATGAAACAGACACTTTTACCACTACCTGTGGGTAAAACCACTATCTGTTGTGGGGGTGCATTCTCCCTCCTTGCAGTACCATACAAGCCACTTCGTTCTAAGATAGTCCGAATAACTAATTCTTGATAAGGGTAGAGAGATGGTAAGTGAAACTTTTCATGTAAGAGAGCGTGTATCGATGCATCAGTTGGATGAATATATTCTTTCATATCCTTAATTACGAGAATTATGAGAAATTTACTTCACATGAGATGATACTATTCTTAATGCATCACGGCATGCAAGATGAATTCTTTTGATCAAGAAAAGACCAAAAGATCAATTTTAGTACGTTAATACAATCTGGGCTAATCAATTTTTTGCTTCATCTCTGCATGAAGACTAAGAAGTCGTATGGTGAGTAGAACAGCTTGAACTTATTGGGTTGATAAAAATTTTGGTTCCTAGTTTGATTGCCGAAAGAATTATTTAGATATATATTAGTACATAGTAATATATGAACACAAGGAGTATTTGGTATGGCTAAAGTTAAATTGGCAGTAATTTTTTATAGTGTGGGTGGCTCGAATTTTCAAATGGCAAAGTGGGCTGCAGAAGCTGCAAAAGAGGCCGGAGCTGAAGTTAGGGTATTGAAAGTAGGGGAACTTGCACCTCAGTCTGTTGTTGATAGTAATCCAACCTGGAAAGCAACGGTAGAAGCAACTAAAGATGTTCCTTTAGCTACGGCTGAAGATTTGGAATGGGCCGATGCAATTATTTTTAGCACACCAACCAGATTTGGCGTCATGGCTGCTCAGATGAAGCAGTTTCTCGATACGATGGGAGGTATTTGGGCACAAGGCAAGACTATAAATAAGATTGTTAGTGCCATGTCCTCGGCGCAGAATCCTCATGGAGGCCAAGAGGCAACCATCTTATCTCTTTATACCGTCATGTATCACTGGGGTGCCATAGTAGTTACCCCTGGATATTCTGATCCCGTAGTATTCGGAGCTGGAGGCAACCCGTATGGAACCTCTGTTACGATTGGACAGGATGGGAAAATGATTGAAGATGTTGAAGCTGCAGTGAAGTATCAGGCGACGAGAACGATCTCTGTAGCACAGGCTTTCAAGAACGGAAACAAATAATTTCCAGCGTTACAAGGGAGGCTAAAACTGCCTCCCTTGTTGAGAATTACAAAATAACAATTAATAAAAAGGTCATAACGAAAAAAACTTGCATGTCTATTTATTGTAATTATCACGTAGAATGAGTTAAAAGTTACTTCATATAAAATGCTATTTTTGCAGAAATAGGTGTAAATATGGTTGCTCCCTAAAATATTGCCTGCAGAATTGCCAGTGGTGTGTTATTCTAACAATGTTTACTACTTTGAATTTTCCAAGGGAGATTATATGAAAAAAAGTATACTAGTAATACTCATCCTTTGCATTGCGACCTTAGGCTCTTTGTTTGCGATGAACCAAAGTCTTTCATTGGGCATTCTTGCTGATACTTATGACTTGTTAGAACCGGATGATCTTTCTTTCACGCTAATTCCTAATATTGAGTATAAGTTTGGTACCATAGTAGAAAATGCATTTACAGGATTTGTCTATGCTGACCTCCCTTATAAGATTGGCGATGACTTTGATACATTATTTCCCTCTGCTCAAGTAGGGATAAATTATCGTATCCAATCTCAAAAAGATGCGCCATTTATTAACATGGGTCTTACCACTAATTTCTCTCAAAACCAGCAACCAACTACTACTACAACTTTATCTGCCTTAGCCCATTTCTACTGGTACCCTTATAACCAAACTCAAGAATACATAGTTCACAACCGTTATGAAGAGTTGGTGGAAGGGATTCGCTTTGGGTTTGGGCTTGATGTTGGAGCTGATGTTAACAACTTACTTGAAACACCCGATATTGCAACTGACCTAAACGGAGCTTTGGTTGGAAGGTTACTTTTTGGCTCTTCGTTGAGCGATCATGTTTGGTTTTTTTCCAACACGACAATAACTCTTCCCCATGCTAAATTCGAATTAGGCTCCTTTTCTTATATGCTAGGAGCCGATGCTCATTCAAATATTCAATTAGCCTATATGGGAAAATCGTTCCAGATGTGTGTGGGAGCATTAGGTTCTTTTAGTTTGAATAAAATCTACACCAGCGCTGGATTTTTAACAGAGAATACGTATAGCTATGGTTTCACATTGTATGGAGAATTGAGTTATTTTATTATCCCACGTCTTAATGTATTAGGTGGAGCGAGGTTCACCGGAGCTCGCGCTTCATTAGATGATGAAATCTACGCCTACGTTAGTGTAAATTACTTCCTGATCTAAACCATATTGATTTTACTCCAGTTTCCTCTCATATTAGGGAATTGGAGTATGTCCACAGTAAAAATAACCTCACGAAATATAGAGATCTTCTTTGATTAGAATATATCGTAACTACCGTTTTGGACTCTAAGTTCCTTTATATATTTCGCTGTTTTATGAAAGTGATTGATTAAAACTGCTTCTCTGCGTACTGTTAGGTAATGAAGATAGAGCCTAGTGCTATGCTAAAGAAATTACGGGCTATTTTAAGTAGACGTCAAAAACAAAAAAGCTTGTGGTTGATACTCCTTTTTATGGCGATGTCTCTCTTTCAAGTTGTGGGAGTGGCTGCAATTTTTCCGTTTGTGAACCTAGTTATGGATCCTACCTTGCTCGAGTCTAATCAGTTACTTGGATTCTTGTACCAAACTTTTGGATTTGTCTCCTATAGTTCCTTTATCCTTTTTCTCGGGATTGCTCTGTTTGTGTTTATTATTCTCTCCAATGCTATTTCAGGGTTCACCGTGTGGGTGAGAACACGCTTTGTTATGGGGTTGAATCATGAACTCTCCACCCGGTTACTTACAGTCTATATCTCAAAACCGTATGCCTATTTTTTAAATAAGAATACATCGACCCTTGGTAAGAATCTTTTAGCCGAGGTGTATCAACTGACGAACAATATGCTTATCCCCATCTTTGAACTGGTGGTGAATACCATGGTCATTCTCACCCTCGTCATTGTACTGTTCATGACCGACTTTATTACCACCTGTGTCGCGTTAGCTATTCTTGGTGGCAGTTATGCGGTAATTAACTTTCGGGTCAAAAAGAGGGTAAAGCGCGGTGGTTTGGAGCGACTTGAAGCAAATAGAGGGCGCTACAAAATCACCGGAGAGGCTTTATCTGGAATTAAAACTACTAAAGTTTTTGGGCGTGAAAACTATTTTATTAAACAGTTTTCAGCTTACTCAAAAAAGTTTACTCAAGTTGAAACCTCTGTAAGAACCATAAGCGAGATTCCCCGTTACCTGCTTGAAGCCCTAGCTTTTGGCGGGATTATCTTACTGGTGGTGTTTCTAACCATTACTCGTGGGGGAGCCTCAGATGTCATTCCCTTAGTGAGTTTATTTGCCTTTGCCGGATATCGTCTGCTTCCCGCGATGCAAAAGGTATTTCAAGCGGCCACCAGTATCTATTTCAATCAAGCAATCTTAGACACCCTTCATCAAGATCTAACGGAGGATGTAACAAAAAGGGACCTGGAAATTGGCGAACCAATCTTCTTTACAAAAGAGATTCGGTTGAAAAATCTTAGTTTTTCATATCCTGATACATCGGTGACCGTATTAGCAAATATTAATTTAACTATTAGGAAAAACAGCACCGTTGGGTTTGTTGGTACTACTGGCTCAGGTAAAACTACCTTAGTCGATATTTTACTTGGGTTATTAGTGGCCCAAGAGGGAGGTCTCTTTGTTGATGACGTCCCTCTAACAAGTCAACGACAACGCGCTTGGCAACAAATCATTGGTTACGTACCCCAAGATATTTTTCTTAGCGACGATACCGTCGCCCGCAATATTGCCTTTGGATTAGCAGATGAAAAAATAGAGAGTGACAAGGTCCAAGCTGCCGCCAAAATTGCAGCATTAGATACCTTTATTTCTGAAGAATTAGCTCATGGCTATGAAACAATCATCGGCGAGCGCGGGTTGCGTTTAAGTGGAGGCCAGCGCCAACGAATTGGCTTAGCTCGGGCCCTCTATGAGAATCCAGCTATTTTAGTTCTAGATGAAGCGACCAGCTCGTTAGATGGGGTAACAGAGACCGCAGTCATGAAGGCTATTAACAATGCCTCTAAGGATCGCACAGTCATTATGATCGCTCACCGCTTGAGTACCGTGCGGGATTGTGATGTAATATATTTGATGGAGAAAGGGAGCATTGTCGCTCATGGTACCTTTGTTGAGTTAATGGAAACCAATGCAACCTTCAAAAATATGGCCAAACAATAACTACCTTGAGGAGGAGTGTATGTACGAACCAAAACCTTCACGCTATAAAGAGATGAAGTATAATACGTGTGGGAAAAGTGGTCTGAAGCTACCAGCAGTTTCTTTAGGACTCTGGCATAACTTTGGCGATACCACACCATTATCGAATGCTCGCGAAATGATTCATACTGCATTCGATCTTGGGATAACCCACTTTGATCTAGCGAATAACTATGGGCCGCCCCCGGGTTCTGCGGAACTCAATTTCGGGAAAATATTGGCCGAGGATTTAGCTGTTTATCGTGATGAATTGATAATTTCCTCTAAAGCTGGCTATTACATGTGGCCCGGACCATATGGAGAATGGGGTAGTCGTAAATATGTGTTGGCAAGTCTCGATCAAAGTCTAAAACGGACGGGACTCGATTATTTCGATATCTTCTATTCTCATCGATTTGATCCCAATACGCCGTTAGAAGAGACTATGAGTGCCTTAGAGACGGCCTATAGGCAGGGTAAGGCCCTCTATGTAGGTATTTCCTCGTATTCAGCCAAAGATACGCGCAGGGCTTATGAGATATTACAAGCACGTAACATCCCCGTCCTGATTCACCAACCTTCCTATTCGATGCTCAATCGCTGGATTGAAGCTGATTTACTGGAAACATTAGATGAGCTTGGCATTGGAACTATTTGTTTCTCACCTTTAGCCCAAGGCATGCTCTCTGATAAATACCTAAAGGGAGTTCCATCAGGAAGCCGTGCCGCTACCGTTGGTACTGCCCTTTCGAAGAAAATGCTTACCAAGGAAAATTTGCAACGTATTGAGCAATTGAATGCAATAGCTCAGCGCCGTGGTCAAAGTCTAGCTCAAATGGCCCTAGCTTGGGTTTTACGACGCAAAGAGGTAACTTCAGTATTGATTGGAGCAAGTTCTTCCCAGCAGATCATTGAGAATGTAGGTGCTTTGGCAAACTTAGCGTTCAATGCTGAGGAATTACAAGAAATCGACTCGTATGCACAAGATGGTAATATTAATCTCTGGGCACAATCGAGTAGTTAAATTGATTTAGTCAAAGTAAATTCAACTTTGCGATCGCTATAGTGCCCCCACTGAGATGGGGGCATGAGCATCGCAAGGCGCATCATTATCTCATCGATTAATTGCTCACGACCATGGGCATCGAGGCGCCCCTCTTTTTGGACAAGTTCAAACGGCTTACCTACAACAAGAGTAATTGGAGTTCGTTTTAAGCGTTTAATATTTTTTGAAAAATTCTCAAAACCTAACGTTGCAATAGGAATCATCGGAACCTGCTTTTTATAGGCAATGAAAGCGACACCCGCTTTCCCTTGTTGCAGATTACCATCCTTACTGCGAGTCCCTTCGGGAGCTATGGCTAAAATATTTCCTTTATCGAGTACCGCAAAACATTGTTCCATAGTTTGCCTGCCCATGTTTTCACGATCTACAGGGATCGAACCCCACAGATTCATGGCAAACCGGGTAAGACGGTAATCCCATAACTCTTTTTTAGCTAAGGCTACTAAAGAGCGCGGTTGCATAAAGACATATAAAAGTGGCCCTTCAAGGGTTGAGACATGGTTGGAGACTATAATAGCCGGTCCGTGCAAAGGCACCTCGGCTAAAGGCCGGGTATCCACTTTAAAAATTATGCGAAATACAAATCGCAACACTGCATTGGTAAAACGTTCAGAAATTTTCATGGCAATACTATAGCAGAGCTGAAGAACTGATGATAGATGCTCAAGATGATACTTGCTATATTTGATGCCCAGTAATATTGTGTATACCATAAGGAGGAGCATATGGCATCCGATGTGTATCAATTTTCAGCAATTAGAAATAATGGAGAAGAGTTTGATTTTTCGGCTCTTCAAGGTAGGCCTATGTTAATTGTTAATACAGCGAGTAAATGTGGGTTTACCCCCCAATATGCAGGATTGGAAGCTCTCTACAAAGAGTTCGGACCAAAAGGATTGGAAATTATAGCTTTTCCCTGTGATCAGTTTGCTCATCAGGAACCGGGAGATGATGCAGAAATTGCTCAATTTTGCCAAGTAAATTATGGGGTAACCTTCCCGATAATGTCAAAGATTAAAGTGAATGGGAAAGAAACTCATCCGCTCTACCTCTGGTTAAAAAAAGAGGCTTCTGGGAAACTTGGGAAAGCTATTAAATGGAATTTTACCAAATTTTTAGTCTCCAAGGATGGTACTACCGTACAAAGATTTGCCCCAGCAGTAGAACCAAAGGATTTGCGGGGGGCTATTGAGCAGGTATTGTAGTCTTTTTACCTATTTGTAACATCTTTTGAGGTATCGCCTACCTAGCAAGACAGAAAAAAGGTACGCAATAAGTTGGAATAGCTGGTATAAGATATACCCGTTCTTGAACACAATATGGTATGCTTGATAGAGCAATTGTAAATGAAGGAGTAATCAGCATGAGCAAGAATAAACGGTTTGTGGTAATTTGCTTAAGTATATTATTGGTGATGACGAGTCTCTTTGCGACGAGTACCGTCGCAGGTAATCTGAAATTAATTTTAAGTACTGCCCCTGAGGTGAAAACAGAAGTTGGCTATAATGTAAAAATACCCCTACTGCAAGGCAATGGTCCGCTCTTCAGTGGTAATAATTTGAAGGTGAAGGGGTTGCTTGGAGTCTCTCCGATTGCTACTACTCTAGCAGTCGATGCTGTATTCACTCCTATGGCAGTGATGGAAATCTCAGTCGGTGGAGCGATAGGTACTGGTTGGGATTTTCCTTTAATGAAAATTGAAGGACTGAGAAAATGGGATGGTGTTGCTGCTAAATATGATACCGATACTATGGGCGGAGTCTACTACAAAGGAAGAGCTGGTGTAGCCCTTCAATTCGATACAGCGGCAATTTGGCCAGGTGATTGGACCAGCATTTTGCTCAGAACCTATCATGAAGTCAATTACCAAGGGTATTCTAATGCAGATACCGCAACTAGTGGTGGTTGGGAATATGAGACAGGTGGATTGCACCAAAACGGTATGAATTATAAGGGGGAATATGTCTTAGGTTATCATGTACCCTTTATGGTCGACACGGTGGCTCTTATGTTAGAGACCTATGCAGATAATATTGGCAATAGTTTGGAACTGCCGAAGATGGTTTTTGACCTAGGTCTTATAACGAACATCCAGTTTACCGATAGGTTAAATCTCACTGTTATTCCCCAGTTTACGACCAAGAAGACCGACCCAGATACCCGAGCGATGAGTCAGGTCAACTTTAAATTTAAACGAGTGGCAGCGATGTTAAATTATTCACTGTAGATATAGTAAAACTAACTGCACGTAACATGTAGTAATACTCTCTGAGTTGAAATTATGTATTATCTTACCTATAATAAGTTATTACGTTCGCGATATCACTCAGAATATATATTATTATTACTGATATGGTAATTTTGCATCCATATTTGGAGGTTTTCATGCAAAACTTAGTTCCCGACTTTTCTTGGATAATACGCAATGGTAAAGCAAAGGATTGTGCTACGGCAAAAAAGATGTTTCCAGTCGAAGTGTCGCGCCTCGCACGCCGTTTTCACCGGCAAATTCCAGGGTATCAGATGAGCCCGTTAGTTGCTCTACCTAACTTAGCAGCTAAATTCGGAGTAGGTGGCATTTGGGTTAAAGATGAAGCCTCGCGATTAGAGTTGAATAGCTTCAAAGTACTCGGTGGTTCGTTTGCCCTTTATCGATTCATCCAAGATCGCTTGGGCATTGATGATAAGAAAATGACCTATAAATATTTAATATCGAAAGAGGTCAAAGAAAAGCTGGGTGATATTACGTTTGCGAGCGCAACTGATGGAAATCACGGTCGCGGAATTGCCTGGGCTGCCGAAAAATTAGGGCATAAGTGTGTTATATACGTCCATAGTGAAACGAGTATTCACCGGATTGATGCTATTCGCAGTTATGGTGCTATCGTGAAAATAATTGAAGGTAATTATGATGATGCGGTTAAGCAAATCATAATTGATGCCAAAAAGAATAACTGGGAAGTTATTAGCGATACTAGTTGGGAAGGCTATACACAGGTGCCAACCTGGATTATGCAAGGGTATATGACCATGATGACTGAAATTCAGGAACAATTCAGCGGACAGGGGATCGTAAAGCCAACCCATGTTTTTGTCCAAGCTGGAGTTGGTGCGTTAGCAGCTTCTGTGATTGGATTCTATTACAGTCTCTGCGGCAAAAAAGCTCCCAAGTGTATCGTCGTTGAGCCCGATAAAGCTCCATGTCTCTTTGAAAGTGCAAAACAAGATGATGGAAAACCACATAGTGTGGACGGTGCCCTCGATACCATTATGGCTGGTCTAGCCTGTGGAGAGCCCAGTGAGATTGCTTGGGAAGTTCTTAAAGATACTGCCGATGCCTTCCTCTCGGTCCCTGATTATGTTGCCGCCCGCGGTATGCGTGTCTATGCGACACCCCTGAAGGGAGATCCTTTTATTGTAAGTGGTGAAAGTGGTGCAGTTACTTTAGGCGCTTTACTGGCAGTTCTCAAAGAAAAAGGTGTCGATGAATTGAGAGATTTCTTAGAACTCGATGAAAATAGTCAGGTGCTCCTAATCAACAGTGAAGGAAATACTGATCCTATCCAATTTAGACAAATTATTTGGGAAGGAAGCAATCCGGTGCCTAAAGAGTATTGGTTCGAGCGCGAGTAACACATAATAAAAATAATTAAATTAATTGGGGGCGCTTGTACACAACATTCGTTCCCATATTTTTATTCTTTGAAAAAAACTGACTAATAGACTACATTGAACTAGATAAGGAGAGCAACCTATGCAATTTATTGATTTCCTTGGTTCGGCCATTGTGGTGGTAGTTGGAGTAGTGCTCGTAATCATAGTGCGTGCATTGCTCAATAGATCAATTCGCAGTACGAGCGGCAAAAGTTTCCCTTATCATCGACAGCTCATTACTTTTGCCATCGCCTTGTTAGGGGTGTTTCTTGCGATTGGCTTATTACCTCTTGAGCATCAGGTAAAAACACAAATCCTCAGTGTCCTCGGGTTGTTACTCAGTGCCGTAATAGCCATTTCTTCGACAACTATTGTCAGTAATGCCATGGCGGGGATTATGTTGCGCCTCATGCAAGAATTTCGGGGAGGCGATTTTATTGAAGTAGAAAAAATGGTTGGAAGAGTAACGAATTTTGGTATTTTTCATACAGAAATTCAAACTATCACGCGCGATGTGGTGAGTTTACCTAATTTAATGTTGGTCCAAAAACCGGTAAAAGTGACCCGCCGAGGTGGAACTTTTATCCATTTGGCTGTTGCCATAGGGTATACCACTTCCCATGCCGTTGTTGAACAACACTTACGGCAGGCAGCGGAATCAATCGGCCTTAAAGATGTTTTCATATTTGTGGAGGAGTTGCTTGACCATGCCATTAAGTATCGTGTGTATGGACTCCTTGAGGAATCGGCAGAGCGCTTGAGTAAAACTAGTGATTTGCATAAAGCCGTTCTCGATACCCTCCATGCCAATACCATTGAAATAGCTTCACCCTCCATTATGGACCGGAGAGAATTTCCTAACAATCATCTCTATAGACCTAAAGAGAGAGCTGTGGAGGAGAAGAAGGAAGATGAAGTAGCAATTGAAGAGGTAGCGTTTGACAAGGCGGAAGAGGCGGAGTCGATTGAACAATTGCGCATTGTAGAAAAAAAATTGGTAGCATCTTTAGAAAAGCTAAGTAGTGCAGATCTCTCGAAGAAAATAGCTAAGCAACGCAAGAGCCAGATTGAAGAAAAAATAAAGGATGTGCAGAAGGAGATTGCTGAACGAGAAGCAGATCAAGCTGAGAAAAAAGAAGCTGGCGATTAACATATCTAGCTGTTGTTAGTTTTAAGAGAGTTCCTCTTCTGGTTTTGTATAATTGTCGACATATTCTTGGATGTGCTTATGTAAATCATTAGCAATATCGTGGACTTCAAGCGCTTTTTTAGCTAATTCAGGACTCATGAGGTAGGCAATATCTATTTCTAATCCCTCTGCAATACGTTTAAGGTTTTTAACTTTTGGGAACCGTTTATAAGTTTCAATGCCTCCAATATACCCAGTGGGCATATTGCATCTTCTTCCAAGCTCCTCTTGAGTAAGGCCACGAGCTTGTCGATATTTGCGGATATTATCTATTATTTCACGCTCATATTCATCACGTTTCATCTAGACTACTTTACCCTAGCTTTTGTATTTGGCTAACCACCTAAAAAGAGATAAAATTATACCCATATGGTTATATTTTGTTAACTTTATCCTCTTTCTCTCTCTTCATGGGCACTATTGGCCAATAGGGAAAAAGTGAAAATATAGCGTGCAGTAAGAACTTTTTATGGTAAAATATTACTTTTGAAGATGGTAATGAGAAAATTGTTTGTGAAAGAGGGGTCAATATGCAATATCGTTGTAATGGTTGCCATACAAGCTATTCTTTTGATAAAGGGCGTTATAAGTGTGATTGCGGCGGACTTTTGCAGATTGAGTATCCCAAAAAACCACTCGATTTTGCCTCCCTTGCCACTTGCCCAGAGCGCTCTTTATGGCGTTATGCTAAAGCTTTACCTCCAATTTCATGGGATATAATCCAAAAAATTACCATGGGAGAGGGAGGAACACCTCTCATTCGATTAGAGAAACACCTGTGGGGCAAGGCAGATTATTTCATGCCAACCCTCTCTTTTAAAGATCGGGGAGCGGTTGTTTTAGTCGCAGCAATGAGTAAACTAGGAGTAAAACACTGTATTATCGACAGTAGTGGCAATGCCGGGACTGCAATAGCGGCCTATAGTGCACGTGCAAATATTAGCTGTGAAGTATTTGTCCCCATTGAAACCAATGCTCAAAAAATAGCTCAAATTGAGGCATATCAGGCAACGATACATCGTATTGAGGGCGGACGGGAAGCTACCGCTCAAGCAGCTCTTGATCGGGTGGAACTTACCCATGCCTTTTATGCCAGTCATGTCTACAATCCTCTATTTTGGGAAGGGACGAAAACATATCTCTACGAAATATTTGAGCAGTGCGAAGGAAATTTACCACAAGTGCTCGTTGTTCCAGTTGGAAATGGAACCCTGTTGATGGGTCTAACAATTGCTTTAGAAGAATTAAAAAGTTGGGGTTTTATCACAAAATTCCCCTTAGTTGTCGCAGTGCAAGCTGCCAATTGTGACCCACTCGCAAAGGCATTTTCCCGAGGGTTACCCGAGGTCCCTCCCATCAATAACAAGCCTACTGTAGCCGATGGTATCGCTATTACGCACCCATTGCGGGAAACTCAAATATTAGAAGCGCTAAGGTTTTTAAGAGGAACGTTCATAACGGTAACTGAAGAACAAATTCTATTTGCCCAAAGAGCACTGGCTTTGCGTGGAGTCTTTGTAGAAAAAACGAGTGCAGTAAATTATGCCGGTTATTTGAACATGCTCGAGCAACGAAAAGAATTAAAGGATGTTGCTACCGTTATCCCTTTATGTGGATCAGGGTTAAAAAGTTTTTAATGAAATATTTTATATATTGCTCAGGGTAAAAATATATGCAAGACTAGCGAGTATTATTTAGCGTAGGAGTCACCTTTGAGCAAGAAGTTACATACAAATACATATATAAATACAAAGTGGCTAATCTGGGCTCTTGTGCTTTTCTTATTTATTAGTATTGCTCTTAGTATTTGGATATTTGTAGAACCAGCTCAAAAGATTGATCCTTATGGGTCAGATTTACTTGAAGTAGGGCAAAGCGATTCCATAAAAATTCCCCTTTCAGAAGAAGAGCTCTCTTACCTAAAAGACCTAGAGCCGATTCGCTTTGCTGTTAATCCCGATTGGGAGCCCTTTGATATGATTGTCAACGGAATTCACAGTGGGATAGCTGCTGACCTCATTAATCTGATTTTTCAACGACTTGGGATTACCACAGAGTTGGTAATTACCAGTAACTGGCAAGAGAGCCTTGAAGTGGGGAAAGAAGGGAAGGTGCATTTTCTAGCCTTTTTGAACCGTTCTCTACAGAGAGAAGAATGGCTTCTATTTACTGAACCGTATTTTAATGATCCTACAGCCATAATCACCCGCGATGAGCACAACTATGTTACAAGCCTAGCTGAACTAGAGGGGAAAACTGTGGTATTACCGGACGGTTCGCGCTTTGAAGAACAACTGCGTAACGATTATCCAAACATACGTATTCTTTTAGTGCCTCGGGTGCTTGATGTTTTAAAGGCAGTTGAAAAACATGACGCTGATTTTGCGCTCCATTCATTAACTATGGCTGACTATACTATGCGTCGAGAAAATGTGTCTAATTTAAAGATTACGGGGTTAGTACCTCAGTATGAGAATAATTTCCGCATGGGAATCATTAAACAAGAACCAATGCTTCACTCTATTTTAAATAAAGGGATAGCCACAATAAGTGTCCTAGACATCCAGCGAATTAAGGACAAATATATCTCTGCTCCTTTAAAATCTTCTTTACATAAACGGTTAACCATAGGATTAGCCATAATGTTGACCATTCTTGTAGGTATTGGCCTTACATGGATTTATCTACTTCGAAAGATGAATCGTTATTTGAGTACACAAGAGACTGCTTTACGAAACTCTAGGGCTATGATGGCCTATATTGTTGAACATAATGCAAGTGCAATCGCAGTATTGGATGTGCAATTAAAATTTATTTATGTCAGCCAAAAATATGGTGAAGTATTCAACATCAGTAGCAACCTCATCGACCGACATCTTTACTCTGTCCATCAGCATGTGCCGGATTATCTAAAGGATGGATTTCGTGAAGCGCTAGCGGGATGTATGGCACAAGGTGCTGAAGATTCTTATACACGCTGGGATGGTATTTCAATCTGGATTCGCTGGGAAACTCGTCCTTGGTTTTTAGCTGATAATACTATAGGTGGGTTAATTTTCTACATTGAAGATATTACCGATCGAAAAGATGCTGAGGCAGCTTTACAAGGGCGCGAGGAAAAATTTCGCCTTATTACTGAACATTCGAGTGATGTAATTTGGGTGCTCAACATGAATTCATTAAAATTTACCTATATTAGTCCAGCAGTTGAGCAATTACGTGGGTTCACAGTAGAAGAGGCTCTCCAACAAAGTTTAGAAGATTCCTTGACTCCTACATCTTTTCGAAAGGTGCAGCGGTCTTTTAACGGGAAGTTGGAGGAGTTTTTAGAGAACCCTCAGTGGCCACAAACGCATTATATAGAATTGCAACAGCCTTGTAAGGATGGATCAATTATTTGGGTTGAGATTTCGGTGAAATACCGTCTTAATAAGAAAAAAGAGGTTGAGGCAGTGGGGGTAAGTCGTAACATTGAAGAACGCAAGAAAGCTGAAGAACGTATTCGCTATTTAAGTTACTATGATCAACTGACCGCTCTCTATAATCGACGCTATTATGAAGAACAATTACCAAAAATTGATAAAGTAGAGAACTATCCACTCACCTTGGTTATGGCCGATGTAAATCGGTTAAAATATGTCAATGATAACCTCGGACATCAAGCGGGCGATGAGTTACTTGCTACGGTAGCTGATAAGCTTCGTCAACATAGCCGAGAAAAAGATCTCGTGGCACGTATTGGTGGTGATGAATATGTGATTTTAATGCCCAAAACTAGCTTTCGGGTCGCTTCTGAGCTAATTAAGGTCTTAAATACTTCTTTACAAAGTACAAAATTTGGCTCTTTCTATCTATCGGTAGCCTTTGGCTGGGCGACAAAAGAGAGTAGTGATACTCCCATGGCCGATATTTTCAAAGAAGCTGAAGATATGATGTACACTAGGAAAAAATTGGAGCAAGCCAAGCGTACTTAACGATAGGATTTTTAGGTTTTTGCTATAATCTGTAATTTTAATCTTCGTTGGCTCTAAGTTTTTCATAATGTTAAGCTACACATCTGTAAGTAAAGTAACATGCTAATTTTTTTAACCAATGTCGCAGTAGTTTACAGGTATATTAGCGAAAGTGACGTAGTCTGGTTTCGCTCTGTTTCAAGCTTTTTTTTTTGAGATTTTCTGTGCTGGTGTTGTAATTTTTTACTGTGTTACGACCTCTTTTATGTATAGTACATGAGTCAAAAAAGTCTAATAATTGCAACAAATATCCAGCCGCACTTTTTGTGCCAAAATTGATTACAAGTCAATAATATACAAAAATCTGGAAAAAATGTTCATATATCAAAATATTTATTTATTGTAATAACTGTATATATAGTAGTTATATATTAGAATTTGATTAATTAAAAGCCTTATACTTAAAGGCAATTTGCTTGACACTTCTTTGTAATATTCCGTACATTGGAGAGATAACCATACAAAAGAGGAGATAAAAAGTATGAAAAAACTAAGTGTAATAACTTTAGCTTTGTTGCTGTTTGTTACTGGAGGCCTCTTTGCTGGCGGAGAAGCTGAAAGTGATGTACAGACAATCGTTTTTGGTGATGTTTCGTGGGATTCAGTCCAAGTACATAACAGGATTGTGGCCTTCATTATAGAAAACGGTTTAACAGGATATAAAGCAGAATTTATGCCAGGAGATACTCTTCCTATTCTCAACGGAGTCATGCAAGGTGACGTCGATGTAGATATGGAATCTTGGCACAATAACTTTCCCGAAGTCTACAAGAAAGGATTAGAATCAGGAAAGTTTGTTGATCTTGGGCAAAACATGCCCGATGCGCCACAAGGGTGGTATGTGCCACGCTATCTTGTTGAAGGACCTGGTGCCTTAGCTCCAGATTTGAAAAGTGTAGCTGACTTACCAAAATATGCACACCTGTTTCCCGATCCTGAAGAACCTTCTAAAGGACAGATTTTGGGTGGCGTAGCAGGATGGGCTCAGATGAGTCTTTCTCAAGAAATCTTTGATAAGAACAATCTTGCCGATACGTATAATCTAACCGTTATGGGAAGTGTGACACCTATTGCCGCAACGATGGTCAGTGCCTTTAAGAAGGGTGATCCTTGGGTAGGATATTACTGGGAACCGACTGCGATCCTAGGACGTTTGGATATGGTACGCCTCAAAGGGAGTGAATGGCCCCCGGCACTCGTCAATATATTGGTTCATACATCAATGCTCGAAAGAGCTCCTGATGTTGTGGAAATCTTAAAGGCTTATTCAACAACAGTTGAAGAAAATAATGAATTCTTGAAAATAATGGATGAAAATAAGTGGACAACTCAAGAGACTGCCATTTGGTTCTTAAAGAATAAAGAGGCTACGTGGACTTCTTGGGTTTCAGCTGATGTTGAAGCTAAAGTCAAGAAAGCTCTACAAGCACTATAATCAGAGGATTCACATGGCAGACGAAAATAATACACAAATAGTCATTAAAGACTTGTGGAAAGTGTACGGGAAAGATACTAAAAGGGTCTTTCAAGAAAACCTTCGCAACAAGAGTAAAGATGAAATTCAGAATGAAACTGGTTGTATTGTTGGAATGCGTGATATCAACTTAGAGATTAATAAAGGAGAGTTCTATATTCTTATGGGACTCTCCGGTAGTGGGAAATCGACCCTTATCAGAGCTCTAATTCGACTCGTTAAAACAACAAAAGGCTCAATCGTAATCAACGGTGAAGAAATCACCAAAATGAGTTCTGAACAGATGATACAATTCCGAAGAAAAACCTTTGGCATGGTCTTTCAAAGTTATGGGCTTCTTCCCCATATGACGGTACTTGAAAACGCTGCATATGGCCTAAAAATTCGTGGAATAGGGAAAGAAGCGCGGTATGAAAAGGCTCGGGAGGTGCTTGAAACCGTCGGGCTCAAGGGTTGGGAAGAATATTATCCCACAAGTTTGTCTGGTGGAATGCAACAGAGAGTAGGATTAGCTCGGGCGTTAGCCAACGAGCCTGAGATCCTGCTTATGGATGAACCCTTCAGTGGGCTTGACCCTCTCATCAGACGTCAAATGCAGGATGAGTTAGTAGAACTCCAATCAAAGTTACAAAAAACTATCATCTTCGTTACTCATGATTTGCATGAGGCTCTTAAGTTAGGGGATCGAATTGCTATTTTACGCAATGGCGAAGTTGTACAAGTAGGAACTCCAGAAGAGATCATCACGAACCCTGCAGATGAATATGTACAGGAATTTGTTCAAGATGCATCTCCGGCAAAAGTGTTGACGGCTAGTAGCATTATGAGTGATATCCCTGTTGTTACGTATGCCTGGGAAGGTCCTAAAACGGCTCTTACACTCATGCGCAAAGCAAAAAAACGGATGGGGTATGTGGTAGATAAGAAACGCAAATTTCTCGGGGTTATCACTGCCAAGGAGCTCAAGAGATTGTTAGAGGGCGAGGAGAAATATAAAACCATCCCATCAACTTCTATTGAGCTTGTTGCATCAGTCCACCCCGATACACTCATAGAAGATCTTTTTAATGTTGCCCCTCAAAATCCTTACCCGATTCCTGTGGTTGATGAGAATAATAGACTTCTTGGAAGAATATCGAGCGATACTATCTTCGACTCAATTTCTTCAAATGGAGGTAATAATGAATAAGTTCCCGGAAATGTTTAACTTGCCACTGGCAAAATATGTTGATAAAGCAATGGATTGGCTCTTAATAAATTTAGAAGGGTTCTTTGATTTTATCGGATTAATCATCTTGAAAGTGGTAATGGCATTTGAGAGTGTATTTCTCTTTGTGCCCTGGTTTATCATCGTTTTACTTATTGGCATTGCTGGATGGAAACTAATTGGAAGCCTGAAGACTGGAATATTTTTCATGGTTCTCATGGTAGTGATTGGATTCTTTCAATACTGGGACTTGGCCATGCAAACGCTCGCCCTTGTTATCTCGTCAGTAGTCTTTGCTCTCCTTGTTGGTCTTCCGATGGGAATTGTTATGGCTCGGAGTAATAGGGCTGAGAAAATTATGAAACCACTATTAGATGGAATGCAGACTATGCCTTCGTTTGTCTATCTAATTCCAGCCTTGATGTTTTTTGGTATGGGAAAGGTGCCTGCAATGTTTGCAACCATTATTTATGCAGTCCCTCCGGTGATTCGACTCACAAATGTGGGGATCAGAGAAGTTGATGTAGAAGCATTGGAAGCAGCTAAAGCATTTGGAGCAACGCGAAAACAAATCCTATTTGACGTACAGTTGCCTTTGGCTAAACCCTCTATTATGGTTGGAATAAATCAAACAACAATGATGGCACTTTCAATGGTAGTTATTGGGTCGATGATCGGTGCAAAAGGCCTGGGGATGGAAGTTCTTCTCGCAATCGGAAGAATTGAAGTAGGTCGAGGTTTTGAAGCTGGAATCTCCATAGTCTTCTTAGCAATCATTATTGACCGCATCACACACTCTTTTAGTGTGAAGAAACCTAAAGCACAACAGAAAAATGATGTAACTCAATAGCCTATATTATGAGATTGTAAACACACCTCTGTTTTTGGATGTGTTTGCCTTTTTAACGCTTTTGTTGAGTCTCAGGAACTAAACTGGGCAGCCCCTTTTGGAGACGGGCTCCCTTTCTTTTTACTCATTCCTCTGGAGAAGACAAATGTTTTTCTAATACACTATGGTGCATTTTTTTTGCCATAAGGCATTTGCATGTTTCCATAGCAGTGTTCGTTTAAACACGAATAGATATTTTTCGCACCCATTGTTATATTGAAAACATAAAGGGGATGAAAAATATGAAGAAGTTAGCTTTTTTGATAGTAGTGATTAGTTTCGTATTATTATTAAGTTCATGCTTACCGACTGAAGCTGTGCTTAAAAATCAACAGCCAGCTGGTTTTTTACTGGGTATCTGGCATGGCTGGATTGCACCATTTTCGCTGATTCTAGGTCTCTTCATGGATGGAGTAAGAATCTATTCTCCCTTCAATACTGGATGGTGGTATGATGCTGGCTTTTATATAGCAATTATTAGTGGGTTGGGGGGGGTGTCTCTCATAAGAAAGACAAGAGACAAAGGTAGATGAAATAGTATTAATTACACCTGAGAATGTGCTACATTTTCAACGTATGGCTTATGATGACCATAAAAAAATCTAAGTCGACTTTTTCAAAGGTTAACTCTTCTCCGTTTTGCATATTCCGTATATCCTACGGTTAATGTCTGTATTTAAAGAGCGAACACATGTAGTAGCGCGTCTACAAATCATCACCGCAATGGTAGTTTTTGGAACCATTGGCGTTTTTGTGAGGAAAATCCCTTTATCTTCTCCTGAGATAGCCTTGTGGAGAGGGGTGATCGCATTCTTGGTACTTTCTCTATTCATGTTGACGAGTGGAAAGTTGACCAGCTTATCGAAACACCGAGATAAACTAGTGAAACTATTTTTTTCAGGTACGGCGATGGGCTTTAATTGGATTTTGTTGTTTGAAGCCTATCGAAACACTAGCGTAGCGCTCGCAACACTAAGTTATTATTTTGCTCCAACCATTGTTGTTATTGTAAGTTCAATAGTATTTCGTGAACGACTAAATACTAAGCAGATTGTCTGTTTTTTAGTCTCGACGGCCGGATTGGTATTAATTATAGGGGTAGGAGGGGGAGGATCTAACGATTTTATTGGAATTCTCTATGGCCTAGGAGCAGCTGTACTCTATGCCTTGGTAATTTTAACAAACAAAGCAACCGGAAATATTGATGGATTGAGTAGGACATGGATCCAATTCGCAGCAGCAATTATCGTGCTACTACCGTATTGTTATCTAGTTAGTGGAATCCATATTCTAAAAATCCAGTGGGCAGGACTTATAAATTTGCTGATCGTGGGGGTGGTTCACACCGGAATCATGTATTATTTCTATTTTTCTGCTCTAGAACACCTAAGAGGTCAGCAAGTGGCGATCTTAAGCTATATTGACCCAATAGTTGCAGTTGTTCTTTCTGTAGCACTTCTTCATGAAAATATCACCGGGTTACAACTTTTCGGCGGGCTCATGATTCTTGGTGCGACTATGGCCAATGAACTTAAACTGAGGTTAACCACTGCCTAACAACCGAGTTTTATAAAATTCGATGGAGAGAGTTTTCGTGTGGAGAATTTTGGGTTTTGGTGGCGTTTTGGCGCAATCATTTCAAAGACATTGGTGTGATTAAGCAAAACAATATCAGGATACGTTAAACTAAATGGATTTTTGACAATCACTTGCCTTTAGTAGATAATGAATCTAAAAGTATCACGATTATCATAGTAAAATTATTGAGTTTCCAAGATTGTATTCCTAGATCGAAACAACTGGTAGAGTTTTCCCCATTTGGAAGGGAACGTTCTGTGATAGTCTGCTCACTCATAAAAACGAGATAAACTTGGTACCCTTACGATTATTACTTCGCAGTATGATCCAGAGGATTAGTGAATAATGTTTACTGTTGAAAAGGCACATACATAAAATTGTGCTCCAGTTAGCTTCCATGACTGGCCATATAACAGTAATTTCTCACAGGAGAGCATGTGCTATTCTATATTCTGCTAATGTTAATGCTTTTTTAAGTCATTGATCCAACAGGCTCGAGAAAACAACATTGTTCGATTAAAGAAAAACGAATTTCCGACTTTTCAATAATTTTATTCTTATTCAAGGCCCAAATTAAATCTTGAGCTCGGTCGCCTTCATGATAGGTTTTGCCATGAGATCTAAAGAAATCTTTCAGTGTCTTCTTAGCAGATCCTGTTCTCGGGATAGATTTGGCTTGAATTCCTAAATACTCGCAGATCCCTTCCGGATCAAGAAGAAAAATATCTTCAATCATCGCTCGTGCTGCTAAATCTATAATTTCAATATCTTTTCCTTCCAGCTTCTCTCTTAACCTTTTCCAATCTCCTTCATAAAATTTTGTAACATCCCGAGCATGAGAGTCCGTGTCATAACACAGAAAAATCGTCCATTTTATATCTTTGAATCTCTTTTTACACTCATTTTTGAACCAATCTGCAGAATGTGCAATTTGAGTAATGGTCTTCACATTATACATTCTAATGAGGACAGAGCTTTGAATAGAATCTACTTTATATATAAAGTCATTAATCGAATTATCAAACCATCCAGAATATGCACATTCTGTATGGTTGCCGGAGTAGTGACAAATCATCGTTTCATAGAACCTTGCCTCAGTGTCTCCTTCAAGGATGAAGGCAACCCCATGTGAGTAAGTCTGGTTCATATTGCCTCACTTTGTAAGATATTTATCAAGAATATAAGAGGACTTTAAGTCTCCAGACATTAAATTAAACAAATATTCTCCCACTGAAAGTCCCATATTTTGTGCAGTTGTTACCAACTGTTTTGTTTTACTTGAGGGAATTTTTTTAAAAACAGCACTACCTTTTCCTCCAGGTTTTCCTATGTAGATACTTTCCAGCTTTAAATATTGCACGAGATAAGGGGAATGGCTTGTAATAAGCAATATCACATTGTTCATATTTTCATAAATAATCTCAAGCGTTCTTTTTAAAAGGCTTGGATGAATACTTGTTTCTAGTTCTTCAATTCCATAAACACTATACTCAGAATTATTACTGAATAAAACTGCCAGAATCCAGAATAATCTTTTAGTCCCCACAGAAAGAGAAATAAGATTTATTGGCTGATTTATATATTTCTTTTTAACAAAAATCTTGTACTCTTCATTTTTCAGTTTAAAAGGAGGATTCTTTTGATTATCTTGTTCTCCATATTTTTTGTCATTAAAAAAAACCATCCGTATCGATTTGTTATCTATTTTGTATTCTGATTTAGTAACTTCAAAATCTTCAAACTCAGGAAAAAGCGATAAAATAGACTCTTTAAATAATTCGAACTGCTCAAGATTAGCCTCTCTTAGTCCATATAATAACTCAGGAATATCTTCATCAGAATCAATAGACCGAACTCCTTCAAATTCAAATGGCATGGTCAGATATCTATCTTGAACATCTAAAGAAGAGCAGACCCTAAAAGAAATATTCTTTATTTGCTCAATTACTGGAGAATATTCAATATCATCAATGGATGATAGAGTATCAATCGCCAACTGGTATTTACTGAGAACAATATTTCTAAATGCAGTAGTGCTCTTTGCTTTTCTATATTTTCCTTCTTTTCTTTTTAAAAAGCTAGAATATTTTACACTCTCGGTATTTCTCATTTCAAGCCACTCATCGACAATCTTTTGACCAGTTTCATCATCCCGAAACCAAATAAAAGAGAACCCATATTTTACAAACTGGTATTCACTTAATGAAGTATCTTGAAATTCAATTTCAAATGTAAAGGGGTCATTCATTGAGTCTTGGTTTAAGGGGATACTATTAGGCCAAGCCATCATTTTAGTTCGACTTTTTTCGCTTCCTGTCAAGAATTCCAATGCAAAGTCAAATCCCTGTAAAAAATTTGATTTCCCATAGTTGTTTGGGGATATTAAAGCAGTGATTTTCTGAAACTCGATTGTTGTATATTTGAGATTCTTAAAACCACCAATGGAAACACTTTTTATCTTTTTCATACTTTTCTCACTTATTTCAAGTTTAACTTCTAGGTACAACTTAACACTATATTCTTATAATTACAAATGATTTTCATCATTGTATCACACTTTTTACTTGATTATGTTAAAAAATACCATTCATTTGTTTGGATACGAATCATTTTAAAATAATGTGAACAGGATGTTCATACTGATTTGCTGAAAGTGGTCAGTTAACAATGATACCATACAAGGTTTAGCTTCCACTTTTATCTTCTTCCCAGTAGAGTAGGGTAACTCTGGTAAGTTGAGTCGCTAATTGATATTGTCAATACTGGTCTCTTTTATAAATTGTGGTGGGTTTAGTCATTTCTCCCAACCTAGTGATTTATTTAATAGTTAGGATTTGAAACTAAATCTAGGTGCAAAAATTTAAAGTTTGCCCAAACTGGGCTTGTTTTAGGCAAGTGTACACGCGTAGGCCGTTTGGGATATTTCAGACAGAGGAAAATACCAGAATTTTGTTATTTGCAAGAGCCTTAGGTGTGACTTTTATTCTATCTGTACCTAATCCAATTTTTATCAAGCAACAACTACTGAGATAAAAAAAAGATCTGGGACGTTAATGAGGGCTTATGAATCAAAAATAAACCCTCACCATGATAGTACATGATAAGGGTCTTTCGGTATTGCGGCAGACTGGACTTGAACCAGCACAAGCTCTCGCCCACTAGCACCTCAAGCTAGCGTGTCTACCAAATTCCACCACTGCCGCAAAACTCTAACAGATGAAAAACTACACTATTGATGTAGTTTGGTCAATACTAATTCTTGACTAAACCGTGGTGGTTTATTGTAAAGAAAGTTCAAATCTATCAAGCAAACCTTCAAAAGATTTGAGCGCTTTTTGCACCGGTTCAGGGGTTTCCATATCAACACCAGCTAAGCGTAGGGCATCAATAGGATACCTTGATCCACCGGAACGTAAGAATGCTAAGTAACGATCCCTGTCTTCTTGGGTTCCGTGCATTACTTTATCTGCTAGGGTAATTGCTGCGCTAATACCAGTAGCATACTTATAAACATAGAAAGCTCGATAGAAATGGGGGATGCGAAGCCCCTCCAAATCACTTGCTTTAAGTAACTTGACCTCTGGGCCAAAGTATTGCTCTAAGAGCCCTCTATAGGTCGCTCTGAGAGAGTCTACAGTAATAGGTTCACCTGCTTCTACTTGAGCATGGACTAACATCTCGTATTCAGCGAACATCGTCTGCCTAAAAAGAGTAGCGACGACATCATCAATCTGTTTACCAAGAATATAGGTCACCATCTCTTTATTATCCGCTTGTTTTAACAGATAATCGGCTAAGAGTTGCTCATTAAAGGTCGAAGCAACTTCTGCTTCAAAAATAGTATAATCATACGAAGGGAACGGATTGTTCTTAGCACTGTAATAGGAGTGCATAGAATGCCCCCCCTCATGAGCTAATGTAAAGACATCCCGTAACACATCTTCTTGGTAATTCATAAGAATATAAGGGGAACCACTATAAATACCTGAGGAGAAAGCACCTGATCGTTTCCCTTTATTTTCATACTTATCGACCCAGCGCTCGGTGGTTAAACCTTTTCGAATAGTCGACACATACTCTTGGCCAAGAGGAGCCAAGGCCTTACAAATAACATCAACTGCCTGTGGATAGGTGTGGGTCACCTTCAATCCGCTTACCAAAGGAACGTACACATCATAATGAGCTAGAGATTCTAAACCTAAGGTCCTTCGTCTAATATCATAATAACGGTGGAGGAGGGGGAGGGCATCGTGAACTGCTGCAATGAGATTGTCGTAGACAGCAGGCTCTACCTTATCTGGGAAGAGAAACATCGAACGGGTATCGCTGTACGAGCGAACTTTTGTTCGAAAAATATCTTGCTTAACACTGGCATCGTACAACGTAGCTATAGTGTGCTTGTGCTTATCGAAAACTCTATAAAATTTACGGTAAGTTCGCTCTCTAACACCTCTGTCCGCATGTTGGAGAAGATACCCATAGGTACTTTGGGTAAGAGGAATTTTACCCTCTTTAGTTTGAATATGACCAAACTCAAAGTCGACATTCGTAAGAGCGTTAAAAGCTTCTTGCGCTTTACCACCAACTTCACTTTGTAGGGCCATTATTCGTTCTTCTTCTGGACTAAGAATATGTGGTTTGAAACGAAGCATTTTCTCAATCATTACGCGGTAATTCGCAAATTCCGCCTGCGCTAACCACTCTCTTATTTGGGTCTCTTCAATTGCAAGGATTTCTGGTTCAATAAAACTTGTATGGGCAGAAAATTCAGTTATAATCTGGGTTGCCAAGCTACGACGACGTTGATTGGCAGAATCTATGCCATCGCCAGCATGGAGCAAAAAGGCATATTGCATGACTCGTTCGGCAACCTGTCCGACCTCTTCTAGCCAAGCAAGAACATCCAAAAGAGCTTGGGCTGAATTGCCTAACGTACCTTTAAAGCGGGAAACATCTCTGATAGATGCCTCAAGGTTTTTGCGATCTGCCTCCCAACTCGCATCATCTTCATATAAAACAGTTAAATCCCATGTATCAAGGAGGGCTACGTCCTTCCTTTCCGGTATTATTCTTTGATTTGTATCAGCAGACATAGACAATCTCCTTTTGTTCAATATCTTGTAAAATAGAAGCAATTTTTTGAGCTGCAAGGGCTCGGTGACTTATGTTATTTTTCTCAGAATCAGTAAACTGAGCCATTGCTTTAGTACCTGTACCGACTAGGAAGATTGGATCATAACCAAACCCACCCTCACCAGACGGATGTTGTGCAATAAAACCTTCCACAGCCTCCTGTATAATATAACGTTGATAAGGTGTAAAAATCAACGCAATAGCACATACAAAGCGAGCTGTTCGTTGTTCAGGAGGTATATGTTCCAAGTTTCTCAACAGAAAGAGGTTTTTTTCGGCTGCAGATAATTCATGATCAAATAAATCAGAACCGTACCGTGCTGAATAAATACCAGGAGCTCCTTGTAGTGCATCGACGATTAAACCTGAATCATCAGCAAAGGAGGGCTTATGAGTGAGATTATAAAGATGTTCTGCCTTTCCTAAGGCATTACCTACAAAAGAATCGGCAATCTCCTCATACGAAAACTCAATTCCAATCTCACTAGGCAACTTAATCGAATGGGGGAGTAATAAGGAAGCCATCTCGATTCGCTTGTGCTCGTTTTGGGAGGCAAATAATAATTCCATAAGACGAACATAC
>Ga0265294_10002063_pt1 | contig 26598 bp, 34 predicted proteins | sample MunlanPumphouse3_FD_192504 | JGI IMG/M metagenome (GOLD analysis project Ga0265294, IMG submission 192504) | Groundwater microbial communities from a municipal landfill in Southern Ontario, Canada - Pumphouse #3 | ecosystem: Environmental > Aquatic > Deep subsurface > Groundwater | place... | reverse complement strand
CATCTTTAGACCTCCTCATCCAGCCCAGTAAGGCCCCTAAGCGCGAGGATCGCCTCGGTAAGCGCCTCGTCCGCCCGGACCAGCCTGGCATTCAATATGCTGTAGTCGATCGCATCCCAGATTTCCTGCAAGGTGAAAACATGGGTTCCCTGCCTCGAAGCCGGGGTCACAAGTCTCCTGCGCTCCATGCGGACTCTGATAAGGGCCTCCCTGCAGGAGGATATCGTGTCCTCAATCATGCCTTCACTTCCGACTTCTCGATGACAATCCTTCCAGACTCATAGCTGAAGACAATGACATCTCCGGCTACGAGACCTCCGAGGATATCGGCGATCTTAGGCGGTACGGTTATCCGACGTGCGGACGTCACGGGCGTGGTTACGATAGTGGTCATTATTACACCTTGCACATATGCAGGTTATACAACCTATTTAACCTTTCACTGTTGAAATATTATGTTTGATATGTGAATCAAATTCGATTTACATTGCATATTGCTATACTGCAGTATGGTCAAATCCGTCCTATCAGCATCGAATAGCGTGGCTGTTCTTGTTTCGTTACAATCCAAGGGCGGACGGTCTTATGCCAGTCTTCTAGTAGAAGATGTAGGAAATTACAACTCAGTCAAGTCAGCAGCTAAAAGACTTGACGAGGAAGGCCTCTTAACTATATCTGAGTTAGATTCTGGAAACATCCTCTATGAGCTCACAGATCTTGGCCGCCGTGTAGCTACTGAGCTCAAGAGGGCCGAGGATGTTCTCGCGGGTTTAGATCCTGAGGAGGCGATGCCGACTGATTTCGGAGCATCTGAGGAAAAAGGGAGTGTGGTGAGGTGATATTCGTTAATACGTACGAGATTACGAGATCTGTGAATCAATCATCGGCATTTTTTGAGCTCTTGAAATTCATGTAATAGGTGCCGTCATCGAGCTTGAAGATAGTGACATCAGACCGCCCATATCTCTTCAGGTCGTTCTCTGTAACGGGTTCTCCTTCCGGCACATCCAATCTGCGGCGGAAGTATTTGCCGATCTCGCTATTGTTGTTCGTTGTGGTAAGCTGCTTGGGAATCGGGTCATCGGATTCGTTACCCTGGGTGACGCATTGCATGACGAACCCGTCATCAGTCATCAATGCGAAGACCTGTTTCTTTGGTGGGAAGAATTCCGATTTACCGATTTCCCGAGGAATGGCTATGTATGCCTGATTCGGCTCGCGGCCTTCTCTCTGACCCCAATTCAATCCGCTTGCTTTATGGATTTTGCCTTTCTTGTCCAAAAGGGGCAATCTTATAACTGAATTATTGTTTTGGAGATTGCCCTCGATTTTCTTCATATCATTCAAGAATTTTTTCTTGGGCACTATCTCTACGGCATCCTCGACCTCGTCGTGATTGCAGTATATGCTCAGGCCCGATATGAGCTGGAAGAATTCCTCAGCCTCTACCGGATCACACTCGGATAAGGATTCTATCTGATTGAAGAATGCGTTCTGAGAATAGTTTGCCGAGCCTGTGTATGCCTTTATCGGCTTGTCACCGTTCAGCCATATATATGTCTTGGAGTGACACGCCTTCCTGTTGCACATGAGATACGAGCATGTGACGTTCGGAAGGGAATTCGCTATGTCGTTGAATGCCTGGTGCTCTACGGCGGATACCCCCTCTTTTGCGGTCATCCCTATTATGAGATGGATCTTGACCTGATTCCCTCTGTCATTCTGACTCTCACCCAGTAGCTCCAGGTGCCGTTTTAGCATGGAGGAGTTGGCATATCCGGACACTATGTGCAACTCATCGCAGGAAGACGACGGTATGATGAGCACTTCCTTGACAATCTGATTTACCTTAGATGTGCCTGAAACATATTCGTAGTTCGTGAAGATCTCATTCACTTACGGACACCTCATGCAAAGGTGCGTTAGAGCTGATAGGGCGGTTATGGATCATCGCTTCCATATTCGCTTCGATGCTATCATAATCCACGCCCATGAGCGTTTTGAATATCGCTTCGAAGACCATTTTGGCACCCTGCGGAGGGACCGCCATACCTATCTGCTTCCTGACGCTCTCCTTTCCGCCCTCGAAGGTGAAACTGTCAGGGAATGTCTGGATTCTGGCACGCTCGCGGTTGGTCAGTGCGCGGTTCTCGGACCAATGGTACATGTGCGTGCCGCCTCCGCCGGAGCCGGTGAGCGTGTATGCCGGCTTCTCCGGGTCCAGCCTTCTGTATATCTGGCTGATCTTCGCGCCTTTCACATTCAGCTGGAGGTGCTCCGGCAGGTCCGCCGTGAATGCATTCTCCCCCGGCTTGATATATCGGAGGCGCTCGATGACAATCTTATTCTGGATCGTAAGCTCGTTGTTCGGGACATCGGAGGGAATGGGTGGATTCTCTATCGCCTCCTTGCATGTCTTAAGCCTGTAGCTCGGGGCGGGGATTCTGAAATCGACTTTCATGTCCTTCCTGAACCCGATGATGATTAACCTGTGCCTAGCCTGAGGCACGCCGTATTCCTCGAAGCGGTACATGTTGGGATAGAGGTCATAGCCCGCATAGTAGAGCTCCTGGAGTATCTTCTCGAAATCGCGTCCGTCGTTCGCATTCCTGAGGCCGCTCACATTCTCCGCCAAGAACCAGTCTGGCTGGAATTCCTTCAGGACCTGGACTCCGTATTTGTATAAGGGACCGTATGTCCCGTCAGTCCCCTTCTGCTCCCCGACTATGCTGTAATCGTTACAGGGGAAGCCAAAGGAGAATGCGTTTATCGGAGTCAGCTCAGATATCCTGAGCTTCCTGACATCCTTGCATTTGACGTTCTGTTTCTTTATCTTGATGTTTCGGAGATAAGTCTTACAGGTGTCCGAATCGAAGTCGTTGGCCCACTCGTGGACCAGGTCGATGTCTCCGAACTGCCGGACAGCTTCGATAGCCAAATCTGCACCCAGAGCTATCCCTCCGGGACCAGAGAATAGTTCGCCCATCTTGAAGTGCAACCCAGGTCTGTCCATGGGTGAAAGAATGCGCGGTAGATATAAATCATGATGGGGGAGGTCACCGAATACCACCGAATTCGAATAAGTACATTCTACGTGTCTGAATAAGCAGTGCAGAAGATCATCGGACCTTTGAAGTAGAAGAGTAGGGGTGAACTGAATGTTTTGCAAATTTTGCGGAAAGGAGATAAATGAAAACTCCAAACATTGCCAGCACTGCGGCAAGCTGAATACCGCAAGGCAGGCCGCGCCGGAGATAGATACAAGGAGGTTCGCAACCAAGGGGTTCACGATAGGCGTGGCCGTCCTGATCCTCGTCGCGGGATGCGGCCTATACTGGTATGCCGAGGAGGGCAACAGCGGATGGGTTCTCCATTTGTTTTAACACGAGAACGGTCAATCAAAAGGATATTTATACCACGGGCGATGATGAGTGATTGCCGTATCCGCTGCGGCAGGAACTGCCTCTAGTACCCTCTCGGGGAAAAGGTGTGGTGGTCGTCAGGTCTCGTTAGGCCGGTCGAAAAAATCCTGCCGTCTGTACGGTAGCCCTCACAAGGCCTTTTTCTTATCCTCAATCATCCTGTACAATTTTTCCTTTCCCGATACGCCCTCTATGTTGTCGCCTACCGCCCCAGTGACGAAGTCGTGGACCTGTAGTATGTGATCCTCCACGCTCGGCCTGACTTCAAACCATTCTATATCGCTGCCCTTATCCAATCTCTCCTTGCAGACTTTGACCAGATCATCCACCGCATCAACGGGCGGAGAGTCGATGATGATATTGTGGGGCGTACCCGGGTCATGAATCTCCATCATCCGTGAAACCATCTCTTTGTATGCGTTGACCCGTTTCTTCTTAGTCTGGAAGCATTCATTGCGCCTGGACCTATGAATCTCGGAGAAAACGAAGTCCTGCACACTCAGATCCTCAAAAATCGGCTCCCCCTCTAAAAGAGTGGTGTTAGAGTATTTCGCCTCCCCGTACACGTCTGGGAACTTCTTCCGAGTCTCTTTAAATCTGGCACTGTCTGAAACCAGCGTACCGACGACTGTGAACGATTTCCTCTTGTCGTCCTTATCCGATTCAAGAGAGGCCATGCTCCCCGTCTCATCTATGACTATGACGGGGTTCCTGCTGAGCCTCTTGGCAGCCATCTCAAACTTGGTGGGTTGATGCCCTCTGTAGAGTAGGACTCTGCTCTTCTTCCCGCCCATAGCAGTTTTGCTTCCAACGGCTTTCCCGATAAAATCCTTATTGCGCTTCCTACTCAAATGCCCACCCCTACAGCGTCCATCCGAAATCCGTGCCGAAGAACCACCTGACGTACACGTACGCATGATGGCGGAGATAGCTCGCCAGGGACCCGTCCCCGTGGGCCTGGTACATCGTGATGCCCCAATCCACCAGATGCCACGTCTGCCACGCCACGGCGGTGGCGAGGAGGGCCATGCCCAGGTACGGGGCGGCCGCGGCAATCCACCTGGCGATCGTCATACGCGGCCTCCGTTGAGGATGATGAGGATCACCCCGACCAGGGTCAGGACGGAAAGGATGATGAACGTCGCCGCAGAGGCGAGCAGGAGGCCCTTGGCGGCCATGATGAGCCTCGACACTCAGATCACCCCGCAATCCCTCAGGAGGCGGATGAAGCACGTCAGGGCATACACGGCGCCCGTGGCGTACGATGCGTGCAGGATGATCCTCGAGGACCTCCCGATCATCCGATCACCTGGCCTATCCAATACATCAAGTACGATACCGCCATCAGAAGCAGGATGACGGCCCCTACTGCAGCCACCGCATAGACGACCGATCTGAGAGCCCCTATCATCCGATCACCTCCCCATATCCGTTTTCTCTGAATTTCGCCGTCCTCATCAAATTCCTCCTGAAACCGAAAAAGAGCCTTGACCTCCCCGACCTGCCGACGGAGACCCGAACGGCGAAGGGGGCGCTTCCCCTAGGCCCCCTCCTCACAGACTACGTCTCTTTCTTTATGTGTGTAAGTCCCCCCACCCGTTCCGTCGTCGTCGTTTATGCTGGCCCCATCTTTTTCCGACGAAGCTCCGACGGAGGGCGCATACTTGGCCATCCTCGACACGAGAGTCGATTTGGGCGTGTCCTCTATCGCCACGATCACGTCCCACTTCACGGGCGGGTCCATGCCCCTGGCTCTTCTCACCCGGGCGGCCTGCTCTGCGAGCTTCTGCTCCTCCGGATCGCGAATCGCGGTCTCCGTGCTGTCGAGGGCGCCGAAATAGTCCCGCAGCGCACCGGTAAGCTCGTCCTTCCGGATTCCGGAGCACATATCTATGACGTCCTGATGGTCGAATCCGGGAGTATCACTGTACCGGAACGTGGCGGCGGCCTCGTCGTCGTATGCGTACCCCTCCCTGAGGTCCGCGACCTTGGTGGTCCATGTCGTCGCCGGTACGTAGAGAATCACACTGCCGTGCTGCGCCGACGGTTTCCACGTGGTGAACTGATGCGGCTGCTCCCGGAGGCCTTTGCTCCGGATGAACTGCCGGATCCTCGGCAGATCCTTGAACCATAGATAGTTGAGGTTGCCTGGGTTCTTCGGGTCGTCGATGAAATTCCTTATCTTGGGAACCAGGTTCATCATGGTGGGCGATGCGAACCAGACGCTCAGGTTGAATTTTCGGGTTATGGCGAGGATCTGCAGCATGGCCTGATTGACCGGGTCGGCGTTCTGGTCGGCGAGCATGTGGGTCTGCGCCTCATCCATAGCCAGGACGATGCGGACGTTATGACCGTAATCCTGGAAGACGTCCAGCATCTCCCGGAAGAGGGACTCCACCGAATCCACATACCTGACACCGGGCGGCATAGACCGCCCCGGGACACCTGCCTGAACGTATACCACGTTCGTGAAGAGGAACACGCGAGGGAACCCGCAGATCCTGTTCTCGATCAGGGGCTGCAGCATGGAGACCATGGTGAAGGTCTTACCGGCCTTACGGTTGCCAGTGATCAGATTGACCGCCCCGGGCTCGGTGCACCTGTCCATGAGCGCCGTCCTGGAGATCGTCCTGAATGCCTTGGCCATGTCACACCACCTGGAGATCGTCGAATATCATGGCCGTGTCGTCCAAATCATCTATCGTGGCCACGGCGACCCTCTCGCCGCCTATTATGCCCGCACGGCGCATGATCAGGCGCAGCGTCCTGAGCCAATGCGTGTAGCCGTCGAAGGAGATCTTCATCAGAGGGTCATCCGGCAGAGGGCTCTCCTTCAAAGCCTCCTTGTACTCGTCGTACTCCTCGATCTCCATGGGGAGAGTGAGTGACAGGAGCTCCGTGAACGTCCTGATATAGATTGCCCTGGTGTCCATGTCGGCGTAGGACCTCACAAGGTCCTGATATGTATCGAAGAGCAGGGGCGGCAGATTAAGCCAGAAACGGCTCTGCTTCTCGTATTCTTTCGAATCATCATCAGATGTCATAGTCATCCCTCACCGTCTCGAACTCCAGGGGCTCCTTGGCCACCTGTAAAATCGCGTTGCGCCATGTCTTGATCTGCTCCTTTGACGCACGGATCTGCGTGCCCTGCTCCTGGGCGCCGATAAGACGGCCGTACATGCGCACCAGGCTCTTCTTGTTCTGGCACCACCTTATGGCGGCCACGATCTCCAGATGCTTGCGGACCTTCGCGGCGGCCGCGTAGCGCGCATCCTCCATGACGTATTTCTTCTCCGGATCGACCGAGAGCACCTCCGATACCTCGATTATCGTTCTCGAGGGCATCTTGAGGATCTCCTTCAGATTTGCGTCCCCGCGCCTCTCCAGGATCGCCTGGAGGCGGTCCAATCGGAAGATCGCGGCCTTGACGTCCGGATACGCCGTGCCGAAGAGCACGATCTCCATGGTGTCGTTGTCCGGCAGCCTGTTTATCAGCGAGAAGTTCTCGCCCTTGACCTTATCCATGCCTGTCACCTCCGAAGATATAAATACCGACGTACCGAATGATAGATTGCCGTTCGTGGTGCCCTCCAGAACTGTCCCTAGTACCCCGTGAGGGGGAAGGTACGGATGGTCGTTGTACTCCATCGAGGACTCCGAAAAAATCTGGTTGGCTGACGGCAGTTTTCTGCCACTTCCAAAAATATAAATACCGACATGCCGAATGGCAGATTGCCGCATTGGTGCCACCAGAACTGTCCCTAGTACCCCGTGAGGGGGAAGGTACGGATGGTCGTTGTACTCCATCGAGGACTCCGAAAAAATCTGGTGGATTGGCGGCAGTTCTCATCTTCTTCTCCCTCTTATCTTCGCATAGAGTTTCTCTTTGCCTTTGATGCCGTTCACGTTGTCGCCGACCGCCCCGGTGATGAAATCATTCACCTGGAGGGCGTGCTCCTCCGAGCTCCTGGAGACCTCGAACCACTCTATCTCGAGGCCTTCCTTCAGCTTGTCTCTGCATAGGGCCTTCAGTTCCGGCCCCGTCTCGATTGGTGGCTCGTCGATAATCACGTCGAATGGAATTTTCGGATTCCCTTCGTCGATCATCTCGGATATCGCCCCGACGTAGAACTCCTTGGCCTTATCGGCATCCTTGAACGTCTCGTTGCGCCTGGACCGATGGCGCTCCGAGAAGGTGAAGTCCGTCTCCGTCAATCTGTCGAACACGGGCTCCGCATCCTTCATGGTGGCATTCGCATACTTGAATTCCCCTTTCTTTTTCCGGGGGAATGCGGAGACGACCTTCTTGAATTGATTCGAATCCTCGGCCAGTGTGGAGACCACTGTGAAAACGGACCTCGGATCGGGCTCGTCAGAACCGAGCGGACCTGTGGAACCGGATTCATCGAAAACCATGATCGGGCGGTTGTGAGTCCTGAATCTTATGTCCTTCTGCTTAGGGGCTTCGCCTCTGAACAGCGAGAAGGTCCTGCGCCCTTCTGGCGTCACCGCCTTCGTCTTAGGCATCCTTCCTCCTCGACCAGGGCCATCTCCTCTTGACCAATTCCGGGACCTTGGCCTCGGGTTCCTGGGCTTTCGCTTCTGCGTCAGTGACTGTCTTACCTTCCTCGCTGACGAAGACCTTCAGCTGGTTCAAGGTTGCCGCGGCATCCTCCGGTTCCATCTTGCAGATGGACTCGAGGATCGTCGCCCCGCCTTCAGCAGCGGACTTCTTGGCACGGATATCCGCCTCCAGCTCCTTCGCCTTGGCCCTGTCGGCTATGTCCATGGCCGCCAGATAGAGCTCGGTGCGCAGGAAGAAATCGTAAGGCCCCTTCTCGGTTATGTCCGCCGGGATGAATCTGTAGTGGTCCGCATTGAAGGTATGCCTCCCTCTCTTGACGGTCTTGGGCTCCTTGATCAGGATGTATGTCATAGCGCCATCCACCTTAAGCTCGAAATAGTTGTTGTTCACCGAGATCTGCGTTCTCGACTGGATCCTGTCGAAATCAAAGCTCATCGTATGGTGCACCCCGAAGAGAAAGCGCAGGAGAACGGCTTTGAACGTCTGCTCTTGAATGCAATAGCTCTTCTCCTCCGCGGAGTAGTAGTACGCTATGTTGTACGCTTTCAGGACCACCTTCTTGTCGATGGACAGCTCGACAACACCGCGATGGGAGAAGCTTCCGAGAGGATACCCCACTACGTAGCCAGTTGCGGCGCATATGAGACATACTGCCACTATCGGATCGGAGATCCCCAGGTGGTCCATCAAAATCTTACCGGAGATGAGACCGCTGTAGAAGACGACGGTTATCGGCTCAAAGGGCAGGAAGCAGCACGCCTTGGTCCTGACCGCCCTGCCTATGAACAAGGCAGCCATAAGACAGCCTACGGCCACCAGGAGCTCATATGCGGAGAACGAGATCATCAGTATCTCCGCCTGGTCGGCGCCGTCTCCCTGACCTTGATGGCGTTCTCACGGTCCTTGCGCTCCGCCTCCTTACGCCTCAGATCCTCTTTCTCCTGGATGCGCACAGCCTTCTCCCGGGCCTTCAGTGCCTTCATCTCTGCATCCTGACGGCGGCGAATCGCCTTGTTCCGGGCCCTCTCCTCTCTTATCTTAGCCCTGAGCTCCTTGGAATCTGCCATCATACCACCCCTATTATCAATCCCACGATCCTGTCAAAGACCGGTATCAGCCAGAAAGGAGACGTGACCAGGGCCACACCGGCCAGTTTGTAGACCGGCGCCGGGCCCCGCCACATCATAATAAGGCCACCGCATACTGTGAAGATGCACAGGGGCACACTCCGGGCCACAGCATCCAAGGAGGCCTGGCCGAAGATGATGAGCGATGATGCCGTCACCGCCAGGACGGCGATCATGAGGTCCTTGGGGCTCATATCCTGCCTCCTTGCCAGAACGGCAACCAATCCCAGAAACCCTCGGTGCCTAATGCCACCCTGGCTATCCATCCTGACAGGAAGAATCCCAAGAGAGCAACTACCGCACCTGCGATGATCAGCTGGGGTATCTTGAAGGCATACCCGATAAGTGCGATGATCGCACCAAGCGCGAGGCTACCACTTCCTTACATTCTGCTCCAGAGTATTCCTTCCCGAAAAATACTTGCGAATCGTCGCGGAACGCTCATACGATGAACGTAACTGCGCTCATCTGCAGTATAGGATGAGGATCTCAGAACTCTTTTCTGCTGCCGTCTGCCAGAGCTATGAAGTAATCGGCGCTCTCCTCCGGGCCGACGGCGATGAGCACGTCCCCTTCCCTGAGCGCTGTCCACTTATCAGGCCTGAATATGTACTGTGCACCGCGCTTTATGGCCATGACGAACATGCCGCAGTGGCTCCACAGCCTCATATCCCCTAATGTCTTGTCCCTTAGAACGGATGTCTCCGATACCGTGGCCCTCTCGATGGTCCACTCGGACTCCTTGATGCTCATGTGGATGACGGGGCTGCTGGCATAGCCGCGCAGCACCACATCGGCTATGGACGCGGCCGCATTGGCTATGTCCTCTATGGCTATCTGCAGTCTGAAGGCGACGAAGGCCTTCATGACGCTCTCCGGGTTCTTCTGAGCCATGTCCAGGAGGCTTTTCTGGATCTCGTCGCCGAGCTCATCCATCTTGACCTCCATGTTGATGACCTCCTCCGCTATGTCCCGGTTGTTGTACAGAAGGGAAGAGTAAGCCAGGTCCACCATGAACTCGGATGTGTCTTTGAGCTCCAGAAGCATAGAATCGAGCCTGTCCATGGTCAGTCCTCCGCGAATTCCATTTCCGGGAACTCCCACGGCAGATCTCCGCTTGCGAACTTCTTCAGCCTGCTGAAGCCGTCCAGGGATCCGTTGACGATTATGTCGTCTCCGGCCCTGAGCTTCACATCCCCGTCGGGATTGTATATCCATCCGTAACGATTCTTCATGGCGATTATCTTGGTGCCCGTGGAGGCCTCCACGGCCAACTGATCGATGGTGTTGCCGGCCATATCCGATTTCGGAGAGATACGGGTCATCATTATCTTCTCGTCGGATTCGTTGATGATCTCATTGATGAACGGCCTCTCTTCCTTGGGAACATGCAAAAGCTTGACTATCTCCCCTGCGGCCTCGGATATGCGGTCCGCGGCTGAAGCGACCTGCAGCACGCCGGTCATCTCCCGCGCATCCTCCTTGGTCCTCACCGCCATAAGGATCTTGGTGCGTATGGCGAACTTCATGTCATCTATGTCGCGGTCCATCTCCTCGACCTTCTCCGCTATATCCTTGCTGTTGTACATCAGGGAGGCGTAAGCGAGATCCACGATGGTCTCGGATGCGTCCTTCATCTCGGTCAGGAGCTCCCTTACCGTCGCTTCCATACGATTGGAATCAGAATGTTCGTCGTCGTTCATCCGCAGATACCTTACAAGAAACCTATAATAATCCGTGTATATTAACCGTTTCGTTCAGAGGGTGCAGCCCGAAGACAATAAACGCGCACTGCTGGCACTATTGTCGTGAAGTTCGTCTTCTGACGGTTACGCTATATAGTTGAGGTGCCTTACCGCAATAGATACGAACATGTCCTGAGGTGTTGATTTATGGGCTCGGAGAAGGTTGCCAACGGATTTTTCGTTAGGAACCGCACCGTATTCTCACTGAGCCTGACGGCCCTCATGTTCGCCGCCACCTTCGACCTTTTCGCTGGTCTGATCATGGTCAGCATGAGCGACTACCTCATGATCATACCCGGGCTGATGATCCTGATATACTCTGCCAACGGCCTGAGGGGCAACGTATTCGGCGCCATGGGCAGCCGAATCGGTACCGCCATGCACCTGGGTACCTTCAGCATATCCTTCAAAAAGGGTTCCGTTCTGAGGTCCAACGTGGAGGGGGCCATGGCCCTGACCATGATCACTTCCGTGGTGGTGGGCATAGTGGGGTGGATCATCGGCGTGGCCTTCTTCTCTGACCAATCTCCGATAGACATCTACATGTTCATCTTCATCTCCATGATGGGGGCGTTGCTGGCCGGGCTCATGGTGGTTGTCATAAACATGGTCATAGCCTATGTCGGGTTCAAACGGGAATGGGATGTGGACAACATAACCGCTCCATTGATAGCGGCGGCAGGCGACGTCGCCACCGTGCCCACCATTTTCTTAGCTGCATGGATGTGCCTGAATATGGACGGCATTGTGATCTATGTCGCCCTGACGGCGCTCCTAATTCTCACGCTTATCATGACGGGGACCATCCTGATGCGCAAGAACAGGAGAAGGAAGAAGGACGAGGCCAAGAGGATCATCACGGAATCCCTCCCTGTGCTGACCGTGTGCATATTCATCGGCATATTGGCAGGGACCATAGTGGAAACGCAGACGGCGAACCTTGTGGCCTATCCCGTGCTTTTGGTGCTTTTGCCGGCATTCCTCAACCAGGGGAATGCCCTTTCCGGGATACTTACATCCAGATTCAGCACCATGATGCACATGGGTACTCTGGGGGTTAGGAAGTATCCCCCCATCGAGACGTACAACAACTTCGCCGTGAACTACGTACTGGGGATCATAACTTTTGCGTATGTGGGCGTGGCCGCTTTCCTCGTGTCCCCTCAGACGATGCCTTTCCATGAGGTGCTGCTCCTTGTGCTCACCGCAGGCATGCTGTCGGCTACGGTGATAAATCTGCTATCATACTACGTCGCATCAGCCGCCGTAAGATTCGGACTGGACCCGGATGACCAGAGCATACCCGTCACATCCTCCACGATGGATGTGGTCAATGCATCCATCATCATCTCCCTGATACGTCTGACTCTTCTCTGAAAGTTTATTATGCTTTGACAGATTACACTCGCATCACGGGGAGCGCCCATATGATAGACAGGGAAACGATATTATCAAATCTCGATGGGTACGACCTAAAGAAAGCCAAGGTGGGGGTTGTCGCCTCGCATTCCGCATTGGACACGTGCGATGGGGCCGTATCCGAGGGCTTCCGTACGGTCGCAGTATGCCAGAACGGCAGAGAAGATACCTTCGCCAGATATTACAAATCACAGAGGGATGCCAAAGGCAACCTCATACGGGGAGTCGTCGATGAGACGGTTCTTCTGAACAAGTTCGGGGACATCATGAGGCCCGAGGTTCAGGAGAAGCTCATGAAGAACAATGTGCTCTTCATCCCGAACCGCTCATTCGTATCCTATTCCGGGATCGATGCTGTGGAGAATGATTTCCAGGTTCCCCTTGTAGGAAGCAGGAATCTCCTCAGATCCGAAGAGAGAGGAGATGAGAAGGATTACTACTGGATCCTGGAGAGGGCCGGGCTGCCGTTCCCCAAGAAAGTGGAAAGGCCCGAGGACATAGACGGCCTCACGATAATCAAGGTTCATCACAAGGTCAAAAAGCTGGAACGCGGATTCTTCACCGCCCAGAGCTACGACCAGTTCGTAGAGAAATCCGAGGACCTCATCAAACAGGGCGTAATAGAGCCGGACTTCGTTAAGAATGCCAGGATGGAGCAGTACATCATAGGCCCCGTCTTCAACCTGGACTTCTTCTACTCTCCGCTGGAAGAGAAGGGCGAGAAAATAGAGCTTCTGGGCGTTGACTGGAGGTTCGAGAGCTCCCTGGACGGATTCTGCAGGCTGACCGGGAAACAGCAGGTGGAGCTGGAGAATGACGGGATACTGCCTGAGTACACAGTATGCGGCCACAACTCGGCAACTCTCAGGGAGTCGCTTCTGGATAAGGCATTCGAGATGGCTGAGAAATACGTCGAGGCCACAAAGAAGCATTACGACCCCGGGATGATCGGCCCGTTCTGCCTTCAGACCTGTGTGGACAAGGACCTTGACTTCTACATTTACGACGTGGCTCCGCGCATAGGCGGCGGCACCAACGTCCACATGGCCGTGGGCCATCCCTACGGCAATGCCCTCTGGCGCAAGGAGATGAGCACCGGAAGAAGGCTCTCCATGGAGATCAGGAAGGCCATAGAGCAGGAGCGCATCGAGGAGATAATAACATAAGCCGGTGCAGTCCATGAATCCCAAGAAAATCTTTGTCCTATTCACACTGATGGCCCTGGTGATCGCACCTCTGGCTCTTTCTGACGCGTCGGATGCTGAGGTTGAATTCGGCAATCCGGCCGTGAGCGTGTCCATACCCTTCAACGACATGAACGCTGGAGGGATAACCGTTCATCTTTTGAATGACGGTGCGGCAGAGCAGACCGTCACGATCACAGTCAGGGAGTATCCGGACAGAGTCCTGGCAACAGCCGACGTCACCGTACCTGCATCCGAGGGTGGAAAGGCCGGCGAAGCAAGCAAGGAACTGAGATTCTCCTTCAGCTCCCCGGGCGACAGATACCTTCAGATAGAGATGGACGACGGGGTTGATGTGACGACTCTCGGATACAACGTTTCCGTCACCCATTCGATATGGAAGGACAGCAGCACCTACATTCTCATAATAATCGTGATCATCGTGATCGCCGTTGTTGCATATCTCAGGATGCGCGGTCTCCCCGGCAAGAAGACCCGGCCCGCTAAGACCTTCACCGAGATGGAAGCTGAGAAGAAGGCCGGGAAAGGGATCGCGCCTTCAGGCGGCTCCAAGCGCCAGAAGTACGATAAGGGCGACAAGCGCAAATGACCCATGCTGTTCTCTGACCTCGGATACCTGGAACCGGAGGAAAGCGTCAGAAACGACGAATTGCTGCTGAAGTCCCATTCTTCCGGCGGTATCCCGGATGTAGTATGTGTATACTCCAGAACCGGGCCGGCGGTATCCCTGGGAAGGTCCTCGGTCGCAGAAGAATCCGTGGATCTCGATTACGCCCGAAGGAACGGCATCGCAATAGTAAGGAGGACCAGCGGCGGAAGCGCCATCTTCTCCGACCGATCCCAGATCACATATGTTGCGGTCTTCAGTGATGACGGGGCTGCGAGAGAGGATGTTTTCAGGAAGGTATGCAACTGCATAATTCATGCTCTGGCACATATAAATGTACACGGGGAGTACAAACCCGTGAACGACGTGCTTGTTGATGGCCGGAAGATCTCCGGCAGCGCTCAGAGGCGCTTCAGAGGGAGCATCCTCCAGCACGGGACACTGATAGTCGCAGACGACCGGAGGACCATGGAATCCGTACTGATACCTCTGAAGAAGAGAAGTGCCACAACGTCCCTTGAGGAGATACTCGGCCGCATCCCGGGAAGAGAGGAGGTCGTCGAGGCCCTCAGCGTCGGGTTCTCGTCCTTCGACGGCTCCCTTGAGATGAGACCTCAGGGTGCCTTCTTCTTGTTATAATCGTTCATGTCGAAGAGAGCGATCTCTCTGCGGTCCATGAAGAAGCCAAGTTTCTTGTGCAGCATTATCGACGGCTTATTCTGAGGCTGTATCGCACTGTGCACGATGTTCGCACCCTGTTTGTGCCCCTCGTCCATCACCGCTTTCAAAAGCTTGTACCCTATGCCCAACCTTCTGAAGTATGAGTGCACGCCCATGTTGTCTATCCATACCATGTTCTCGGCATCGTAGACGTTATGGAGCATCTGGGCGAATATGAATCCGACTACCTCCCCGTCCTCCTCCGCCACGAAGCTGAGGCCGGACGAGAGATAGGTCTTGAAGGCCTTCTTGCTGGTGGAACCCAGGTTGTCCTTCCACTCCTGAGGGAGATCCTCCCATTTGTTCTCCAGTATCTCGGAGAAATACTCCCTTATGCAGGAGATCTCCAATTTCCTGACGTTCTCCAAATCCCTCAGCTTAAGCGGCCTTATCTCCATCTACATCTCCTCCGGGGCGCCCATGCCTAAGCATGTCAGCACATTGCGCAGAACTATCCTTGTGCACAGCACAAGGGTGAGCCTCTCGTCCCTTTCATCATCCGAAGACAGCACCGGGACGGAGGCATAGAATTGGTTGAAGGCTGAGGCAACCTCATGGCCGTATGCGGGTATCATGTGCACCTTGCCCTCCTCCGCGGCCTCCTCTATCACGGATCCGAATCTGGAGAGGACCTTAATCAAAGCTACCTCATACTCATCAGTGAGTTTCGATGCGTCGGATGATGCTTTGAATTCCCCTGCCTTCCTGAGCATGCTGCAGGCTCTGGTGTGTGAGTACTGCAGGAAAGGACCGCTGTTGCCGTCGAAGTTGAGGGCATCCTCCCACTTGAAGACCAGCTGCTTCTCCGGCTGGACCCTTACGATATTATATCTTATGGCGCCCACGCCGATGGTCGATGCGATCTCCCTCATCCTCTCCTCGCTGAGATCGGTGCGCCTGGATCTGATCTCCTCGTATGCCCTGGCCACCGCTTCGTCTATCAGATCGTCCAGATAGACGACCACGCCTTTCCTGGTGGACATCTTCCCTTCGGGCAGTGAGACGAAGGAATAGAACAGGGCCTCCGGCTTCCTTTCGCACCCAAGGATCTCCAGGGCCGAGCACAATTGCTTGCTCCCCAGCTTCTGGTCCTCCCCCAATACGTCTATGACCCTGTCCGCCCTCTTGAATTTGTCCAGATGGTACGCCAGATCCCTGGTCGTATAGAGCGTTGTACCGTCGGACCTTGTGAATGTGAATTTCGTGTTCTTACCCTGGATCCCGAAATCCTTCAGATCGAGATAGCATGCACCGTCTTCCTCTTTACCTGCATAATCTGAAGCGGTGAGCTGCTCCACCACGCTCTTGGCGGTGCCGTCCGCTATGAATCTGGATTCCCATGTGTACACGTCCAATTCAACGTTTATCCTCTCCAGGGTCTCCTTCAGCCCGTCGAGCATACGTTGGGCTGTCTCCCTCACATCGGATATCACTTTTGAATCCCCTGCCTCGAACCTCCTCAGGAGATCGGCGATCTCCTCTTGGACCTCCGGGTCTGATTCCATCATCCTGTTGGCTGCGCGATAGAATGCGACCAGTGCGTGGTCAGCTTTCTCCCTGTCCGCTTTCTCGACATCCTCGGGCGGTATGTTGTTGACGCCCCATGTGAGTATGACGACCTGCTTCCCCACGTCGTTCACATAGTACTCTGTGGTCACATCGTAGCCTCTGAGCCTCATGGCCCTTGCCAAGGTGTCCCCTATTATCGGGTTCCTGGCTCTTCCGACGTGTATCGGTCCCGTCGGATTCGTGGAGGTGTGCTCCACATTGACCTTGATGCCGTTACTCCTGTGCCCCCCGTAGCATTCATCGGATTCCAGTATCTCATCAATGGTCCTGCGCATCAGCACATCTGAGTCTATTGTGAAATTGAGATAGCCGTTCAGCGCATCGACCGAGGCTATCATGCCGGACGGCTCTGTTGCCGCAGCCATCTCCTCGGCGATCGCATTCGGGGCCTTTCTGAGGGATTTGGACATCTGGAAGCAGGGTACTGCCAGGTCGGCATTGCCTGCGGACGGTCTCTCTATCCTGTATTCCGCGCCTGCGGCGCCTATCCTCCCAAGGGCGGCCTCTGTGGCCTTCCTTACCTCTTCCTCGAAATCACCATGAACGGACATCATGCCACCTTGTACCTGAGGATCGCCGCTATGCCGCCGAAGGCGGTCAGCAGCATCTGCCCTTCCTCCGAATCAGAGGAGATTATCTCGACGTGTGTATTGAACGCTTCTGCCTTCTCGAAGAAATCGTCGACTATGTCCTCGTTCCTGAGAATCGTGGCGCCTTCGCCGCACTCCCTGCATACTATGTTCTCATCCCTTCCGTTGGGAACCGTTATCTCGTATCTGTGACCGTTGTGGCACTCGACCTCGATTCGCCTCTTGTTGAGGCTTTCAGAGACCAGGAGCGTGTCAACGGCACCCATGGAGAGAGCGGAACGGACCTCTTCCTCCCCGTATGATGACAAACCTCCGTCCTGCTTCCTGATCTCGCCGAAGAGCCTCTGGACCAGCGACTTCTCCCTGACGAGCCCCATGTCCTGTATGGCGCTCTTGGCGTTCTCAACCAGCTCCTTCAGTCCATACTCGTCCGTGTAGCCTGTATCGAATGTATCTATGACCTTCTTCTGCAGCTCGTGGTGCAGATAGCCCTCTCTGAAGAAGTAATCCTTCGTATAGCCCGGGCCTCCGATCAGTATCCCTTCCATACCCGGCCTGTTGAGGAACAGGTCCGTAGCTGAATCCGACACCTTCTTGTAATACTCATGGGCCGCTATCTCGATGAGCCTCTCGAACCTCACTGAGGACTGACCTCCCTGGCGGTGCTTCCCCATTATAAGAGAATCGAAATGCTTCAGCGTCTCTATCCTGCTGCCTGTGAGCAGGCCTATTGTGCATTCGTTCCTGTCTATCACTATCAGGCCGTAAGATTTCTTGTCCAGCAGCATCCCCTTGAGGGGATCGAGATAGAACTGGGAATCGCACCTGTAAAGGAAGGTGGTTATCTCCTCAGGAGGGTTGATCACATATTGGACCATCCTGGTCTGATCGCCGGCCCTGGGTATCTCTCCGCAGAAGATGGCGATGCCGTTCGGAGGGATGGTCTTGTATGTCTTGAGGCGAGACATTATCGAGTCTATGGCGCTCTGGACATTCTTCATCGTCGTCTTCGATTTTATGTTGGAAGACTGGGAATACTCATCCCTTAGGTAAGCCATTGCATCGAAGACCTGCTTGGATGACGGGACATAGAGCGATATCAGCTCCGTACCTCTTCCCCTTGTATCCACTATTTCCTGCATCGTCTTCTTGAAATCATATCTGGCTCTTTCTGCCGAGACTACCTCTTCCATTTTAAATCAACCCATGGTTTTTTATGAGTAAGTCCCCTTCCTAATAAAACATATTGGTGGTTCTGTTGGAAAGGGTTGTCATTTCCGTAGGCGGTTCTGTTCTGATACCTGAGAATAATGATTCTGAATACATATGCGCAATGGCTGATGTTCTGAGAAGATGCGCGGAGACCGTTGACATAGCGGTCGTCTGCGGCGGCGGGAGGATCGCCCGCTATTATGCGGGCATAGGACGTTCCCTGGGCGGCACGGAGTATCAGCTTGATGAGCTCGGTATCGCCATAACCCGCGTGAACGCAGAACTTCTGTCCATCGCCCTCGGCGATGCGTCTGCGGGCGTGGCCGCCAGCCCGAAGGAGTGCGCGGATAAGGCGGGAGGCGGTGCGGTAGCGGTTATGGGCGGCACAGAGCCGGGACATACCACGGATGCCGTGGCCGCGATGATAGCCAGAGAGATGGGGGCGGACCGCATCATCAATGCCAGCAACGTGGATGCCGTATACTCCGAGGACCCCCGGGAGAATCCGGACGCGGAGAGGTTCGGGGAGATGACCATAAGCCAGCTCAAAGAGATAGTCTACGAGGACCACAGCGCCTGCAGATCCTGTGTATTCGACCCTTTGGGCGTTTCCATGTGCATGGAGGACTGCAGGGACATATACATGGTGAACGGCAGGGACCTCGAAGAGCTGGAGAATGCCATTCTGGGAAGGCCGATAAAGGGAACGAGGGTCAACGGGAGCTGATGGGGTCCAGGTCCTTTGAGGATACTGTTTCCATCCCCTCCGATTCGATAAGAGCCCTTACTCTTCTCTCCTCAGGACCCTTCATGGATTTCCTGTGTATGTATGCGATCCTGGTTCCTGTCATCTCCGAGGCCTGCCTCAGCATCCTCAAGAACCCGTCATCATCAGAACCGTCAATCTGGTACTTCGGTATCATATGCCCGAAATCTATCTTATAGGAAAGGGCCGCCTCTGAGAAGCGCGGTGCATAATGCCCTCCGCCGATGCCTATGGCCACAATATTGGACTCGTCCTTCTCCGACTGCAGAATGGCGTCGGTCAGTATCTCCGCCGCATGGAGATCGCCCCAGCGCCCCTCATCGCTTCCTATCTCGATGAAGAATGCGGGTGTCTCCGTGAACGGGCCGTGATGGGTGACCTCGAATGAAACGGCATACACGTCCGTGTCATTCAGTTTCTGCATCGCCCTGAGGGCAGCCGACATCATATGGGGCGATGCCGGGCAAAGGGTCTCGTCCATTCCTCCGAAATCGGCTGTCCGGTAGTTGCCTATGGGGTGCACTGTCAGAGTGGGCATTCCGCTGGATGCTTTGTGCCTGCTCAGAAACACCATGCTGTCGAAATCGACGGACCTGCGGGCGACGGAATCTATGCTTTCCGCATATATGTGCAATTCCGGGACCGTCATCAGAACGAATCTGTCAGAAATAAGATAGGATGCACCGTCATCCGAACCCGCGCTCTCCCACTCCTCTTTCCTCAGAAGGGCTGACTTCATGTTCACGGAGGATGTGTCCGGCTCGCTGCATATCAACAGAGTCCTCATCGCTCCTGAATCGGAGTCCCGTATTTAATCCGTTGACGGATGTAACGTTAACGTAATCGCAGGGCTTTATATCCCGCTAAGATTTTTGAAAAACGATAATATGGTCACCCTAAGCATAGGCCAAAGAATCATCATGCATTTGGATAGGTTCAAGATGACCGATTCCTCGGAGATCTACAACATACCGTGGGATCTTACCCAGGACGGGATAGCAACCTCCATCAGGATCTCCAGGGCCCATGCGTCCATAGAACTGAAGAAGCTCAGAGAATGCGGGAAGGTAGAGGAGAAGCAGACCCATATCAAAGGAGGCAAGGTTAAGAGGAAATCCTATCTCCTCACTCCTTTCGGTATGTCGGAGTCCGCCAGGATCCGGGATTACGCAGAGAACAACGGCATAGATATCGACGCCCTCCTGGACCTCAAAAGACAGGATGCCAACATAATACTGGAGAATCTCGATCCTGTTGATTCTTATGCTCTGGGATGCGCCTGTGCTTTCAGAGTGCCCATTCCGGTATCGATCCTTCCCAAGTCAGTGAAGCTTGTCATACCGGCAGACGTCTCGGGTATGACAGTGATCGACGAGAGGCTGAGATCGAATATGATGAGGGCTGCAGACTCTGTCGCAAAGGCTGCCTGGCACAGTTACGCGGCTGACTATTGGATGGAGGACACGGAGATACTGGAATCGGATATCGAAAGGACCCACGAGCGCCTCTACCACCTTGTGGAAGCGGGAAGAACGAGGGAAGCATGCAAACTGATAAGCATCAATGCATACGACCTGATCGCCACGGCGAACGATGACCTTCACGATACCTTGGTGAAGCTCGACAACGTGCCTGCCAAATTCGCAGTCGATGTTCTTTCCGTGAGAATAGAGGCGGACATATCTTCCGGGGATCTTGATGATGCCGGGGACACGGTGGAGAAGCTTGCAGAATATGATGAGACGGCGGCCAAGGTCTACGGCTCCGACATCAAGATGGCGGAAGGGGACACGGACGGCGCATTGGGTCTGCTGGAAGAGATGGGAGGTCTGGCTGTGGCCGATCTGCGCATCGCCAAGATACTGTTCGGATTGGGACGATTCGAGGAATCGGAGAAGATGGTCGAGAACGTCAGGATCCCTTCAGGGGACATAGGTGCCAGCATAGAACGTTTCATATTGATGGCAAAACTGGATCTCAAGAAGGGCAATCCTCAGCAGGCCGTCGTTCGGATGATGAAGGCCAGGGCTACCGCCCCTGACAAAGAGAAAAAGAAGATAGATCTGATGATGAAGGAGCTCAAACTGAATTAGAATATCCTGCTGTTCTTCAGATCGTCTATGTCCGATATATAGAGGTCCCTTATGTCGGTTATACCCCATTTGAGCATGGCCAGCCTCTCGAATCCGAATCCCCACGCCAGCACGGGATGCTTCACTCCGAAGGGCGCCACGACCTCGGGCCTGAATATCCCTGCGCCGCCCAGCTCCATCCATTTCCCATTGAAGAATACCTCCAGCTCCAGGGACGGCTCGGTGTACGGGAAATAGGCCGGCCTTATACGGATCCGGTCAAATCCGAGTCTGGAATAGAATTCCCTTATGACTGAGACCAACATGTCGAAGTTGCCTTTCTCGTCTATTATTATGCCCTCTATCTGAGTGAACTCCGGAAGATGCGTGGAATCTATGGATTCCTTCCTGAATATGCGTGAAAGGGAGAATGCTTTAGCAGGCGCATCCGGGTGCGCAGCCACATAGGATATCGTGTTGACGGTCGTATGCGTTCTGAGCATGGCCTGTTCAGCCATGTCCCGGGACCATGCCCCGCCCCAACCGGCCGATCCTGTGTCGCCGCCGTGCTCGTGTATGTCCCTGACCTTCCTGACCAATTCCTCATCTTCGATGCATATCCTGGACGGCCTCTCGAGATAGAACGTATCCTGTAACTCTCTGGCCGGGTGGTCCTGAGGAACGAAGAGGACGTCCATGTCCCAGAATGCGGGCTGTACGTACTCATCGTCTATCTCTGTGAACCCCATGTCTGTGAACATCCTCCTTATCTCATCCCCGAGCCGGGAGAGAGGGTGCTTCTTGGCCGGATAAAGAGAGGGTGCGAATGTACCTATATCGTACTTCCTGAACTCGGCATTCCTCCAGGCGCCGCTCTGGATTATGACGTCGGTCACCTGGGTTATCTCCTCTCTGAGCTCTATTCCCGATGCCAGCGCTTCCCTGCCGCTGTCGGTCAGGGATATTGTCCTGTCGGTCTCGACGGCCTCTGAGATCATCCCCTGCCTGCCCTTGAGATCCTTGACCAGCTTCGGATCCGCATCCCCTTCGGGTATGCGCCCGGAGGCCAACCTCTTGAGCAGAACCTCGTCCGGCATATCGTTTTTGAGCGCAATGATCCCCTGTTCCGTGAGAGACAGGGTGCCTTCCTTTATCGCGGCGAGCCCTTTCCTCTTGAGCCATCCTATGGCTATCTTGTCCTCTCCCGCAGGCAGCGCCGCGGCAAGATCGGCCATCGACAGCTCGCCCCCGGCCTCGTTGATGGCGATCAGGGCCCTTCTCTCCGGAAGACCTCTGTCCACCACTTCCGCATCTGCAAGAACATAGAACTTGGACTGATCCTCAGTTATCGTCGCCAGCCCCTTATTGGAGAGCCACGATGCGGCGCCCATGACCTCCACCTCAAGATCGAACTTCCCTGATGAGATCATCCTCTCCGGAGATGAGACCCCTCCTGATTCCTCAAGTGCCAGCAGAAGCTTCTTCTCGTTATAGCTGAGACTTTCGATGACATTCATGAACTCACCATTCAAATCCTTCAAAGGCCATGGAGCCTATTATCTCCTTGGCCTCCTCCCTCTTGGCCTGGTGGCCTTCCAGGAACACGTTTATCTTCTCTGTGAGGGCCGCCTTGCATTCGCCGCAGAGGATCTCCCCCCTCCTGCATCTGTCGGACATCTCCTCCACCTTACGGTCGTCCTTCTCGAACATATAGAAATTGTACTTGAAAACAGCACAGACTTCCGGGTTGCCGCCCAGCTTCCTCTGCTCATCAACTGAGACGCGCCCTCCCGTGAAGGCGCGCCCTATCTTGGACTTGACCTTCTTTGGTGTGTCAGTAGTGAATATTGTCGCATTGGGGTCGGAGGAGGACATCTTGTCCCCTCCCCCGAGACCGGGGAACATCTTGCAGTACAGCATACTGGGTTTCGGGTACCCGAGACCGGGAGCCACATCCCTGCTGACTCTGAAGTGCGGGTCCTGATCTATACCGCAGGGTATGAGGCACGGAACCTGCCTGCCCTGCAGCTCGGTCGCGAGGAATGCGGGAGCCGATTGTACTGCGGTAAAGAATATTGATCCTATGTTGGTGCTGTTCTCGAAGCCGAAAACGGCTCTTGCCGTTGAGAAATTGACCTTCTTGGATACCTTGAGAGCTATCGGATAGAGGGTCTTTATGTTCTCTGTGTCCAGGATGATCTTCGTCTTCTCGGGATCGAAACCTAGGGCGATGAAGTCGAGGGCGTTATCGTATGCCATGCTCCTCGTCTCTCCGAGGGTAAGGTCCTTGAAGAGGAACTTCTCGTCATCGGTCATCTGGAAATACATCGGAACATCGAAGACGTCCTGCAACCATTTGTTCAGTATCCACGGCATGATATGACCCAGATGGGTGCTCCCTGAAGGGCCGCGGCCTGTATAGAGAACGAACCTGCTCCCTTTGTCGTACTCGTCGAGAAGGGTGTTCATATCCCTGTGCGAGTAGAATATGCCTCTTCTCAGCATCATATGGAGGTCGCCGTAACCTCCCAGCCTCCTGAGGAGTGCATCATCTATAGGCGTGGTGCCGAACCTCCTCTGGAGCTCTTCGTAGTCTATGTCCCCGGTAACCTCCCAGGGAGTCACTGTGAAACTCTCGGCCATTTGCGCTCGTCACCACAAGGCTGTGGCATTATTAAACATTCCTTGGGGCGCCTCAGCGAATAACTAATAATGGCAGAAGATTGATACGGAGGGCATGTGGAAGATTCTGGGCGAGGATGCCCTTTACGTTGAATTCGCGGATGTCTGGAAAAGACGTGTCATAGAGATCGCCTCCGAAGGAGAGAACGGTGAAAGATTCCGTGAGATCCTGGAACCCAGAGAGGTCCTGTATCTTTTCAACGGAACGAACGGCCTCCACTCCTTCAACGTGGAATTCCCCGAGGATACAGACCCGAAGGATCTCCAGTTCCTTGCGGACGAGATATTGAAGATGGCGGAGGATACCGGCCGCCCGTTCGTATCCCTGGCAGGAGGATATCAGAAGTGTCAGGTAGTCTTCACCAGCGAAAAGGAACCGGAGCTCATAGGCGCCAACAGGACAGAGGGTTACGGATCCGGTAAGATATTCATGCCGATAATAGAATCCTTGTGCAAACCGGGAAGAGCGAACGAAGGGATGTTCTAATCGGAGAACTCCAGTTCCCCGTAGTCCTTCTTGTCCCTCTTGGGGGTCCCGGGCAGCTCCTGCTTCAGCCCGGAGGATTCGTCGTCTATCCTCATTAACAGGGATACTGGGCGGAACACCCTCCATTTGGATACGATATCGTCGACGATCTTGCTCTCGAAGAACCGATAATAGACTATGGACGTCAGAACGATTATGAAAACGTTCACGACTATGGACAGGACTATGAACATCAGCACCGAGTTTATGCCTGTGGTGCTTACCGCCAATGCTATGAAGGCAACAGCCGCGAGTATGGGCACAGCCATTCTTTTCAGTGTTTCCTTCACTCCGTCATAGAGCAGGAAATCCCTGTATCTGGTCTCTATGCGAACCTTGAGCGACCTGAATATGGACCAGGGCATAACCACTATCGGCATATACAACAGCAGAAGGAAGGTATAGAGCGGGGCCGCGGATGTGTCCGTAGCCGTTCTGAAGGCGGGGTTCATTGACATGTATATCCAAAGGAATGTTCCCACCATGAGGCCCATGTATATCGTTTCTATGACCTCATTCCATGGGAAGGACGCACGCTTCATGTTGTAATCCATGGTCAGACCCCTGGAATCCATGTCATGGGGGATATTGAACATGAATGCGACGACCTTGTCCTTGACCGTCAGCTTCTCTTTCACATTCATGTACTCCACGGAAGTGATGACGCTGTAGAACATCTTCTTCTGCAGTACGGATACTATCGCCGCAACGCCCGGGGACCCGACGAGGACGAACCCGATTATGAGAAGTATGGCGAAGCTGACATCGAAGAAGAAGTAGAGAACGGCCAAAACCGCCACTATCACTATTAGAATGTATCTTTCCTTGGAATTGAGATAGACCATCAGACCTACCACCAACAAAGGTGCCGATATCAGGGGCGCAACATCTATGAAGCCCATGTCCCAGAAATTCAGGAAAAAGACGGAGAGGATGATGCATACGACAACGGAAAGGATGAGGATTATCATCAGGAACGTATCATAACCGGACATTATGTCCAGGTTCCTCGGCCTGTTATCAGGCACGGGATCCGCCGTCCTGCCACCTTTGAAGACGCTCATTTCATTCCATCCAGGCTGAAACCCTCACATTCGACCTGTCGCCGGGATAGGTGCCCAGGACAAGTGCCATCTCACCCTTCTCCTTTATCGGCAGAGGGCCTATGCACACATCCGTGACCCCCTGCTGGAACTTTAGATTGTACCCGTCGGTACCGATGATGCCCACATCTATGGGGGAGGATGCTTCTATCCTGGCGTAGAATCCCTTTCGGGATCTGACCTCGAACCTGTAAGCCTCGATGTTCCGGTACATCCCGTCTGCTTCGGGATCGAACCTTCCGAGCTCCAGCTCCGTCTCCTCCAGGAGTATTTTCTTCCTTTTCAGCATGGGTCTCCCTTCGGAACAAGGGACTACCGAGTTATAACGGTTGTTCGTCCTCAAGGTCCGTGGCGTATTTCCACATTCTCGGGTAGTGGCCCGTATCCATTATGACGCGCTCTATCTTCACCGCCACTCCCTGATCGGAAGCCATTATCTTGGATGTGGACATCTGCATCCGGCCTATGGCCACAAGCTCCCCCCGGGCCGTCATCACTGCGGCCAGAGCATTGCGCCTTATGTCCTCGTCGAGCATGTGGATGCCGCGAACGGTCAGATCGGCGCCGTGGCACAGTGCATCCACCGCCGTGGCCTTGGCTATGACCTTTGGAAGAGGCTCTGCCAGAACTTCGATCGGCATCACGATGGACCTGAGCCAGGACTCCCTCCCGTGTTGCTGCCAGAATACGTAGGCATCTCTGAGGTCCTGCAGGGATACGGCTCTGCACTCCTCCATTGACCCGGACCTCGTCCTTCTCAGCTGTACCATATGGGCTCCGCACCCCAGAGCCTCCCCTATATCGACGCACAGCGTCCTTATGTACGTACCGGCATCGCATGAGACCCTGAACAGCATATCCCTGCCGTCTATCTCCAGGATATCTATCGAGGACACGTTCCTGATCCTCATCTGCCTTTTGACCGAGGACCTTACCGGCGGAGTCTGGTATATCCTGCCCACGAAGGTTGATGTCACCGCCCTGATCTTCTCCTCGGGCCTGTCCCCGTGCAGGGACATGGCACAAACATATTCCTTATCGGAGGACAGCACCAGATCCGTAAGCCTGACGGATTTGCCCAGGCAGAGCGGCAGTACGCCGCTCACATTGGGATCCAACGTCCCGCCGTGACCTATCCTGATTACCTTTATAGCGTCCCTGGCCCAGGCTGTGACCTGATGGGACGTGGGACCTTCCGGCTTGTCGAGAGCCACAACACCTGCGGAGAGCAATTCCCCCACGGTCCTG
>Ga0265294_10002061_pt1 | contig 26611 bp, 27 predicted proteins | sample MunlanPumphouse3_FD_192504 | JGI IMG/M metagenome (GOLD analysis project Ga0265294, IMG submission 192504) | Groundwater microbial communities from a municipal landfill in Southern Ontario, Canada - Pumphouse #3 | ecosystem: Environmental > Aquatic > Deep subsurface > Groundwater | place... | reverse complement strand
GCCAAACAATTTCTGACTGATTATACCGGGAAACAATGCAATCGCGCCGTTGATAAGGCATGGGAAACCGGCGACTACATCTGGTCGCATTTTGACGGAGCGTGGTAAAAAACGTTTTATATATTAATTGTAAACATCACTGATAATAATATGATTGCTAAAAGAGATTTCAAAGATAGATTTCAAACAGATATCTCTTACTATATATTATTTATAATCATTTGTTTAATAGTAATTACATCCATTGTTTGTTTCCCGTCAAATATCTTATCGTGGGATACATTTGGCTATTATCTTTATCTCCCGCAGCTTTTTATTTCCAACGATTTGGGAATTCATGATGTCGGACATTTGCAGGGGATTGTCGATACCTATCATAACACGGGGACCTTGTATCAAATTTGGGAAACAGAAACAGGAAATATGCTTATCCGTTATACTTCCGGGCAGGCGGTTTTGTTCGCACCTTTTTTTCTGATTGCTCACCTCATTACTCTTTTAACGGGTGGTGTTGCAGACGGGTTTTCACTTCCTTACCAAATCGCAATTTTTGCAGGCTGTATGGTCTATTTTATCATTGCCATGTTTCTCCTTCGCCGCATCTTACGCCACTTTTTTTCCGATAAAGTAACTACTATTACTTTGTGCCTTTTGCTCCTTGGTACCAATTTGCTCGCCAACACGCTCTTCGGCATAGCAAGCATTCATACTCAACTTTTTTTTCTATATACGATACTGATTTACTTTACAATACGATGGCATAAGAGCCATACTTGGAAAAATATTATCTTCATTGCCATTGCCGCCGGTTTGATTATTCTGACGCGCCCAACGGACATAATTTGTCTGCTTATTCCATTTTTTTGGAATATTTCGAGTATGACCACTTTTAAAGAAAAAATGATCCTTTACAAACAATATTTTATTCAAATCTTGGTCTCCGCAGTCATTGTCATCGCCATTGGTTCTATTCAGATTATTTATTGGAAAGTATTTTCAAACCATTATATATTAGATAGTTATAACAACCCCGGGGAGGGCATGGAGTTTTTTCGCCCTTTTCTAAAAGAGACACTTTTTTCTTTTAGAAAGGGTTGGTTCGTCTATACTCCGCTCATGTTTTTCGCATTATTCGGCATCATAGCGGCGTTCAAGCGTGGCAAAGAGTGCGCTGTGGCCGTTTTATTATTTGTTGTTTTTAATATTTATTTGGTGTCGTGTTGGTCGTGCTGGTGGTACGCCGACTCGTTCGGACAACGCGCCTACATTCAGTCGTACGCCGTCATGTCGCTGCCGTTGGGGTTTATGGTACAATTTATTATGGAAAGAAGTAATCGTATTAAAATACTGATTTTCATATTTTTAGGATTGATTTGTGCTCTGAATCTATTTCAAACTTGGCAATATCGCCACGATATTATTTCCTCATCGCGCATGACAAAAGCTGCTTATTTCGCCAACTTTTTCTGTACCGATAAAAGTGTATGTAACGAGAGCCTGTTTTTGATTCCCCGCGATGCTTCCGGCGAAGAAGTAATGGATCCCCACCGCCATTATACCGAGCATTTAATTACAACCCAACAATTTGAGGGTGATGGATTTGAAGTTGCACCCGGAATAGAGTTTTCACCGGCGGTGCAAATACCGTACAGCAAAATTACCGACCAAGATCACGCATGGATGCGAATTGTTTTTTGGGTAAAACCGTTGGAACCGATTGTCCCCGAATCGGGTTATTTCACGGTTACTTTCAGACACAAAGAAGGAAATTACAAATATCGCAGTCTGCCGCTATCTTCGGATTTAGAGATAGGGGAATGGAATAAAATAGAAATCAACTATTTAACCCCGGAAGTAAGGAATGAAAACGATGCGTTAAATGTCTATTTTTGGAATCCCGGCAACACTCATTTGCTTATCAGACAAATTGACATATACGCTTCCATTGCGGAGTAAAGTGTCATTTGTTTTTATCATTCATAAAATGCGGAATAATAGAAACGAAGCAATTTAAAAAGTAACGTAAAGACCGGAAAAGAAAGCAAAAAGGGTAAAATATCCAAAAAAAAATAAAAATAAGTAAGAAAATAGAAAGCGAATAAAAAAAAGATGTATATTTGCCGGCTCAATAAAATGGAGGGAAGAGTAGGGGCTTTTATGAGCTTTTGTAGTATAAAATACTAATAACAAGAAAGATACGTGTTCACGAAGTAAAAAGAGGAAACGCAAACGAAAACGATTAAGCGAAAAAAAGTTTCAAAAAAAAACGATAGAATAAATTTTAGTAATAACTTAATATAAAAAATTGTAGATGAAAAGGCTAAAAATCACACAAGTCAGAAGTTCAATTGACCGTCCGGAACGTCAAAAGAGATCACTTCAAGCATTAGGTCTGAGAAAAATGCATCAAACGGTAGAACATGAAGGTACCCCTCAAATTTTAGGGATTATTGAAAAGGTAAAACATTTAGTTACCGTTGAAGAAATTTAATTAATTGATTATTAAACTTTTATATAAGAAAAATAGATATGAATTTACATAGTTTGAAACCGGCAGAAAATGCTACGAAAGGAACGAAAAGAATAGGACGCGGACAAGGTTCGGGAAAAGGCGGGACATCAACAAGAGGACATAAAGGTGCTCAATCACGTTCCGGTTACAGCCGTAAAATAGGTTTTGAAGGAGGTCAGATGCCCATTTATCGTATTTTACCGAAACGCGGATTTAAGAATATCAACAGAGTTGAATATAACGCAATCAATATTAGCACATTGCAATATATTTTTGAGAAAACTCAAATTTCGGAAATTACGCCTGACGTATTGATTTCCAATGGTTTGGTAAAGAAAAAAGATTTGATTAAGGTTTTGGGAAAAGGGGAGCTTAGTTGCAAACTGACTGTCATCGCTCATGCTTTTTCAAAAACTGCTAAAGAAGCCATCGAGAAAAACGGTGGTGTTGCCCAAGTAATTGGCGGTGTTGCTCAAGAAGAGAATAAAACAAATAACGAACTTGAATAGAAAGCTGCAAAATAACAGCAACCTTTAATCATATCGTATGAAAAGATTTATAGAAACCATAAAAAACATTTTCAAAATTGAAGACTTGCGTAAACGTATTCTCTTTACGTTAGGAGTTATCCTTATCTATCGTTTGGGAACGCATATTGTTTTACCTGGTGTTCACCCCGGTCTGCTCTCCGAGTTTTCAAAACAGTCTAGTGAGGGTCTGTTGGGTCTGTTAGACTTGTTCTCTGGCGGTGCATTCTCTAATGCTTCTATTTTTGCATTAGGTATTATGCCCTATATCTCCGCTTCTATCGTTATCCAATTGATGACATTGGCTGTTCCTTATTTCCAACGTCTTCAAAAAGAAGGAGAGAGCGGCAGAAAACGTATCAATAAAATTACCCGTTATTTGACTATCCTTGTGGTTGCCCTTCAAGCACCTGCTTATATTGCCAATCTCGCAGGACAGTACGGAATTGGAGCTATCTCACCCACAATGTTGGAAACCAAGATATTAGGAATTTCCGCTTTTGCTCTTTGTGCCTTCATATTATTGATTGCCGGCACGTTATTCCTGATGTGGCTCGGTGAGAAAATTACTGATAAAGGTATCGGAAACGGTATTTCTATTATCATTATGATAGGTATTATCGCTCGTTTCCCTCATTCACTCTATTTCGAGTTTGTATCTCGTGTTTCAGAAATGAATGGAGGTCCTATCGTCTTCATTATCGAAATATTGGTGTTGATGTTGGTAATTTGCCTTTCTGTACTCCTTGTCCAAGGAACGCGAAGAATCCCTGTTCAATATGCTAAAAGAATTGTTGGTAACAAACAATACGGTGGCACACGTAACTTTTTACCGTTAAAGGTTAATGCAGCCGGTGTTATGCCGATTATCTTTGCTCAAGCGATTATGTTCCTGCCTCTTACTTTTGTCAATATGGCAGAATTAACCCCCGGCGGCTTCTGGTATAGCTTCATCAACTATAACGGCTGGGGTTACAATATCGTCTTCTTTATCATGATTATATTGTTTACTTACTTCTATACCGCCATCACTATTAATCCAAATCAAATTGCTGAAGATTTAAAGAAAAACGGCGGATTTATACCCGGAACAAAACCCGGAAAACAAACAGCTCAATTCATCGATGACATTATGTCTAAAATTACCTTACCCGGCTCATTCTTCCTCGCTATCGTTGCTATACTACCCGCTATTGTTGGTAGTGTGTTCCAAGTCAATCAACAATTCTCCCAATTCTTCGGCGGTACTTCCTTGCTGATTATGGTAGGTGTTGTTTTGGATACATTGCAACAAATAGAAAGTCATCTCTTGATGAGACATTATGACGGATTAACTAAATCAGGCAGAATTAAAGGACGTGCAAGCGGCTCATACTAATGGGAATACTTGACAGAATACATCTGAAAACTGATTCTGAAATAGAATTAATCAAACAAAGTTCTTTGCTTGTTGGTAAAACATTGGGTGAGGTTGCGAAATTGATCATGCCCGGCGTGCCATTGCTCTACATTGACAGAATAGCAGAAGAGTTTATTCGTGATCATCACGGAATTCCCTCTTTTAAAGGCTATAACGGTTACCCCGGTTCGCTTTGTCTCTCAGTAAATGATGTTGTGGTTCACGGAATCCCCGACAATACGCTCCTTCAAGAAGGTGATATCGTTTCAGTGGATTGTGGCGCATACCTGAACGGCTACCATGGTGACTATTGCTACACCTTTGCAGTGGGTACTATTTCCGAGGAAAAAAGACTATTGGTAGAGCGCACGAAAGAATCCTTATTGCATGCTATCAAAGTCGCAGTGAAAGGAAATACGATTGGAGATGTGGGACACGCAGTTGAAAGTTACATCAAACCATTTCATTACGGTGTTGTTAGAGATTTATGCGGACACGGAATCGGAAAAAACATGCACGAAAAACCGGATGTGCCTAATTATGGCAAACCGGGAACCGGTCCCAAAATAGTAGAAGGTATGGTTTTTTGCATTGAACCGATGATCAATTTGGGGACCTATCAGGTAAAAGTCGATGCCGACCAATGGACAACAAGAACCGTAGATGGCAAACCCTCAGCTCATTTTGAGCATCAGGTCGCCATCACCGCAAAAGGGACCGAAGTTTTATCAACTTATCAATACGTGGAAGAAGTAATCAATCAAAAATAAGCATAACGAAAATCAATAATAATGGCAAAACAATCATCCATAGAACAAGACGGCGTAGTTATCGAATCTCTCGGTAATGCGATGTTTCGTGTTCAATTGGAAAACGGACACGTAATCACAGCACATATATCGGGAAAAATGAGATTGCATTATATTAAAATTTTACCCGGGGATAAAGTGCAGATAGAGATGTCCCCTTATGATTTGAGCAAAGGAAGAATCACATTTAGACATAAATAATCGTAAATAAATAAAACAGAAAGAAAATGAAAGTTAAAGCATCAGTGAAAAAAAGAAGCGACGACTGCATTGTTGTAAAGAGACAGGGGGTCGTTTACGTAATCAATAAGAAGAATCCTAAATTCAAACAACGTCAGGGTTAATATTAAAATTTTTAAAATAGAAATAGAATATGGCAAGAATTGCGGGTATAGACTTACCTAAAAACAAAAGAGGCGAAATAGGGTTAACCTACATCTATGGTATCGGCAGAAGTACCGCTCAACAAATATTAGATAAAGCCGGTATTAGTTACGACAAAAAAGTCAATGATTGGAACGATGATGAGTTGGCAGCTCTTCGTGGATTAATCGGTGAGATTAAAGTAGAAGGCGCCCTCCGTTCAGAAACGCAAATGAACATTAAACGATTGATGGATATCGGTTGTTACAGAGGTATTCGTCATCGTATTGGTTTGCCATTGCGTGGACAGAGTACGAAGAATAACGCTCGTACCCGTAAAGGACGTAAGAAAACTGTTGCCAACAAGAAAAAAGCAACCAAGTAGTTTGATGAACACTCTGCTATTGATTTGCAATGGTTTTGAGTTTCAATTATTAAGAATAAAGTAATAAAGAATAATATGGCAAAAAGCACAAAAACAACCAAAAAGAAAGTTGTAAGAATAGATGCACTCGGAAAAGCGTTTGTGTATGCATCTTTTAATAATGTAATTGTATCTTTAACCAATAATGACGGACAAGTTATTTCATGGTCTTCTGCCGGTAAAATGGGATTCAGAGGTTCCAAGAAAAACACTCCTTATGCTGCACAAATGGCAGCACAAGATTGTGCAAAAGTAGCTTACGATTTGGGATTAAGACGCGTGAAGGTGTTTGTAAAAGGACCCGGCGGTGGAAGAGAATCTGCAATTAGAACCATTCATGCTTCCGGCATCAATGTTGAAGAAATCGTTGACGTAACTCCACTTCCACACAATGGTTGTCGTCCTCCAAAACGCAGAAGAGTATAATCCACGATACAGTTAATAATAAGTATAAAAAAATAAAATAATTATAGAATTATGGCAAGATACACGGGACCTCGTACCAAAATTGCAAGAAAATTTAAAGAACCGATTTACGGACCGGATAAATATTTAGATAGAAAAAATTATCCTCCCGGACAACACGGGCAATCTAGAAAACGCAGTAAATTATCCGAATACGGTATACAGCTGCAAGAAAAACAAAAAGCGAAATATACCTATGGCATATTGGAACGTCAATTTAAAAAAATATTCCAAAAAGCAGCCAGCAAAAAAGGTATTACCGGTCAAAATTTGATCAAATTAATCGAATCAAGATTGGATAATGTCGTTTTCCGTTTGGGAATTGCACCCACCCGCGCCGCTGCCCGCCAATTGGTTACCCACCGTCATATTTTAGTAAACGGAAATATTACCAATATTCCTTCCATGTTGCTCGTACCCGGTGATGTAGTTACCGTCCGCGAACGATCTCAAGCTTTAGAAGTGGTTACCAACTCCCTGAACGGACGCTCCAACCCCTACTCTTGGTTAGAATGGGATGCCAATATGATGTCCGGCAAATTTATGAACTACCCGGAAAGAGAAGAAGTGCCGGAAAATATTAACGAACAAGCTATTGTAGATTTGTACTCTAAATAATCGATAGTTTACCGTCAATGATTGTTAAATATAAAAATAAATAAAATGGCAATATTAACCTTTCAAAAACCAGACAAAGTGATAATGATTGAATCGGATGAATTTCATGGAATCTTTGAATTTCGTCCTCTTCAACAAGGCTTTGGCATGACAGTCGGTAATGCCCTGCGTCGCGTATTATTATCCTCTTTAGAAGGTTTCGCAATCACCTCCATTAAAATTGATGGCGTTTCCCAAGAGTTCTCTTCTATCCCTGGTGTGATGGATGATGTAACCGATATCGTTCTTAATTTGAAGAAAATACGCTTCAAAAACAAAATCGAAAATAATAATTCGGAAAAAGCAACCATTATCATCTCCGGACAAGATACTTTCACCGCCGGCGATATGAATCGCTTCCTCAATTACTTCCAAGTCCTTAACCCGGACGAAGTAATCTGCAAAATGGAACCTAATGTCAGATTGGTAATGGAAATCACCATCGATAAAGGGCGCGGTTATATTTCTGCCGAAGAAAACAAAAGTTTGCACGAAGGAATTGATGTCATTACGATTGATTCTATTCATACTCCTATCAAAAACGTTAAATATACTATCGATAATTATCGTGTTGAACAAAAAACCGACTTTGAAAAACTGATAATGGAAATTATCACCGATGGCTCTATTCATCCGAAAGAAGCCTTGAAAGAAGCCGCTAAAATATTGATCCAACACTTTATTCTTTTCTCAGATGAAAAAATATTGATGGACACTCCTATTAACGCAGGCGTAGAAGGTGAATTCGATGAAGATACCCTCAAAATTAGACAACTCCTCAAAACCAAATTGATAGATATGGAACTCTCCGTACGCGCCCTGAACTGCTTGCAATCCGCCTGCTTGGAAACTCTCGGCGACGTGGTGGCAATCCATAAAGGTGACCTACTCAAATTCCGAAACTTCGGCAAAAAATCTTTGTCTGAATTGGAAGATATGGTCAAATCAAAAGGTCTGGAGTTCGGAATGAATGTAGCAAAATATAAATTAGATAAGGATTAAGAGATATGAGACACGCAAAAAGAATTAATCATTTAGGCAGAACAGCATCGCATAGAGCCGCTTTATTATCAAACATGGCTTCATCTTTGATAATGCACAAACGAATCTCTACGACACTTGCCAAAGCAAAAGAACTGAGAAAATATGTCGAACCGCTTGTAACCAGAAGCAAAAATGATACGACCCACTCCAGACGTATGGTTTTCTCCTACTTACAAGATAAAACAGCCGTAACAGAGTTGTATAGAGAAATTTCTCCCAAAATAGCATCACGCCCCGGTGGATATACCCGTATCCTTAAAACCGGCTTCAGACAAGGTGACAACGCTGAAATGTGCATTATCGAGTTCGTGGATTACAACGAAACTTATACCACTGCCAGCGAAACTAAGAAAACTACCAAAACCAGAAGAAGTCGCGCCAAAGCTAAAACTGCCGTAGAAGAAAATACCACCGTGGAAGAACCCAAAGCTGAATAGTATTTCTCTTCTTTTATAAAAAAAAATAGTTGATCATTTCAACTATTTTTTTTTCTTTTTTTATGATGATAAAAAAAATATTTATAGCTATTCTACTTATTGTTAGTACTTTATGCTCATTTGCCCAAAGCGACAGAGTATTGGATAAGGATGGAAATTTAAAATATGAATATAACCGCTCCGCAACGGTCAATCCTGATCACCCAGAATCTCTGACCGTTACTTTCGTCTTTATTAACGGAACAGAACCAAACGCTATTTGCTTAAGACAGGAAAACCTTTACGCATCCGTAACGTGGAGAGATACCACCAAAGCCACCACCGGCTCCGAGAAAGTGGTGGATTTTATTACCGCTAACCTTAAACCTAACGAAAGCATCTCTTGGTCTTACTTATTTACCCCTTCCAACAATTTATCAACTAAAAGTATTACCCTTGAAAAAGCTGCCTTGCTGATTATGAACCAACACTATGCAGTAGAAAATTTGATTCTTTTACCTCAGCAAATTAATTATTAAACTGGACATCTTTTTTTAAACTTTTTTCAATTTTTGTAATTGATATTTATCTTTTTTATATCTTTGCACGTTTATTGAAGCAATCCGTTTAATAAAACCCAATATTATGAAAACAATTTTATCTGTTATTTTGTGTTCAATCTTAACGATGACACTTTTTGCTCAATCCCCTGCTAATCAGCAAAATATTGACAAGAGTAAACAATTTGTAAATGTACGCCATGATGCCCATTCATGCGCCGGCAGGGAAAACCCTTCATCTAACGTTACGCCCACCCCCTACTTAAAATTAGAATTGCCATCCGGTAATTATATCGGCGAAACCAACTATGAATTAATTTCTAACAGATCCATGCGTAATTGTTTAACTGCTTTTCCCGACGGAACAGCCGCTGCCGTTTGGACCATGAGTTCTACCGTTAACACAACCCGCGGTACCGGCTATAACTATTTCGACGGTTCCCAATGGTTGCCCATTCCGGACAAAAGTAGCGACAGACTTGAAAGCGTTTATTCCGGCTGGGGCGTTCACGCTGCCCTCGGCGCAGGCGAAATCGTTGCTTCTCACACAAATGTCGATGGTTTAAATATCGGAATCCGCGATACGAAAGGTACTGGAACTTGGAATTTTCAAACATTGGTAGGACCGGAATTAGTTCCTACGCTGACCGACCAAGTTAGCCATGCTTTGCTTTGGCCTACTATCGCTACCGTTGGCGACACCATTCATATCTTTGCTTGCACGGAAAGTGATACCGTTGCCCTTTATCAAGGTATGCAAACCGCTTTGGTTTATTACCGCTCCTGCGACCGCGGTCAAACATGGGACATCAACGCCCAAATTATTGGAAACCTCACTGCACAAGAATTGGAAAGAGTTTCCGGTGACGGCTACTCCCTCGTCGCAAAACACGGAATATTGGCTCTTGCCTGCGGCGGTACTTTCGGTGACGTTTTCTTCATGAAATCTACCGACGGTGGTGCCAGTTGGACTAAAAATTTGGTTTATCCGTCTTATGTTCCTGCCGACTTCGATTGGACTAACGGATATTTCGACACCTGCTACCTCAATGACGGTGCAATCGCAATTGATATTGACGATAATGGCTTGATTCACATGGCTTTCGGTACCAAAAAATGCCTTCGCAACGAAGAGAATAATGCTGACGAGTACTCCTTGTTCCAATATAGCCCAATCATGATTTATTACAACGAAACAATGGGAACACTCACCCCTGTTACGTGGCAAAACGTAGAAACTTTTACTAATTTTATCACCGTTTCAGATTTGAATAACAATGGAGAATTCGGATTAAGAATGGCCACCCTTCCCGAATATTCCGGACTTGGCGATGTGTCTCAACCTCAAATAATTGCCGAAGGTGGAAAAGTATATCTGTTCTATTCCGCAGTACTCGAAGACCCCTTCTACAGCGTGGACGACAATAAAAATTATCGCGGTATCTTTGCTACCAAATCAGACGATAATGGGGCTTCTTGGGATGCCAATCAAGTGAGCTGGCTCTCTTATCATCCTAGTTTGATGTATGTTGAAGAATTTGAAGAATGGAATGATTCAACCATTTACTTGTCTGCTGAATCCGAAAACGCATTCCCCATTACCGCAAAAAATATCGTAGACGGTAAGATTCACGTTATGTGGTTCTCCGATCCCATCGCGGATGTAAACTCCAGTAGTCCTTTTACCCAATATACCGTGAAGGTTTTCCACATGGCTATTGATGCCGATGATGTAGGTACTTATTGCAATACCAATGAAATTTTTGATGGTACTTGGAATCAAATCGGAATTTCCGAAAATAATAAACCGCTCTATGAAATGAAAACCTACCCGAACCCCGCTTCCGACGAATTAAACATCGTACTTCATTCAACCGAAAATATTACCGCTTCATTGTCCATCGCTAATATCATGGGACAAGTTGTTTATAGTGAAAATGCTGTGGTTCAAACCGGTAGCAACAACTACTCCTTGAATGTTTCTAACTTGGTAAGCGGTCTCTATTTCGTTACATTCCAAACAGCTCACGGTACTTCAACTCAAAAATTTATTGTTAAATAATTATAAATCAATACAATACAGTAGGGACGGTATCATTCCGTCCCTTTTTTCTATCAATCATCAAACAAATCTATTATGATAAAATCCATGACCGGTTTCGGGAAAACTAATTTAGCCATTCCTTCTAAAAGTATTATTGTAGAGATAAGAACCTTAAACAGTAAGCAATTAGACCTTAGCACGCGAATTGCTCCGCTCTTTCGCGATAAAGAAAATGAGATACGCTCCATTGTAGCTCAACGATTGGAACGCGGGAAAATCGACGTGGCTGTCTATCTCGAAAAAAATGAAACAGCGCCGCTTACTGTCAATAAATCATTGGCAAAAAATTATTTCGACGAACTGACTGCTCTCTCTCTCGAACTTCAAAATCCCGTGCCAAGCGACCTCTTTATCCAAGTTTTGCGCATGCCCGATGTGATGACTTCAGACAAAGAAGAACTGTCAGAGGAGTTATGGGAACAATTACGCCAAGCGGTGGAAGAAACTTGCCAAAAAACAGACAATTTTCGCATGAACGAAGGAAAGGTTCTTGCTGCAGATTTTGAAAATCGCGTCAAATTGATAGATTCTTATATCGATAAAATAACTCCTTATGAAACTCAACGCGTTGCCAACCAAAAGAATAAGTTTTTGGCTTCATTCGCCGAGCTTCAATTAAAAGATAAATATGACCCGAACCGTTTAGAACAAGAAATGATATTTTTTGTTGAGAAATTGGATATTACCGAGGAAAAGGTGCGCTTGAGAAAACACTGTGCTTATTTTTTGGAAACAATGGCGGAAAAAGAATCAAAAGGGAAAAAAATGGGATTTATCGTCCAAGAAATGGGACGCGAAGTCAATACCATCGGGTCAAAATGTAACGACTTTAACATTCAGCAAATTGTTGTTCAGATGAAAGATGAAGTTGAGAAGATGAAAGAACAATTAGCCAATATTTTATAACACAAAAAACTAAATTTATGACGAATATATTATCATTGGTCGGACGACCAAACGTAGGGAAATCAACACTATTCAATCGTTTAACGCAATCCCGCGAGGCAATTGTGGATTCGTTAGCAGGTGTTACCAGAGATAGAAATTATGGGAAATCGGATTGGTCCGGCTATGAGTTTTCGGTCATTGACACCGGCGGCTATGTGGTTGGTTCGGGCGATATTTTTGAATCAGAAATACGCAAACAGGCAGCTCTTGCCATTGAAGAATCAGATGTCATCGTTTTTGTGGTTGACGGACGTGAGGGTTTAACCCCGTTAGATGAAGAGATTGCCGCTATTCTCCGCCGCTCAAAAAAGCCATTCTACTTGGTGGTTAATAAGATAGACAGTCCAAGCAACTATCTTGATTATAACGAATTTTATGCTTTGGGCGTTGAACAGATATTTCCCATTTCCGCCGTTTCGGGGAGTGGCACCGGCGAATTGTTAGATGCCGTTGTTACCCATTTTTCAAAAGATGCAGACGACCCGATTGATGACACTTTGCCCAAAATTACCGTTGTCGGGAAACCCAATGTGGGAAAATCGTCCATTATCAATACTTTTCTGGGCGAAGACCGACATATTGTAACACCCATCGCCGGCACTACCCGCGATTCCATCTTCACCCGTTACGCCGGTTTCGGCTTTGACTTCTATTTGGTTGATACCGCCGGACTGCGAAAGAAGAAAAAAGTGGAAGAGAATCTCGAATTTTACTCCGTTATGCGCGCCGTCCGGGCCATAGAAAACAGCGACGTGTGTGTTGTGATGTGCGATGCTTCTACCGGCTTCGATGCCCAAGATATTAACATCTTCAGCCTCGCCGCCCGCAACAGAAAAGGTATCGTATTGGTTCTCAATAAGTGGGACCTCGTGGAAAAAGACAATAAAACTCATAAACAATATGAAGAATTAGTCCGAAAACGCATCGAACCGTTTGACGATGTGCCCATTATCTTTACTTCGGTCATCAATAAACAAAGAATCTTCAAAGTGCTCGAAACCGCCGTTCAAGTCAACAAAAATCGTCAAAGACGAGTTCCAACCTCTGAACTTAATGATTATCTTCTGCCACTGATTCAAAAAACACCACCGCCAATTTACCGCGATAAATTGGTAAAAATAAAGTTTGTAACTCAATTGCCCACACCGTTTCCATCTTTTGCTTTCTTCTGCAACCTGCCTCAATACGTTAAAGATAGTTATAAACGTTATTTGGAAAACCGCATTCGCGAACAATGGAACTTCTCGGGCGTTCCCATCGAAATATTTTTTAGAAAAAAATAAAATGAAATTCCGCACGGCTATTCCTATTCCGATTTTTCCTTTTCAAATCTCTTTTGATGATAGAATCATGTCGCTCGGTTCCTGTTTTTCGGAGCATACCGCCAATTTTCTCTCCGACCATCGTTTTTGTGTCCATGCCAACCCTTTCGGAATTTTATTTAATCCTCTATCTATTTCATTATCAATTAATCTATTAATAAAAAAGGAAAAACTATCCGATAATTATTTTCAATTTTTTGAAGATAAATGGGTTAGCTTTGCCCACCACGGCAAATTTTCACATTCAGAAAAGCAAACCTTCTCTTACAATATTCAAAATCAGTTGGCAAAAGCCCAAGACGATTTGCATCAAGCGACTATTTTGTTCATTACATTTGGCACGGCATTCTATTATTATCACAAAGAAAAAAAAATAGTAGTTGCCAACTGCCATAAAATTCCGCAGGCTGCTTTTGAAAAGAGATGTGCTTCCATTGGTGAAATAGTGGATGCTTTTCATTCTTTTTTTGAATGGAAAAAGAGACAAAATCCCGATTTAAAAGTGATTTTTACGGTTAGTCCGGTGCGCCATTTGGGAGACGGATTTCACGAAAATACTTTGAGTAAATCTATACTACACTTAGCAGTTGAGGAGTTACTGCGACAAGACAACTGCTTTTATTTTCCATCTTACGAGATTTTTAATGATGACTTACGCGACTATCGTTTTTATGAAAAAGACCTTTGCCACCCATCGGCGCAAGGAATTGAATATATGCAAGAAATTCTGCTTCAAAGTCTGTTTACTGAGCAGACCCGTCAGCAGATTCAAAAAATAGCAAAAGAGAACAAAATGCTCAATCACAGAGCTTTGTATAGTGAATAAGTTTAGAATAACATTATGAGAAAAAAAGTTGATTTTTTGGTCATTGGGTCGGGTGTTGCGGGACTCTGTTTTGCGCTAAAAGCTGCCAATTACGGGAAAGTATGTATCGTCACAAAAGCCAAGGTGGATGATACTTCGACCAAATATGCGCAAGGCGGTGTGGCTGCGGTGATGTACCATCCCGATACGTACGAAAAACACATACGGGACACCATGATTGCCGGCGATGAACTTTCGGACCGCAATATTGTGGCAATCACCATTAGAGAATCTACCGAAAGAATTATGGAGTTGGTAGAATGGGGCGTAGAATTTGACAAAACCCAATCCGGGAAATTTGCCTTGGCAAAAGAGGGCGGACACTCCGAATATCGCGTTTTACACCACAAGGATATTACCGGCTTTGAAATTGAAGAGAAGTTGATATCCGCTGCGCGGCGGAACCCGAACATCGAAATTATGGATAATCACCTGACCGTCGAAATTATTACCCAACATCACCTCGGTATTGAGGTGAGTCGTCGCACAACGGGCATAACTTGTTATGGTGCTTATGTTTACAATCCTAATACGAAGCGTGTGCAAACGATCCTTTCCAAGATTACCATGATGGCGACGGGCGGAATCGGACAGGTTTACGGTAACACAACCAACCCGACGGTAGCCACTGGCGACGGAATTGCCATGGTTTATCGCGCAAAAGGGGAAGTGCGCGGAATGGAATTTGTGCAATTTCACCCCACCTCACTCTACAACCCGGGCGAGAAACCGTCATTTTTGATTACGGAAGCCATGCGCGGTGCCGGTGCCATCTTGAAAGATAAAAACAAGAACGAGTTTATGCAGAAATATGATGCGCGCGGCTCCCTCGCACCCCGCGATATCGTCGCCCGTGCCATCGATAACGAAATGAAAATCAGCGGCTGCGACCACGTCTATTTAGATGCCACCCTTATATCAGCCAACGAAATTTTTACCCATTTCCCGAATATATACGCTAAATGTTTGAGCGTCGGCATTGACATTACCAAGGAAATGATTCCCGTTGTTCCTGCCGCGCATTACTCCTGCGGAGGTATCAAAACCGACGAATGGGGCAGAACTTCCATCATCAACTTATTTGCCTCCGGCGAATGTGCTTCAACCGGTTTGCACGGTGCTAATAGATTGGCTTCCAATTCATTACTTGAATCTTTGGTCTTCTCGCATCGCTCATGCCTGAAGGCAGTAGAAAATGTTGAGGATCTTACTTTCTGCGATAATGTGCCCGAATGGAATACCGAAGGTACCGTATTAAACGAAGAAATGGTACTTATTACACAATCTAAAAAAGAAGTACAAACCATCATGTCAAGCTACGTGGGAATTGTTCGCTCCAACCTCCGCCTCCAACGTGCTTTCGACAGATTGGATATTCTGTATCGAGAAACGGAGGATTTATACAAAAAATCTATCCTCATTCCCGAAATTTGTGAGTTGCGAAATATAATTAATGTAGGCTATCTCATCATTCGCAATGCGATGGACAGAAAAGAGAGTCGCGGGTTGCACTACTCATTGGATTACCCTGAACACGTGGATATTAACGAAACGAAAGAAGATAAACTGTAACTGATGCTGACCAAAAACAGGATTTCGGATATTAAAAAGCTGTCCCAAAAGAAATTCAGGGAAGAGCGTGGCGTGTTCATTGTGGAAGGCACCAAGTCCGTTTTAGACTTATTAAATTCGCAACTTGTTGTTAAAGAAATATTTACAATAGATTCTTGGTTTAAAGAACATGCCATGGCGATTCCAGGTAACGTGGTTGTGGAAATAGTGAAAGAGAGTGAGTTGGCGCGCATCACTTGTTTGAAAACGGCACAAGATGTTTTGGCAATCGCGCAATGCCCGGTCTTTGATATCGCCAATATCGATGTGCGTCAGCCGGTGCTGTTGTTAGACGGCATCCGCGACCCGGGAAATTTAGGCACGATTATTCGCACAGCCGATTGGTTTGGATTTCGGCAAATTGTCTGTTCCCCCGATTGTGTAGAATTTACCAATCCCAAAGTGGTGCAGGCAACGATGGGTTCCTTTTCGCGCATGCAGATTTATTACACTGATTTATCCGTTTTTTTAGAAAAAAATGGTAAAAATCGGACAGTTTACGGGACTTTTATGGAAGGAACGGACATTGCAAAAGTCGATTTTTGCGCAACCGATTACCTTGTTATCGGCAGCGAAGGCAGTGGCATATCTGACAAGATTTTACCTTTTATAGATGAAAAAATACACATTCCGTCATTTGCACATTCATTGCAAAAAGCTGAGTCACTCAATGCCTCCATTGCGACGGCGGTAGTTTTATATCAATTTTGTAATCATATTATTAATCATAAAAATGAATAGTAAAAAAAGATTTATCATTTCCGGTGGTGGAACAGGCGGTCATATTTTTCCCGCAATCGCCATTGCCAATCGTTTAAAGAAAGAGACTCCGGATGCCGATATTTTGTTTATTGGAGCGTCCGATAAAATGGAGATGCAGCGGGTCCCCGATGCGGGCTATCGAATTGAGGGACTGCATATTTACGGGATTTCGCGCTCTTTTTCCGCGCGCGGATTGCTGAAGAATCTCAAGTTACCGTTTGTTTTATTGAAAAGTTTGCGGAAAGCCAAGCGTATTATTAGTGATTTCAAACCGGATGTGGTCATTGGTGTCGGTGGCTTTGCCAGCGGTCCCGCCCTGCGCGCCGCCAACGCCCTCGGAATCCCAACCCTGATTCAGGAACAAAATTCCTACCCGGGCGTGACTAATAAACTGCTTGCCCCGAAAGTTTACAAAATTTGCGTCGCTTACGACGGATTGGAAAAATATTTCCCGAAAGAGAAAATTATCAAAACCGGAAATCCTGTCAGAGATGAAATTTTGAACATCGTTAAAAAAAGAGAAGAGTCGTATCGGTTTTTTAATCTCTCTCAGGATAAAAAAACCTTGTTGGTGGTTGGTGGCAGTTTGGGAAGTGTCACAATCAATCGCACCATGCTCGCCGGAATTGAAGATATTCAAAAAATGGGAATTCAACTTTTATGGCAAACCGGTGAACTTTATTATAAACAAAATGCAATGGAACTATCTCTTTTACAAAGTGATAGTATCAAAATCGTTCCATTTATCAAGAACATGAATGATGCTTACGGTATTGCTGATTTCATTATCTCGCGTGCCGGTGCATTGGCAATTGCCGAGCTGAGTATCATTGCAACCCCAACCATTTTGGTGCCGTTTCCCTTCGCTGCTGAAGACCATCAAACGAAAAATGCGATGGCTTTGGTGGAAAAAAATGCTGCGCTCTTGGTGAAAGATGCCGACGCTGCCGACAAACTTATTCCAACATTTATGGAACTTGTCCATAATGAAGCGAAAAGTCGCGAGTTGAGCGAAAATATGTCGCAATTTGCACAGCCCCACGCTATTGATCTCATTGTTGAGAATATTTTATCGTTATAAATCTCCAAATACATGGGAAAAACTATCTATTTTTTGGGAATTGGCGGAATTGGCATGAGTGCCTTGGCACGTTTTTACATGCAACGCGGAGAAAGGGTTGCCGGTTACGACCACGCCCGCACCGCGCTCACCGATTCTTTACAAACCGAAGGCGCACAAATACATTTTGACGAAGATATTAACCAAATACCGACTGATGTTGATTTTGTGATCTATACACCCGCAATACCAACTGATAGTCAGGAATTTATATATTTTCAAGAAAAAGGCATTCCGATGTACAAGCGGTCGCAGATGTTGGGAAAACTTGCGCAAGGATTTCCTACCGTGGCAGTTGCCGGCACGCACGGCAAAACTACAACCACAGCCATGATTGCCCAATTATTGTTACCATATCGCCGTTTATTGGCTTTTATTGGCGGAATTGCTAAAAATTTCGATGGCAACTTTCTTCTTCATCACAACTACGATACCGTGGTGGCGGAGGCGGACGAGTTTGACCGCTCATTCTTAACGCTGTTTCCTACCATTGCCGTTATTACTTCCATGGACGCCGACCATTTAGACATTTACGGCGACAAACAACAATTAATGGAATCATTTCAACTATTTGCTAATCAAATAGATAAGAATGGTTATTTAATTATTCACGAGGCAGTAGCTGATAAGATTAACCATCCGCACAAATTGGTTTACGGAGTTGGCGATAAGTGTGATTTTCGGATTTCGGCAGTGGAGATGCACGAAAATCGGGCTTCGTTTACCTTAGCGACAGCTGATTTCTGTTATCAAAAAATAGAAATGAGAGTTTCGGGCATGCACAATGTGCTTAACGCGGCGGCGGCATGTGCGGTGGGCAGTATCATGCAACTTACAGAAACGCAAATTAAAACCCAAATGAATGATTTTAGGGGTGTTAAAAGAAGATTTGATTATCAAATAGAGACGGAAGATTTGGTTTTTATTGATGATTACGCACATCATCCCGAAGAAATTCGCGCCATTCTTACGTCTGTCAAAAAGCTTTATCCGCACAAAGAGGTGACGGTGATTTTTCAACCGCATCTTTACAGTCGCACGCGCGATTTTGCGCAGCAATTTGCTAATATTTTAGCTCTTGCCGACCAAGTGATATTGTTGGATATTTATCCTGCCCGCGAGCTTCCCATTCCGGGAATTACCTCTCAGTTCTTGCTGGATTTGATTCCGATGAGTTGTAAAAAATTACTCAAAAAGGAGGAATTATTACCCTATTTGCAGCAAAACAGACCCAAAATTTTGCTTACGATAGGCGCCGGTGATATTGACAAATTGGTGCCGGTAATCCGTGCTGGACTTTCATCTTGATTTTGCTATTTAGCTTTGTCTCTGTAAGATAACAACGCGGCAGTATTTAATATCACTGCCATGGTTGCCAAGGCAATAAATTGTTCTTGGATGCTTTCAAAACCGCTGCCTTTCAGAATGATGGTTTTTACGATGACCATGAAAAAGGACATCGGATTGAAGTAGTTGATGTAAGTCGCCCATTCCGGCATTCCTTCGATCGGAGTAAAGACCCCGCTCAGCATCACGAATAAGATGAAGAGGAAAAAAACGATGAACATGGCTTGTAGTTGGTTGGATGCAACACTGGAAATGAAAAAGCCAAGACCCAACATGACTAACAGATAGACGGCGGTCATTGCCAATAAAAGCGGAATGCTCCCTTGTATGCTGATGCCGAACACGAGATACATAATTACCAGACCGACAATAAATTCCACCATGCCCAATATCCAGAAGGGTATCATTTTCCCCAATAAAAATTGCCACTTTTTGATGGGAGTAACGTTAATTTGTTCGATGGTGCCAATCTCTTTTTCTCTTACGATATTCAGGGCGGTTACATAAGCTCCAATGAGTGTGACCAAGATAATTAAGATCCCCGGAACAATTAAGTTCTTATAATTCATTTGCTCATTATACCAATAAACATTCGTAGTAAGAAGTTGTGTTTGTTCCGATAAAACGGGGTTCTCGTCGGATATTTCCATAAAGTAATTCCCCAGCACGTTTTGGACGTATTCGGTTCCTAATCCGGCTTTTACGGTATTGATGGCATTGGCGGTTATTCCAATTACGGTTTGTTCTTGCGTGACGATATCCTTTTCAAAATCAGTCGGAAACTCAATGATAAAGTCGATGTTGTCACGTTTCATCTCTTTTTCGGCTTCTTTTCTGGAACTCAGGATGCCGTGATTGATAAAGTAGGGGGAAGCTCCAAATTTGGAAATAATATCTGCGGTCATGGAAGACTTGTCGTGGTCGATGAATGCAATATTGACATTTTTGATTTCGTAATCGGCGGTAAAGGGGAATAAAAGAAATTCAGCCAAGGGAGCCAATACTAAAATCTTCCATAATAATGAGTTACGGAAAACCTGTAAAAATTCTTTTTTGATTAAGATGAGAATGATCCGCATAGCTACCTTCTTTTATCTATTCTACTTAAACTAAATGTGATGAGGAGTGCTGCCATTCCCAAGAGAATGACCAAATAGAGCCAGATATCAACAATACCGGAACCTTTGATCATAACATCTTTGATGGCGATAATGAACCACTTGGCGGGAAAGATATTGGCTAATAATTGGAAGAAATAGGGCATGTTATCTATCGGGAATAGGAAGCCGGACAGAAGTGCGGTGGGGAGAAATAGTCCCATCATGGTTATCATCATGGCGTCCAATTGAGTTTTTACCAATGAAGAAATCATCATTCCGAACGAGGCGGAGGTAAGCATAAAAATAATGCATAGAAGGAGTAACAGCCAGAAACTCCCTTCAATCGGCATTTTAAAAACGACGACGCTGATGATAATGATGGCAATAGTTGAGATGAAAGACAAAATCATGTATGGGATTACTTTCCCGATGACGACGTAAATTTTCTTGACAGGGGCAATCAGTAACATTCGCATGGTGCCGGTTTCTGCTTCGCGGGAAAGAGTAATCGATGAGAGAAGGGCAGTTACGATAATCATTATCAGCGTGATAATACCCGGAACAAACATATAGACACTATTGGCTTCGGGGTTATACATCATTCGGGTACTTATCTCAATGGGAACTTTCATCGGTGACCCGACGTTGTAATCCAAAGTGAAATCATGTAAAATGGCTTTGATATAATTATTTAAAATGGAAGCGACATTCAAATCCGACACGTCGCTGATAATCTGTATTGTGATATATTTTTCTTTAGCTAATACTTTTTCAAAATTCGGCGGAATAATCAGTGCCAATTTGATATTCTTGTTCTTGAAATCGTTGTCAATTTCCGTTTCTGATTTGGGAGTAGAAACAATCTCAAAATAGCCGGATGCGTCAATTTTTTCAATTAATTCATTGGATTGTGAATCATTGGATAAATCCAAAATGGCAATTTTGGCGTGATTAATATCGGTGCTTATCGTAAACCCAAATAATAAAACTAATACGATTGGAATGGCTAAAACAAGAAAAAGCGTGATTTTGTCACGAAAAATATGGATAAATTCTTTTTTTAATATTTGTTGTAATTCTTTCATCTCCAATCGTTTATCTGTCAACAAATTTCACAAACACCTTTTCGATTGAATCCACTTGCATAGTTTCTTTGAGTTCTGTGGGAGTTCCGATTAATTTCAGTTGTCCGTTTGACATAATAGATACTCTTTCGCAGTACTCGGCTTCGTCCATGTAGTGAGTGGTGACAAAAATTGTAACTCCTTTTGAGGCAGCTTCATAGATCAGATTCCAGAACTCTCTTCTTACGATGGGGTCCACGCCGCTAGTGGGTTCATCTAAAAAGACGATTTGCGGGCGATGAAGCATGGCAGTGGCAAATGACAATTTCTGTTTCCACCCCAACGGAATGGAGTAGACCAATGTTTTATATTTATCTTCTAAATTGAGTATTTTGAGGCTTTCAAAGATTCTGTTTTTCAATTCTTTGTGCGGAATGCCATAGACGGTTCCGAAAAGTTGCATGTTTTCGTAGATGGTCAAATCATCATATAATGAGAACCGCTGGCTCATATAGCCGATGTTTTTTTTGATGGATTTGGCATTTTTTCTAAGGTCAAAACCGGCAATGGTTGCTTCGCCGGAAGTGGGTTGCAGCAAACTGCATAACATTCGGATAGCGGTGGTTTTGCCGGCACCATTCGCACCGAGGAAACCGAAAATTTCACCTTTTTTAACGTTAAATGTGAGGTGGTCAACAGCAGTAAATTTACCATATACTTTTGTAAGCTCTTTTACTTCAATAGAATATGGAGAATCTTTGATTTCCGCAGTATGTGAGATAAAGGGAATTTTCATAACGCTATTTTTTGAGAAGTTAGTTCAATAAAACAGTCTTCAATGGTCGGTGTAATTTGAGTAAGATGGTCGTATGATTGATGATTTTCTTTCAAAAAATTTTCAAATTGTGGCAATGCGGTACTGGTATTTTCATAAAAGATGATATGCAAATTTTCGCCATAAGGATAGAATGTGCAGTTGCATGAGAAATGTTTCATTATATTAAGTAGGTTAAAAATATTGGAAGTCCGGAGTGTATAAAGTGTTCCTGCAAAATTTTGAATAATCTGCTGGGGAGTGTCCATTGTAACAATTGAGCCGTCTTTGAAAAGGGCAATGCGGTCGCACAGTGTTGCTTCGTCCATATAAGGTGTTGATACAATGACCGTTATATTTTGTTGTTTAATACTTCCCAAAATTTCCCAGAACTCTTTGCGCGAAACGGGGTCCACGCCGGTTGTGGGTTCATCTAAAAAAAGCAAACTCGGTTTGTGAATAAGTGCGCAGCAAAGAGCCAATTTCTGTTTCATGCCACCCGATAGTTTTCCCGCATATCTGTTCTTGAATGGCAGTAATTGTTGCCAAATAGGTCTAATAAGCGACATATTGTCTTTGATGCGGCTTTTGTACATCGTGGCGAAGAATATCAAATTTTCTTCTACCGTTAAGTCGGGATAAAGAGAGAATGTACCGGGTAAATAGCCGATACTTTTTCTGATTTCCAAGTAGTCTTTGATGATATCTTTGTGGAGTACCGATATTTCGCCGGAATCGGGCAGAATAAGGGTAGTCAAGATATTAAAAAGAGTAGATTTTCCGGCACCATCGGGTCCTACGACTCCAAAAACCTCGCCCTCAGCCACATCAAAACTTACATTTTTCAGGGCGGATATCTTATGGGAGTAAGATTTGTTTAAATTTTGAATATGGATAGCCGGCATAGCATATTATTTAAAAATCACGTCGCCCGGCATTCCGATTTTGGCACTTCCATCATTGCTAAAGGCAATCTTTACCGCATAAACCATATTGACGCGCTCATTCTTTGTTTGAATCATTTTGGGCGTAAACTCGGCTTTGGCGGAGATCCATTGTACGGTTCCGGTGTAACTTTTGCTTTGCATGTCTTCCATATCAATATGAATTTCAGCTTTTTGCCCCAACTTAATAGAAGAAAGCATATCTTCAGTGACATAAACCTTGATGAACATATTGGTAATATCTGCAATTTTAAAAAGGGGTTTCCCTTGGAATGCCAACTCATTCGGTTCAATGTATTTTTTGAGTACGGTTCCCGTGATGGGGGCTTTAATTTTACATTTTTCCATCGCGTCTTCGAGTTGCAGCAGTTGAAAGCGCATTGCTTCCACATTTTCCAAAATGGCACTGGATTGGGTGTTCAGCGTGGATTTCGTGGCTGCAATCTGACTGCGTGTGATTTCAATTTCGGCGTTTACATCATCTAATTGCTTAGTAGTTGCGGCGTTAGCCTCTACTAAGGTGGTGATGCGCGCACGTTCCTTCTCTAAGGTCTGCAATTTCGATTGCAACGTATTAAGCTGTGAGGGAATGTCGGGGCGACTTGCCAAGGTTGCCCGAATGGTGGACTCCAATTGCTGTATCTGCAAATGTAATTGGAATGTATCAATACAGCCAATCTCTTCTCCTTTTTGATAAGTCTGCCCTTCCGATACATGGAAGCTGAGCAATTTCCCATTGTTTTCCGATGAAACAATGATTTCCGTGGCTTCAAAAACCCCGTATGCGTCAGCATCGTGGTTATTATTAATACACGAAATGAAACAAACAATAATGACTAAAAATAAGGATTTTGTTGCCATTAATCTACTTTTGTATCCCTCTTTTTGCTTTTTGAATAACTTGTAACTCATTAGCGATAAATATTTTCAACTGTTTATTCTAATTATTGACTTTTAAGACCTTGTAGGTGCAAAAATACTATTTTTTTTATAATTTTACACAAAGAACAAAAAAAACATTGTTATCTCATTCTATACTTTAAATTGTTGGATAGTAGATGTTTAATAAATAAATAGAAATTTTTTTTGAAATGATTGCCAATTCAAAAAAAAAGTGTATTTTTGCACTCGAATTAGCGGGGTAGAGCAGTGGTAGCTCGTCGGGCTCATAACCCGGAGGTCGTAAGTTCGAGTCTTGCCCCCGCTACGAAGAGGAAAAATCTTATGATTTTTCCTCTTTTTTTTGTTTATTTTGTAATATGGTTGTCCGGTGAAGAATAAAAAATTATTGTAACTGCGATGTCCCCTTTCCCCGCACCTCCATCCCTGCTTTTTTTTTGTCGTTTTTAATTTCATACCCCGCTTCTTGATAGTTTTTCGTATTTTTGCACTCGCAATTTGTGGATTGTTATGATTAAAAAAATTACCGCCTTTTTCCTTCTCCTTCTGCCTGCGCTTTTGTTGGCACAATATGATGCTCCTTTGCGCATTGAACTAGAAGACGCTAAAGATGAGTTCAATTACCATTTGGCAAACGCCGGTAATAACGGTCTGTTTGTCGCTTATGAAGGAAACCGCATATCGGAGGATTCTATCAATTGGGTGTTCCTGCATTATGATACCAACCTTCAAAATGATTACCATTTCACCCTTCCGTTTCCATTACTTACTGAATTTATAACATACAAAAAATCAGATAATTACTTGTATATCCTCCTCCAAAAACGATTCCCTAAAAAAAGTGCGTTTAAAACATCTTTAGTAACGGTTAATCTTCAGAATAATCAATATAATGTAACCTCAATCAGTAATTTAACGAACAATCAGTTGGTAGAGCTGTTTGTCCGTGATCATGAAATCGTGATTCGCGCTTCAGACAATAAATCCGACAGCTTGTTTTTCTACGATTGTTTGACAAATACACTTTCATCATATCAGTGCGGATTCACTTTTTCCGTGGAGTTTTGCGAATTGGATACGTTTAATCATCGCTGGTTGTTTGGACTTAATTCCAAACCCGACCGGCACGAGCGTCAGTTATTGCTATATGAGCGTGATTATTTGAGTCATCATGAATTTGTGCAACCCTTTCCGGCTTCTTTCCCCGATAATTCGGACTTTATTTATAACTCGGCACGTGCCGCAGTCATCAATCAGGATACCACGTTAATCATTGGAACCTATAATACATTCCAAGACAAGAATTCGGCACAACTTCATTCCGGCGTTTATACCCTGCAGCTGCATAAAAGTAGCTTTGATAGTGCCAAATTTTACAATTATTCCACGCTGAAGACGAAAACAGACGTTGCCTTCGACAGCGAGGTCAATAATAATATTCTTAATTTTCAATTATTTGTAGGTGATATTTTCCACAATCGCTCTCAATATACGCTGGCGACGGAGGTCTATTATCCCGAATATAACAACAACTACAGCTATAGTGGAACTCAAATGTATAATTATCAGACTTTTGTGGGTTTTCGTTACGTAAATGCCTATGTTACCACTTTTGATGCCGGCGGCAATCTGCTTTGGGACAACTATTTTCCCTTTTCCAATTTATTGAGTCAGCAATTAACGAAACGTTTGTCGGTAGAATATCTGGGCGATGAGGCATTGGTCTTTTATCCATACAATAGTTACATTATTCATACTCTTTTGCGCGGTTACGATGTTGTTGAACGAATGGCGTCGATCAAGGTGGAAAATAGCTATGCGCAGGATAAGGTGGAATATTGCAAAAATCCGGAAGTGTTTCGATGGTATGATGACTATTATTTGGCAACGGGTTATCAGTACATTCGTTCAAAAGCAAAGAATCCAAAATCAAAAAGATATGTGTTCTATATCAATAAATTGCAATACAAGTAAAAAATGAAGCATTTTGGTCTGATATTTTGTATTTTATTATATATCAATAATATAAGTGCGCAATTATTGTCTTCGGAAGCGTTAAACAACGAGCCTGTTTATACTTCATTGGAAACAGCCATGGCGCAACCGCTCCAAGTTTATCGGCTGAAATTAAAAATTCGTCAAGATTCTATCCCTGCTCAAGTTTTTGAGATGAAGAATTTGCAGGAGTTGACGCTTTCAAAATGTCGGTTGGCGGTTGTAGATGAACGCATTGGCGAGCTGACTCATCTTCAAAAATTGAATTTGGCGAGTAATCGTTTGGTCAGACTTCCCGAGAGTTTGGGCAATTTATCGGAATTGCAGGAATTAATTATTTGTCGGAACATGATTGAGGCGTTGCCCGAAAGCATTGGTAAGCTTACCCAATTGACCTATATTGATGCGTGGGAGAACCCGTTGTATGTTTTTCCCGAAAGTATTCGCGCTTTGCAAAAAACATTAAAAACCATTGACCTGCGTCAGGTTGCACTCAAAAATTCGGAATTGGATAAAATGGAACTCCTTTTGCCCTATAC
>Ga0265294_10002060_pt1 | contig 26612 bp, 27 predicted proteins | sample MunlanPumphouse3_FD_192504 | JGI IMG/M metagenome (GOLD analysis project Ga0265294, IMG submission 192504) | Groundwater microbial communities from a municipal landfill in Southern Ontario, Canada - Pumphouse #3 | ecosystem: Environmental > Aquatic > Deep subsurface > Groundwater | place... | reverse complement strand
TAATATATTTTAGCATAAAAATATATTAATTAAATAGATTCAATAAAAAATAAGCTTAGTTTTGGCTAATAAAACTAGAAATTTAAATTTATTTTAACTATTTTCCCCTAAAACTCTTTACACTAACCTAATTTTTTTCATATTTCTTTTTAATAGCTATTGTGCTATAATCAAATTGGTGATAAGAAAATGAAAAAAAAATATTATGGAATAATTAATCTTGCCCTTTTAATAATCCTAGGTTTGGCAATTTATAATGCGTTCAATGTTACTAAATTAGGTAATACTTATAAAATAAGATATGATGTAATAGAAAAAAGTATTGTAAAAATTGAAAAAAATATGCAAGAGATTACGTCAGATGATAAATGGGAAAGTTTAAAACCACTCCAAAACGTTGAAGAAAGTTTAGTAGTAGGATTTGATATGTTAGTTAAAGATATTAAAGCTTGTTATACTGAAGTAAAAGATTTTCCTGGCCTTGAAAATACAGATATAAAAATACTTGATTTTAAAAATAAAAGTAAAATATCAAATAAAAAATTAGATGAATTATATAAAAACAACTGTTTAGATAATTTTGATAAATATAATGATTATCAGTTTACTGAAGATGAAGATTTAAATACAAAACTACAAGAACAAATATCATTGATAGTAACAATTGAAAAAAATATAGATTCAAAAAAAAGTTTTGAAGATTTAATTATTAGAGAATCAAATATAATTCATAATCTTGCCAATTTATCAAACTGGTTAAAAATCGAATATAATACATATAAATAAATTAATCAAGGTTTATTTATTTTTTTATTAATGCTATAATTTAAACTAGTAGGTGGTACATATGGCAGATTTAATTAAAATAAAAAAGAATAAAAAATTAGAAGTTAGTAAAAATGTGTATAATTACTTAAGCCCTGATTATGTATATCTCCCATATGAAGAAGGTTATACAATTAATGTTGCTAATAATGAAGAAGTCTTAAAAGATAGTGTAATTTTAAAAAAAGGTCATCATTATATATATAGTCCGGCCTCGGGCACTGTTTTAGGTCTAACAGAAATGATTATTCAAAATAAAAAAATGAATGTAGTTGTTATAGGCAACAATTTTAAAGAAAAAATTAGCAAAATTAAAGGTGTTAAAAAATATTTATGTGATTATTCAAAAAAAGAAGTTATTGACATATTAAAATTATATAATTTAAATTTTAATAATTTAGATGGAGGAATGCTTTTAATAAATGGTATTGATTATGAAGTTTATGAAAAAAATAGAAGTACAGTAATTAAAAAATATCCAAGCGAAATTTTAGAAACAATCGATGCCCTTTATAATATATTAAATTGTAAAAAATGCTATCTAGCTATAAAAAACAATGATTCAGAAAATGTGGAGAATCTAATTCATCATGTTGGGACATATCCAAATATTGACCTGAAAATGATGCCGGATTTATACCCATTAGGCCATCCGGATATTTTAAAAAGAGAACTTATAATGCCTCTTAATCAAAAATTAGGTATTATTTATTTATCAGTTGATGATATATATAATATATATATAGTTTTAAAAAGAAAAAGACCAATTACTGAAAAATATATTACTATTTCGGGAGATATGATAGAAACACCAAAAGTTATTAATGTTAAAATAGGGTCATCTTTAAAAGAAATCTTAACTGATAATTATAAATTAAAAGATGGAGATTATAAAATAATCATCAATGGTTTACTTTCTGGTTATGAAATTGACTCACTTAATTTTGTAATTACTGAAAAAATTAATAGTGTTTTCCTAAATTCAATAGATGAAAAAGAACCTAAAGAGTGTATTAACTGTGGAATGTGTCATACAAAGTGCCCAGTTGGGGCTGATCCTCGAACTGGTTATAAAATGAAAGATTGTCTAAAATGCGGAATATGTACTTATATTTGTCCAGTTAATATTAATTTTAAGAAAAGAGGTTAAATAATGAAAAATGTTTATTTAAGAAGCGAGCATTCTATTAAAAGTATGTCCTTAAAAATACTTGTTTTTTTAACCCCTCTTATTTTAGCTGGATTTTATAAAAATGGAATTAAACTATATACTAATAATCTAGTAGGTTTTTATGGCCTTTTAAAGCCGATATTATTTATAATAATTGGGTTTATTATTGGCTGTTTAGTTAATATAATTTATTATAAATTTAAAAAAAACAAAGATAAACTTTCAGAAATTATTTTTAGTTCATTTCATCCTTTATATGGAGTAATAATTGCCTCTGTTATTAGTATTAATACTAATATATTATTATTTATAATTATAACATTTATTATTTTATTAATAAGTAAACTTATGAAAGAAGCAAAATTTAATGTTATGGCATTTGCTGCTTTACTTATTATTTTAATTATTAACTTAACCGGAGATTTTACTTTTTTAAATATATATGAATCATCAAGAAGTTTAAATTTAAATACTCTAGATTATTTGTTAGGAATGGGAAGTGGAGGAGTTAATACAAGTAATATTTTGTTTCTTTTTATTAGTCTAATTTTTTTACTTAAAGAAGATTATTATAAAAAAGATATCGCTATTTATAGTATAATTGCCTTTAGCATCCTTATAATTTTATATTCTATATATAGTAGTGAGCCGGGATTTATTCTAGAAAATATTTTTTCTTACGGAACATTATTTTCATTAATATTTATAGCACCTGATCCAATTTCTAGCTCTTATACCAAAAAAGGCATGATTATATTTGGTTTCTTAGTTGGAATAATAACCTTTGGATTATATTTACTTGAGCCAAGTTTAGCCGCTTTAGGGGCCATTCTAATTGTTAGTTTACTTTATAAATTTATTGACTTAATATTAGTCCAAAAAGCCTAAAAGAAGGCTTTTTTTCATTAAATTAGTTATTTTCGTCAAAAACTGCGTTAAAAAAAAGGAAATCAGCACCCAGTAGGTAATATATAATAGTCAGAGGGGTAAAATCTTATGATACCAATTGAAGAAATTAACTTAATCAGAAACAATGCAAATATTGTTGATATTATTTCATCATATATTAATTTAGAACCAAAGGGTAAAAATTTTTTTGGAGTTTGTCCTTTTCATGATGATCATAATCCGTCGATGAGCATTTCTCCAGAAAAACAAATATATACTTGTTTTGTATGTGGAGCTTCTGGGAATGTTTTTACTTTTGTTCAAGATTATGAGAATGTATCATTTCCAGAGGCAGTATCTATTGTTGCATCAAAAATTGGCTATAACCTTCAGTACAAAGCTAAGCTTAATAAACCTCATAAAGATTTATATGAAATAACTGATATAGCATGTAAATATTTTATTAATAATTTAAATAGTGATTTAGGTAAAGAAGCAAAAAAATATTTAAAAGAAAGACAATTATCTGCAGAAATAATTAAAGAATTTAAAATAGGAATTGCTACTAGTAATAATTTAGCAAAACTTCTTATTGAAAAAGGCTATACCGAAAAACAAATAATTGAAGCTGGAATAGCTAATAAGGGTGATAATCTTTATGATATATTTCAAAATAGAATAACATTTCCTATTAATAATGAACGTGGTGAAGTAGCTGGATTTAGTGCGAGAATATATAATAATGAAAAAGACAACAAATATATTAATAGTAGAGAAAATCCTATATTTAAAAAAGGCAGTATTTTATTTAATTATGATAAAGCTAAAAGTGAAGTTAACAAAACAAAATCAATTATTATTGTTGAAGGACAGTTTGATGCAATTAGAGTATATTCTTTAGGAATTAAAAATGTTGTAGCAACAATGGGAACAGCCTTTACGAAAGAACATATTAATTTATTAAAGAAATTAAACGTCAAGATAATTTTAATGATGGATAATGACGAAGCTGGTGAAAAAACTACAGTAACTAGTGGCGAGGAATTACTTAATAGTAATTTAAATGTTGAAGTAATAAGATTAAGTGGGCAAAAAGATCCCGATGATTATATTATTAAAAACGGTGAAGAAAAATTTAAAGAATTACTTAAAAATCCAATTTCGTTTTTTGAATATAAGTTAAATTATTTAAAAAGTAATAAAGACTTAAATAAAAGTAAAGATTTAGCTAATTATATTAATAGTGTCATTAATGAACTTAATAAAAGTGATGATGAGATATTAAAATCAGTAACGATTAATAAGCTTGCTAAAGATTATGATTTAGATAAAGAAGTTCTTTTAAATAAATTAATTGTAAAAACTAAAACCAAACAAAAAAAACCGGTTGAAGTTAAGAAAAAAACTAGATTATCAAAAAATCAAAAATTATGTGAAACGGTTATTTATATTATGATGAAAGATATAAAATATATTAAAAAATATGACCGAGATTTAGGTTATCTACCTAGTAAAGAATATTATCAAATTGCTAATGATATTCTAGCATATTACAAACTTAATAACGACTTTAATATAGCTGACTTTATATCTTACGCACATGCTAGTCCATATTATGAAAAAGTTATTAGAATTTTAAATGATAATGAAGCTTTAGAACCTTGTTATGATGAGTTTGATGATTACTTAGGTTTAATTAAAAAATTGATAAAAGAGAAGCAAATAAATAAACTAAAAATTGAAATAGATAATGAAACAGATATTAATAAACGATTAGAATTAAATGATTTATTAATTAAGTTAAAAAAGGAAAGTGAGTAAAATGGCAAAAGTATTAAAAGAAATAAAAACTTTAGAAGAAAGAAAAAAGGAATTATTAGTAAGTGGAAAGAGAGATGGATTTATAACCTTTGAGCAGCTGGCGGAAGTTTTAAAAGGACTTGACGTTGATGCAGATGCTTTAGATGAAATTTATAATTTCTTTATTGATAATGGAATCAATGTCGTCGCATCAGAAGATACAGAAGATGGTGGCAAGCATATTAAGCCAGAAAAAGAAGTGAAAATTTTACCTGAAGTAGATTTAACAAAGGATATAAACATCAATGACCCTGTTAGAATGTATTTAAAAGAAATAGGAAGAATTTCATTACTAAGTCCAGCTGAAGAATTAGAGTTATCAATTAGAGTTGTAAATGAAGATGAAGAAGCTAAAAGATTACTTGCTGAGTCAAACTTAAGATTAGTAGTATCAATAGCTAAAAGATATGTTGGACGCGGTCTATTATTCCTGGATTTGATTCAAGAAGGAAATATTGGGCTAATGAAGGCTGTTGAAAAATTTGACCATGAAAAAGGTTATAAGTTTAGTACATATGCAACTTGGTGGATTAGACAAGCTATAACTAGAGCACTTGCTGACCAAGCTAGAACAATCAGAGTTCCAGTTCATATGGTTGAGACAATTAATAAAATGGTTAGAATCCAAAGACAAATGACTCTTGAACTAGATAGAGAACCTACGAATGCGGAAATTGCTGAAAGAATGGAAATTACTGAAGAGAAAGTTAGAGAAGTTATTAAAATTAGTCAAGATCCAGTAAGTTTAGAAACACCGATTGGTGAAGAAGAAGATTCACATTTAGGTGATTTTGTCCCAGATGAAAGAGCCCTAACACCAGAAGAATATGCCACAAACGAGATTTTAAAAGAAGAAATTGCGGGAGTATTATCAACGTTACAACCTAGAGAACAACAAGTACTAGAACTCCGTTTTGGATTAATAGACGGTACAAGTTATACTTTAGAAGAAGTAGGAAAAAGATTTAATGTTACGCGTGAAAGAATTCGTCAAATTGAAGCAAAAGCACTGCGTAAACTACGTCATCCATCAAGAGCTAAAAAATTAAAAGATTTTATGGTGGATTAATATGGTATTAAGTAAAAGATTAAAGTCTATCGCTGGTTTAATATATCGAACTGATAATGTAATTGATATTGGTTGTGATCATGCAAAACTTGGTATTTATTTAGTTAAAAATAAAATTCTTAATTATTTGCTTGTCAGTGATGTTAATCAAAACGCAATTGAAAATGGTATTAAGAATATCAAAAAAAATAAACTAGAAAAAAAAATAGATGCAAGACTTGGGTATGGACTTGAAGTAATAGACGTTCATACTGATACTGCAGTTATAAGTGGACTTGGAACAAATACAATAATTAAAATACTATCAAATCCAAATTTAAAACAAATAAAAAAGTTAATTATCCAAGCTAATAACGATCACTTCTTATTAAGAAGATTTATGGTTCTAAAAGGTTTTTATATTTCTCATGAATCAGTTGTTTATGAAAAAGGCCATTATTATATCAATATTGTCTTTTTAAGAGGAAAAAGAAAGTACACACTTAAAGAATTAAGATACGGTCCAATACTAATGTATGCTAATAAAGATTATTTTGATTTTTTATTAAAAAAGAAACATGCTATATTAGATAATATTCCAAAATATAAATTTTGGACTAGAATTAAACATCATAAAGATGCTATTTATTTAAAAAAACTTACAAAATAAAACATCAATTGATGTTTTATTTTATAATAATTTAAATTAAGCTGCGACTATATAATAAATTATAGGAGCTGTTACACTTGCCACCATAGCTAGTACTAAAATCCAAACAAAAATTTTAGCAGCTACATTTTTTTTCTTAGTATTTTTCTTTGCCATCTATTATCACCTCTATGTATATTAATTATACCTGAAAAATCATAAATTTTAAAGTCTTTAATATAATTAATTGGTGATATTATGAGTTTTTTTGGGACAAGCCCTAATAAATATTTAATTAAGTTTTTATTATCACTTTTAATAATTGGTGTTTTAGTAGGAATATATGTTTATCTTAAACAGCCTAATCTTGTTAAAACAAGTATTATTAATGAATTAACTATGTTAAATGATATACTTAAAAATACCAATCAAAATAATTTTATTTATCATATCTTATTATTATCACTAATTATATTTTTATCTATTATAATAATTGGTTTACCATTTATCTTATTTTATTTATTTTATGAAGGAATTAGTATTGGTTTTTTAATTGCCAGTTTCTTTCATTATCAAAAAATATCTGGATTACTATATAGTTTAATTTTTACCTTAATTAATAAACTTATTATATATGTTGCTTTAATATATATCTTAATTATTACTATAAATTATAGTAAAAAAGTAGTCTTAAGTATAAAAAGAAAAGATTATAAGATATATGAATACTTATTTACTCATTTAGTTAGAATGATATTTATTTGTTTAATAATTCTTATTTATGATATATTTATATATTTTTTTGGAAATAAAATTTTATTATATTTTATTTTTTTACTATAAACTATTTCCATATATAATTCAAAACAAATTTAGTTAGAAAAAAAATAATAAATACTTCATAATAGACTTTACTCTAGTAATTTGATACACTAATATCGTGATTGAAATGAAAAAAGTTGTAATAGGAATGAGTGGGGGAGTTGATTCTTCAGTAGCGGCATATTTACTGCAAAAAAGCGGTTATGAAGTAATTGGTCTTTTCATGCGTAATTGGGACTCTACGGTTAATAATGATTCCTTAGGTAATCCTAATTTAAATGCGCCAATATGTCCTCAAGAACAAGATTATAATGATGCAAAACAAGTGTGTGATAAACTAAGTATCCCTCTTTATAGAGTAGATTTTGTTAAAGAGTATTGGGAATATGTATTTAAATATTTTTTAGATGAGCTAGAAAAAGGCAGAACCCCAAATCCAGATATAATGTGTAATAAATATATTAAATTTGATTTATTTATCAAAGAAGCAAAAAAGTTAGGTGCAGACTATATCGCTACCGGTCATTATGCTAGAATAGTGGGTAATAGTTTATGTAGAGCTATTGATTTAAATAAAGATCAAACTTACTTTTTAGCAGCTCTTTCTCCTAATCAATTGAAAAATGTCTTATTTCCCCTTGGCGAATTAACAAAACCCAAGGTTAGAAAAATAGCGGAAAAAATAGGTCTATCAACTGCTAAAAAGAAAGATTCAACGGGAATATGCTTTATAGGTGAAAGACATTATCAAAAGTTTATTGCTAATTATTTAAAACCTAATCCTGGAAAAATCATTGATCTAAAAACAAATAAAGAAGTAGGGCAGCATACTGGTTTAATGAACTACACGATTGGTCAAAGAAGAAATGTTGGAATAAGTGGAAATGCAGAAAGACACTATGTAGTTGGTAAAAACGTTAAAGAAAATATCCTTTATATAGCTTTTGGAGATGATAATAAATATCTTTATAGTGATGCTTGTCTTATTAATAATGTTAGCTTTATTAGTGAAACAAAACCTAATTTTTGTACTGCAAAATTTCGTTATCGGGGATCAGATGTTGAAGTTATCTTAGATTATAAAGATAATAATGAAATTTTAGTTAAATATCCTTCTAAAGTCAAAGCTGTAACTCCTGGACAAGCATGTGTGTTATATTTAGGCGAAGAATGTCTTGGCTCAGGAATCATTAAAGAAATATATTTAAATGAAAAAAAATTAGAATATTTATAACAAGAAGTCCTTTATATAAGGATTTTTTGTTTTTTCCTTGACAAGTAAGTGTTAAGTGAGATAAAATGAAGATGTAAAGAGAGTAGAGGAGATGTAAAAAAATGGAAAAATTAAATGATTTATTACAAGAATTAGGAATATCAAAAGTAAAACTCGCAAAATATTTAGGAGTATCAAGACAAATGGTATATAATTATTTAGAATTACCAAATCTAAATAAATGGCCAAAAGAAAAAAAAATATCATTATTTAAACTTCTAGATATTGATGATGGAGATGATGAGACTTTAGAAAACATAAAAGTTAATGGAGAATATTTAACTGCGGTAAGTAATCGTTTAAATCAAGGAGTAAAAGAAGTTAATCATAATGAATATTTAGATTTAAAAGGCCTAAAAAAAGAAGAACAACAATTAGTAGGGGACATAACTTATTTAATTAAAGATAAATTAGTTGATAACCCTGCCCATGAAGAAAACTATTACGCCCTACTTTATATATATCATTTATTACAATCAATTGATAATGTGCCAGAACTTAAATATTTACTAGCATATATGTCTAAAGCAACTGGATTTATTAAACCAAATGATTTTAAATTTAATGAAGATAAACAATTTATGTTTGAAGGCATTATTCACTCTGCTTTTACTCTATATAATAGCGGAGGAGCAAGCAAAAATAAAGTAATTGAATCCCATAAGAGATTTGTTCAAGAAATTGAAGTGCGGATTGAAGAAAGATTATCTAGAACACAACAATTAAATACTGTTAGAGTTCAAGCATTACGTGAACTTGGTTATGATGAAATTAGTACCGAAAATGCTGCCGAAGTATTTCAAAAGATTGCTGAGATTGAATCAAGGAAGAGCTAAGTAAAAAAAGTTTACATACAACTTCCTATAATAGATATTATGTTAACCTAAGTATATATAACAAAAACTAAGTTACTTTCATAAAGGAGTTAAAATGATTAAAGATTTAAAAGAAATGCTACCCTATTTATTAATTATAATGATTAGTTATTACTTACTACCATTTTTATTAATTAAAGATACAGGTAGCGGAATATCAATATTATTATTCTTATTACCAATTATTATTTCTATCACTTCAAATGTTTATGGATATAAGATTAGAAAAGTTAATTTTATATTTAATATATTAGTTGGCTTATTATTTATACCAGTAATTTTAATATTTATGAATACAACAGCTTTTGTTTATGTAGTAGGATATGCTATTGTATCTGCTATATTTAATTATTTAGGTAAAATTATGTAAAAAGATATCTATCCCCTACTTCCATAAAAGTAGGTTTTTTTATTCTTTAAATGAAATAGAAAGTGGATTAACTAAAATATCATAAAATTAATTATAAATAAAATACTAGCTAAAATAATACCTAAAATAATACTTTTGCGAGAATATTTGTTAGCTTCTTCAAATATATCATTGATTGATATTGAGATCATTAAACCGGCTACAAATAGAAGTATAATACTGATTATTAAACTATTTATATAATTTCTTAGAAATATCCAGGCAATTATTGCACCAATAGGTTCTGATAATCCGCTTATAAAAGTAGCTTTGACAGCTTTGCTTTTATTTTTAGTAGCGTAATATATAGGTACAGCAATAGCAATCCCTTCTGGTATATTATGAAGCATAATTGCTACTGCATATTTTAAACCAAGTTTAATATCAACTACTGAACTAACAAAGGTTAGTATTCCTTCTGGCAAATTATGAAGCATTAAAACAGCCATACTAAGAATCCCTACCCTATAAAGATTAGAGTTTATTTTTTGATATTTAATTATTTTATTATTTATAATTTTTAATAAATAATTACCAATAAATATCATAACAAATAATATAATAATAGCAATTAAAAAATTAAATTTATATTCTAAATAAATAAATCCTTCCGGTATTAACTCGGTAATAGACAAAAGAAGCATAACACTAGCTGAAAATGAAAGACTTGTTCCAATATAACTATTAATATTTTTAGGTTTAATAAAGATAAAAATACTTCCTAAAACAGTTGAAATACCAGCGATAAAACTGATAAATAAAGGTAATAATCCATTCATAATATCACAGTTAATTATATTACAATACTTAAAAAAAAGACCCAATTATTTCCAATGAAAAAGTCTATCCTAATGAATGATTGGATTAAATTTTACCATACTACTAATAGGAGGTAATTATGAGCAAAGCAAGAGCAAAAAACAGTACAAGAGCTAAAAACAATGCTAAGAATAGTAATAATACTCGTGCAAAAAATAGTTCAAGAAACAAAAACAAGAACTCTAATGAAAACCAAGCTAGATAATTAACTTCTTGGATGAAAATCATCATAATCTTGATGCAATTTATCATTTGATAAATGAGTATATATTTGGGTTGTTGAAAGATTTTCATGACCAAGTAGTTCTTGAATAATTCTTAAATCTGCCCCATTTTTTAGTAAATGGGTTGCAAAAGTATGTCTTAAGGTATGAGGAGAAACATTTTTCTTAATACCTTTTTTTTGACATTCTAATTTAATAATTTTAAATATAAATTGGCGACTAATTTTAGTTCCGAGGTTATTTATAAATATATAATTAGTATTTTTTTTATTAATTTCATCACGATAATTTTCAATATAATTAGTAAGAGCAGTTATAGCATAATCTCCTAAAGGTATAATTCTTTCTTTCTTTCCTTTTCCCATTACTCTGATAATGCAGTTATCTAAATCAAGATTAGACATCTCTAAACTTACTAATTCACTAATTCTAATACCACTAGAATAAAGAAGCTCTAAAATAGCTTTGTTTCTAGCATCATAGGGAGTTTTAATATTTATTTCCAGTAAAGTGCTGACTTCTTCTAAAGTTAAATATTCAGGAAGTTTAACTTCTTGTTTAGGTCTAATTAGATTAAGAGAAGGATTTGAAGATATTTTTTCACTACGCAGATAAAAATTATAAAAAGCTTTAAAAACACTTATTTTATGAGCAATAGTTTTATTACTTAAATGATTTTGTTTTTTTAAATATATTCTTAAATCATCTGTCTCTAAAGAAAGTAAATTTTTTTTTATATAATTATTTAATTTTTCTAAATCATTTTTATAAGCTAAAACTGTATTTTGTGAATAATTTCTTTCTAAAGATAAATACTCAATAAATTTTGATATCAATAATTTGTTATTCATCAGCAAACACCTATATTAATTATACATTCATCTAGAAAAATAAGCAAATATATACTATAATTATGTTGGAGGTTAGAAAATGGAATTACTAGCAAATAAACTAAGACCTAAAAGTTTAAATGAAGTCTTAGGTCAAGAGCATTTAATTGGTCCTAATAAAATATTAACTAATCTAATTAATAATCAAAAATTATTTTCACTTGTCTTATATGGACCACCAGGTACCGGTAAAACATCAATAGCTGAAGCAATTGTCAAAGACTTAAAAAAGGACTATCGTTTTTTGAATGCAGTTATCAACAATAAAACTGACTTTAATATTGTTATTGAAGAAGCTAAGATGATTGGTGAGCTTATTTTAATTATTGATGAAATTCATCGGATGAATAAGGATAAACAAGATATGCTTCTTCCTTATATTGAAAATGGCTTAATAATTATAATTGGATTAACTACTTCTAATCCATATCATTCAATTAACCCAGCTATTAGAAGTAGATGTCAATTATTTGAAATAACTATTCTATCTTCAGATAATATTAAAGATGGTTTAAGAAGAGCTGAAAAATATTTAGATAATCTTAAGATCTCTGATGATGTTTTAGAAATGATTATCGCTTCTTCTTCTGGTGATCTTAGAAGCGCTTTAAACATTTTAGAGATGGCATATTACAGCACTAATGATGGGATAATTACTAAGGAAGTTTTACAAAGTATAAATTCTAAACCAATTATTTATATTGATAAAAATGATTCAAATTATTATGATACGATAAGTGCTCTGCAAAAATCTATTCGCGGAAGTGATGTTCAAGCATCTTTATATTATTTAGCTACTTTACTTGAGGCAGAAGATTTAGATATTATTTTTAGAAGACTTGCAGTTATTGCTTATGAAGATATCGGGCTTGCCAATCCAGGAATTGGTCCCAAGGTAATGAGCGCAATTGAAGCAGTAAAACTCTTGGGTTTACCTGAAGGCAGAATTCCTTTGTCAGTAGTAGTTGTCGAAATGGCCCTCTCACCTAAAAGCAACAGTGCCTATCTTGGTATTGATAGTGCGATAAATGAAATAAGAAAAGGAAGTTTAGGTAAAGTACCAAGTCACCTTAAAAATAATAATAAAGAATATAAATATCCCCATAATTATAAAAATTATTGGGTTAATCAGCAGTATTTACCAGATCAATTAAAAGATAAGAAATTTTATATTCCCAAGAATAATAAATATGAAAATAATTTAAATATAATAAATACAGAAATGAGGAAAAGTTAATGAACGTAACAGTAATTGGAAGTGGAGCTTTTGGTTTTGCGATTGCCATGATGCTTCACAAAAATGGCAATAAAATAACCATGTGGACCCACTCAGCTGAGCTAGCTAAAAATTTTAATGAAAAAAAAGCAGAAATTATATCCGGAGTTAAAATACCTGAGGAATTTTATTTTACAAATAGTTATGAGGAAGCTTTAAAAAATAGTGAAATAGTATTTATAATGGTAGCAGCTAAATATGTCGGTGATGTGGCTAAAAATATTGCCGAGTACACAAAACCCAACACTCATTTTTGTATAGGGAGTAAAGGAATTGAACAAGGAAGCTGCAAGTTTGTCCATCAAATATTTAAAGATTATATTAATACTAAAAATTTTGCAGTTATATCCGGACCATCTTTTGCAGTTGATGTTGTAAATAATGAACCAATTGGTTTTGCTCTTGCAAGTGATTCATATAAAACAAAAGTTATGGTAATAAAAGCGCTTGCAAGTGATACTATCAAACTTCGCCCCAGTTCAGATATGATTGGCATCGAGATATGTGGCTCAATTAAAAACGTAGTTGCGGTTGCATCAGGTATTTTAGAAGGACTTGGTTATAGTGAATCAACAAGGGCATTTTTGATTGTTGAATCAATGCATGATATAAAAGAGCTTATTAAAGGTCTCGGCGGAAAGAAGAAAACAATTCTTAGTTTTGCTGGAATTGGTGATTTGCTACTTACTTGTACCAGTATTAAAAGCCGGAATTATTCTTATGGAATTTTACTTGGAAAGAAAGATTATAAAGGCGCTAAAAAATATTTAGATACTACTACAGTAGAAGGCTACTATACTTTAAAATCAATCTATACTCTGCTAAGAAGAAAAAAAATAAAAATGCCTTTAATTGATTTAATATATAAAATTGTAATGAAAAATGATGATCCTGGTTTATTAATCAAATTTTTAATCACAAAAAAATAAACTTTATGTTTATTTTATATCATTTATTACATAGCTGGCACACAACAAACCTGCTATTCCAGGAATATAACTATTAGTTCCAAGCTTATTGCTTGGATTTGTTGTTTCTGTGCTACTAACTACCATAATTTTTTTATTTATTTTTAATTCTTTTACTCTTTTCCTTAATATTCTGGCAATTGAATCATTATTTGTCTTGGATAATTCAGTTATTGAGAAAAGAGCTGGATTAGTTTTATTAGCTGTTCCCATACAAGAAATTAATTTATATTTATATTTTAATGACTTTTCTATTAATAAAATTTTAGTATTTATTGTATCACAAGCATCAACAATATAATTAAACTGATCACCCAAAATAAGATCTATATTCTCAGCTACCAAATTTTCATTATAGAGTTTTATATTAATATCTGGATTGATACATAAGGCTCTCTTTTTAGCTTCTTCTACTTTTGATAAGCCAATGTTATTTGTAGAACTGATAATCTGCCTATTTAAATTGGATAGTTCAATACTATCTCCATCGATAATAGCAATATTTTTAATTCCTGAACGAACTAAAGCTTCTAAAGCATAGCCCCCTACTCCGCCAATTCCAACAATTAAAACATTAGCTCCCTCTAATTTAGAAAATTTATCTTTTCCTATTAAAGTAATTAATCTTTCAAACATAATTTTCCTCCATAAAAAATACCTAGTAACAATCAAAGTGATAAAAACCCGCTCTTACACAGGTGGGTATCACATAAGAAATTTAAGGATCCTAGCTAAAAGCTAGTATTCAACACCACTTCCTAATTAGATTCCCAATAATCACTAATTGTCGGTTTTATATATGACCATTACTAGGTAATTTAATTATAGCATTTATCTATCTTAAAGAAAAGCATAATCACTAATATTTGTCTAGAAAATGATATTTCTCTTTATTATAATGATATCCTAAGACTGTATTTAAATTAATATTTTCACTACTTTTAAAAATATTTTTATCAATATCTTTATAAACTTTTCTTAAATTTTTTATTAGCTCTTTAATCTCAGCTCTTTTACTATCTGTTTTTTTATTTGCAATATCACAAGCACAATTAATAAATGTCAGATTATTATATTTAACCCATTTATCAATATCATATTCTTTTACTAAATAAAGTGGTCTTATTAATTCCATATTTGGATAGTTATCACTTTTTAATTTAGGCATCATTGAGCCATAAGTTCCTGCATATAAGATATTTAACATAATTGTTTCGATGACATCATCAAAATGATGACCTAATGCTATTTTATTACAACCAAGTTCCAGTGCTTTATTATAAAGATTTCCTCTTCTTTTTCTAGCACAGACATAGCAAGGATTTTTTTCTGCTTTTATATCATTAAAAATCTTTGTCTTAAAAATATTTATTTCTAAATCAAAATCTTTAGCATTCTTCTTAATTAAATCTATAGTATCTTTATTATATCCAGGATCCATCACTATATATTTAAGTTCAAATTTAATTTTATGATGACGATTAATCTCTCTTAATAAAAGAGCAAGCAGAAAAGAATCTTTTCCGCCACTTATGCATACTGCTATTTTATCATTTTCACTAATTAGTTGATATTCATTAATTGCCTTAATTGTTTTCTTCCATATCGTTTTTCGATAAGTTTTAAGAATTGATCTTATATTGCTTTTTAACTGATCTGTCATTTTATTTAGCGCCCGTTCCTCCATCGATTCGGTGAATAGTTCCAGTTAAGTATGTAGATAAATCTGATGCTAAGAATAACATAGTATTTACAACATCTTGATTATTTGCATATCTTCCAAAAGGGATGTCTTTAACAAAAGCATCCTTTAAAGCATCTGGTGCATCTGGGGCAGCCTTTTTTTCAATTTGTCTCATCATATTATTATTTACTGGTCCTGGGCAAATAGCATTTACTCTAACGTTATATGGTGCTGATTCTAATGCTGCTGATTTAGTTATTCCAATTACTGCATGTTTGGATGCAATATATGGAGCCAATCCAGGACTACCCATTAATCCAGCAACAGATGCAGTATTAATAATGCTGCCACTTTTATTTTGATACATTATAGGTAATACATGTTTAAGTCCAAAATATGTTCCTTTAATATTAATATTAATAACGCAATCTAAATTCTTTTCTTCTGTATCAACTATATTTGCAACTTCTCCTTCAGTTCCAGCATTATTTAAAAAGATGTCGATTGTTCCAAACTTTTCAATTGTTTGATCAACATAACTTTTAACTTCATTTTCATTTCTTATATCTGCTTGGATAAATAATACCCTCGATGCATCTAAATTAAGTCTTTCTTCTAAATTTTTTAATTTATCAGGATTAGTCCCAATAAGTGATAATTTTGCTCCTTTTCTAGCAAATTCTTCGGCAGCAGTACCGCCAATTCCTCCAGTTGCTCCAGTAATTACAACAACTTTATTTTTAAAATTCATATTTCCTCCTTCTACTTTCATGAAGTAGTTCCTTTCCATCTTTCTATAACATCACAGTTTGCTGAATATGGCATTGGGTTTGGCAAATCCATTTTTATTAAAAGAGGTATTTTAAATGCATTACCAAATGACACTAAAGTTCCAGCTTGCAATGAATTTAACTTTTCAATAATATCACCTGAGATATTAGGTAACATTTTTTCAATATATTCTAAGTCTTTAGGATGAGTCATTTTATGAACTAAAAAGTTACTCATCTGCGCGATAACTGTTTCACTTATATCAACAGGTCTTTGACTTATTAAATTAATTAATACTCCATATTTACGTCCTTCCTTGGCGATTCTTTCAAATATATTATAACCTAGTAAAAACTGGTCATTATCTTTTACTACATATCTATGAGCCTCTTCAATTATTAAGTGAAATGGTATAGATGCTCGCACTTTCCTACTCTTAGAAAAATCAAAAATCATTTTACTCATTATTTTAACAATCACTTTAGCAAGTATATCATCTATATCCTCTAAATTTATATTAATAATTTGACTTCTTTTATTATTCATAACTATTAAACTAGATATATATGTTTCTAAGTTAATATATTTATTTACATCAAAGTATTTTCTATTCTTACTATTAATTAAAGTACTAAGTCTCACTTTTAAAATAATAGATGAACTTTCCATCACTGAATTATTTAAAAAGCCTTCACCTATTAAAGTAAAATTTAAAGCTTTTTCAATATCAAATAAGTTATAATATGGCTCTATAGGCTCTTTTATTTTAGATTCAATTGTCTCATCTAAATGTTTAGCTATATATTCATTAATAAGGACCGATTCACCAAATTCACCTTTAGAATCTATTTTAAAACATTCAGAAAACCTTCTAGTATAACCAATTCCTTGAATCTCGGCATTCATATTAAAATCTGGAGTTTGGCAAGAGGCAATTATTGTAAAAATATCGTTTTTCTTACCACTTGAATTTTTATTACTAAATAATATTGCTTGAATTGCATGCGCAATTAAATGATTTTTTAATTTTTCGGTATCAGAATCATCCTTACTAAATAATTTTGCTAGTCTCATTGTTCTTTCAATTATCGTAAGCTGAGCATGATTTTCAGCATTAAGCAGGAGCGCTATATCATCATTAGTAAGTAAGAATACCGGAATCTGCAAAAGCATATCTGATTCATCAACTGGATTAGTTGTTAAAAATTTATATTGATAATTAGGATTTATTTTATTAATACCTTGAAAAGCAGTTTTATATTCCCCATAAGCATCAAAAACAAACATATTAGCATTATAAGATAAAAAGTTTTTATTTAAATAAATATTTTGCATAATTCTTGAAACCGAACAAGATTTACCAGAACCTGAATTACCAAAGATTGCTAGATGGTTAGAAAATAAATCATTAATATTACTAAAAATATTTCTTTCATTATAAGTGGGACTTTTACCAATATATATACTTTCGATTTGATTTTTTCCCATAATTATATCAAGCTCAGAATCATTAATAACCCGCATTTTAGATGATAAAGAAGGTTTTTTAATTGTACCAGCAATAAATCTAGATCCAGCAAACTCGCCTAACAATTCAATTTTAACAGTATCTTCATCAATATTTTTAACCTCGCCTAATAATCTATCTTCTCCATTTTCAAAAACAACATGGAGATTCATTAGATTTGCTATAACATTACCTTCTTTATTAATCTCAACTATCGCATTGTTATCACTTATATATTTTATTTTTCCAAACATTTTAACCAACCTTCTTTACTATTAAAATTATAGCATATTAATTTTACTTTTTAAATAGCAAGTTTTAAGACTTTAGATTGATTTATACTCGCTCTTTAATATCGCATAATAAACTACATCAAAATACTTATCTAATCTTTTATTATAACTAGCTTCTTTAAACTCTCCTTCAAAGTTCATGTTTAATTTTTTAAATATTTTTAAAGATAATTTATTTTCTTTTACGGAGTCCGCTTCTATTCTATTTAATTTAATTACATTAAAAGCATAATCTATCATATACTTAGCACATTCTATTGCATATCCTTTATTCCAATACTTATTATTAAATATAAAACTAATAGATGCTTTTAAATGTTTAGAGTTAATCTCTAATCCAAATTGTCCGATCACTTTATTCTTTTTCTTTAAAACAATCGCATAATTTTCACTATAGTCATGATATTCTTGATTACTCTGATCTTCCACATATTCTTTAACTTCTTTTAAAGTATTGGCTCGACCTAAAAAATTCATAGTTAATTCGTTTCCTAAAATTTCATAAAAATCTTGCCAATCTGATTTTTCAAAGTCGCAAATTTTATAAAGAGCGATCTTAGCATAATGAGTTTCGATAAAAACATTCCTAAAATTTTAACTGATATGTATTTAGCTGATATGAGTAAATACACGATTAATAAATTAGAAAGTACTAAAATAGAAAAAGTTTATAAAAGTATTTCTACTCAGTTAGCTAATGAAACTAGTAAACGATTTATTTATAAAAATGTAGAGTCAGGAGCCTCAAAAAGAAAATATGAAACTTCTATAGATTGGCTACTTGCCAGTAATATGGTTATTAAATGTAATTTAGTAGAAACAATTCCTCTTAAAGCTTTTGAAAATATAAATAAATTTAAATTATATTTAAGTGATATTGGCATGCTGACTAGTATTAGTGGTTTAAACTTTAGCGATATTATGCTTGATAAAGATTTTATGTATAAAGGCGCTATTGCAGAAAATTATGTAGCTTGTGAAATCTTTAATCAAAGTATTCCTTTAAATTATTGGCACAGTGGTAATACTGCTGCAATCGACTTTTTATTATATAATAATGATGGAGTTATTCCAGTTGAAGTAAAAGCAGGTAAAAACACAAGGTCCCAAAGTTTGAAAGTATATACTGAAAAGTATAAACCAAAATACTCAATAAGAATATCGACTAAAAATTTTGGAATAGATAATAATATTAAATCTATTCCCCTATATGCGGTATTTTGTATTAAATAAAAGAAGTATTGTTTTTCTACAATACTTCTTTTAAATTAACCTATTAAGTAAAATTTCTTTAACTTTAACAGGATTAGCTTTCCCTTTAGTTTCTTTCATAACCTGACCAACAAAGTAGTCAAACATATTAGTTTTACCATCTTTATATTCTTCTACTTGGGTTTTATTATTTTCTAATATCTTATTAATTATTTGAGTTAATTCATCATCATTATCAAGTTGTTCCATGTTATATTTTTTGATTAATACTTCTGGCTCTTCTTCATCTTCTAAAACTTTAAAAAATAATTCTTTAGCTTGTTTTGAACTGATTTTTCCTTTATTAAGTGGTTCTAAAATTTCAAATAATCTTTTTGGTGTTAAATAAAATTCATTTATTTCTAAATTATATTTATTTAAATAACCCATTATTTGACTAGTTATCCAGTTTGCTGCTTCTTTTGGATTAATTCCAATCTCCAAGCACTCTTCAAAGTAATCACTATTTTCTTTTGTTTTAATAATTACTCCGGCATCATAATTTGATAAGTTATACTGATCAATGTATGATTTTTTTCGCATCAATGGAAGCATTGGAATTTCAGCTTTTATTTCATCAAGCCACTCTTTTTCTATTTTAATTTTAGGAATATTTGGGTCAATATAATATTTATAATCAACACTTTCAACCTTTTCTCTCATTCTAACTGTTGTAGATGTTTCATCGTCCCATCTTCTTGTTTCTTGAATAATCTCATCTTGACGACCAGCCTTAATTAATCTAGTTTGGCGATCTATTTCATATAATATAGCAGCATGAACATTACTAAATGAGTTGACATTTTTAACTTCAACTTTAGTTCCTAGAGTAGTACTGCCCTCTTCCATTAAAGAAACGTTAACATCACATCTAATTTGACCTTTTTTGGTATCAGCATCTGATGCTCCAGTATATTTATAAATATTTCTTAAATGCTCTAAGAACGCTACTGCGGCATCAGGTGAATAAATACATGGATCTGTCACTATTTCTAAAAGAGGAACGCCTGCTCTATTATAATCAATTAATGAATAATCAAAATAATGATCAAGAGAAGCAGTATCTTCTTCGAGATGAATATCATGTATAGTAATTGGAATAAGTGCATCACCTACTTCAACTTCAATTTTTCCATTAACACCGATTGGTGATGTATTTTGAGTTATTTGATATCCCTTTGATAAATCTGGATAAAAATAATTTTTACGATCAAAAATTAATATTTCAGGAATAGCGCAGTTTAAACACATAGCCATCTTAATTGAATTTTTAACTGCTTCTTTATTAAGAAGTGGCATAGTTCCAGGAAATGCCATATCAACTGGTGATACAACACTATTGGGAAGATCATTATATTCATTTTTTGATTTAGAAAACACTTTAGAGACTGTTTTAAGTTCACAGTGCATCTCTAAACCTATGACAACTTTTAAAGCCATTATTTACCTCCCTTGGTAGTTTGATTTTTATAACCTAATATATTTTCAATATTATAAGCAATATTAAGAAGATTTTCATCATCTTTAATATTACCGGTAATATTAATTCCTACAGGCATGTTATTAACAAAGCCGCTGGGAATAGTAATTGATGGAAAGCCTCCAAAGTTAGCAATAGCTAAGTACTGCTCGGTTTTTAGATAAACAGGCAGTTTATCATCAGCCTTTGGAGCAGGTGATAAACTAGCAGGAAGTATCATCCCATCATAAGTTTTAAATAAATCACTTATTTTATCAGTAATTATTTTTCTTACCTTTGCGGAGTTAAAAAGATACCTATCAATATTTTCTGCCCTTAAGACATATGAACCAATAATAAATTTCCTTTTTATTAGTGGCGAAAAACCATTAGTTCGGTGATCAAACATCATTTCCTCAGCAGTCTTTCCTTTACCCCGTGGGCCAAAGATCATCCCAGTTAAATTTGCCATATTACTTGTTGCCTCGGCTGAGGCAATTGTAAAATATGCTGGATATATTGCATTAAGTAAGGTTTTATCAATACTTATTTCATCAACTGTAAATCCTAAAGTACGAACCTTATTTAAAGTTTCATTAAATAACTCTAAGGTTTTAGTTGTTTCATCTAATGTATCTGAATAATTATTTTCGCATATTTCTTTAATATAAAATAGTTTTTTTGTCTTTATATTAGCAGTAAGACTACTAGTTAAATTAATATTAGAACTATCCCATGAAGTCATATCATTTTCATCAATACCTTTTATAGTATCAACTACAAGGGCTGCATCTTTTACAGAAGTTGTAATAACTCCAACATGATCAAAAGATGATGCAAGAGCAAATAAACCGTATCTAGAAATCATTCCATAAGTAGGTTTATAACCAACTACTCCACAGTATGATGACGGTTTTCTAATTGAGCCACCAGTATCACTACCAAGAGCAAAGGGAACAATCCCAGCTGCAACAGCAGCACAGGATCCTGCTGATGAACCTCCAGTTATTCTTTCATTATCCCAAGGGTTTTTAACTGCGCCTGTATGACCAGTTGTTCCAGTTTCTCCCATGCCTAATTCGTCCATGACAGTTTTTCCAATATTAACAGCACCTGTTTCTTTCAATTTTTTAATTGCAGTTGCATCAAAAAATGGTATATAATCTTTTAATGAGTTTGATGATGCAGTCGAAAGAATACCTTTAGTTGAAAAATTATCTTTAGCTACATAGGGAATGCCAGATAAAACTAAATCTTTATCTTCTACTTTTGCATCATTAATAATTGTCACAAAAGCATTTAAATTACTATTTTTAGCTTTAATTATACTTTCATTTATTAATTCATCGCCTGTTTTAAGTTTAGTTTTTAAAGTATCAATCATTATCCCACCACCTTTGGTACTTCAATTTCTCTATTTTGAATATTTTTAGCGTTTGCTAAAAGAAGATCAATAGCAGTTCCTTCTTCACTATTATCATCTTCTCTTAAAGCAGTTTCATATAAATCAAATGGATGGGTTTGAACTTCAACACTTTGAATGTTTTCAATATTACTTATCGCATCCATCTTAGACTTTAAAAACTCAAGTTCTTCTAATAAAAAATCTACTTCATCATCATTTATAGCAAAGAGTAAGGTTGATGCAAGTTCATTAATTGTTTCTTTTGTAAATTCTTTAGTCACAAATATCCTCCTTCATAATAGATATTCCCAGTTCTTCTAACTGATTTATATCTACTTCATTTGGAGCATCGCTCATTAAGTCAGTTGCTGATTGAGTTTTAGGAAATGCGATAACATCTTTTATATTATCTGTTTTAGCAAGAAGCATAATGATCCGGTCTAGTCCAAATGCAATTCCACCATGAGGTGGAGTTCCATATTTTAAAGCATCTATAAAAAAACCAAATTTAAGCTCTGCTTCTTCATCAGATATTCCTAAGGCTTTAAATACATGGCCCTGGATTTTTTCCTCATGAATTCTAATTGATCCACCACCTATTTCATAACCGTTTAAAACCATATCATATGATACAGATAAACACTGATTTGGTGTCTTTAATTTATCAAGTGATTCCGGCATTGTGAAAGGATGATGAGTTGAGACATATCTGTTTTCCGTTTTAGAATATTCAAACATTGGAAAATCAGTTACAAACAAAAAGTTATAAGTATTATCTAGGATTAAATTAAAATCTTCAGCAATTTTTAATCTCAGAGCACCAAGTGATGAATAAACAACCTTAGGACTACCACAAACAATTAAAACTAGGTCACCATTTTCAACATTAAATTTATTTTTAATATTTGTTTGGATATCTTGTTCTAAATTTTTGGCAATTATGCCACTAAATTCATCATTGTCATATTTAAGCCATGCTAGTCCTTTAGCACCATATATTTTAACAAATTCAGTCAAACGATCAATTTCATTACGAGAATATTTGTTATTTTTAACGATTAAACATTTAGCTATACCGCCATCCTTAATAGCGCTAGAAAAAACATTCATTGAAGTATTTTTTAACTCTTCAGTTAAGTCATTTAAATGTAGGCCAAATCTAGTATCCGGTTTATCAGAACCAAACTTTTCCATTGCTTCAAAATATGTTAGATGGGGAAAGTCATAATCAACATTTAAACCCACACTATCTTTTACAACATGTTTAATTAATGCCTCAGCCATTCTTAAAACATCTTCTTGATTAACAAAGCTCATTTCAATATCAACTTGGGTAAATTCTGGCTGACGGTCTGCTCTTAAGTCCTCATCTCTAAAACATTTAGCTATTTGATAATACTTTTCAAATCCAGCAACCATTAAAACTTGTTTAAACAGTTGAGGACTTTGCGGAAGAGCATAAAATGATCCTTTTTTTATTCTAGATGGAACTAAATAATCTCGAGCACCTTCTGGAGTGCTTTTGCATAAAATAGGAGTTTCAAAATCAATAAAACCATTATTATCTAAATAAGATCTAAAAGCTTTGTTTACTTTATGACGCAAAATCATAATATTTTTTAGTTTATCACGTCTTAAATCTAAATAACGATATTTAAGCGCTATTTGTTCATCTATTTCTTTATCATCATAAATATTAAATGGAAGTGTCTCACTTTCACTTAAAACTGTTAAATTATTAGCGATTAATTCAATTTTTCCTGTGGGAATATTTTTATTAATTTCACTTTCATTTCTTTTTTGAAGAGTACCAGTAACTTTAATACAATATTCATTTTTTATGTTTTCTGCTATCTTAAAATCATCTTTTAAGAACTTACGATTAAAAACTGTTTGAATAATTCCTGATAAATCTCTTAAATCTACAAAGATTACTCCACCCATATCTCTTCTTTTATTAACCCATCCATAGACTGTTATTTCTTGATTAATATCTTCTATTGTTAAATTCCCATTATTTATTATTTTCATATGTTCCTCTTTTCTAAAATTTTCATATTAATACTTACATATGTCCCTCTAAATACTCAACTAAATTATTAATATTTACTTTTTCTTCTTCTTTAGTTAAATTATCTTTTACATTAACTAACATTTCATTTAAATCTCCATCATTTAAAATAACTAAATATTTTGCATTCATTCTATCAGCTGATTTAAATTGTCCTTTTAGACTTTTATCTAAATAATCAGTTTCAGTAATAAAACCATTTAATCTAAGTTCTTGAGTTAGAAAACTAGCTGTTTCTTTTTCACAGTTTGATACATACATAATATAAACATCAAGATTGGTTTTTAAGTCAAAATTAACTCCAGAATAATCCATTGCCATTATTGTGCGGTCATAACCCATTGCAAACCCAACAGCTGGTACTTTTGGCCCTCCTAGTTTTTCAATTAGTCCATTATAACGGCCTCCGCCACCTAATGCAAGATTACCCATAACTGGAACATCTGCAACAATTTCAAAGACAACATGGTTATAATAATCAAGTCCTCTTACTAATCTTGGGTCTTCCACAAAATTAATATCCATTAATTCTAAATATTCTTTTAAAGTATTATATCTTTCTAAACTTACATCATTTAAATAATCTATTGTATAAGGAGCATTTTTTAAAATTTCACTATCACAATCTATTTTACAATCTAAAACTCTTAATGGATTTTTTTCAAGTCTTTTCTTACAATCATTACACAATGAATCTTTATAAGGAATTAAATACTCGAGTAAAGCCTCTTTATAATTTTTGCGCGCCTCATCATCTCCTAAAGTATTAATTTTAATTGTAACATTCTTAAGACCGAATAAACAGTAAGTGTGATAAGCAATACCAATTACATCTATATCTGCTAGTACATCATCAGCCCCAATAAATTCTACACCAAACTGAGTAAGTTCGCGATATCTACCAAGCTGCGGTCTATCATAACGATACATCTTTTCATTATAATATACTTTAACAGGTTCAGTAAGATTTCCATACATCTTATTTTCAATAAACCAGCGACATACCCCAGCAGTACCCTCTGGTCTTAAAGTAATATCTCTTCCCCCACGATCTTTAAAATCATAAGTTTCTTTACTAACAATATCAGTAGAATCCCCTATACCTCTATGAAATAATTCACTAGCCTCAAAAACTGGTGTTTCAATATAACCATAATTATATTTTTCACAAATAATACGTATAAGGTCATTTACATATATTCTCTTTTTAGTTTCATCACCATAAATATCTATTGTCCCTTTTTGTTTAATAATCATTTTAATCTCTCCTCTTTCTAAAATAAAAACACCAGGTGTATGTAAGGACGAATTATTAAATCCGCGGTGCCACCTTACTTTACTAGTGTACGCTCATTTATTCTTAACGCGAATGAAACGCTTTGTTATTTAAAAGATTGTTCAAACCAATATTTAACTAGACTTTTCCATCTAATAAGCCCTCTCTTTAAGTATCAATAAAAGTTCATTTCTTCTAACAAATCTATCTAAATTTTACTGTAAATTTAAGGCTTTGTCAAGGAAAATCAGATAGAAGAACAACAAACAGTTCATCTTCTACTTATTTATATCTTACATAGTAAATCTTCAGTTAAATAAGAATTATATCTTTTATATAAATAACTCGGTAGTAAACAAAATAATCATCTTTAATCAGGATATTTATTTACTCAATTAATTAATTCCATAAGTTAAATATACTCTTTTTCCATAAATATTTATATCCGCTATTTATATTTTACCAGTACCTCCTTCTAAATTCAGTTAAGCTCATATAATCCTCTCCTTCAAATGCAATTAAAAATGCACTTAACTTTTAATTAAGCACATTTAAATTTTTATTATTAGAATTTTCTCTCCAGACACAGTTAACTAGAAAAGCTCATGATTACTGCCACTGCGATTATAATTTTATCATTTTTATCATTTTTATCTATTTTATTGTGGAAAACTTTTTTGAAAGAAAAGTTCTTTTTGGAAGTGTTCCACTTCCAAAAAGCGATATACTTTGTTCTTATCTTTTATTTAAAGCAAGTGGACGTACTTTGGGTTTAAAAGTCGCTTCGCTCCAAAGGTCGCTCCGCTCCAAGGGTCAGCATAGCTGACAGGGAGCCTTTCGGCTCAGGAAAATAATTTCTCCGAAATTATTTTTACTACCCGACACGGACCACAGGCCG
>Ga0265294_10002058_pt1 | contig 26634 bp, 26 predicted proteins | sample MunlanPumphouse3_FD_192504 | JGI IMG/M metagenome (GOLD analysis project Ga0265294, IMG submission 192504) | Groundwater microbial communities from a municipal landfill in Southern Ontario, Canada - Pumphouse #3 | ecosystem: Environmental > Aquatic > Deep subsurface > Groundwater | place... | reverse complement strand
CATCGCCGGCATGGTCGACCTCAAGGAGAACACCGACCCGTACTTCTACAAGAACCACTTCCTCGCGCCGGTGCTGGCCGGCGGTTCCGAGCAGGACGGGTATCTGGATTACTGGATCAACTACGGTCGCGTGAAGGGGTGGCAGTGCGTCACCGCGAAGCGTCTGACCGTGCTGCCGGGCTGCTCCTGCACCGTCAAGGACAATGGCGCCTACTGTTTGATCGCCGTGCAGGGCGAGGGCACGATCAACGGGCAGCGGCTCTCCAGCCCCAACATGATCCGCTTCCACGACATCACGGACGACGAGTTCTTTGTGGTGCACGAGGCCGCGCGCGCGGGCGTCACTTACGTGAACGCCTCGCAGAGCGAGCCGCTGGAGATCCTGCGCTACTTCGGCCCCGAAGTGAATCCGAACGCGCCGGAGATCGGCCGGCAGGGCTGAGCCCAGTTTCACGCGGGGGTAACTGAATCCACAGATTACGCAGATTGCACAGATGAGAGCCAAAGCTGCGAGAATCTGTGTAATCTGTGGATAGAACACGAAGCTGTACGTAAGGCACAAAGGACATCAAGGAATTCTGTTATGACCAATACCTACCCGAAACTACATAACGCCACGTGGCCGGGCGTCGTGGGCAAAGGCCCCGGCACGCCTGAACCGGCCATCGACCTCGCGACCATGATCGACCTCACCGCAGCCGCCTGTGTGGACGGTGCCCGGTTTGACGGCATCGACCTCTTCCTCTGCGCGCCGCATGTCGATATCGATTCGTCGGATGACGACCTCAAGCGCCTCGCGGACACCGTGACCGACAAAGGTCTGGCCGTCGGCTCGTTGGTGGCTCCCGTGTGGAGCGGCTGCGCGTTTGGCGACGCGGAGAAACGCGCCCACTGGCTGGAGCAGGTGCGCAAGGCGTGCCGCATCGGACGGAGGCTGCGCGAACTGGGCGTGCGTCCGTCGGGCGTCATCCGCATCGACTCCTCGGGCGGCGTGGCCGACTGGGCCAAAGATCCCGCCGGCAACACGCGGCTGATCATCGATACCTTCGCGCAAGCCTGCGACATGGCGGAGGACGCGGGCGAATGGCTGGCCGCCGAGGGCGAGATCTGCTGGGGCGGCATGCATTCGTGGCGCGCCATGCTTGACGTGCTCGAAGGCGTGGACCGGCCCAAGACCTTGGGGTTTCAGGCCGACATGGCGCACACGCTGCTCTATCTGCTCGGCTATAACGCGCCCGAAGCGCGCCTGGTGCCGGATGATTTCGACTGGGCCGACACCGCGACGTTCCGCGCGGCCTATACGAAACTCGCCGCCGCTCTGCGGCCGTGGACGATCGACTTCCACGTGGCCCAGAACGACGCCACGGTCAAAGGTCAGGGCTCGCATGACAAGACCGGGCGCCACTGCTTGCCAGATGATCCCAACGCCAAGCTGGATATCGTCTGGTGCGCGGGCCAGTGGCTGCGCGACGAGAACGGCGAGCTGACGCGGACGATCCGCCACCTCTGCTGGGACGGGTGCATGTTCACCAACGAAGTGATGATGCTGCCCGACACGTGGAACAGCATTCTCGGTGCGATGCAGCAGGTGCGAGACGCACACGGCTGGAGCGATTCGTAGTCCGTACAACCACTCGTTTTGTTTGAGTGCCTTGACGGCCGAGCGGCCGTGGCGTCACGGAACCTCAACGACCGTGTCCGCCCACGCCGCTTCGGTCAGGCCGCGCGCGAGGCGGGCGAACGCCTCCGGGATTGGCGTGTCGAAAAAGAGCCGCCGGCCGGAGTACGGATGGTCAAAGGCGATCGATTTCGCATGCAGGCAGAGACGCTCGCGGAACGGGTCGCCTGCACCGTATTTGGGATCGCCGGCGACGGCATGGCCCGCCTCGGCAAAGTGCACCCGGATCTGGTTCTTGCGGCCGGTCAGCAGGCGGATCTTGATCGCGCTCACGGCCGGCGTTTCAGCGATCACGGCGTACGCGGTCTGCGAGAGTTTGCCGGCGGCCGGATCATCCACCGAGTGCACATAGAGATCCTCATTCTCGGCGAGGTAACTTGAAAAGAGCCCCTGCCGCTGCGGAAGGCGGCCCCGCACGATGGCGAGGTAGAGTTTTTCGGTGGCCTTCCAGTTCTCTTTCAGGCGCTGCTGAGCCTCTTCGGTTTTAGCAAAAAGCAACACGCCAGAGGTTTCGCGATCCAGCCGGTGGACCAGATAGACCTGCTTGCGCGAGCGCGCACAGCCTTTGCGAACATACTGATTGAGCACATTCTCGGCCGTAAACGCCTCATCGCGGCGCGTGCCGGTCGTCAAGACACCCGGTGCCTTGTTGACGACGAAGAGATCGCGGTCCTCGTGCAGGATCTCAAGGCCGCGCGGCCGGTGTCGGCCTGATGTGTGCAGACGTTTCATGAACTCAAGACTCAAGCAACGCGGCCCCGCCCCCTGCAAAACCCGAATGAATAATCGTTCCTCTTTTCATGTCAGCCATCAACGTGTGAGATCATAAACCCAGAACGCCGCGAGGTCAATCCGTCGCGTGGGCTTATCCGCCCCTCATCATTGCGGCGGCCGACATGAACGCGTCGATATTTTCGAGGGGGCTCAGCGGCGGGATGTCGCACCCCGTGGACGGGATGTAGTTGGCGTAGCCGCGCGCCTGGGCCACCATCGTGCGCGTGGCCGCCGCCACGCGGTCCGGAGTCCCGTGGCGAAGGTACCGGGAGGGACTCAGGTTGCCCATTACCGGCACCTCCGCCGGCATCCGCTTCAGGATCTCGCCGATGTCCACCGCGTCGCCGAAATGGCAGGCGCGTGCGCCGATCCCGAGGATGCTGCTGAGCAGCGGCAGCGTGAGGCCGAGCACCTGAATCCCCGGGAAAGAAAGAACGGGAAACGGCTTGGGGCAGGACGCCCCGGCCAGGGTTTTGAAGAACGCGCGCATGTCCCCTGTCAGTCTATCGCGGCGACCAGCCGTTTGGCCAGTTCGGCGGCCGACGCAGCGTCGGCCGAATACCCGTCCGCGCCGATGGCGTCGCAATACTCTTGTGTGACGGGCGCGCCGCCGATGATGACCTTCGCGGGCACGCCAGCCGCCCGGATCGCCTCGACCGCCGTCCGCATGTTGGGCATCGTCGTGGTCAGCAGCGCCGAAAGCCCCACGACCTGGGCGCGATGCTCGCGGGCCAGTTCGGCGAAGCGTTCAGGCTCCACGTCCACACCCGCATCAACCACCGCGAAACCCGCGCCCTCCAGCATCATGATCACCAGATTTTTGCCGATGTCGTGCAGATCGCCCCGGACCGTGCCCATCACCGCCGTCGCGGCCGCCTCAACGCCAGCCCGGACGAGATGCGGTTTCAGCAGTTCCGTGCCGGCCTTCATCGCGCGCGCCGCCACCAGCACCTCCGGCACAAAGACTTCGTTGCGCTTGAAGCGCTGGCCAACCTCGCCCATCGCCGCGAGCAGACCGTCGTTGAGAATCTCCTGCGCCGCCACATTTTCCTCCAGCAACGCGCCAACAAGGGTACGGACATCCGCCACCTTGCCACCCTTCATCGCCACCTTCAGCGTTTCCAGATCCGCCATGTTCTGCTCCTTCCCGCATCGACAACCGATTGAAAAAGTATGTCACGAGCATACACCCGCAGCGCGTGGAACGCGAGAAAGAGTGAATGCACTTGCTTTTCCAAAAACATGCTCTATATTTGCCTCATGAGCGTCAAGGCGTTGGCACCGATCTTCACGGTCCAGCAGGACCGGTTCTTGGCCGAGACTTCGACGGCGGTCTTTCTCTATCTGCTCCAGGACGGTGAAGTCTATGCCATGAACAGTTTCCCGCATCTTCAAAAGCTCGGGTTTCTGCTGGATGCCGATGAGATCGGGACCTTTCATAGCCATGAGTTCACCGAGGTGATCCTGCTGGTCAAGGGCCAGCTTATCCACGACATCAACGGCGCTCGCCGAACGCTGCCGTCCGGGTCGCTCGTGTTTGTGCGTCCGTACGATCTGCACCGGTTGCTGCCGGTCGATGCCGGGCGCGCCGTCTTTGCGAGCCTCGTGCTGACCGCCGCTGTCGTGCGCGACCTGATGTCTTATCTTTGCACCCCGGCGATCGCGCACCGCTTCAACGCCGCCCCGGAGGCACCCTGCCTCCATCTGCCGCCGGACGAGGCCCGCGACCTGATGCTGGAGATGGAGAAGGTCAGCAATGAACAGGCTGTCGCGCCGCAAAACAGTGTGCTCATGGCGCGCGTCCTCGCCGCCCGGCTTTTCGCGGGACACCTCTTGCCGACCCGCGCAGGCGCAGCGCGGGACGACAAGCCCCTGCCGCCGCCATGGCTGGAGCATCTCCGCGAGCAGGCCGAACGCTGGGACTCGCTCGCGCGCGCGCCGAGCCGGCTCCACGCCGCCTGCCCCTGCCACCCGAGCCACCTCTGCAAATGTTTCCGGCGCTATTATGACGAGACGCCCACGGATTTCATCAACCGATTGCGCCTGCGACAGGCGGTGCGTCGGCTCAAGCATCCAGAGGCCAAGGTCGCCACCATTGCCGCGGAACTCGGCTTCGACAGTCTCAGCCACTTCCACCGACTCTTCAAGCGCCAGTACGGCATCACGCCGGCCGCCTGCCGCAGGGCGGGGTTTGACGGGGAAGCGGTAGACCTGCTATTCTGAAACAACCTAAGGAAAGGAACATGATCATGAAAACGATGAGTCCCCTGCTGACCGCTTGTGCCTGCGCCCTGCTGATGGTGACCGGCTGCGACAAGAAACCGGCTGCGGACGCGGCACCTGCTGCCGACGCGGCAGCCGAAAGCAGCGTGCTCGAACTTGACGACGCGACCTTCGCCGCGCAGACTTCACAAGGCGTGGTGCTCGTCGATTTCTGGGCGCCTTGGTGTCCGCCCTGCCGCATGCAGGGGCCGATCGTGGATGCCGTGGCGAAACAACTCGGCGAGACCGCCAAGGTTGCCAAAGTGAATGTCGACAACGCGAAGGCCACCGCCCAGGCGTTCGGCATCCGCAGCATTCCTACGCTCGTGGTCCTGAAAGACGGTAAAACCGTCAAGTCCTTCACCGGGCTCACGCAGGCGGACGCCTTGGTGTCTGCCGTCAAGGAAGCCCTGTAAGCGCCGTCCCTCAACCTCTTTTCCAAAACCACCCCTCAACAAGGATTTCCATGCGCACGACTCTTCTTCTTGCCGCCACACTCGCAACTGCCCTTCACGCCACGGCGGCCGAGCCCCAGGCGGCGCCGGCCGAGACGCCCGGCATGACCCGCATCTTCAACGGCAAAGACCTGACCGGGTGGGAGGGCGACTTCTCGCTTTGGTCGGTCAAAGACGGCGTCATCCGCGGCGAGACGACTGCCGAGAATCCGGCGCAGGGCAACACGTTCCTGATCTGGAAGGACGGCACGACGCGGGACTTCGAGCTTCGGTTATCCTTCCGCTGCACCGCCGCGAACAACTCGGGCATCCAGTACCGCTCCGCGCGCCTGCCGAATAAACCCGGCGCCAAAAACCAGTGGCGGCTCAAGGGCTACCAGCACGAAATCCGCAACGAACAGAAACTGCCGAACGTCGCAGGCTTCATCTACGACGAGGGCGGCAAGCGCGGCCGCATCTGCCTGGTCGGCGAGCAGGCGATCTGGGCCGACGGCAAAAAACAGGTGCAGGCGTCGCTGCTGGACGGCGAAGCCTTCAAGGCGCTGTTCAAGCTCAACGACTGGAACGAGGTCGTGATCGTCGCAAAAGGCAACCGCATCCGCCACTACCTGAACGGGCGCCTGACCCTAGCCTTCACGGACGACCCCGCGCTGGCCCTGCTGGACGGCGCCCTGGGCCTGCAACTGCATGCCGGCCGGCCGATGTGGGCGGAGTTCAAAGATATCCGCATCAAGACGCTGGACTGACGCGGCCCTCGTTTGCACCCTTTTTGCTAAATTTGCACGCCGCACACGCTTGTGTGCGGCTTCTTGATCTTGCTACAGTAGGTGCCAAAAGGGAGGCTATCATGTTGAAATCTGTTTTACTTTTCGGCGCGCTGAGTTCCGCGTGCGCGGTTTCGGCCGCCGAGCTCATTAAAGTCGGCATCATCGGGCTCGACACCTCGCACAGCATCGAGTTCGCCAAACTTCTGAATGCCGAAACCCCGGCGCCGGAGTACGCGGGCTGCCGCGTGGTGGCGGCCTAGCCGCAAGGCAGCCGCGACATCGCCTCCAGCACCAACCGCGTGCCCGGCTACATCGAAAAGGTCAAGCCGTTCGGGGTCGAGATCGTCGACTCGATCGACACCCTGCTGTCAAAGGTCGATGCGGTGTTGCTGGAGAGCAACGACGGCCGCGTTCATCTGGAGCAGGCGCTGCCGGTTTTCAAAGCGGGCAAACGCGTGTTTATTGACAAGCCGATCGCCGGCTCGCTGCCGCATGTGCTGGCGCTCTTCGAGGCGGCCCGGCGCCACAACGTGCCGATGTTCTCCAGTTCGTCGCTGCGTTACACGCTCATGACGCAGGAGATCCGCAGCGGCAAGCATGGAGCCGTCGTGGGCGTCGACGCCTTCAGCCCCTGTTCGCTCGAGGCCACGCATCCCGACCTTTTCTGGTACGGCATCCACGGCGTCGAGACGCTCTTCACGCTGATGGGCACCGGCTGCGAATCGGTCGTGCGTGTCTCTACCCCCGGCACGGATCTGGCGGTCGGCACGTGGCGGGGGGGGCGGATCGGCACCTTCCGCGGCAACCGCGACTCGAAAAATGGCTACGGCGCGACAGCCTTTCTGGCGAAAGGCTTGCAGCGCGTCGACGATTTCAAAGGTTACGGCCTGCTGCTGGCGGAGATCGTGACCTTCTTCAAGACCGGCATCGCGCCGGTCAAACCGGAAGAGACGATCGAGCTGTTCGCCTTCATGGAGGCTGCGGACGAGAGCAAGCGCCGCGGCGGCGTGCCTGTGCGCCTGGACGAAGTGATGGCCAAGGCCAAGGCAGAAGCGGCGAAAATCCCTCTGGAGTAGCTCACTCCCCGGGCGTGAAGGCGGGCGAGGTCAGCGCGGCGCGCAGAGCCGCCGCGCGCGCATAAATCGAGCGCTCTTCCTGCGGCGTGAAAAAGAGGTCGAGGTGGCCCACCGCCTCGGCCTCGTTGTCTGTTGAGTGCAGGGCGTTGTCCTTGTGGTAGAGCCGGCCCTCGCGCACGATCCGGTCACGCAGCTCGCGCTTGAAGAATTGGCGGCTGTTGAAGACCAGCGGATGTTCCTTGTCGCGCTCTTCCGCCGAGCGCCAGCGCGGCGCCGGATCGAAGACCGCCACCGCCACCACCGGCCAGCCGCCCCACCGCCACTTGTTGCCGCGCATGTATTTCGCGCGCGTCAGCCGCGTGAGCCACGGGATCTCCTTGACGGCGAGCAGCGTGTAGTGCCGGGCGATCTCGTCCAGCATGGTTTGCCGGAAGCCGCGCCGCACCGCTTTGGCGCGCAGCACGAACAGATTGAGCTCGCCGGGGTGCCGCGCCGCCAGCAGCAGCGCGAAAAAGCGACTTTTGAAGAGGTGCTTAAACTGATTCTGGAGATAGCGGGCAGCCGTGTCGGGATCGATCGCGAATCCCTCTTCCGCCAGCAGGCGGTGCATGTCGAAGAGCGAGAGATCGTACGGGCGCCCGAGCCGCTGCGCCAGCTCTTTGACGAAGCCGTAGCGCTTGTAGGCCCGGAAGGCGAACGGATCCGTGGCATCCGCGCGACACGCCTCCGCCTTCTGGTAGGCGAGATGGTAGAGCAGCGAAACGTAGAGGTCGCGGTCGCACGGAACAAAGAACGCATCTTCCCAGCGCACGCGGCGCTCCAGGATCGCGCCGGCCAGCGCGGCGGGGAAGTAGGCCCCGCCGACAAAGTCCGCGCCGTGGCCGGTTGTCACGCTATATAGATCGCATTTGATCCCCAGTCGCTTCGGCACGCCGCGGAACGAGCGGGCCACGGCTTCGGCCGCGCGGTCTTCGAGCAGGACATCCATATCCTCCTTGCCGCCGCGCGCCGGACACTCGCCCATATTGCGGTAGCCGCGCAACACCGCGTAGGCAAAGCCGTTCTTTTCAAGCCAACGGAAAAAAAGCGCCGGATCTCTTAAATAGACTCTCATAAAAAAGGCGAAACGATCACCCCGCACGGAAGGGCGCCACCATAACATCCCGACTTGGCAGGGTCAAGCCTGCCGGTGCGCATCCGAAGCAGACGCAGAGGTGACAGCGGCGCGTCGCGGCTGTATACTGACTCTCATTCATGAAAGTCGGAGTGCTCAGATTTAGTGCTTTGGGAGACTTGGCGCTGGCCATGCCGTTTATCCGCGCGCTGACGGTCAAACCCGTGGTGCTGACGATGGCGCCCGGCCAGGCGCTCTATCAGGATGAATTCGAGACGTTCGTCATTTTGAACGACAAACGGCTGCGCTCGCTCGGGCGGTTCGTGCGCGCGGCGCGTCATCAGCGGCTGGATCTGTTGATCGACCTGCAGAGCAATGACCGCAGCCGGCTGTTGACGCGTCTCTCCGGCGCGCGCCGCATCGCCGAGCGCCGCTTTACGTCCAGCGGCCGCTCCGCGCAGGAAACTTGGCGCGCGATCCTGGAGCCCACAGGCTTGCTCGGCCCGCTTGATCTGACATTCACGCCCAAGCCGCGCGACTACATCGTCCTCAATGCGGGCAGCTCGCCCAACTGGCACTCCAAGCGTCTGCCCGACGCCAAGTGGCGCGAGATCAGCGCTGTGCTGCACGAGCGGTTCGGCCTGCCGTTCGTGCTGACCGGCTCGCCCGACGAGCGCGCGTATGTGTCGCAGCTTGCGGGCCAGCTTGCCGGGCGTTGCGAAAACCGCGCGGGGCAGACCTCCATCCCGCAGCTCAAGCACCTGCTTGCGGGCGCCTTCCTGACTGTGTCCACCGACTCTGCGGCGATGCAGATCTCCGCCGCGATGAAGACCCCGACGATCGGCCTCTTCGGCGCCACCAACTGGGTGCGTTCCGCGCCCTTCGGCCCCTGGTCGCGCACGGTGTACGACACCACGTACTATCCGGCGGGCGCGCCGCCGTCCGAAAACATGCGCGAATGCCGGCGCTTTTATGACAACCTCGACATCCGGCCTGCGCTCGACGAGCTGGCCCCGTATTTAGCCGAGTCCGTCTAATGCCGCCGCGAGCTGCGCGCGGATCACCGGCGCCGCGAAGCAGGCTTCGTAGAGGTCGCGGGCGGACTGGCTGCGCGTGGCGAGCCGCGCGGGCTCCGACGCCCAAGCCGCCACCGCATCGGCCAAGGCGCGCGGATCGCCGGCCGGCACCCAGGCCACAGCCTCGCTCTCCCGTGCCGCCGCCGGATACGCCTCTGAGACGCGCGTCACCACCGGCCGCCCCGACGCCAGCGCCTGAAACACTTTATTCGGGATGACGCGTCCGGCTTTCTGCGTGGCACCAAACACGCCGAGCAGGATATCGGCACGCTGGATGCGGGCCGGCAGTGCCGCATACGGGAGACGCGCTTCGAACACGACATGCGGCAGCGCTCTGGCCGCACGCTGGCACTCGGGCTTCGATGGGCCGTCGCCCAGCAGGCTCCAGCGGACCGGCGGCCCCTGATAGACCCGCGCGGCCTCGATGATGGTGCGCGCCCCGTGCAGCGGAATGAAGCTGCCGTAAAACAGCGCGTCAACCGGCGCTCCCGCCGCACGCGCGGGAGCAGGAGCCGGCCGGAAAAGCGTCTCGTCCGCGCCGACAAACACCACATGGAGCTTCTCGCGCGCAACCCCCAGCGTCTCTGCAAAAAAAGCGGCATGGCTCGCGGTATCGGCGATCACCCGGTCCGCCCTCGCAAACCGTGCACGTTCCCATACCAGCAAGCGCTCCGCGCCGCGGTCGCCGTCCTTGAGCTTGAAACGCTCCCACACCTGCTTGTCGTACGCGCTGATCAGCGGATCGAACACGAGCGGCACGCCGCCCCGACGGTCGCACCAGCGGCGCGCGGCCAACAGATCGCGCTGGCGGAAACAGGGCACCCACACCGCATCGGGCCGGGGCAGTCGGCGCAGCGCGGCCTCCAGGTCGCCCAACGGCGAGACGGCCGGCGAGAAATCCGTCACCGCCCAGCCGAGCGCCTGCAGGTGTTGACGCAGCACGCCGTTCCGGGAGTAATCCGGGGCAGACCGCCCCCACCACAGCATCTGTTTTCCGCAAGACATAGCGCGTGCTCAGCGTTGCGCGGCTTCCTTTCTCAACCTCTCGTACGCATCGAAATACCGTCGCCCGAACTCAATCAGCGCCGCGCGGTTGAAGTGAACGTTATCACTGTTCGCGCCGAGCCCCTCCGCAGAGACACGCGCACTGTTCGGCACGGCCTGGTGCACGTGCGGCAGCATCGCGTTGAAGCCGGCATAGGCGTCACGGTAACGTCCCAACTCGCCCACGAGCACCGGCACATCGGGCGCGTTCAGGTCGCTGCGCAACTGCGCGATCATCGCGCTGAAACGCGCCGGATACGTCGCGGTCTTGGCCGGCGCGCTGTCACCCTCGCCCTGGTGCCACAGAATCGCCCGGAGCCGTCCGCTCTGCATCGCCGCACGCGCCCGGGCCACGGCATTGGTATAGAGTGCCGATCCTGGCCGCCACTGGTCCAGCGTCGTGCCGCCGAACGCGCACGGCACGAGCCCCACGACAGCCTGCGGCTCCGCCGCCGCGACGCGGCGCGCAAACTCCGAGCAGAGCCCGACACCCGCGATTTTGGGTTTGTCAAAATGCACGGGATCCGTGGCGGGCACCCAGACGTTGTTTTTATCAAACATCACGATACGCGGGTGTGGCACCTGGTCGGTGGGCTCAACCTTGCCGCGCCCGGCCATGTTGGACTGGCCGATCAAAAGAAAGAGCTGAAGGTCGGACGGCTCTTTCGCGAACAATGCGAACGCTGGCACGAGAAGGCCGAAAAGCACGAAACGAATGGCATGCGCTGCAAACATCTATCCCCCCTGTTTTGAGTGCATCCTTGGTAAAAGTGAGTCGGTTCGTTATGTTAGCACGCTGACCCTCCCTTCTCAATGCCATTTCGCGCGCCGCGCCGAGGGCGGGCGCATCCTCGTTTCACTGACCGTTGAGGTTTATGGTTTCGGTTGCCGATGGACGGCATCAACCGCTTGATTCAAGCACGTGAATCGGCCATGCGCCCGCGCGCCGAGTTGACATCCCGCGTGAATCATACGACACTAGCCGCATGAAGAAACCGATTGCCCTTGTGGCCGCGATGGAGGAGGAATTGGAGGCGCTGCTGGCGCGTTTTCCGCAGCACGACGCGCGCGTCCACTTCAACACGCGGCTGTTTCATGCCCGCCACGGCGATCAGGAGCTGGTGATCGCGCAGACCGGCGTCGGCAAGGTCAACGCCGCCTGCACGCTCGCCCTGCTGCTCTCTGACTTCGGGCCGGGCTGCGTCATCAACACGGGCACGGCCGGCGGCCTGAAGGCCGGTCAGCGCATCCTGGACCTGCTCGTGCCGGAGGAGATCGTCTACACCGACGTGGACGTGACGCCGCTCGGCCTAGCCTTTGGGCAGATGCTGGGCAGCGAGCCGCGCTTCCGCGCCTCGCCCGCGCTGCTCGCGCGTTTCAGGGAGGTGCTGGCCACCCGGCCCGAGCCGCCGGCCTGCCACCACGGCCTGCTGGGGTCGTCCGACTCCTTCATCCACTCGCAGCAGCAGCTCGCCCAGATCCGTGCGCGTTTTCAGGACAGCGTAGCGTGCGTCGATATGGAGGGTGGCGCGATCGCCCACACCTGCACGCGTTTCGGGGTGCCCTTCCTGATCCTGCGCGCGCTCAGCGACGTGCCGGGCGACGGCAACAACGCCCTGGATTTCAAGACCTTCTTAAAAAGCGCTGCGGCAGGGTCAGCCGATCTGTGCCGCGCACTCGTCGAGCGTCTCAGCGCCTGTCCAGACGCCGACGGCCATGCCCTCTCCCGCGGCCCCTAATTTCTGGAAAACACTATGAAAACCGGACTTATCCCGCAGACCAAAACCGGCCTCTTGTGTGACATGGACGGCGTGATTTATCACGGTAACACGATCCTGCCGGGCACGCAGGCCTTCGTCGACTGGCTACGCGCGTCGGGCATCCCCTTTCTCTTTCTCACGAACAGCAGCGAACGGTCGCCGCGTGAACTGAGCGAAAAGCTCCACCGCATGGGTGTAGACATCGACGAGAGCCATTTTTACACCAGCGCCATGGCCACCGCCGCGTTTCTGGCCTCGCAGACGCCGGGGGGCAGCGCGTATGTGATCGGCCAGCCCGGCCTGATCAACGCGCTCTATCAGGCCGGCTACTCCACTAACGACGTCAACCCCGACTACGTGGTGGTCGGCGAGACCCCGATGTACACCTACGAGACGATCAAGCGCGCCGTGAGTCTGGTGAGCAAAGGCGCGAAGCTGATCGGCACCAACCCCGACCTCACCGGACCGGCGGAGGACGGCATCATCCCGGCATGCGGCGCGCTGGTGGCGCCGATCGAGTTGGCGACCGGGGTGAAGGCGTATTTCGTTGGCAAGCCCAACCCTCTGATGATGCGTACCGGGCTCTCGCTGCTGGGGTGCGCGCGCGAACATGCGCTGATCGTGGGTGACCGCATGGACACCGACATCATCGCCGGCATCGAGGCCGGCATTGAGACGGTCTTGGTGCTCTCCGGCGTGACGCGTCGCGCCGATCTCGCGCGCTTCGGCTTCAGCCCGGATTACGTTCTCGACCACGTGGGCCATCTGCCGGAGTTGCTGGCGCACGCGGTCTAGTCGTCGCCGTCCTCGACCCCGACGATCTTGCCGTCAAACTCCTGCAGCACCTGCTTGAGCACCGGATCGTCATAGAGGTCTGCCGGACGCGCGGCGGGCACAGCGGGCTTGTTGGCGACCGCTTGCGGCTCATCCGAGCGCAGCGCGTTCAGACGGCGCAGCACCTCTTCGAGAGACACCGCGTTCGCAATGCGCGCGCAGCGGATGAGCGTCATTTCGATCAGCGTGCGAACGGAGAGGGCGAAGCGCAACCTCCCTTCCATTTCGGCGAGCTGGTCGGCGATCTGCTGCACGCGCGAGGCGTCCGCCAGCGATGCCTGCTCAGCCAGCGTGCGGACCTGTTCAGGCGTGGCGTCGAGCGTCGACATCGCCTCGCCGACATACTGGTAGATCAGCAGGTTGCGGAAGGACTCCATCAGCTCCACCGTCAGGCGGCGCATGTCCTTGCCGGCGCTGTCGAACATCGCGACCAGCCGCAGGATCTCGGGCATGTCGCCCTTCAACACGGCCGTGGCAAGCCCCTCGAGTGACCGGCGCGACACCAGGCCGAAGACCGCCAGCACGTCCTCCTCGGTGAGGGCATCGCCCTTGAAAGAGATGAGCTGATCCAGCGCGGAGAGAGCGTCGCGCATGCCGCCCTCAGCCCCGCGCGCCACCGCCAGCAGCGCGTCGTCGTCGATCGTGATGTGCTCGGCCGTGCAGATGTGGCGCAGGCGCTCGACGATCAGCGGTGTCTGAATGCGGCGCAGGTCAAAGCGCTGGCACCGCGAAATGATGGTCGGCAGGACCTTGTCGCCCTCCGTCGTGGCGAAGATGAACTTCACGTGCGGCGGCGGCTCTTCCAGCGTCTTGAGCAGCGCGTTGAAGGCCGCGGTGGAAAGCATGTGGACTTCGTCGATGATGATGATCTTGAAGGTGCCGTGGGTCGGGGCGAACTGGACCTGGTCGCGCAGGTCGCGCACCTGGTCCACGCCGTTGTTCGAGGCCCCGTCGATTTCCAGCACATCCAGCGCGTTGCCGGCCGCGATTTCGCGGCACATGCTGCAGGCACTGCACGGCGCGGTGGTGGGACCCTTCTCGCAATTCAGCGCCTTGGCGAAGATCCGCGCCAACGAGGTCTTGCCGATGCCGCGCGGCCCGACGAACAGATAGGCGTGCGCGACACGGCCGGTCTCGATCGCGTTCTTGAGCGTTCGCGTGACGTGCTCCTGGCCGACCACATCATCAAACCCCTTGGGGCGCCACTTCCGTGCTAACACTTCATAAGCCATAACAGGGAGTGAGTTTACCCTTTGCCTTGCCGGAAGCAAAGGAAATCGTGGCAAAAAATCTGAACCTGCTCGGGCACCGTCTCAACCAATGCGGGCAGAGCCAGCAACCCAATTTAATCTCACACAAAGGCACAAAGGACACAAAGGTTTTTCATGACAAACCATTCCCCTTCGTGGCCTTTGTGCCTTCGTGTGAGAAACAACTTGTGTGTATTGTGTTTGTGGGTTCGTAAGGCACGCAGTTGAACCGCGCCCACTTGAACACACCGCTTGAACGCGTCGTTGACATTCGCCCTCTGCATCCCTAAAATCGCGGTCTTAGGTGCCCGTAGATGTTATGGGCGACAATGTCAGTCGAACAGGATATGGAGCGTGGCGGTTTGCTTAGGAGTGGGGTTTGGCAGCGGGTGGGTTTTGGATGTTGGCTCGGGCTTCTCGCCCTGCAGGTCGACGGGGCCGGCGTCGAGGTCGGAACGCGCCAGCGGACGCTGGTGCCGGTCGAGCTGCCGACGTACACCCCGATCGCGCCGTCAAACGTCGCGGCCTACGTGGAGGAAGGCTACGCCCAATGGCAGTGGGAGGGCGGCACGAACCATGGCGTGCGGCTCGACCTGATGCCCGCGGATTACGTGATGGCGACGCGCCAGGCCCGCCTGCTCTCCTTCTTCACCATCAGCGACATCCACATCACGGACAAGGAGTCGCCCGCCCAGGTCCCCTATTTCGGCTGGAGCGCCCCGTTCGGCACCCAAGGGCCCGGCGGGCTCAACCCGTCCTCCTACTCGCCGGCCATGTGCGCCACGACGCATCTGCTCGACGCGACGGTCCAGACCATCAACGCCCTGCACCGGCTGGCGCCCTTCCATTTCGGCATGGCGCTGGGCGACTTCTGCAACTCCGGGCAGTACAACGAACTCCGCTGGTTCATCGACGTCATGGACGGCAAGACCATCGTACCCAGCTCGGGCGCACACCGCGGCGCGGACACGATCGACTACCAGAAGCCGTTTCAGGCCGCCGGGCTCGACCGCGCGATCCCGTGGTATGCCGTTGTCGGCAACCACGACCAGTTCTGGATGGGCATCGGCTATCCGACGGCGAAGGTCCGGCAGGCGCTCGTCGGCAGCAACGTGCTCGAAATCTATTCGCATCCCGTGGCGGGGCCTTTGGTGCCGAACGCCTCGGAAGGGCAGGGGATCTACGTGGGGGTGGTCGATGGGACCACGCCCTACGGGGACGTGATCCTTTGGGGGCCCACGAACGGCTTTGCCGCGCGGCCGACTGTCGCGGCCGATCAGAACCGCCACATCATCACGGAGGATGTCACGTCGCCCACCGACTTCATCGGCGAGTTTTTCGAGACGACATCGAGCCCGGTCGGACACGGCTTCCACCAGGACGGCACGGGAAGCACGGCGGCCTGCTACTCGTTTGAACCGTCGGCCAACGTCCCAATCCGCGTGATCGTGCTGGACAACACCTGCAAGGAGGACACGCCGGGGCAGTCCCCAACGTTCTACGGTGCGGGCTGGGTGGACGACGCACGCTACGCCTGGCTCACCAACGAACTGCAGAGAGGCCAGTCCGACGAGATGCTGATGATTCTGGCGGCCCACATTCCCGTCTGCCCGCAGGAGAGCCTGACGGTGACCAACAAGACCGCGGGCAAGCAGTTCTACGATGCCGCAGCAGAGACGAACCTCGTCGCCACGCTGCATCGCTACCCGAATCTTTTGATGTTGATCGCGGGCCACCGCCATGTGAACGTGGTGACGCCGTTCCCGTCGCCCGATCCGGCTCGCCCCGAATGCGGTTTCTGGGAGGTCGAGACGCCCTCGCTGAGAGATTTTCCCATCCAGTTCCGCTCGTGGGAGATTTTCCTCAACAGCGACACGAACATCTCGATCGTGACGACGGACGTCGATCCGGCGACAACGCCCGATTCACCGGCCGGCAAAGCCGTCGGCCTGGGGCTCGGCGCGTTGCGCGTGTACAATTCCCTCGAGCTGACGAACACGACATCGCATGCGTACAATGCGGAGCTGGTCAAGCAGTTGACGCCCGCGATGCAGGCCAAGCTCGCCGGTTGCGGCGAGACGCAATGGCGTCGCGTGAGCGTCGACAGCGGCGCCGGCGGGTTGGAAGTCAGTTTCCTAGGTCGGCTGCAGAGCGCGGATTCGCTGTCGGCGCCCTCGTGGGCCGAGATTCCGGAAGCCACGAATAGTCCCTACCGGATTGAGGTTCCGCGCACGCAGCAGTTTTTCCGAGCCGCCGGCGAGTAAGCTGTTTTGAACTTGCACGCGCCGCGCCTGAATTCTAAAATTGTTGACGGTCGAGGTTACTAAACGTGCTTCACGCATTGTGAAAGGAGTCCAACCATGAAAAGCTTTGATGTGCAGACCAGCGCGCATTCCCAGTTTGTGAACATCACGGACCACGTTCAAAAGGCGGTTCAGGCGTTGGGCATCACGGATGGCGTTGTGACGGTCTTCACGCCGCACACCACGTGCGGGATCACCATCAACGAGAACGAGGACCCGCATGTGGTGCAGGACATCCTGCACCAGCTCGACACCGTCGCGCCGTGGAAGAATCCGGCCTACACGCATGCCGGCGGCAACACCGCCGCGCACCTCAAGACCATGATCACCGGCTCGTCCGTGCAGGTCATCGTCGCCTTCGGCAACGTGCAGCTCGGCATGTGGCAGGGCATCTTCCTCTGCGAGTTTGACGGCCCGCGCATCCGGCACGTGTGGGTGCAGTAGCGGGCGGCGCAGCCGTCCGGACTACGGCGCGAAAGCGAGGCCGATCGCCGCGCCGGCGGCCTGGATATGGGCCGCTGCCGCGGCGTATTCTTCCGCGCCCTTGAGATGTTCGATCATCAGGGGCGGCGGCGTCGGCAGCGCCGCAAGACGACGCAGGAAGGTCGCGTAGTCCAGAACGCCGGTGCCGGGACGCACCTCGCGGAAGTGGACGTTCAACGCGATTTCCCACGCCAAATCTTTGGCGTGGCAACTGACGATCTTGTCGCCGAGCAGGTCGAAGCAGCGGTTCAACAGCTCCGTGTTGCGATAGATCTTATCAGGCGAGTTGATCAGGTTACACGGATCGAGGTGCACGGCAAACGCCGGCCGGTCAATCGCCTTGATCAGCGCCAGATAGCGCTCCGGCGACTCCGGCATGCACCACCCCATCATCTCATAGGTGAAGGCGGCCCGCGTCGGCTTGACGGCATCAATGACGGCGCGCGCGTTTTCGACCGCCGCGTCAAAAAAGGCCGGCGAGAAATTATCGGGGTGCGGGCCGTACCAAACCTCGGGGTTGAACGAGCCGGCGATGTCCACGCAGCACCGGGCACCCACGGCGTCGGCCAGCGCCAGTCCCTCCGTGACCTTGGCAAGATTCTGCCTGCGCTTCACCGGGTCAGGGTCGGTGAGGTTGCACCAGCGCCCGACTTCGGCGATCACGACATCGGCCTCGGCAAAGGCCTTTTCCACGGCGCGGATCCGGGCCGCGTCCTTCATGTCGAGCGGCGGGCAATACGCGGCGCGATACCCGTTGGCGCGATGCCAGCGGGCCAGTTCCACCGGATCGTCGGTTTTGGCAAAGGCCGGCGCACCGAGACGCAGCGGCCGGGCGCCCGGCGCCGCGCGTCCGGCGCCGGCCAGCGAACCGACGCCCGCGGCCAGGGACGCTTGCAGAAACCGGCGGCGAGGAAACGCAGAGTGTGTCATGATGTTCAGCGTGGCAAACCGTCGCCGGGATGTCAAGCCGCCGAAATCGGGCTTGTCCGCATCGGTCTGGCCTGTTTTAATAAGACGTTGGTTATCAACCGAAAGGATCCGTTCCATGAAAAGAAGCGTTGGCCTGCTTGCGTTCCTGTCTCTGATCACGGGCTGCACCTGCCCGCTCCGCAGCGCGGAGCGGGATCTCACGCAGTATGTGAACCCCTTCATCGGCGCGGCCGACAACGGCCACACCTTCCCGGGTGCCTGCACCCCGTTCGGGCTGGTGCAGCCCAGCCCCGACACCGGCAACTGCACCTGGACCTACTGCTCCGGCTACATGTATCTCGATGAATCGATCTGGGGCTTCTCGCAGACACACCTCAACGGCACGGGCTGCCCCGACCTCGGCGACATTCAGCTCCAGCCGTTCACGGGTGCCATCGAGCGCGAGAATTTTCACAGCCGCTATAAAAAAGAGACGCAGCAGGCCAAGCCCGGCTATTATGCGGTGACCTTGGACGACTTCGGCGTGGATGTTGAGTTAACCGCCTCTCCGCGCGTGGCGTTTCATCGGTACACCTTCAAGCATGCCGCGCCCGCGCGCCTGCTGGTCGACTTGCAGTACGGCATCGTGAGCGGCAAGGAGGCGCTGCGCAAGCACATTCTGTCCAGCGACGTGACCGTCGAGGACCCGACGACCCTCAGCGGCCACAACCAGGCCCAGGCGTGGGTCAAGCGCCACTATTTCTATGTCGTGAAGTTCGACAGACCCTACGCCGCGATCCGGCAACTCCCCGCGCAGGAGGGGGAGAAGGCCCCGCGCTATGTGCTGGACTTCGACCTCAAGCCCGGCGAAACCCTGCAGGTCAAGGTGGCGCTCTCAACGGTCAGCGTGGAAGGCGCGAAAAAGAACCTGGACGCCGAGATCCCGCACTGGAATTTCATGAAGGTGCGCGCGCAGGCCAAGGCCGCGTGGAACACCCTGCTCGCTCGTGCCGAGGTCGAGGGGTCGCTCGAGCAGAAAGAAAATTTCTATACCGCGATGTACCACCTGTTCATCCAGCCGAACAACATCGCGGATGTGGACGGTCAGTACCGCGGTGCGGACGACAAGGTGTTGACCGCGCCGGGCAAGGCCTACTACTCCACGCTCTCGCTCTGGGACACCTACCGTGCGGCGCACCCGCTCTACACCATTCTCGCACCTGAGCGCGTGGACGGCTTTATCGGAACCATGATCGCACACCAGAAGGCGCAGGGCTATGTGCCGATCTGGACCTTGTGGGGCAAGGAAAACCACTGTATGATCGCCAACCATTCGGTACCTGTCATCGCCGACGCCACCCTCAAGGGCTTCCGCGGGTTTGACGCCGAAGCCGCGTTCCAGGGCATCAAGACATCGCTCACGGTCAATCATCCCAAGTCGGACTGGGATGTCTATACCCGCTACGGCTACCTGCCTTTCGACATCATCAAGGGCGAAAGCGTTTCGCGCACGCTGGAGTACGTCTACGACGACTATTGCGCCGCGCAGCTCGCCAAGGCGTTGGGCAAACATGCCGACGCAGAGCGCTTTTCAAAACGTGCGGACTTCTACAAAAACCTCTTCTGCCCGGAAACAGGCTTCATGCGCGGCCGCGACGCCAAGGGTAACTGGCGCACGCCGTTCGACCCTGTGAAACTGAACCACGGCGAACACAGCGGATACGATTACACCGAAGGCAACGCCTGGCAGTATACGTGGCATGTGCAGCATGACCCTGAGGGCTTGATCGCGCTGATGGGCGGCAAAGCCGCCACCGTGAAGAAGCTCAACACGCTCTTCACGCTCCCGTCCAAGGTCGAAGGCGCAGGCTTTGTGCTCGATGTCTCCGGATTGATCGGACAATACGCGCACGGCAACGAGCCCAGCCACCACACCGCCTATTTCTTCAACTACGCGGGCCAGCCGTGGCGCACGCAGGAACTGATCCGCGAGATCTTCGACACGCAGTACAAGAACAAGCCCGACGGCCTGTGCGGCAACGACGATTGCGGCCAGATGTCGGCCTGGTATATCTTTTCCGCGATGGGGTTTTATCCCTTCAATCCGTGCAACGACGGCTACGTGTTCGGTGCGCCGCAGATCGGCAAGATCACGTTGCGCCTGCCGCGCGGGCGCACCTTCACCGTCGAGGCGCGAAATCTTTCGAAAGAGAACAAATACGTGCAGGGGATCACCCTCAACGGCAAACCCTTTCCGGGCATGAAGCTCGAGCACGCCGACATCATGAAGGGCGGAACGCTGGTTTTCGAAATGGGCGCGGCTCCCAGAAAATGACCCGCTCCGCTACTTGACCCTGCCGGCCAGCCAGCCCACCATGACATCCGGAAAGAGCATCAGCAAGAGGAAGACAATCAGATAAGCGGGCAGAAAGCGCATCGCGCCGCGGAAGACCTGCGCGGCGTGCGCGTCGGGCGACATCCCCGCGACGACAAAGCAGGAGACGCCAACCGGCGGTGTGATCGCGCCGAGCGTGGTAACCAGACAGACCACCTGCCCGAACCAGATCAGGTCGTACCCCATGCGTGTCACCAACGGCTGAAAGAGCGGCAGCGAAATCAACAGAAACGCCAAGGCGTCCATGATGCAGCCGCCGACCAGATAGCAGCCCATCATGAACAGCAGGATCAGCGCCGGCGCCAGATTCATCTGCGCGACCCAGTCGGTCAACTCGAACGGCAGGCGCGTCAGCACCAGAAAACGTCCGAACACGGTGGCGCCGGCCAGGATCAGGAAGACCATCGCGGTGATGCGCAGCGTCGCCAACACGGCGTTCATGAACTGCCGGCGCGAGAGCCGCCCGCGAACGAGGCAACCGCTGATCCCGAGCAGCGCGCCAAGCCCGGCCGCTTCGGTGGGCGTCACCACCCCCGAACACATCGCAGCCATGATCACGCCGAACAGCACCGCGACATCGAGCACCTGCGGCAGCAGCGCGAAACGCCGACGGCGCGAACCGCGCACGCCGGTCCGCGCCCAGTCGGGATGGCACCAGAGAATCACCTTCACGGTCAGCACGAGCAGCGCCGTCAGCAACAACCCGGGGAGGATACTGCCCGCAAAGAGCTTGCCGATGCTCTGTCCGGTGTAAAGGCCGTACACCACCAGCACGATGCTGGGCGGGATCATCGCGCCCAGGGTGGAGCCGACGGCAATGCTGCCGCACTTCAGCTCGGGGTGATAGTTGTTGCGCCACATCGGCTTCAGCGCCACCGAACTCATGGTCGCGGCCGTGGCGGTGTTCGAGCCGCAGATCGCCGAGAACCCGGCGCACGCCAAGATCGTGGTCACCGCAAGTCCGCCGCGCGTATGCCCGAACCACGCCTGCGCGGCACGGAACAACCGGTCGCTGTAACCCGCGTGGTAGATCACTTCGCCCAGCAGCACGAACAGCGGGATCACGGTAAAGCCGTAGTTCGAGAAGACCGTCCAAACTTCCGCGCCGACCGTGCCGTTCAGCAGCGCAACCGCAGTGGCGGGCGGATTGAGGGTCTGCAAGCCGATGAACCCCGCGAGCAGCATCGCCAGCCCCGGCGACATGCCGGCAAACAGAATCAGCGTCAGCATGATGCCGATCCCGAGATACCCGAGCGCGGCGGGGCTGGCCGCGACGCGGGTGAAATGGAGTCCGGCCCAGAGTGCCGCGCCCGCCAAAACAAACAGTCCGGGCCCGAGCACCATCCATTTCTTGGCCGACGCCTCCGCCGAAGACGTCTTCCCGCGCCCTGCCTCGGTTTCATCGCAGATCGGATTGACCGTCTGCGCGCGCTGCTGTTCGTAGGCGTCTTTTTTGAGGTGGCCGAAGGCGAGCACCACGAAGTCGGTCACATACGACGCAGCCAGCAGGAAAAGCCCGCCCGCCGCCCCGATCATCAGCCACGGATACGGCAACTTGAGCGTCTCGGACACCTCGCCAGCCCGCAGCAACACACAGGCGCGGCTGACCAGTTGACCGCCCAGGACGAGCACCAGCACGGCGCCTGCACACACGTTGAAGGCACCGACCCAGCGCCGGGCTGCGAGCGCGTACAGGCGCGTGAACAGGTCGAGTTCGACGTGTCCGCGCTTGCGCTGCGTATCGGCCAGCGCGAGCGCCGCAAGCAGTGCGCCGAAGAAGCCGGACAGCTCATAGCTCGCGCTGACCGGGTGTCCGACCAGCCGGCAGGCCACATTCATGCCGGAAAGCAACACCAAGGTGACGAGCAGCAGGCCCGCCACCATCATCCCGGCCGTACAGAGCTTTTTCTCAACACGGATCAACGTATACAGCATGAGACCGCTTTCGAGTGAAAACGCGACCGGCTAGAGGCCGACCGCAAGGGGCTTAGGGCATCTGGCTGCGGATGTGCGCAAGCACCGCTTCAGCGTCAACGCCCTTGGCGCTGGCGCGCGCGATGTAATCGGCAAACAACGGCTGCGCCGTGGCGCGCAACGTCGCACGGTCTGCATCGGTGGGCTTATGGATAACCAAGGCGTGTTTCTCTTTCGACCACTCCAGCGCGGTCTGAACATGCTGGTCGACGTAGGCGCCCGTCCATTCGGCATGCTCATGATAGAGGCTGTCGAACACCTGCTTGACCGCCGCCGGCAGCGCCTCGTATTTCGCCTTGTTCATGACCACCGCGAAACTAATGACGCAGAGATCAGTTTTGTAGACATACGGACAGTAGGCCGCGTAGTTCATGTCTTTCAGGACTTCGCCGGAGGAGACATTACCCTTCACCACGCCTTTTTGCAGAGCGTCCGGCACGTCCGACTGCGGCATCGCGACCGGCGCGGCTCCCAGCCGCTTCATCACCTCGGCACCGGTGCCTGAAGAGCGCAGCGGCAGATTCTTGAGATCGGCCAGCGTCTTGATCTCCTTGGAACTCATCACCAACGCCGGCGGACACGTGAAGAGCGCCAGCACTTTGACCTGGCTGAATTCAGCCGGCTGGAAACGTTCAATCAGACCGGCCAAGATGCGGCTGGCATGCTTGGCATCGGGGAAGAAATGCGGCAGGTCCATCGCCTCGGAGACCGGGAAACGTCCCGGCTGATAACTCATCGCGAAATTGCCGATGTCGGCCGTGCCCGCGATCACACCGTCGAAAATGTCCTTGGCGCCAAGCAGCGTACCGCCCGGGAAGGTGTTGACCTTGACCGCGCCGCCGGTGCGCGCTTCCACCTCGGTCTTCCAGCGCTCCATCTGCACACAGGGAAATGTCGCGGCCGGCGGAAAGTTCGCGTAGTTCAACACAATCGGCCCGTCCGCCGCCGCGCCCGCCTCCTTGCGCCCACACCCGGACAACCCCGCGCCAAGCCCGACCACCAACACCGCGATGAGTTTTTTCATCATACGTCCTCTCTGCCGTTTCTGTTTGTAGTAACACATGATAGCGTTTCGCCGCCGGGACGGCAACCGGATTTTTTCACGCCCTTTACAGGCCGGCCGCCGCTCGGGTATCATCCTGCCATGTTTACTGGATATCCCGACGAACTGACATCGGATCTGCGCCTGCGTTGGTCACGCGTTCAGTCAGCGCTGCGCGCCGAAGGCGCCGATGCGCTGCTGATCGCGACCAACGTAAATCTTTTCTATGCCGCAGGCCGCGTCTTTATGGGGTTCGTCTACCTGCCGGCCGAAGGTGTGCCCCGGTTTTTCGTGCGCCGCCCCGTGGGCCTGCGCGGCGACACTGTGGCCGACGTGCGCAAACCCGAGCAAATCCCTGATCTGCTGCGTGATGCCGGGCTTGTCCTGCCCCGGCGTATCCTGCTCGAAACCGATGAACTGACTCACAGCGAGTGGCTGCGGCTGTCGAGCGTGTTCAGCGATGCAACGGCCGCCGACGGTTCGGCGCTGCTGCGGCGCTGCCGCTCGATCAAAACGCCTTACGAAATCAGCATCATGAAAATGACCGGCAGCCGACATGCCGCCGTCATCCCGCAGTATGCCGCTGTCTATGAGCCGGGCATGACCGACCAAGCGTGGTCGGTCGAGATGTTCCACCTGATGCTCAAAGCCGGCAGCCTGGGCCTTTTCCGCATCGCGGGGAACAGCATGGAGGGCTTCATGGGTACCGTGCTGGCCGGCGACAACGGCGGTGCCGCCTCGCCCTACGATTTCGCGCTCGGCGGTGCAGGCCTGCACCCCTCCATGCCGGTCGGACAAAGCGGCGTCCGCTTGACAAGCGGCATGGCCGTGATGGTTGACATCGCCGCCAATTTTTACGGGTATCTGACCGACTGCACGCGCACCTTCTCAATCGGCCCGCTCGCACCCCAAGCGCGCGACGCACACCAGGTGGCGCTCGAGATCCAGCACGCCATCGCCGCCGCCGGCGTGCCCGGCGCGCGCTGCGAAGACCTTTATGCCCTCGCGCTGGCGCGGGCGTCCGAGGCCGGGCTTGCCGACTGTTTCATGGGCCTCGCGCAAAAGGCCAAATTCGTGGGCCACGGCACCGGCATCGTGATCAACGAGCAGCCTGTGCTGGGCGCGCGCTCGACCGACACGCTGGCCGCCGGCATGTGCATCGCGCTCGAACCCAAGTTCGTGATCCCCGGCAGCGGCGCGGTCGGCGTGGAGGACACCTTCCTGGTCACCCCCCAAGGCATGCAGACCCTCACGCCCTGCGACCCGGCCATCATCGAACTGTAGCCGCCGCCCGCGCGAGAGTCACCATGACACAGACCCTTCACAACATACTGGCTGATCTTGGCGTAACCCGTTTCGGCGATATCGCGGTCGAGACGATCGTGTTCAATCCGGTGTTCCGCGACGCCTGCGCCACGAACCAGTGCGGCAAATACGGAACCAACTGGGCTTGCCCGCCCGGCGTCGGCTCGCCTGACGAACTGGCCAGCCGGGCGCGCCGCTTCACGCGCGGGCTGGTGATCCAAACCGTCTGGCCGCTGACGGACGCATTCGATTTGGAAGGCATGATGGACGCCGCCGCGCGCCACAACGCCCTGTTCCGCCGCGTGGCGGCACGTGTGGCCGCGCACCTGACGCCGACGCTGGCTTTGAGCGCGGGCGCCTGCGAATTGTGCAATTCCTGCACCTATACGCGCGGCGAACCGTGTTGTCTGCCCGACCAAGCCATCGCGTCGCTGGAGGCCTACTGTATCGATGTCGCCGCGCTGCTGGATGCCGCGGGCCTTCGCTACAACAACGGCCCGGACACCGTTTCGTACGTCGGGCTGATTTTGGCTTAGCGCTATGGAGACGATTATGAATAAAGCAATAAGAGCGGGGTTGGTCTGTGCGGCCATGTTGTTCATCGGGTGCGCCGGCACAGAAGCGGATGACACGGCACGGCAGGACCCGCTCGAGGCGACACGGTTCTGGCTCAGGCAGAATCCCCCGGACGGCACGAACCGTGCGGACCGACGCGAACGCATGGCCGTTCTCCAGCGCGCCTGTGACCAGCTTTCTGTCGAGGATTACGCCCTCTACGCACGCGCCTGGAGCACGAACGCGGCGCAATGCGATCAAGCCGAGCAGACCCACCCGGCGCTCGGTTATCTGCGCGACGCGACACTGGAGGCGATCGACGAGATCCGCCACACCCGCGTCGAAAAAGGAGTGGCCGTCTGGCTGATCTACAACATGGGCCATGTCTTCAAAACGCCGACAGCCTGTTTCGGCATCGACCTCAGCGGACGGCGCGTCGAGCGCCTGGCGCCCGAACTGGATGTCCTGCTGAACACGCACGAACACAAGGACCATTATTCGGAGCCTCTCATCCACGCCATGCTGCAACGCGGTAAGCCGGTCGTGACGCGTTGGTTTCCGGGCACGACGGTCATCAACCAGGCAACCAACATGGTTTTCGGCGGCATCCGCGTCCGGATCGACATCGGCGACCATCACTACCGCAACCCCAAGCAGTTGAACAACATGCTGATGTTTGAGGTGTCGTGCGGCGCCGACGCCGGCAACGCCGTCATCTACCACTGCGGCGACAACAGCAACATCGACAAAATCGCGCCGTCGCAGCCGCTGGATCTGCTGATCGTGCACGTGTCAGTCGGGCTGCCGGTCGCGGAGACGATCCGGCGCGTCAATCCCCGGATGGCGTTTCCCGCGCACCTGCTGGAACTCGGCCACTCGCCGCACCCGCCTCATGCCTGGCGCTGGTCGTATGACTATGCCTTCGACACGGTCAAGGAGATCCCCGCTGCGAAGACAGCCGTCCTGACCTGGGGCGAGCGCTGGCTGCTGCCGGGCACGCGGCTTCTTTCGCCTGCGAAATCCGCCCCATAAGGCGCGGCCGGCATGATAAACTGCTCTTATTTTAATATAACGTAGCTGAATTTGACGCAGAATACAACACCCCTTTGTTTTCCAGCCGAAACGAAAAAACGAAAAACGATCAACAATCGCCCGACACGACCGTCGACCCGAACCGTCCCTGCATGACGTGCCCGCCCGTTCCGTGCCGCAGGTCGTGGTAGACCGTGTATCCCGTCAGCACGCTAGACATGAACGCGCTCACGTTCGCCGCCGGCTTCTCCACCAGAAGGTGCCCGTGGTTGGGCATCCAGCAGTATCCGTAGACGCGCACGCCGAAGTCTTCCGCGCTCTCCCCCAACCGTTCGGTCAGCCGTTCACGGTCCCGGGCGTCAGCGAAGATCTCCCGCAGCGCGTTCCCCCGGAACGTCACGTGGTAGATCGCGCCCTCAACCTGTATCCGCAGTTTTCTCGCCATGCCCGGTAACTGAACACAGCCCTCCGGCAACATCAACTCTATTTCTTATTTTCAGGGATGACCCTGATACCCCCAAGTAGGCTTTATGTGGATTAGTAGGC
>Ga0265294_10002056_pt1 | contig 26646 bp, 24 predicted proteins | sample MunlanPumphouse3_FD_192504 | JGI IMG/M metagenome (GOLD analysis project Ga0265294, IMG submission 192504) | Groundwater microbial communities from a municipal landfill in Southern Ontario, Canada - Pumphouse #3 | ecosystem: Environmental > Aquatic > Deep subsurface > Groundwater | place... | reverse complement strand
ACAGATAGTTTTGAATTTTCGGAAAAAAGAAAATTCAAATTTGAAGTTACGGGTGGGGATAATATTTCAGTTGATATAATTCTAGATTCTTCAGAAAACATAAAAACAAATATTTTTTTCGGGGAAAATACAGTTTATCCTGAGTATCTTTGGTTAAATAATCAGGATAAGAATGCAGTTTTGTTTACTGGAAACCCAAGACCAATCTTTACTAAAAGGGATTATTTTGAAGAAGAATTTCAATTTGAGATATACTTATTTGAGGAAGTCATAGAAGTATATCTTAAAAAAAGTGGGATGGTTCTCTCTTCCATAAATCCTTTTAAAGGTGAAAAAAATGCTTCTTTACAGTTTGTAGACCAATCAAAATTATCCGGGAAAGTAGTAGTTTATTCCCTTTAGATTTTTAGGCACAAGCAAATTAATTATATATAGAAAACTTTAGTTCTAAAACTGTAGATTTGATTATTCACAAGCCCTCTTTTAAGGACAAGCATAGTTCAAATTTGGCCATTTATAGTTTATCAAAAGGCATGGTGTATTTTTTTCAAGTTCAATGGTTTATCATCTATTGGTTGACAGGTAAAAGAAAAAAACATAATATGAGAATATATTAGGAGAAAAAATGGCACTGAAAGATACGTTTAAAAAAATATATTTTGAAAATATAAAAAGGACTGGTGCTGATAAACTTTTCGAGTTTCTAGAGAGTTCTGATTTTTTCACTGCTCCAGCCAGCACGAAATTTCATTTAGACAAGGAAGGCGGACTTTGTGAACATAGTTTAAATGTTTATTATCGTTTAAAAGATCTTGTGGATAATGAGAAATTAGAGTGGGTTAAACATATTTCCCAAGAAAGCGTTGCGATTTGTGGTTTGTTGCATGATTTATGCAAAGCAAATATGTATGTCGTTGAGTACAGAAATGCCAAGCAACCAGATGGTTCTTGGACAAAGGTTCCCTATTTTACTATAGATGAAGAGATGCCATATGGACATGGTGAAAAATCTGTTTATATTATCAATGGTTTTCTTAAGCTTACTAGAGAGGAAGCCATGGCCATTAATTGGCACATGGGTGGATTTGATGAGAGGGTGAAAGGGGGCAGTTTTCAGATAGGGAAAGCTTACCAAAAACATCCATTTGCAGCATTTATGCACGCTGCTGACCTATTAGCGGCATATATCGATGAGGTTGAATAATTAGTTTGCACTTATTGAATTTAAGCATAACATTTATTTTAAACTAACGATTAAAGTCGTATATTTTATTATTCCCCTTTTTTTGTAAAAGAATAATTAGGGAATCCTTATATATTGCCAACCATGGATAAACAAAAGTAAAATTTTTTTTGCACTTGTTTATAATAAGTTCAAGATATATAATTTTAGGAAACATGCATGATTAGTGCAGAAAGGAGTTGGACAATGAAAATAAAGAAGAGTACATTTTTTAAGGATTTCAAGGCATTTGCCACAAAAGGGAACGTTCTTGATTTAGCTGTTGCAGTTATTATTGGAGCTGCATTTGGGAAAATTATTACTAGTTTAGTTGCTGATATGTTGATGCCCCTAGTTGGATTAATTGGAGGAGGAGTTAGCATCGCTGACCTAAAATGGGTTATTACTCCTGCGGAAATTGACGCAGTAACTGGAGCAGTAATAAAGGCGGAGGCTGCCCTTAGATATGGTAATTTTATCCAAACAATAATAGACTTTTTAATTATTGCTCTATCAATATTTACTTTACTTAGGGTTATTATGAAGACTAAAGAAGCTGCTGAGAAAGCTGCAACTCTTCTTAAAAACAAAAAAGAAGAAGAGGTTCCCGAAGTTACTCAACCAGAGGTTGTTGCTGTTGTAGAACAACCAGTTATTGCAGAAGAAACCCCAGTTGTTCAAGATAATGACAAAGTTACAGATTTGCTAACTGAAATAAGAGATCTACTTAAAAAATAGTATATTTTATGTAAGAAATAACAGCCCCACTAAGATGGGGCTGTTTTTTTAAAAATTGCCAAACAATAATTGTTGTAAAATGCTAATCTGAATGGAAGGAACTAATATTAATATATTTTTTGCGCGTGAGGCGCGCATTATAATGACTTTTTCTTGGATTTTTGATATGATTAAAAACATAAGTTAATTAGACCATACATAATAAACAGATAGTTACCGGAATGGATTAATTAAATTATTGTAGTTTTTGTTAGAACAAAGAAATGGAAGATATAAAAATATAAAATAGAGATTAATTACCAGATAGGTTTTTTGAGTAAGAAGACAATCGAAAATAAGAGGATTAAATGATAGAAGAGACAATCAAAAAAGTAATAGATGCAGAAAAAGAGGCTGAAGAAATAACGAAAAGAGCTTTGGAGGATGCAAAAAATACAGTTTCTCATGCTGATGATGAGGCTATTAAAGTTAGAAATAATGCAAGAGAAAAGGTGAAAGCCGAAAGAAAACAAGTAGTCTTACAAGCAAATGCTGATGGGGATAATGAGTACTCTAAAATTCTTGTTGCTGGAGAAAAGGAATGCATTTCGCTAAAGCAGAAAACTTCAACTAGAAAGGCTGTAATTAAAATAACTGATTTAATCTTCGAGAGATATAAGTAAAAATGAAATAATATAGGGTATGCAATTACTCCAAAATGTGTTCCCAGAGCAATAAAGGGGTCAAACTGGCTGAGCTTCATTATATGGGAATTAGGTGGACATATAATAAAAAGGTCTTCAACTTAAGGATAGTAGATAATGTCAATAGTAGCAATGAAAAAAATGAGCTTAATCGCTCACTCAAGTGAAGAATCCAGGCTTATGAAAGTATTTTTAAAGACTGGGTGTGTTGAGATAATTACTGCAAATCTTCAAGAAATGACATCATATCCCAATTTAAAAAGAAGAAGGGAAGAGATTGATCTTAAGCTTTTGAAGGTGAGTTTTGCTATTAATTTTCTGAAAGAAACTTTAAACCGACAAAAGCAACTTGAAAAGAAGAGCAAAGAGAAAAAAGATGAGTCAAACCAAGAATTGCTTAAAGTATCCTTCAAAAAAGAGAATAAATTGGTTGCTCTAGAAGAATACGAGGAAATTGCAAAGGATGAAATCGAGCTTTTTTCTTATATTTCTGAAATCGAGCATATCAATTCTTCCATGGTAGACATTAAGAGTGAAAAAGCAAGAAATTTTTCTTTGATAGAACAACTAACTCCCTATATTGATATAGATATTAAATTTTCTGAAATTAAGGATACCAAAAACGTTGTTTTCTTTCTTGGATATATCCCCGCTATAAAGTCAGAAGTTGTAAATGAAAAATTAAAAGATAAGGCTTTTTTAAAATTACATGATGGGGATAAATTCAGAGCTTTATTCATTTCTGCTCACAGGGATAAGGAAGCTGAAATTGCAGCAATATTGAGCGAAAATGAGTTTTCAAAATGTCCCTTTACTTTTGAACGCACTCCGGCAGAAAAGATTGCGGGGCTTATCTCAGATAACTTGCTTCTAGATGAACGAAGGGAAGGTTTATGGAAAGAAGGAATTGAGTTATTGACATTTGCAGATAGGCTTAAGCTTCTGTATGACCATTACCTAATAGAAATTGCAAAAATAGAATGTCTTTCAAAGAGCCCAGGGACAAATAGAATTTTTATAATGGAAGGATGGGTTCCTGCAGAAAAAGCGGTTGAAATAGAAAAAGAAGTATCGGAAAAATGTAAAAGAGCAGAGTTATTTTTCAGAGATCCTCTAGAAAATGAAAACCCTCCGACTCTTACATCAAATGGCCCATTAGTAAAACCTTTTACAGGGATAACCGATAATTTTGGAAAGCCGAATTATCGAGAAAGAGATCCCAACCTTTTTGTGGCACTCTTTTACTTTCTCATTTTTGGTATCATGATGGGTGATGCTGGATATGGTTTGCTAATTGCTATAGCGTGCTTCGCAATGGTGAAGGTTATTAAACCAGTAAAAGACAGCGGGAAAATGCTTTTGATGTTTGGATTATGCGGTATAAGCACTTTTGTTTGGGGAATAGCATTTGGAAGCTGGTTTGGAATAGAACCTACACACACCTTTTTAAAGTATTTTACCTGGTTTAACCCCATGAAAGAGCCATTACTCTTATTTATGCTTTCACTTGCGGTAGGTATCTTGCAGATTGGAACCGGTTTTTTACTAAAGGGAATTGCAGAAATAAAAATGGGAAGAGCTTTAAAAGGAATTTTAAATAATTTCAGCTGGGTTATAATCTTTGTTGGTATCTATTGTCTTTTCCCGAATGGAATGATTTTTTTAGGAGCTATTAGACCGGAGCCAGTGCCCACATGGTTTGCGGTAGCAGGAAACATAGGCATGTATATTGCTCTTGTAGGCTTGGCTTTGCTTGTAATAGGCGGGATGATTGGAAAAAAGAATCCAATTAAAATGGTTGGGGGAGCTTTAGGAAACGTATATGGTAGTATCAATGTAATGAGCGATATTTTGAGCTATTCAAGACTCTTCGGGTTAGGCTTGACTACAGGTGTTATAGGATATGCAATTAATATTCTTGGAACAATCATTGTGGATATATTCTTTAAAGGTTTATGGATTGGTTGGATAGTTGCAGCTCCCATTTTACTAATAGGGCATACATTTAATCTTGCGATAAATTTATTAGGAGCTTATGTACATAATTCTAGATTACAATATGTGGAATTTTTCGGAAGATTTTATGAGGGAAGTGGACACGCGTTTATGCCTTTAGGCTCAAAGACCAAGTATTCATATCTTGACAATTAGAAAAGCAAAACCTAGACGTTCACATAGGGAAAAATATACAAAACCCCATAATTGGGGAGAAAAATACAAAAACATATTTCCGTTTAAGGAGGTTTAATATGGAATTATTAGGAACTGGCATGGCAATATTGGGAATAGCATTGGCTGTAATCCTTAGTGGAGTGGGCTCTGCTATTGGAGTTAGTAAAGCCGGACAAGCAGCAGCAGGTGTAACCGCTGAGGACCCGGATAAGTTTATGAAGTGTTTGCTATTACAACTTCTTCCGGCGACCCAAGGTCTTTATGGTTTTATCGTAGGGTTTTTAGGGCTGATTAAACTTAACGCCTTAGCGACCCCTTCATTCATTGTAGCTTCGACCGGAAGCTATATTAGCTTGGGAGGTGGCCTCGGAATATTAATGGCTTGTTTACCTATAGCGATAGGAGGGTTTGCAAGCGCTGTGTACCAAGGAAAGGTTGCTGTTAGCTCTATAGGATTAGTTGCAAAGAGACCAGAAGAAAGTGGAAAAGGTATGTTGCTTACAGTTATGGTTGAAACGTATGCTTTATTGGCGTTCTTGGTCAGCTTCCTAGCCGTCTTTATCCCAAGTTGGGCATAAGGCGAGGTGTTAAATGAGCGGACTTGAAGAGATTATCGAAAAGATAATCAAAGATGCTATTAATAAGGCAAATTCCACTTCCGAGGAAGCAAGCACAAAGGCTTCTGAGATTATTGAGGTGGCAAATAATGATGCACGGATTTACATCGAAAAAAATATGCAGGAATCCTATTCAGAAAGGGATGATATAATAAAAAGAAAGATTTCTGCGGCTAATCTTGAAACCCGAAAGATGATTTTAAAAACTAAACAAGAACTTATATCGCAAGCATTTGAGGAAGCAGTTATTGAGATAAAATCCAATCCCTCAAAATATAAAATGTTAATAGCTGAAATGATTGAAAAAGCAGAAGACGGCGATAAAATAGTTATCTCAAAGGAAGATAAGGATTTTATTAGTGATACTTTTGTACAAGAAGTCTTGGCAAAGAAAAAAATTAAAGCATCTGTTTCAGATACATATGGTGATTTTTCAGGGGGAATAATTATGAAGGGAAAATATGCAGACAAAAATATGTCCCTTGAAGTTGAACTTGCTGGGATAAGAGATGAGAAGGAACCAGAGATAGTTAATTTGTTATTTGGTTGAGAAATAAAAGTATAAAAATACTGTATATGTCTTAGTTAGACTCGAGGGATTAACTGATACAAATAAATCCTTCTTTAAATATGAGAAGGCAATAAAATTTAAATTAAATACATTGAGTAAGAGTATATAAGTAAAACAGGACTGAAGAAACAATGAAAGAAGGGTTGATTTTTGCTAATGCAAGGGCAAAGGCAAAAGAACAAAACTTAATATCGGAAGAAAGAATCAAGAGGATGATTGAAGCTCCTTCTCTAAATGATGCTATAAGAATTTTGTATGAAATTAATTATGCGGGAGGGATGATTGCTCAGGGGGATGATTTTTATCCCATTCTTGAAGAAGAAAAGAGATTGGTAAACAAATTCGTATTAGAGGTTGCTCCCGAGGGAATAGGATTAGATTGTTTTTTTGTTAAGAACGATTACCACAATGCAAAAGTATTCTTAAAAGAAAGATTTGGAAACATAACAGATGCAGAGGGCATGTTATTAGGGGATGGTTTAATTAACTTACCTCTACTTAAAGAAATGGTATCATCGGGGAAATTTGAAGGCAATTCCTTTCTTCAAGAGGCTTATGAAAGAATTGAGAATGCATTTATGAAAAATATAGGCTCGCCTAGAATTGTTGATTTGGAAATAGATAAAGCAATGTTTAAAGATATATCCTTAAGACTAAAAAAAGGAGTGGACCAATATATCAAAAAATATTTTTTAATTTTAACTGATGCGACAAATATTCTTTCATTTATTAGAACTATAAAAATAGGAGGGTCTTATCCATTTTTTGAAGGTTACTATGTTGACGGAGGTTCAATTCCAATTGATATATTCTCAAAACTAGGAATGGATATGGATAAATTATCTAGAGAATTAACGGGAACTGAGTATAAAAAGCTTATTGAAAATGCAAAGGGCTTTGACTTATCTATGTATGAAACGGCTTTAGATAATTATCTTCTTACTATTTTTTCAGAGATGAAAGGAGATATGTTTAGCGCTGCTCCAATAGTGGGATATTATCTTGGGAAAATGAATGAAATAAAAATTATAAGAGTAATTCTTGTTTGCTTAAAAAATAAAGTTGATAAGGATGAAATGAAAAAGAGAATTAGAGTTATATATGCTTAATTATTTATTGAAATAAGGTTATTAGGATTTAAATAAAGATGGAAAGAAATAACAAAATTGCGATAATAGGGGCTAAAGAAAATATACTTCCTTTTAAGGCTGTTGGGGTTCATGTTTTCCCTGTAAATCATTATTTTGAGGCAGTAGAAGTATTAAAAAAGCTCGCAAGAGATTATTCTGTAATTTTTATCACCGAAGATCTGGCTGCCGAGATAAATGAGATTTTGGATAGATATAGGGCAAAACCCTATCCGGTTATTTTACCCATTCCAGGTGCTATGGGAAGCACGGGATATGGGATGAAAAACATATCGCATAATGTAGAAAAAGCAATAGGGTTAGACATACTAAATATTAAGTAAGGATATTGACACCTTTATATATTAGGAGAAAGAATGAAAGAATCAACAGGAAAAGTTATTAAGGTTAGCGGTCCGCTAATAGTTGCGGGTGGAATGGCGGATTGTAAGATGTTTGATGTTGTGAGAGTTTCGGAAGAGCATCTAATTGGAGAGATTATCGAACTAAGAGGAGACAAAGCTTCAATTCAAGTATACGAAGAAACAGGTGGAATCGGACCTGGTGAAGCAGTTTATTCTACGGGACAGCCTTTAAGTGTGGAACTTGGACCTGGCTTAATAGAGTCCATCTATGATGGTATCCAAAGACCTCTGGAAGCGATTAGGGCTGCAAGCGGAGATAGAATAGCAAGGGGAGTGGAATCAAAAGCATTAAATCGTGATAAGAAATGGAAGTTTATCCCCACTCTCAAAAAAGGTGCAAAGGTTACTCCCGGAGATGAGATAGGTTTTGTACAGGAAAACAATATAATACGCCATTCAATCATGGTACCTCTTGGTACGAAAGGAGAGATATCAGATATAAGTGAAGGTGAGTTCACTATTGAGGAGACAATATGTGAAGTTAAAACAGAAAAAGGGATAGAAAAAATTACTATGTTGCAAAAGTGCCCTGTTAGAAAATCTCGCCCATATATAGAAAAAGTTTCTCCCTCAATTCCTCTTGTGACTGGGCAGAGGGTAATAGATACATTTTTCCCCATAGCCAAGGGAGGAGTTGCTTGTGTCCCTGGTCCGTTTGGATCCGGAAAAACCGTTGTTCAGCATCAGTTAGCAAAATGGGCTGATGCAGATATTATTGTATATGTTGGTTGCGGAGAGCGTGGAAACGAAATGACAGACGTTCTTAATGAATTTCCTAAGTTGAAAGATCCTCGTTCAGGAGAAGCACTTATGAAGAGAACTGTTCTCATTGCTAATACTTCGGATATGCCTGTTGCAGCTAGAGAAGCTAGTATTTACACGGGAATCACTATAGCAGAGTATTTTAGGGATATGGGATACAACGTTGCCATTATGGCAGATAGTACCTCAAGATGGGCTGAAGCACTGAGAGAGATGAGCGGAAGACTAGAGGAAATGCCAGGAGAAGAGGGATACCCAGCATACTTATCCAGTAGATTGGCAGAGTTTTATGAAAGAGCAGGAATAGTAAAAGTTCTTGGAAGCAAAAATAAAATTGGAAGTGTTACGGCTATTGGCGCGGTAAGTCCCCCCGGAGGAGATCTTTCTGAACCTGTTACTCAAGCTACTCTTAGAATTGTAAAAGTGTTCTGGGGATTATCTGCTTCCCTTGCCTATAGAAGGCATTTTCCAGCAGTTGACTGGCTCCAAAGTTACTCCCTTTACACAGAGAGATTAGCTGATTGGGATACCGAGGAGATAGGCCCAGAATGGAATAGCTTAAGGAAATACTGCATGAGGATTTTGCAAGAGGAAGCCGGTCTAGAGGAAATAGTAAGGCTGGTAGGAATAGATGCTTTAGGGGAAAGAGAGAGACTTACTTTAGAGACCGCTAAGAGTATCAGAGAAGACTTTTTGCATCAGAACGCATTTCATGAAGTTGACACTTATGCATCCCTTAAAAAGCAATTAAGGATGCTTAAACTATTAGTATTGTTTCACGACTTAGGTTTAGATGCCTTGAACAAGAATGTAGATGTAGAGGATATTATAGCTCTTACAGTAAGAGAAAAAATAGGCAGAGCAAAATACATAGAAGAGATAAATTTAGATTCATTTGATAATATTGAGACTGAAATAAGAAAAGAATATTCAGATCTTTTAGTATAGGAGAAAGGGATGCTTAAAGAGTATAAAACCATTAAAGAAGTTGTCGGGCCATTAATGCTTGTTGAAGGAGTTGAAGGTGTCAAATATGACGAACTTGTAGCAATTGAGCAGGAAAACGGAGAAATAAGAAACGGGAAGGTTTTAGAGATTAACGGTGACCGAGCCCTTGTACAGTTGTTTGGAGGATCTGCAGGTCTTCAAATTTCTACATCAAAGGCAAGATTTCTTGGCAAGAGATTGGAGATTGCGGTAAGCGAAGATATGCTGGGCAGAGTTTTCGATGGAATGGGAAATCCAAAAGACAAAGGTGCCCCGGTTATACCAAAGAAAAGAATTAACGTAAATGGTAACCCAATTAACCCAGTTGCAAGAAATTATCCAGATGAGTTTATTCAAACAGGTATAAGTGCAATTGATGGTCTTAATACCCTTGTTAGAGGGCAAAAACTTCCTGTGTTTAGCGCTTCTGGGTTGCCGCATGCGGAGCTTGCTGCACAGATTGCAAGACAGGCCAAAGTTTTAAATAATGAAAGTAAGTTTGCAGTCGTTTTTGCTGGGATAGGAATTACATTTGAGGAAGCAGATTTTTTTATATCTGATTTTAGAAAAACAGGGGCCATAGAAAGGGCTGTTCTATTTATGAATCTAGCAAATGATCCGGCAATTGAACGTATAGCAACTCCTAGAATGGCCCTTACAACTGCTGAATATTTAGCATTTGAATGTGGCATGCACGTACTTGTCATAATGACCGATATAACAAATTACTGCGAAGCGTTAAGAGAAGTTAGTGCTGCGAGAAAGGAAGTTCCAGGAAGAAGGGGGTATCCAGGATATTTGTATACTGACTTGGCAACTATTTATGAAAGAGCAGGCAGAATAATAGGAAAAGAAGGAAGTATAACTCAAATCCCAATCCTTACGATGCCTGAAGATGATAAGACTCATCCTATTCCAGACCTTACAGGATATATTACAGAAGGACAAATTATTCTCAGTAGAGAATTATACAAAAAAGGGTATTCTCCTCCTATAGACGTTCTTCCTTCCCTTTCGAGATTGAAAGATAAGGGTATCGGAGAGGGTAAAACGAGAATTGATCATGCGGATACAATGAATCAGCTTTTTAGTGCTTATGCTAGAGGAAAAGAAGCCAAAGAATTAAGTATTATTCTCGGCGAAGCAGCACTAAGCGAAGTGGATAGAAAGTTTGCGATTTTCTCTGATGAATTTGAGAAGCAATATGTTAATCAAGGTTTTACAACCAATCGTAGCATAGAGGAAACTCTTGAACTTGGTTGGAACCTATTAAGATTGTTGCCGAGAAATGAGCTAAAGAGGATTAGAGATAAGTTCTTAGATGAGCATTATTTGGCATAAAAGGAAGTCACAATGACAAGAATTAATGTAAATCCAACTAGAATGGAGCTTAGACGATTAAAAACCCGTCTGAAGACTGCAGTCAGGGGACATAAGCTTTTAAAAGATAAAGCGGATGAAACTATTAGACAGTTTATGCTTTACATTAAAGAAAATAAAAGATTGAGAGAAGAGATGGAAAAGGAAGTTTCCTCTGTTATGAAGTCTTTTCTTCTTGCAAGTGCAGTAACCTCTCCACAGACCATGGAAGAGGCGGTTTCTATGCCAGGATTTTCTGTTGATTTAGATATATCTACCAAAAATGTAATGAGCGTTCCCGTTCCAGTTATTTCAATAATACCGACTGAGCAAAAAGAACTGTACCCTTATTCTTTTGCAAGTGTAAGTAGTGAATTAGATATGAGCATAAGTAATTTAAGCAATGTTTTAGTAAAACTAGTTAAACTTGCTGAGGTTGAAAAAACCTGTAATATGCTGGCTGATGAAATCGAAAAAAATCGCAGAAGGGTAAATGCTCTAGAGTACGTAATGATTCCTCAACTAAAAGAGACTATAAAATACATCACTATGAAGCTTGATGAGAATGAACGGGGAAATATAACGAGACTAATGAAAGTAAAAGATATGATTGAAGCCACAGCAGAAAAACTAAGAGGATAAGTTTTAGTCTTTTATTAGCATTTTTGCATTATATGCATGATTAATTGAGGAAAAAGTTTTTTCCTTACTAGATTTTAAACAACTTGAAAAGAATAACTCGAGGTTTCTTATACCCGGCATAATATTGTTGATATTGCAAACTGTATCTTAGACATATATAATATATTTAATTACGCGCTCGTAGCGCAATAAGGAGAAGAAAATGACAATTTGGCATGATGTAAGCGCTGATAGGATTACACCCGATGACTTTCTTGCAGTTATTGAGATTTCTAAAGGGAGCAAAAACAAGTATGAACTTGATAAGCAGTCTGGCCTTCTTATTTTGGACAGAGTCCTTTACACATCAACACACTACCCCGCAAATTATGGTTTTATTCCAAGAACATATGCGGATGACAATGATCCTTTAGACGTTTTAGTTCTTTCGAGCGAGAGCATCAGACCTTTGGCCCTTTGCAGATGTTATCCAATAGGCATGATTACTATGCTAGATGATGGTTATAATGATTGTAAAATAATTGCAATTCCCTTCAAAGAACCCAGTTGGAGTGATTATACTGATGTATCTGAACTTCCAAAGCACATAATGGAAGAAATATGCCATTTCTTTACTATTTACAAAACTCTTGAAGGAAAAGAAACCGCAGTTGTGAAGGTAGAAAATGCAGAGGTTGCTAGGCAAACTATTATCGATAATATGGCAGCTTACAGGAAAAAGTTTCTTCCCTCTTCTCCAGGAAGGTAAAAGGATAAATTAATACTTGTTATTAAATCTAACTTTGTGAAAGAAAATTATTATTCAATTTTACCCAAGAAATCAAAAAGATATATAAATATCACTCCTTGTTCAATCCAACTTCATATGTTTATTATAATATAAATAAATAATCGTGTTATAAGGTACTATAAGGAAGTGAAAATTGTACGATAAAAAAAGAAAATATACATATGGAAATGCTCAAAAGCTAACATATGAGGCGAGATCAAGAATTCCCAGTAGGGTTATACCAGTCAAACCTCGTTTGCCTATATATGCTATCGTTGTAACAATGATTATTGTAGTTGGCGGAATGGTGGGAGCTGGGTTTCTCGGAGCAAAGATTGCTTTTGACAGGGCTCAAATACAAAGTGAAACAACAGTTATATTAACTGATCCTAACGAATATGGAACTCCCATGGGTGTAGTAGGGCAGAGGATGTCCAAGGCAGAGGTATATAGCACCGTATCCTCGTCTATTGTAAAAATATCAACAGGCTCGATAAAAACTGAAAGCCTTGGGGGAATACAGACTTGTAGTGGTGTAGGAAGTGGTGTCGTTATCAGTTCAACTGGAGACATTTTAACTAATTACCACGTAGTAGAAGGGGCCACAAGTATAACCGTTACACTTAGCAATGGTTCGGAGTATACTGTGCAAACTTTTAAAGGAGATGCTCTTACTGATATAGCAGTATTAAATATCGGGGTGGACACATCGAACGTTATGGCAGTTATAGCTGACACCTCAGCAGTGCATATGGCCGATGAAGTTGTGTTGCTAGGATATCCCCTAAACAGTGACGATTCTATAATATCCGAAGGAATTATTTCTGGAATAAATAAGCCTGTAATTGTAGATGGAATAGAAATGAATCTACTTCAAACTACAGCTAGCGTGAATCCTGGAAATTCAGGAGGAGGACTATTTAACTTATATGGAGTTCTAGTAGGTGTTGTAAACGCAAAAGGAACGGGTGAAAACATTGAAAACGTGGGATATGCAATTCCCGCAAATAATTGTTTAGAAGTTGCTACACAACTAATAGAACAAAGCTATGTTACGGGTAGAGTGGATACAAACATTGTTGAATTCAACGAAGTAATAAAGGTATCCCCGACTAGACCTTGGGTCGGGTTATACGTAGCAAGAGATAATACTGGGAAGGGAAGCTTTATATCTTCCGATTACATCAAATCCGTTGCTGGTCAGACTGTACTAACTAGGGAGTCTTGGAATAAAGTCTTAAATCAATACATAGTTGGAGATACTCTTGATGTTATATACATACGAGATAACATCGAATACACTGGGAAACTAACTCTTGTTCAAAAGAGATACTGCGATAGCTAATCTCTTTCCATAATAAATCGCCGGAAGCAGCCGGTACATTTTAGGAGGGAAAAATGTATAAGGTTTTAATAGTTGACGATGAATCAAAAATTAGGGAAATTGTAGCAAAATACTGTAATTTGGAAGGCTTTACTACCGCTGAGGCCGCTGATGGTTTTCAAGCTATTGATAAAGTCAGAGAGGGAAGTTTCGACATCGTTATTATGGATGTAATGATGCCCGAATTAGATGGATTCTCTGCCGTAAGAGAAATTCGAAAGTTTTCTACTGTTCCCATCATTATGCTCTCTGCAAGAACGGAAACTTATGATAAGATTAACGCTTTTGAAATTGGCATTGATGATTATATGATCAAGCCATTTTCTCCCAAGGAATTGATGTTGAGGATAAAAGCAGTTATGCAAAGATCAACATCCGGGGGAATTCAAAAAGAGGTTTTTGAATTAGGAAAATTAAAAATAGATTTCTCTGCCCACATCGTATATATTGCAGGGGAAAGAATTGATCTGTCTCCCAAAGAATATGACTTACTTTCTTTTTTAGTAAGAAATAAAGGTATCGCGCTTACTCGTGAGAAGCTTCTCAGCGAGGTTTGGGGGTATGATTTTTACGGAGACGACCGTACTCTCGATACCCATATTAAACTGTTGCGGAAAAGTTTGGGTGAATGCTACGAAATGATTGTAACAGTCAGGGGAGTAGGATATCGCTTTGAAGGATAAGGAAGATACCATTCAAAAAAGACAGCTTTCTGTATCTGGAAAGATTTTTTGGGTGATACTACTCTTTACAGTAGTTCTCCTCGTTTTTAATTGGGCTATAGAGTTTTTGTTTTTGGATACATTTTACCAAGCCACAGAAAAAAGAACAGTTCGGTTAAATGTCGGTGTAATTGCTGATAACATTGATTCTCAAACAGAGATTCCTGCCCTTGTAAATAGAATTGCACATACCGAAGATATATGTATAATTGTGGCGGAAACTACGAGTTTTACAAGAATAGCAGATGAACATCTCTGGACTGGATGCGAAATGCATACTCGGGCTATTGATGAATACTTTGATCTAGCTCGTTCAGATGCAGAGATGGAATACTCTGAAGAGACTGAAGGCAGATTTCCCGATACTAATTATTCCTCTGGGGAATATTCTGGGAATGTTCCCCCACAAGATTCCACTCCTAGAAGTTCTTATACCTATGCAAAAATTGTAAAAGATTCTAATAACGTTCAATATATTATTATCGCTGAAGGGGCGATTACTCCCGTTCCCACTTCAAGGAGAACTCTTGCTTATCAACTTGCAACCGTATCTTTTGCTTTCTTAATCTTATCATTATTTGCAACAGTCATGCTTTCAAGGACTATTGCTTCTCCAATTATTGCACTTAATGAAGCCTCTAAGGACATACCTAAGGGCGATGTCGATTTTTCTTCCTTAAAAAGGGGGTATTTAGAAATTGAGGAGTTAAAAGACACTTTGAATTATGCTTCACTTGAACTTAATAAATTGGAAGGATATAGACGAGAGTTGGTTGCCAATGTTTCACATGATTTAAGGACCCCTCTTGCACTAATAAAAGGCTACAGCGAAATGATGAAAGATATTCCTTCTGAGGCAAATCCCGAAAACCTCCAAGTAGTAATTGATGAAGCAACAAGACTCGCCGGTTTAGTTAATGACATGTTAGATCTTTCTGGTTTTCAAGATGGTGGGACAAAATTAAGACTTAAGGCATTCGATTTAGTAAAAGTACTGGATGAAATGCTTATTAGGCATGGTAAATTGTTAATGGCCCAAGGATTTACTCTTGAATGGATACATGAAGACAAAGCTTTTGTTTATGCGGATGAAATGAAGATTATTCAAGTGATTTATAACCTTATTAATAACGCCGTTAATTATTCGGGAGAGGACAGATTAGTTATTGTTAAACAGATTACTAACGGGATAAACATTCGTATAGAGGTGACAGACAATGGGGAAGGGGTAGATGTTGATATACTTCCTCATATATGGGACAGATACTATAAATCGGATAAGTCACATAAAAGAGCGGTTGTAGGAACTGGGCTAGGTCTTTCTATTGTTAAGTCTGTTATGAATATGCACCCAGGGGGGGTGTACGGAGTTATTACATCGAAGGGACAGGGGAGTACGTTTTATATCGAACTTCCAAAGCTTGATCCAGACACAATGGATTTTGAAAATGATTTTCCAGAAAGTATTGAAGGTTAATTTTTTTAATAGTTTTTTAATCAATTATTTTTAAGGTAGAAAGGATTAGTCTAGGTATTGTAATACATCAGAAGAGATATAAAAAAAGAAGAGCCCACTTGCGTGCTCTTCTGTTTATTTGTGGAGGAGGGATTGAGAAATTTTATTAAAATGTGGTTTTTGGTTAACTTACTCAGTAAGCTTTCATTTTAACCAGCAAGTGGTGCCTTGTGATACCTTTATGTATGGGGGATAAAATTGTATCACTTAGGTTAACTATATATTAGCAACTCAATATGAAAATGCTAGGGCTGTTAATTGAATATTTAGTGAAACTTAAAAACTGCAATATAAAATCAATGGCTTGTGCTTATCCGAATGTCGATAATTAAATTTTATTGCCCAAAGGGAACTTATATAGACTTATTTAGTCAAAATTTTTAAGAAAGAGATTTAATCATATCGTAGAGTTCTTTTGCTGAATGAACAAAATTTTCGGGGTTTAAAGACAATAGCTCATTCTCAGGACAAAATCCATATAAACAGGTAATACCCGTAATTTCTGCTCTCATATAGGTTTTAAAATCTATTTCACTATCCCCAATGAAGATGCAATCCTCTTTCCTAGCCTTTAGCTCTTTTAGAGCAATTAATACCATGTCGGGAGCGGGTTTTCTGGGAATAATCTTATTTTCTCCAATAACATAGTGAAATTTATCAGGGAAGAAATAATCAATAATCATAACTGCAGCAGAGTGTCTTTTGTTTGTTACAACGCCTAGTTTGTATCCTTCTTGCTTGAGTTTGTTAATAAGCTCTTCGATCCCTTCATAAGGTCGGGTTTTATATGTGAGATGAGAAAGATAGTAATCAATGAAATAGCTTCCAGCAAGCTTTCTATCTGTTTGATTATTGTCACCAAGAGCACACCCTACTAAACTTACTACTCCATCACCAATGAATTTACGCATTTTGTGGTCTGGGACTATTGGATTCCCAGTCATTTCCATCGCATAATTCGTGGCGTCTGCAAGGTCATCAAATGTATTCACAAGTGTTCCATCTAAATCAAATAGAATAGTATTTTTCATAATTCTCCTAGTTAATTAATTCAAGATTAAACTTTCGATAAATCCTTAATTACTTCTGCTGCGAGTAGAAGGCCTGCGACTGAGGGAACGAAAGAGACACTTCCAGGAATAATTTTTCCACTTTTTTCATCTTTTAGGAAATCTACTTTTTTCGGATCTTCTTTACTATAAACAACTTTTAAATTGGTTATTCCTAAATTTTTGAGTTCTTTTCTCATTACTCTTGATAACGGGCAGACAGATGTTTTTGTAATATTTGCGATTTCTAACATCTGAGGATTTAATTTATTTCCGGTACCCATACTTGATATTATTGGAACCATTACTGCTTTTGCTTTAGAAATAAGCTCTAACTTTGAAGTAACTGTATCTATTGCATCTACTATATAATCATAGTTTGAAAGACGATACTCAGAAGAGTTATCTGGGCCATAAAAAACTTTGTGTTCAGATACTATGCACTCAGGATTTATTTTATGTATTCTCTCCCTTGCAACTGTTACTTTAAATTTTCCGATATTATCGGAAAGAGCTACTAGTTGGCGGTTTATGTTAGAAGGAGAAATAACATCTGGATCGAATAAATCAATGTGTCCTATCCCTGTTCGGGCAAGGGCTTCAACGGCAAAGCTTCCCACTCCACCAATTCCAAAAACGGCTACTCTACAATCTTTAAGTCGGGCAATACCATCCTTTCCTAATAACATTTCACTTCTAGACAGATCCATATTTCACCTCATTTTATTACCTATTATACAGGTAAGTTGTCTATTTCTCCAAAACATTAAACCCCATTTTTGAAAAACCTTGATTCTAAAAATACTATTAAATAAGAACTTGTAATAGTGTATGAGAAATTATTATCTCAATAAAGTTTACAAGAAAAAGAAGGATAATCTCTAACTACACAGATAACATCACGGTAAGGGCAAATAGATTCTGTGCTATATAATAGGTGATTAGTACAATGTAGATGAGAGGTTTATGACGTCCTTTATATGCAAATTCTTTCAAAGCAAGACAAGAATCGGAGATAGTGAAAAGAATAGCCGCAATAAGAATTAACAAAGCCCCTATAGTTCCGTTTTGGATAAAGAGGTTGATACCAGTGATAAGCATCAAAGAAAGCATTATTGAATAAACATAAACAGGTATTGTAAATTTACCAAAATTAATTTTGGCCATTTTTGACATAAGAAACAGTAGTATAGGAATAATTGCCATAATAATTAGCAAATAGTATTCAAAAGACCCGACAAGAGAAAGAAAAATGGCGGAAAATAGAATATGACCCATTCCAAAGCATATAGCACCGATAACCATAAAATAATTTCGATATTTTTCGAAGACAAGTCCATCAACACTAAGAAAAATGTCTCCTAGCATACCTGAGGTCAAAGCAGTTAAAACCATAATTGTGTAATTAGTATCCTTTCCTGCTTGATACATTGAAAAGATTGCGGTTGCTAAAAATAAGACTGAAGCTAGGGTTTTAAAAGACGTTCTTGCCATAGGGCGATCTTTTATATTAAAAAGACCCGAGAAAATAGCAGATATCAGGGACAAAGAGGCAATGATATATGGTAATGAACCCAATTCTCTCTCCTTCTTTCAAACGAAACGAAAAAAATCAACGATTATTTGAAAATTTAATATATTTTTAATTTGTTATTTTGTGTCTTGTTTATTTTCGAGCAACTCAATTTTAACGCTTAATATATTAGTCTGATTGCATGAAAGGTCATATATCAGGGAATAAAGATTTAAATTATTCACCGTATATTCTTGAGGATAAATTGGAATAGTTCCAGTGAGTTATATACTGGTTAAGTTTATCATTAGGTACATAGATTTTAAAGGAGGTTGGCATTTGTGAGATATTGAAACTATATTGATAAATAGTTGTATTTGATGGGGTCCAGTCAATGTCTCCTCTAAAGCGAATTGATTCCAAGTTTGTAAGTCCAGCAAATGCATTAGTTTCTATGACGGATATATATAAAGGAAGGTAAATATTTATTATTATGGAATCGTTATTGAAGGCATAAGCCTTAATTCTATCTACTATATAATATCCATAATTAGCGGCAGCATCGGTTTCTGCTTTTACATCTATGGCGGTAGGAAGAGTGGGGGAAATCCTTTCATCATATCCGCCTATCAATATGCGAAGAGGTTCAGAGGCGGAGAAATCCCACTCTCCCGTTTCAGAATCCACCCATTCAATCACTGTTCTTGTAAATACTTGAAGCGCAGGATCAAGACAAATCCATTTCTCATAAAAGTTTTGTACAGTTGAAAAAGAATATGCTGTAGGGAGTAATCCAGCAGGGCTTTCAGTTACTACTAAAAATGCGTTTATGTAGTCTTCCATTTTTCCACTAGGAACAACTATGTGGGATTTACAGGTGTTATCACTAGATCCTCCTCCAAACGCGTATGAGCCAATATAAGAGGGAGGAGTAAGTCCTTGAAATGTTATAATGGCCCCGGGAGAATCAGAAAAACACTCTCCAGCAATTGAAGATGTGTTTGGCTTAACGGAATATTCGGGCTTAATCATACCTGGGTAGGCATAAATCAAAGCGTTCTCGATATATAACAGCTTGTCCTCTTTTACCTCGGGGTTATTAATAACCGAATCTTTCAACCACTTCGTTGCATATGGTTGATAATTTATAATGTAACTTCCAAATGGGTAACTTCCTATGTTTTTTAAACTATTGCCGCCTGTTACGGTTTCCAAAAATATACAACCCCAAAATGCCTGAGTTCCTATATCCTCCACTCCTTTCAAATCAATTGAGGTAAGGGCAGAAAGCATAAAAGCTGAGTTGTATATTTTCAGTAGGTTATCAGGGGTATCGAATGCAGTTAGTGAAGAGCAACTTTTAAAAGCATTCGGTCCTATTTGTAAGAGGGAGTCAGGTAAGGTTACAGTTGATAAGTTAGCACAATACTCAAATACGGCCGTTTCTATTTGTATTAGAGAAGAACCAGAAACTTCAATTGATTTCAAGTTCTCATTATTATAGAAAGCGTATTCTCTAATATATTCAAGTTCACCAGCAATTTCTACGGTTTCAAGTTCTGGACAACCTGAAAAGGCATATTTCTTAATCTCCTTATACCCTTCGGGGATAATCAGACTTTTTACATAGGCGTTTTCTGAAAAAGCATATTCATTTACCCCATATATTGGTCGATCTGCAAGATCGGTTTCGGGAAGGGTTATTGTTTCATAAGGGATAAAGCCATATTTAAGTCCATCGACGTAAACATTTCCTTCAATAGAAATAAAATTAAACTCCGGAACATCTACCCCCCATAAAGCAAAAAGAACAGTTGTCTTGTTTATTGGTGTATTTACAAAATCAAACAGGGTTGTATATTCAGGGTCTTCGTACCAACCAAAAAGGGTATATCCAGGTCTTTGATATAATGAGGAAGGATCTGAGGAAAATTCTCCAGGATTTATTTTCTGAGCCGGAAAGCCCCCTGCTTCAGATACAAAATATACAGTATATTTGTTGTCCTGTCTTGAAGGGATCAAGGGACTTGATGAAGAGGGAAAAACTAATACCTTTCCATAGGAAGTAATCCCTTCCGATTCGACGGTTAAAGTAACCGAACCCTCTCTTAATCCTGTGATTGATTTACCATCATCGGAAACGGATACGATAGAGTGATTAGCGCTCTTTATAACATACTCTTTATTTTCTGGTCTAGTGGTGATAGATGGATTTATTGTCGCATTTACATCCAAGTAAATGGATATTGTCGATTCATTAAAATAAATAGTTTTTGTTTTTCCGCAAGAAGAAAGAATAACTCCGACCATAATAATCGAGGCCATCATTATCATTAAAATGAAGATTTTAATCTTATTTATTTTCATGTGATTAGTATATCATGAGGGTAAAGCATATACAACAAAAGGCTTAGGCACTCTACTCTTCACATTTATTTTATCAAATTGCTATGTATTTGAAATGAATAAAAAGTGAAAAAGGGCTCTTTATGAACCCTTTTTAATAATGTTGTTAAAACTTAATTGTCTATAATTTGACTTTCTTATTCAACTCAATTAAATTAATTGCATTTATTTTTAATACTTTGCGATCATAAGTTAGTAATCCATTAATCTCATCTTCAACATCAGTTACTTGAGTGTAAACAGTTGCCGAAAGTCCGTCTGGGATCAGTGGTATTATGCTTTCGTTGTATAGCTTGTGGTAAGCTTTTTCCAAGTCTTCGCTTGAGTTATATTTTCGATAGCCAAAAGCCTTGACCTTATTAAATACATGTCCTTCGACTTTCAAGCTATATCCTCCGAATTCAGAAAGAATAATACACCTACTCTCATTCTTTGGTAATTTTATCGGAACAAAGTAAATGTGCATTGATTTAAAATCATTTCCTCCTTGGTCAAGCCAGCCACTAGCATGATCGATGGATCTTGTTTTATCAAGTGCTTTAACAAAATCATATGCTTTTAACGCGTCAAATTGTCCCCAGCTCTCATTGAAAGGAACCCACACGGATAAACTGACTACGTTGTATAAGAGGTCTATAGTTCTTTTTGCATCGATATAGTATTCATCTCTGCCTTCCTTATCCTGCCTTCCTCCTATTCTGTAATTCTTATCATCTCCCCCGAGGTTGAATAAACCTAATGCGCCGTTTATAAGCTTGTTTGCGTCTCTTCCGCCATTAATGAAATCTTGCCAAACTAACATTCCCAAACGATCGCAGTGGTAATACCATCTTAGAGGTTCTATTTTTATATGTTTTCTTAACATATTAAAACCTAAATCTTTCATAGTCTTTATGTCATAAACCATCGCTTCATCAGAAGGGGGAGTGTAAAGTCCGTCGGGCCAATAACCTTGGTCAAGGAGTCCATTATGGAAGTAAGGCTTATTATTGAGCATAAGCCTCTTAATGCCTTTTTCATCTTCTACAATTCCGAAGTTTCTCATCCCAAAGTAAGATTTTACTTTGTCTGTTCCAAGCTCTAGTGCAAGAGAGTATAAGAAAGGATTTTCGGGGGACCAAAGAATAGGGTCCTTTATTTTTATTGCACAATTTCCTTCTTCATCAGGTGACGAAGAACCAATAATAGTATCGTTTGCAAGTACTGAAACTAAACAACGCTTATTGTCCGTTGAGTCAATTTTTATAAAAACTTCGGATGACTCTAAATTAGGAGTAATTTTTAGGGATGAAATATATTCTTCTGGTACACTCTCTAACCATACTGTTTGCCAAATACCTGATTGAGGAGTGTAAAAAATCCCTCCCCGCTTAATTTTTTGTTTCCCTCTTGATTGATAGCTCTTGTCAGATGGGTCTATTACATCCAATTTAATTGTGTTTTTTCCTTCTTTAATAGCTTTTGTTACATCAAAACTGAAAGGAAAATAACCCCCGGTGTGTTCGCCAAGATGAGTTTCGTTTAAAAAAACATTGCATCTATAATCAACTGCTCCAAAATGCAAGAAGGTTTTCGAACGCAAAAAGGCTTTTTTTATCTCAAAATCATGTTTGTAGTAAAGGATATCATTAGGCATTACTAATCTGCTGACTTCGCTTAAAGGACATTCTGGAGAGAAGGGAACAAGAATTTTACCTTGATACTCTTTTAGGGTTTCCTGCTTATTTAAAATAGCGTAATCCCAATATCCATTCAAGCTTAGAAAGCTGTCCCGTTCAAACTGTGGCCTAGGATATTCAGGTAAAGGACTTTTCTTGTCTATGGTTTCCCCAAATTGAGTGTATAGTTTCTCTAAATTATTATAATTCTTCATGGCTCCTCCCTAAAACATTAACTTAAATTATACAAAAAAGTAAGGTAATAATCAATATACAATACCCTTGTGATTGACTATCTAATTGTTTATTTATATAATCAAAATAATCTTTGATATGAGGATTCATCCATATTTTATGCTTTGTGGGATAATGAGAGGAGGAATATTGTGAGTGCGTTTGATATAGAACTGGTAGGAAAAATTGGATCTATGGCCCTTGTTAATTCTGAGAATAGAGACATAGACTATAATGTTATATCTCATATTTCGAGAGAATTAAAACCTGGATATGTTTGGATTACATCAGGAGCTACTGAAATTGGAAGGCTGGACTACATAAGACGAAACGGAAAAGAGTTGACTGGTCCTGAAGATGAAGTTAAAACAGACTACGCTGCTCAGGGACAGATTATTTTGCTCGAGACATATCGGACTTTTATGGATAGCAAATATTCTTTAAGACAGTTTTTAGTGGAACATCAACATTTCAACGATCCTATGAAGAGAGAACATCTTAAGAAAGCGCTTCTCCGTTGTCCTATACAGAATGCAATCCCAATAATAAATTATAATGACCCAGTTAGTTATGAAGAGAATAGAAAACTGGAAATTCAACAGCTTAGGACAAAAAATGCCAAAGTAGTTGAGGCAATTGATAATGATGAAACTGCTTCTCAAATTGCATGTCTATTAAAACCCAAATACCTATTAATTCTTTCAAGTACTGATGGTATTTTTACCGACTTAAATGATAAAAATACCCTTGTAAAGGAAATTACAGGGGCAAATGCAGAAGAAGTAATTTCAAATATTGAGTATTATCAAAATTATTGCGATGGAGCAAGTAGAAAAGGATCGGCAGGGGCTAGGGCAAAACTGGAATATGTAAAGGATTCCATCAGAATGGGAACAACTGTTTTTATTGCAAGTAGCAAGTATCATATCGGGGACATTATTAATGGAAAGTCTCCTTCTACACGTATTTTAATCTCGAAATAGATATTGCATAAAAAGATATTTTTTATAAAGAATACTACTGTAGGGACTACAGGAAGTTACGCCTATGGAGATGGAGAATACGAAGTCTATGAAGTAGGAATCTCAACACTTTAGTGATGAGAAGTTCAAAAAAAAGCAGCCTATCAAGGCTGTTTTTCATTAGCTGAGATAATTCTTTATATTGTGTATCCTCCATCGACAGGTATTACCGTTCCCGTTATGAAAGAAGAGTTTTCAGAAGCAAGAAAAAGGGCGAGATTTGCTATATCTTCAGGCTTTCCCATTCTCGAAACAGGACAAGAAGCGATTAATTCATCAAGAGCCGAGGGTTCAATTTTCCTGTTCATTTCGGTATCAATAATACCAGGGGCTATGAGATTCACCGTTATTCCGGAGGGGCCCAGTTCTTTAGCAAGAGATTTTGTGAGACCTGTAAGACCAGCTTTCGCCGCAGAATAGTGTACTTCACAAGAAGCACCCGAGATTCCCCACATGCTGCCGATATTGATTATCCTTCCGAACCCCTTGTTTATCATTCCCTGGATGAAAGCTTTCGAGATAAAGAAAGCCCCTTTTAGATTGGTATTTACGATATTATCCCAGTCATCTTCATCGATAAGTGAGCACATCTTAATGTCGCTTATACCCGCATTATTTATAACTATATCGACGTTGTTGATCTTTTCCTTAAGAGTGTTTATATCTTCCAATTTGGTGATATCGCAAAAATATGCCCGGGTTCCATATTCTTTTGCTAGTATTTCGGCTTCATTTTTATGATTCTTATAGGTAAAAATTACAGAATAACCTGCTTTTGAAAATTCCTTAACTATCCCTGCCCCAATTCCAGTGGAGCCCCCAGTTATTAGTACAGTTTTCATGTTTTGTCCTTAAAAAAAATCGATAAGCCTTTTCTTGGATTGAGAAGATAACACTAAAAACTCAGTAGTTTTACTTTTCGATATCGGGTTTTTTATCCTTTGGAGAGGCTTTCTTAATTTCAACTTTGGGCATGTTCATATATCCATTCCCCTCCAATATAGCATCAAGGGTTACTATTGAGGCTACAGAGGTAGAGACAACATTGCCTCGAGGGGCAAAACATACCACATGGTTTCTCCTTATTTGAAGATCTACGACCTCGTTTGTGATTAAATCAAGCCCTTTCATAGGTTGTTTTATTGAAGGGATGGGTTTAAATACTGTGGTCATGACAACAGGCATACCGTTACTTACCCCCCTGTTTAACCCTCCGTTGTAATTATTATCAGTTTCAATTTTCCCTTCTTCACTTCTGTAGAAAGAATCGGCAACTTCACTTCCTCGAGCCTTTGCAAAATCATTTCCATATCCGAAGCCAATGCTTTTTGCTCCAGGAATAGAAAACATTAAAGAGGCAAGATGACTTTCCAAACTATCAAAGCAGGGGGATCCATAGCCAGCAGGTAATCCGACAATAGCGGTTTCAATTGCTCCACCAATTGAATCACCCAGCGCTGAGATGCTCTCAAGCAGGGACACCATTTTTTTTCTTGCTTCATTCGAAATAGTGGGCATAGTCATTGAATTTAACCTTTCAATTAAATCTTCGGGTATGTTTACTCCAAATGATTCATCCGTTATGTTCCCGATGGATTTGATATGTGATACTATCTTAATTCCCATGTGAGATAAATAATCGGAGCAAAGCATACCAAAAAAGACAATAGGAAGAGTAAATTTGCTGGAAAAATGACCTCCATCTCTCATGTCTGCAAATCCACGATACCTTACACTTGCAACATAATCTGCGTGTGATGGGCGCAAAATAATACCTTGTTGTTCAACAGGGTCTTCAATTTTGTTGTAAAACAGTACAGTAATTGGTGCACCATTCGTTATTCCCTTGGTTACGCCAGAGACTATTACTGGTCTATCTTCACTTCTGTTAACGGTGGTAAAGTTTACGGTACCTTGTCTTAATTTAAGCCCCATTTTTATTCTGTCAAGATTTACTGGGATTCCAGCAGGAAAATCATGAAGGGTTCCTCCGATTACCTCGCCTTGTGCTTCTCCGAATATTGATAATTTTATATTGTTGCCCCAAATAGAACTCATATCGGTCTCCATTAGTCAAAACTTGGAAGGAAATTACCTTCCTCCCTAAGGAATTATTATATATAGAATTACTATTTAAGTCAATATAACAACTATTTCATAGGATACTCTGTTGTAGGATTACAATACATTTGTTACACAATTGAATAAAGAAGAAAGTAAGTTTGAGAAAAGAGCGAGACAAATCTTTTCAACTGTTAATTATTGTTAAGGTTTTTTTAGAGGTAAAATGTTGGTTAGCAATTAGGTATGTGGTGTTGTTCATAAAATGCCTGATTTTTTGTCAGAGGTAAAATGTTGGTTAGCAATTAGGTATGTGGTGTTGTTCATAAAATGCCTGATTTTTTGTCAGAGGTAAAATGTTGGTTAGTAATTGTCAATTTGAGATTTTGGTGGTAATATATTTTTAGACTTATGGTGTGATTTCGATGAGTGTCTTGGGATACACACGGAGCCAATTTTTTTGCTTATGCGTTTTTGGCAATACCTATAGTCGAAGGAGGTATTGTCATGAAGAAATCAACAAAAACAGTTTTATCACTTATTATTATGCTTGTCCTCTCATCTTTAGCTATTATAGGGGTTAATTCTGTTAACCCGTTTTTCGGAGATGGGGGAGATGATCTTTCTAAATCCATAACCGTAATATTCGCTGATGAAAATGGGGGAATTCTTTTCTCTGAAGAGTTTGAAACCTCCTCAGAATTTTTGGAAGAAGTTTTGACTGAGCTTGATGAGAAAAGGGTTGATTTGTCTTTTGAAGTGGTAGACAGCGATTTTGGTTCGTACTATGAGACATTTACACTTAATGGAATAAGATATGGAGGAGCTATTAATGACTTTGTAGGTTTATTTTCCGATGATACAGAATATTCTACTGATTCCTTCGGGGCTCCAGTAATTGTCGATGGTAATTCTTATCAATCCCTTTCTATGGGTGCGAGTTCAATCCCAGTAAAAGACGGGTATACATATGTTATTGCTATCTTGGTGAGGTTGCTCTAGTTGAA
>Ga0265294_10002055_pt1 | contig 26647 bp, 22 predicted proteins | sample MunlanPumphouse3_FD_192504 | JGI IMG/M metagenome (GOLD analysis project Ga0265294, IMG submission 192504) | Groundwater microbial communities from a municipal landfill in Southern Ontario, Canada - Pumphouse #3 | ecosystem: Environmental > Aquatic > Deep subsurface > Groundwater | place... | reverse complement strand
ATCATCGCGGCGCATCCGGATCTTCTGCAGATGCCGGATTCTCTGGATGCCAAAGAGTTCTTCGTTGCCCGGCGCGATGCAAAGCCTATTGCATTCGCGCGGCTTGTTGATGCAGATGGCGCACCGCTGAACCAGTCTGTTTGGGTCGACGATGCGTTGCCTGTACGGCAATTACGGCAATTGCTCGTGCGTTTGCTCGTCAGGCGGGAAAAGGGCAAGCGTGTTTTTACTGTGGTCCCCCTTATTCTGCAGGATGAGTATGCAGAAATCGGCTTTCGGCACGTCCATACGTCGCCCAAGGGCATTCAGGCGGAACTGGCTGCGCAGGCAAGACGCAAGGTCGCTTCCCTGGCCATGGTCTATGTTCCATCGGACAACAAACCTGATGTATCGCTCTCCTCTTCACCGGATCTCCTTGTTATTGACGGTGGCAAAGGCCAGCTTGGTACGGCTACAGATGTTCTCAAAGAATTGCAGTTCACTATTCCCGTTATTGGTTTGGCCAAGCGTGAGGAGGAAGTGTTTGTTCCCGGCAGTGGTGTGCCTGTTGTGTTTGCCAAAGATTCACAGGCGAAGTTCCTCCTCATGCGCTTGCGCGACGAGGCACACCGGTTCGCGAATCGCCACCGCGAAAAGCGCGGCGCCAGGCATGCGGTGCATTCCGTTTTGGATACCGTTCCCGGCATCGGTGCGGCAACGAAAGAGCGGCTCCTGGAACAATTCCAAACCATATCTGCCATTCGCAATACTCCCGATGCGGCACTGCTTACAGTTCTTACGCAGCGGCAGCTTGCTGCGTTGCGGGAGCGTCTGTAGCCGGCGGATACTTCCCGTGGTTCCGGCGTTGGTAACGGGTGATCACATCGGAGATCTGTCCTGCAAATTCCCGGGCATTCGGCACGTACTTCTTTGAGATTTCTTTTCCGTGTATTCCCTCCTTGAGATGTATACAGATGCCGCCGAACGGAAAAATATCCCAGAATTGTGTGAACGTGCTCACTCCGCCGATGTGTTCGATGTGTATGGGCATGATTTCCTGTTTGAAGAGCGATGTTTGATCGACCAGTACTACCTTATCCGTGGTGACGAAGATGAAATCGTAAAACCAGTCGATATATGCCTTGAGCATGTTGAAGAACACGAATGCTACCCATAGCAACAGCAGAGTCATGCTGATCCAGAACATGGGGAGATCAAATATCCAGGCGGTGAGACCAGCACTAAAAAACAGTATTGTCATGAAAATCTCCCGCAGCATTGCAAAGAAGAATGAGAGAGTGTGGTATCCGGTCTGCAGTACAACGCATTCACCGTCTTCTTCGTAGCAGAAGCGTTTGATGAGCCGTTGTCTATTCGTTTCGAGCGCGAAGATGCGCATAGCAGCTGCAAATCCTACGATTTTTGCGGTCTTTTGCCAATATTTTACTCCTTTCATTTTGCGCAGGTGCCCTGTCTCAGTACCATGGTTATGCACTCCACTTGTTCGCCGCCATCGTCTAGTGGTTAGGACGCGAGGTTCTCATCCTCGTAACGGGGGTTCGATTCCCCCTGGCGGTACCACATACAACTGCGCGCAGCGAAGCGAGCAGCTGTTTTATGTGGTACGTAGCGACGTAGTCGCTTTGCGTTCCTGCACGCAGTTATGTGGTACAGTCGTTCAGTGCACTTTACATCCCATACATCAGATCTAGTGGCTGATGTCTGCTGCATGTCGTGATTGCTGGGCTCGGGCGATGGCGGTGGATTATCGATTAGAATGCCCAGCACGCTTGGGCAGTTGATTTTTTTTGATTTTGCTGTGCATGTTCGCGTTTTATTCCTCTTTGCCTCGCAGCCACCACACTCCCAGATACACGAACGGGGTGTCCAACACAGCGAATCCGAGTTTGAAGAGGTAGTACGGTATTGCCAAGCTTATGATGAATGCGAATGTGAATTTCGGTGTTACCTGGTAGAACGCGATCATCATGAATACCAGAGTATCGATTATCTGCGATACCCATGTGGAAAGATTGTTGCGCAGCCATAACGCTTTGCCGTGCGTGCGTTCCTTCCAGTAGGCGAATGCCCATATGTCATGTAATTGCGCCAGCAGGAACGCGGTCAGGCTTGCGACGATGATGCGCATACTGGATCCGAACACGATCCGGTATTCCTCGTTGTACGTGAACCGTGCGTTCGGCGGCAGCCATACGAAGAATCCTGCATAGAGGAACATGAGGATAAGCGCGATGACTCCGGCGATGATGAAGTGTTTGACTATGTGTTTGCCGTATACTTCTTCCACAATATCTGTGATCAGGAATGTGAGCGGTACCATGAAAATGCCGACGGATACAGAGATGTCAAACAGAGTTGTGACCTTGTTTCCCAATAGATTCATGCCTACCAGTAGCCCTACAAAAAGTCCCATGAGTACATGCAGTTTGAGTGATGCTGCATGGTCTAGATGTTTGTGGGTGGTGGACGTCGTTTTCATGTGCGGCGTACTGTAACGCACTTTTCTGGTTGTTGTATAGCCCCGGCATTTCGATCTCTGGTGTATTTCATCGTCAGGTACACAAGTCCTATGTAATACGTGCTTATTATCATGCTGTGCATGTGCGGCATATTCACCGATGCGTACGGTATATTTGCCAGTATTGTCGTTATCTGCACAATCCATTCCAGGCATCCCCATCCCAGGTATGCGATCATCTGACCGGGAAAAAACGCGATGAAGCTGAGTACCGTTCCCGCAAAGCCAAAGAGCATTGCCAGGGGGATCACTGGTGCCACGAGTACGTTGGCGAACGGTGCTACTAAGGAGAATCGTCCGAACAGGTGGATGATGAGCGGCACCGCCGCCAGTTGCGCCGCACAGGTCATCTGCAGCGCTTCGCGCATGCCGAGTGCCGTGGGTATGCGCCGGAACCAGCGTTCGAGCAATGGTGCCATTTCCGTCAGCCCCAGTACGGCTAGGAACGAGAGTTGGAATCCCGCGTCGTACCAGAGTTGCTTGGGGTTCCATACCAGCATGCAGAATGCGGTCCACAGGATGCCGAGGCGCAGGTCGTACTGCCTGCCGCACTGCAGTGCGAGCAGTCCGAGAATGCCCATAATGGCGGCTCGTACCACTGCTGCACTTGCGCCTACAAAGGCCGTGAATGCGATGATCGCCCCTACGGCCGGTATAAATCGCCATTTGAGCGGTAGCCAGAAGAGCATTCCCGAGATCACGGTGATGACGATGGTGATATTGTATCCGGAAATGGCGATGATGTGCGTGAGCCCCGTGGTGTTAAAATGTTCCATGAGTTTTTCGGGAATGCCGCGCCGCGATCCTGTGAGGAGCCCCGCCATGAATGATGCGTGGGGCTCGGCATACAACCGGTTTATCTGTGCTTCGAAACGGGATTTTATGGAGAAGAGGAGGCGGTGGGGGGTGGGATTAGGATTGGGAGTAGGGAATGGGGAGTAGAGAGTAGGGGCAAGGGGTTGCAGGCTGGCCCGGTACATCACGGCATAGATGCCGTATCTGCTTAAGTATCGGTCGTAGTGGAATGTTTCTATCTCTGTTGGTTTCTCCAGGATGCCGCGTACTTCTACGCTATCGCCGTACTGGTATTCCGGCCATTGACGGTGATCCGTTGCGAGGATGTTGCCCGTGATGCCGGTTCGTGATCCGGATGCCGTGGTGAGCTCACGTACGGCAATGGTGTATTTGGTTTTCATGGGGCGCTTGTCTGGTTCCGCCACTATGGTTCCGCGCACCGTGACGTATTCTCCCCGTGCATATGTGTCCACTGTGTACGATGTAGCGACGTGTGTTGTGCGCGCCACAGCAGCGCATGCTGTGAGTATTCCCAGCACGGCGGCGCTGAGCCGCAGGGCTGTTGCTCTCTCCACTGGCAGCAGTGCTGCCAGGAGCATTAGTATCAGGAAGCATATTGCGAGCACGATTGCCGCGAACGCATAGGCTGGGCGCTGGTACCACTGCAGCACAAACACGGTGCACAGGAAGCCCAGGAGGTACGCATAGCTGATGTGCGAAGCGCGTATAGGCATTTCTTCTCCTATTGTTCCGGTGTCTGTGCTCCTCTTCTATATTGGGTGCTCTCCGTTTCATGATCCTGCGCCTGCTCTGCGGTGTGGTATTGCGGTTTTACGGTTCTTGTTCCTCGCAGAACGCCTTCGCAAGATCCATCCATTTTTCGATTGTCAGTTCCTGTGGGCGTCCTGTTGGGTCTATGCCTGTTTGCTGCATGCGCTCCATACCCTGCGGGATTCCCCCAATGCTGTTGCGCAGCATTTTGCGTTTTTGCCCAAAGCCTACTTTTGCCAGGCGGAATATCTGTTTGATGACTGCGGGGGATGCCTTTGGTTCATCGAAACATGCGATGTGCAGCACGGAGGATTCTACTTTTGGTGGCGGCAGGAATGCGGATGCCGGTACATGGCGTACGATGTGCGGTTGCCCGAACAGTTGCACGAGAATCGTGAGCATTCCCCGGTCGTGCTGGTCGCAAATTTTTTCCGCCACCTCGCGTTGGATGAGCAGCGTCATGGCATGCGGCGGCCTGGATTCCAAAAACGCATGCCGCAGTAGCGGGGACGTGATGTGGTAGGGGATGTTTGCAACGATTTTGTATGGAGTGGTGGGGAGGGGGGTGGAGAGCACATTGCTGTTCAGAATCGAGAATGCAGTATCGGGCATTGTGGCGGTGAATTCTTTGAGGAGCGGGATAAGCCGCTCATCGAGTTCGATGGCAGTGATCGTGCCTGCATGTTTCAGCAGCTCGCGCGTCAACACGCCGATTCCCGGCCCGATTTCTACGACGTGGTCATTCTTCCCAATGTGGGCTGCAGCCACGATTGCCCGGAGTACTTCTCCATCTATAAGAAAGTGCTGTCCCAGGTCTTTGTTCAGTTTGAGGTGGTGGGTGCTACAGAATTGCCGAATTTCATCCTTTAGGTTTTCCATAGGAGCACGTTGACATCAGGCTGCTCTTAAGTAAAGTACTGCACAGTGTTCGCTCAGACGTTTTACTACGGCAGCTTCGGGTTCCGCTTTAGTGCGGGGCAGGAGATGTCATGTCTGAGCTGACGATAGCAAGTTGTATCGCAGCGAGTGCACTCCTCCCCCAAGCGATGGAGGTGTTTATTTGCATGTTCCCCCTGAATCAATGTCTACGTCCTTAGCAGAATCTACTGTGTCATCGCGTACGCAATTGCCTCCTGCTATGCATCTTTATGCTTTGCAGCAGCATTCATTTTCCGATGAAGCTGCACAACTGTTAGCAACGCAATGTGAAGAGATGGCAGTGTCCTATTGTGATAATATTAACGGTGTTTGGGATGCGGTATCTTCTGGCGAGTACGGTCTCATTCCAATTGAAAATTCATCTGGAGGATTGGTGTGGCCCCATTTGGATCGTTTACGAAAGGAAATGGTACGCATTATTGGCGAGGCAAATCTAGGTATCCGTATGGTTGCTGGCGGCTTGTCTGATGCATCTTTGCAGCGAGTGCAGCGGGTTTGTTCTCATCAGAAAGGACTTGATCAGTGTAGTACTTTCATTACGGAGCAATTGCCTGATGCGGTTGAACACGTCCCATTGGCGAGTACTGCAGCTGCCGCTGAATATGTGCGTGATGCAGCTGATGTGCGCAATATTGTCTTGGCTTCTCGTTCCGCAATACAAGCTGCAGGTCTTAGAGAACTTGCCACGAATGTTGCAGATCTTCCTGCTGAACAAAACATTACTCAATTTCTTGTGGTACATCAAAATCAGCAGAATGATTTGCCTTATCCTGAAGGGGGGCGTCATGCCGCAATCATCTCGCCCCATAATGAGCCAGGGGTTTTAAATTGCATTTTGAGTGTAGTGGCAAATGCTCGTGCGGATTTAACGTCGTTGCATAGTCGCTCTGTTGGTCCAAAGCAGTATGATTTCTATGTAGAAATGCGCCGTCTAGGTTCACCAAGGCAGTTTGAATTAATGGCGGCACAGCTTGAGAATCTTGATGCAGTTGCCAATGTGAAATGGCTTGGCAGTTGGGATCAGAGCGTCGACAGTTATTAAGTTTTATTCCTCATGTCCTCTCAGACTTTCTTCTACGGCTTCCCTTCCTTCCCGTATAGCGCGGGGAAGCTGCCATATAGTCTGATGTGAGATCGTTGCGGACTATAGGCATCTTCCCCAAGTAGAGGAGGTGTTCTGTCTTTGTTCCCTATTCTCCCATGAATAACTCATTGCTCGATATACCACCCTGCGCGCGTGGACATGTACGCATTCAGCACCATGTGCCGGCTGAACACTCTGGTGAACAGCGTGTTGGCATTGGCCCATACGCGGTAGATGACATCAGGTTTATACGGCGCGTCGCATCGGATCTTATGCAGTGTTGTGTCCTGCATAATTGCGACCTTCCACAAAGTGTTATCGATGTTTTGCATCTCACAACAGATGATCAGAACGCTATCGGCATGGTCAGTGTGCTATCGAAAATGACTGATTTGCAGCAGCGCAGAGATGCCATGTGCTTGATGGTCCATGAAATTGTTGCTCTCCAAAAATCTTTTCCCCATTCCATTATGTCTACTACTGAATCGGTTGCCCCGGAAACACTGACGCTTGAGGATGCGCTCCGGCACATTGCGCAGCAATGCGGTTGCCAGCGTATCGCCATTCCGGGCGTGCCTGTGCATCGCGCCGGTTTTACTGCCCCGCTCGATGCCATTGATGCATTGCGTAGAAGCCCGGATTCTGCCGATCATGAGCGGGCACTTGCGGCTATTGCGCATGTACAAGGTATGGTGCGCAGCACACTTGCAAGCAACATTGTCGTTACAGCGGAGTAATTGCTGCGTGACACTCCCGGTCTCTCCTCTACAATTGCTCTATGCATACCTACCATGTCAGCGTTCCCGCGCAGACCAAGCACCGATATCCCGTGATCGTCGGTTCGTCATCCGATGTGGCCTGGGATACGGAAATTTCCGCCTTACAAGATGCCGATCGTATTGCCGTTTTATACGACAGCGGCATTCGTTCCATAGCGGATTCCATAGCGGCACGTTGGTCCAATACAACTCTCTTCGCTATTCCATCTGGTGAATCATCCAAGTCCATGCAGCGTGCGGAACAGTTGGTGCAGGACATGCTTGTGGCAGGTATGACTCGTCGCAGCGCCATTATCAATGTCGGTGGCGGTATGGTTACAGATCTGGGTGGTTTTGTTGCCAGTATTTTCATGCGCGGTATCTGTTTTGTGAATGTTCCCACGACGTTGCTTGCCATGGTGGATGCTGCTATTGGTGGCAAGGTGTATGTTAACGCCGGGCCGGTAAAGAATATGATCGGCCATGTGTGGCATCCACAGGCGGTATTGGTGGATACGGATACCCTGCGTCACTTGCCGGATGCGCTTTTGGCAGACGGTCTTGTAGAAGTTGTCAAAATGGCTTCAGTAGGGGACGCAGAGTTTTTTGGCTGGCTGGAAGAGCATATGGCAGACATCCTTGCGCGTGGGGATAGCCTTATCACTGCCATCGAGCAGGCGGCGCGCCTAAAGGCGGAAGCTGTTAGTAGTGCCGAGGATGATTCGCAGAGGCTTCTGCTCAATTTCGGCCATACTATTGGCCATGCACTTGAATCATTGAGCGGTTTTCGTCTTTCTCATGGGCAGGCGGTGAGCATCGGTATGTCGTGTGAGCTTGCATTGCATCCTTGCCCGGACGGAGCGCGGATCCGCTGTCTCCTCGAAACATTGGGAATGCCTATCGATTTTCCTGCTGAGACAAATTCGCATGCGGTTTGGGATCTCATGCGCCATGACAAGAAGGCGGAAGGCGGCGCTGTGCATATCGCTGTTCCTCTGTGTGTTGGATCGGGAAGCGTTGTACCTCTTGATCGGGGAGTGTTTTTACAGGCATTTTCATAGAGCATTGCGTTTCTCTCTGAATTATTGGCTGTGCGCTTTTTCTTGTTCTGCAGGGGCGTATAGTACTGCTCTATGCGCAGGTTCATTGCGTTGCTGGTACTCGTGTGTTTTCCGGTTGTTGCCTTTGCGGCTTATACCGTAGGGGATCTGCCTTATACGGATATTCCGGACGATCCGGCGCTCGCATTAGCGACGAGCATGCTTACAGAAGCGGGTGTTGTAGAAGGGTATTCTGATGGTACGTTTCGGCCAAATGTTCCCATTAACAGGGCGGAATTTATCAAAATCGCTATGGGTCTAAAATTGGTTGATGATCAGGGTACGAGCGGCAATCGTTGTTTTCCTGATGTACACATGAATGACTGGTTCGCGCCGTACGTGTGTCATGCAAAAGAGCTTGGTATCATCGAAGGCAACAGGCGGGCAGGTGTTCCTCCCGACGAATGGCGCTTTGAACCGGCGCGTACTGTAGAGAACGCCGAAGCTATTAAAATTCTCATGCATGTGTTCGGCTTTTCCGTTGTGATGTCCAGTGAAGATCCTTGGTATGTGCCGTACATGGATGCAGCGGAACGCAAGCAGCTCCTTTTGCCGGGTGTCACCGCGCCGGGCGTTTCGCTCATGCGTGGGCACATGGTTCAGCTCTTCGCGCGTTTTATGGCATATGCCAATGATGATCTGGATGGGTATCTGGAGGCTGTGGACGACCTTGTTGCTGCCACGCAGCCGATATCATCTGCGCCGGCGCAAGAAGAATCGATGGCGGAAGATGTTTCGCAAATACCGATTTCTTCCTCTTCCGCGTCTGGTGTTGTGCAGGAACTTACACCTTCTCCTGTTGTGTTTGACGATAACAGCGATGTGAGCGTGGAATCAGATTACTTGCTTTTGGGTGCTGCTTCACCCGTGATGGGTGCCGCCACAATTTTTAGCGATTTACAGCCATTTGATGTGACAAAGATTGTCATTCGCCTTTCATCCGCTGCAACTTCCATCGATTCCTTCCTCGTGTACGATGAACATGCGCGTTACCTGGGTCGCGCTACTCTCTATGCGGAGGATGATCGGCAGTACCACTTAGCAATTCCCGATGGCACCATCATCATTCCGCAACGAAAAGAATGGTCATTCTATGTACGAGCAATGCTCAAGTCAGCTTCCGCAGGCGGTGTGAGCGGCGAAATTGTGCAGGTTTCCCGCCTGGGTGCAGAAGGTATAGGCGTATGGAATAGCGCGCAGCAATCCGAATATACATCTGAAGAATACCCCATGTACCAGACCGCGCGGGGTATTATTACTGCTGTGGATAATCCAGGTGCTGACAATAATGTGCTGATTGCCGGCAACCATATGCGGCTTGGTTCTTTCCGTTTCCGCAGCCAGGTTGCTCCTGGCGATGGCCAGGCGACTGTTCGCGTTTCACGTTTGCAGGTACAGATCGATACCTCCGGAGGTGTGATTATCTCCCAGGTTTTTTTGGGCGTCAGTGGTATAAACGAGCAGCATGCGTGCAGCATCGCGGACAATGTGATTACGTGTGAAGACATTCCGGTTTCATTTGGAACAATAGACGATCTTCCCCGCATCCTTACGTTCTATGGCACTATCGCGATGCCTTCTGGTAATCGATCAACAAGTCTGCGTCTTCGCCTTAATGATCCTGGCAGTCTTGCTGCCAGTGCCGGCGCTGTTTGGTGGACGGATGGTTCCACGGATTTTCTCTGGCTACCGGGTCATGCGCCTTTGGCTACATCAACGCTTTTCAATTAGTTTGTTCATAGTATGGTGAGTGGGGCGATACTGAGTGCCAGTGTTTTGCGTTGTCCCGAATCAAATTGTATTTCCGCTACATCACCGCGTAGTGCGGCGATGGTACCAGACCCAAAAACCGGATGCTGCACGCGTGTTCCTTCTTCCAATTGTTCCTGGTTCACGTCATCGAAGTCGATGTCCTGATTGACGTCGAACGCATCCACACCTTCATGTTGCCGGTAGGGTTGTACTGCAGACTGCGCTCCCGTATACGCTTTTTGTTGACCGCTCTTACTTGCCCATGCAAAGGCGCTCAGCACATTATCGCTCCTGCGTTCTACGACGGATTCCGGCAGTTCTTCTAAAAACCTGCTCGGTGCATTGGCTTGGGAATTGCCCCATAACATTCTGCTGCGTGCGTGCATGAGTGTGAGGTGTGTTTTTGCACGCGTCATGCCCACGTACATCAGGCGGCACTCTTCTTCCATTTGCGCTTTATCAAAAAATGCATTGCTATGAGGGAATATGCCCTCTTCACATCCTGTAATGATCACGTGTTCGAACTCCAATCCTTTGCAGAGATGCAGTGTCATGAGTGTGAGTGCATCTTCGCCGTCCTGTAGGTTATCCACTTCGGAGATGAGTGCGACTTCTTCCAGAAAACTTGTGAGTGATATGTGAGGTTCCAGTGCATCGTACTTATGCATCACTGTTATGAGTTCCTGTACGTTTTCCCATCGCGTTTCTCCTTCCTCCGTATTGTCGCGCAGCCATTGTTCCAGTTTGATTGTTTCCATCAGCCGAAGTGCCAAATGTGATACGACATCTTCTTTGGCATGTCGCTGGAATGTTTTTATGAGTTCTACGAATGCAGTAATGCGTCTAGATGCTGCTTCTCCCAGTGCATCAATATGTGCTGTTTCCTGCAATGTGTCCCACAGAGTCAGGCCGTTTTTCGTGGCGTACTCCTGCAGTTTGCCCAGTGTCGTCAGGCCTATTTTTCGTAACGGCACATTCAGAATGCGCAGGAGCGAGACGGTGTCATTAGGGTTTAAGAGTACACGCAGGTAGGCGAGTACGTCTTTGACTTCGCGGCGGGCGTAGAATTTGACGCCGCCGATGATTCTGTACGGCACGCTATTGCGCATGCAGGCTTCTTCGAACAGGCGTGATTGCGCGTTGGTGCGGTATAAAATTGCCTGTTCGTACAGTGGTACATCGTTTCCCCGACATTCCATTGCCGTGCGGATTGCCTCCTGTGCTTCCGCCTGTTCGTCTGCCACTTCGTGCAGGAGAATTTTGGGACCTTCAGTGCGCTTGGTCCACATCTGTTTGGCAGGGCGGTTGGGATTGAGGGCTATCACACTGTCTGCTGCGCTGAGTATCGGTTGTGTTGACCGATAGTTCTGTTCCAATTTGATTTCCCTAGCATCGCCGTATTCCTGGCGGAATTCCAGTATGTTGCGGATGTCTGCTCCTCGGAAGGCGTAGATGGACTGGTCGGGGTCGCCGATCACACACACGTTCCTGTGCTGTTTTGCCAGCAGCGATACGAGTAGGTACTGCGTGTGGTTTGTGTCCTGGTACTCATCCACATGTATGTACTTCCATGTGTTTTGGTACCGCTGCAGCACTTCCGGGCATTCGTGGAACAATCGCACGGTTTCCAGGAGCAGATCGTCGAAATCGAGCGCGTTTGCTCGGGTAAGTGTTCCCTGGTAGCGCGTGTATGCCTGCGCTACCTGCTGCAAGCGCGCAGTCGTGGCTTGTGCATGTGCTTCTTTGGGGCTCAGTGCTTCACATTTAAAACGACCAATGTATCCCAGAACCGCTTTGGGTTTGAGTTCTTTTTCATCTATGCCCATGTCTTTCAGTACGGATTTCATCAGGCGCTTTTGGTCATCGGCATCGTAAATGACGAACCCGCGGTCGCGCCCGATGTGTTCGATGTCGCGGCGCAGAATGCGCGCGCAAATGGAGTGGAATGTTCCCATTACCGGCAGTTTCCCGGAGCCGAAATTCCAAGGATGCACATGTTCGATATCTGTTATATGTAGCAGCGCTCGAATGCGTTGCTTCATTTCATCCGCGGCTTTATTCGTAAATGTGACTGCCAGGATCTGCCAAGGCGGTACGCCATTGGCGATCAGGTGCGCGATGCGATGTGTGAGTGCACGCGTCTTGCCGCTACCCGCTCCCGCCAGGATCAGTACGGGGCCTTCCAGTGTTTGTACGGCTTCACACTGCGGTTCATTGAGTGTGCTCAGAATGGGGTCGCTTTGTGTCATGGAGGTGCATTCTAACGTTTTCCGTTCCTCCTGTCTCCCTGTTCGGCCATCGTTTCGCGGACGGCATCGAGCACATTTTGGATCGTGATGCCGAGTGTCAGGTTCGCGCTTGTCGAGTGCTTTGCTCGAACGCTGCTGTGTGCTTCACCGGCTTCTACGAAGACGTTTCCCTGTGCGTCTACGATCTTGCGAATGCGTATACCGTCTTTGGTTATGCTTTCTGCGTTTCCCTCTTCTCTGATAAGCCGTTCTATGACGGTCAGCGGGCTTTGGTTGTCTTTGACGAATCCGCGGCGCACTATTGCTCTGGCGAGCGGGGCGCAACTCGGAAACGGATGTGTGACACGGCTCGCGAAATCGAATCCGTACTGCAGCAACAGGCCGTTTCTTTCGGGCGATTCTGGATCGCTGCCGTCTTCCTGGAGTGCCATGATGAGATGGGGAAGATAAACAAAAACCCCGCTTGGCGCGAGGTGGCATATTGCAATCGATTTCAACCTACGCGCCTATCCTTGGGGGACGACAACGAGGACGAGACCGACGGCGACAGGCATGCGTTGCATGTGCACGCACACTGTAAAAATATTCGTGGCAGTTGTCAACGGCTTCCTCAGCGTTGGTTGTCCGTGTATTTGCATGGGTACAGTATTTCTATGCCGCTTTGGCGTTTATTTGCTTTTCCGTCGCTTTTCCAAAAGCGTCATCTATGTGTGCTGTAGGTCTCTCTAGCATCATCGGTTCCGTGCCGCCCCCCACTCTGCCTTCTGTCAGCTTAAAGACGTCTTTGTCCACTTTTCTGAATTCGCCGTATGCCTGGTTATACATACTGACTGTTGTTCCCAGGTTGTTCCCCATTTTTTGCATGAATGTTTCGTAACTGTTGAGGTGTTTGCCCAATTGTTCCACTTTCCGCAGGATGTCTTGTACGGATTCTTCCATTTTGAATGCTTTAAGGCCCTGCAATACCGTTTGGAGATATGCGAAGAATGTCGCAGGTGAGGCGATGACTACCCGTTTGCCGAATGCATATTCGATCAGGCTTTCCCGGTTTACATCAATCGTACCGACTTTATTTACCAGCAGATCGTAAAAGATTCCTTCTGCCGGCAGGAACATGAATGCGAAGTCCGTCGTTCCTTCCTGTGGCCGGATATATTTTGCTGTTTCATCGATGCGTAATTTCAGATCTTGCTTGAACGATTTCTCCAGATTTTCACGTCTTTTGTCATCTTTCTCTTTCACGATTGAGTTGTATTTCTCCGAAGAGAACTTTGCGTCAATGGGAATAATTTTTTCCTGGAAGAACACCACTGCATCCACTATTTCACCTCCCGTGAAGGTGTATTGCATTTGGTACTGTCCCGGCTGCAAGACATGTCCGAGCATTGTTTCCAGCCAATATTCGCTGAGGATGCCCTTCCCTTTGGGCTGTTTTAAGATGCTTTCTAAATCCCGCAGCTGTTCGGAGAAGTTGAGTACCTGCTTGTTTGTTGCGTCCAGTTTGGTCAGCCGTTCCGTGACTTGTTTGATGATATCCGAGCTCTGCCGGAACTGGTTCTGCATTGTTTTGGAAGAATCCTGTAGATTCTGGTTGAGCAATTGCGACACATGATCAATGCGTTCCTGCAAATGTTCTCTGTCTTTCATGCGTGAGTCTTGCAAATCTTTGCGCAGTTGTTCCATTTCTTGAGCCAGGGGCTCATCCGACTGTTTTTGGTTGCCGAGTCTCCATGCGATGTATGCGGAAACCGCCAGAATGCAACCGAGGAGGACGTACACTGCTGTCATGTTTGCATCCTATCATAGGGTGAACCTTTGTCCACTCCTTTTCTGCTGGACACAAAAACACTGTCTATTACTTGAAATGCAACTGTTTATTCTTATAATTCCATTCTGTGCCAATCGGCACTGCACTGGTGCTCTCGGTGAACAGGGCATCGCCTTCCAAGTGCATTCTTGTTCAGCCATTCCCCAGTACGCTCATGCCTGCTTTAAAAGGAACATCCAAGAAGAATCTCATCAAGAAGCACCGCACACATGACAAAGACACTGGTTCTCCTCATGTTCAGATTGCCATTCTCACCAAGGAAATCGCTATGTTGACCAAGCATTTGCAAGAACATGCCAAGGACTTCTCTGCGCGTCGGGGTCTTTTGGGCAAAGTTGCCCGTCGCCGCACGCTACTCACGTATCTCAAAATGAATTCCCCCGACCAGTACCAGCAGGCGCTGGAGGCGAATAAGCTCAAGAAGTAAGGGATGGGGTTAGGATTGGGATTGGGATTGGGGTAGAATGATGTGCATGTCTGTGCCTAAAAAGCATCTCAAAGATTTGTATGCACTCTTCGCTTCGGTCGAGACCGAACAAGAAGCAGCGCAGCTTCTTTCCGATATTCTGACGCCACAGGAAATAGAATCCGTTGCGGAACGCTGGCAGATTGTGCAGGGGCTTGCGCGGGACATACCGCAACGGGAGGTTGCCGCGAAGCTCGGTGTGAGTATCAGCAAAGTCACGCGGGGCTCGCGTATGTTGCAGTACGGCAGCGGGGGATTCCGGAGGTTTTTGGGGAAGGTGGTGGGGTAGGGATTGGGATTGGGATTGGGATTGGGGAATTGGGAATTGGGAGTGGGGAGTATTGTGTATTGCTGCACTTTTTGCTTGATATTCCTGTGGGTGCGTGTAATGATGTAGCGGTACATGAGTATTTCATCACTCGAGCACAGGTATGCTGCGGACATTCCGTTTGCATTTCAGTCATCGGATGCACTGTTGCCCGATACTCCCATGACGCTCCAGCAGCGCATTCGGTTTGAGTGTTTCCTCATTGTGGGGCATGCCGGCGTGTGCCTGGAATTCCAGTGCTTGCCTCAGGCACCTTTTGAGCTTGAGCGCGATGGTCCGCGAACGACGCAGGTCTTTGCAAATCGTTTGGATCGTTGTTTGCAATCGGCGCATACGGAAGCGGAATTTGGCGGCCCTATTCCATGGGAGATTCGCTCTGCTTTGCGCGCATACGTGTTTCGTCTCGACGACAACGTATCCCGGGATATTGATTTCCGGATGGGTCATGTGAGCCTTTCTGGACGGACATTCTGCGATGAGTGGCGGGCTTCCGCATGAGCGGAGCAGCCTGAAGATACGTGTTCGTCTGCAGACTGCTCCGCTCAGCGGAGTGGCTTTCGCTATGGCGAGAGTCCACTGCAGATCTTTCCCATTTCCCCGAGGAGGTTTGTTATGAGTCGTTTTCGTGGTCATCGGTGGGTATTTGACGGTAAAACGCTTGGTGGCTGGTGTTCTTTTCACCACTATCGCTGCGAGGATTGTGGCGATACATATGTGGAAGAGTACGACGCCCTTGGCTGCTTCGCTCGTGATATTCAGACACCCGAGCGTGCATCGTGTCCTGGCCGCCCGTCCTCTCTGCAGCCGGAGCCGTGCGGCGGCTGGTTGCTCACCTGATCTGCAGCGGCCCCTTCAATCAGTTTTTGATTGAAGGGGCCATTTGTTACCGCTACTATGCTTCACAGTTCCTTCCCTCCATCGCTGCCCGTGTTTACCCTGGGTTTACGTTTGAGTGCCGTGCGCGGCGTTCGCATGTGAATCCATTCCGGTAAGACGCAGACACGCTTTGGAGGATGGAATGCGATGCATTCTTTCCCCTTTATTCGCATGCATACCGATACGTCTTTCGCTCCGGAAAAGGAGCATACCATTGATCTGGGAGACCAGCAGATCGTCGTTCGCACGGGCTTGTTCGCCAACCAGGCGGATGCTAGTGTCATCTGTCAAATGGGTGACACTGTTGTGCTTGGCAATTGCACTATGAGCAGCAACGCCCGTACAGGTGTGGATTTTCTACCGTTGCAGGTGGTGTATCAGGAAAAGTATTACGCTGGCGGTACTATAGCTGGTAGCCGTTTCCGCAAGCGCGAGGGGCGTCCAGCCGATGATTACGTGTTGCGCGGACGTGTCATTGACCGCGGATTGCGGCCGATGTTTGATAAGAACTTCCATAATGATATTCAGGTGTTCTGCACCGTTCTTAGCTACGATTTTGAGCACGAGCATGATATTGCTGCCGCGAATGCAGCGAATCTGGCCGTTGCCCTCTCTGGCGCGCCGGCGGACGGTCCGCTCGGCACGGTGCGCATTGGTATAGTGGGTGGCGAATTGGTTCTTAATCCTTCCACCGAGGTTCGCAAGCGTTGCGATTTGGATATGGTGCTTACGGCATCGCGTGAGCGCATTGTGATGGTGGAAGCCGGTGCAAACCAGATTCCCGAAGCAGATGTTCTGCGTGCTATTGTTTTTGGGAAGAAGTGGGCGCAGAAAATTGCGCAGCAATTTGCTGATCTTCAGAGTGCTATGGGCAAGCCTCGTATCGAGGTGATGTCACCTGCCGCTCCGGCTGAGGTTGTTGCCATGCTCCGCGAGTGGGCGCTGCCTGCGATTACCAAGGCAATCAAAGAGCCTCTTGCTAAGCTGGAACGCCGCCGTATTTTTACGGAATACATGGATGGCGCCGCTGCATATTTGGAAGAGAAGATGGGGGATGCAGGTGATGACCAGGAGCGCATCGATTTGTATGAGCGTGCCGCTTCGATTATGGATACCTATGTCATCAAAGCCGAGGTACGCCGTCTCATTCTGGAAGAAGGTATCCGCATGAGCAGCCGCAAGGTCGATGAAATCCGCGGTATCAGCGCTATGGTGGATGTATTGCCTTCTTTTGTACATGGTAGCGCGCTCTTCCAGCGCGGTGAAACACAGGGGCTTACCACCTGTACGCTCGATGGTCCAGGCAAAAAGATGCTTGTGGAGGGAATGGAAGGCGAAAAAGAACTTCGTTACTTCCATCATTACAATTTCCCGCCATTCAGCGTGGGTGAAACCAGCAACCGTCTGTTCGTGGGCAACCGCGAAATAGGCCACGGCCGCCTTGCGGAGCGTGGCATAGAACCCGTGCTCCCGAGTGAAGAAGAGTTCCCGTACACGATCCGTACAGTTACGGAGATTCTGGAGAGCAATGGTTCTTCTTCTATGGCGGCTGCTTGCGGTTCTACCATGGCGCTCATGGCGGCTGGTGTTCCCATAAAGGCGCCGGTAGCCGGCATCGCTCTCGGTCTTATTACCGACGAGTCCGCCGGCAAGTACATTGTTCTTTCCGATCTGCAGGACGAGGAAGACTTTGGCGGGGACATGGACTTTAAGGTGACCGGTACGGCACAGGGTGTTACGGCGATTCAGATGGATATTAAAATCAAAGGTTTGCCGGATCATGTATTCGAGGAAGCTCTGGAGCGCGCGCGCGATGGTCGCAGCAAGATTTTGGCAGTCATGCTTGCCGCTATCCCCGAGCCACGTAAAGACTTGAGTCCACATGCTCCACGTATCGAGACTATCAAGATCGATACGGAAGATATTCGTCTGGTAATTGGCAAGGGTGGCGAGACGATCCAGAAAATTACGAAGGAACTCAATGTGGAAATCGATATCGAAGACAGCGGCCTTGTGTTTGTCACTTCTAAGAATGGCGAATCCATGGCTAAGGCTAGGGAATGGATCGAAGGACTGGTCGCCAAACCGGAAGTGGGCAAAGTGTATGATTGCAAAGTTGTGCGTATCATCGATGGTGTTGGTGCCATCGTGGAATTTCTGCGCGGCAAGGATGCCATGATCCATATCTCTGAATTGCAGTGGCAGCGCACGGAAAAAGTCGAAGACATCCTCAAAGTCGGCGATGAGATAAAAGCCAAGTGCGTGGAGTACGATCCGATGGATGGCAAAACACGGATGTCACTCCGGCAAATGCAGGAACGCCCCGAAGGGTTCGTCGAGCGCCCATCAGCTCCGCGGCGCCCGAGCGGTGGGGGACGCCCTTCTCACGGCGGCAGCAGGCCTCCGCGGCGCTAGTTACGTACCCTTTTCCTCTTTTGGTTTCTTTGCAGGTTTTTCCTGTTTCTCCGGCTGTGTCTGCTTTGTCTTTTGCGTTTTCTTTGGCTGCTTCGGCACGGAATCCGTTTTATAAAATCCTGTTCCTTTAAAGTGAATCGCCGGCGGGACGATTATTTTTTGCGTTTCTCTGCTGCCGCACTCCGGACATGTGGGCAGTTCTGTATTGCCGAAAGGGCGCGTGTATTCGAACACGTGATTACAGGCGTTGCAGCGGAAATCGAAGGTGGGCATGGGGGATGGGATTAGGATTAGGGAATAGGGAGTGGGTGCATCAGTAGTGTGCTCGTTCCCTCTGATTCTCGCTACTGCGAGGGTACCGCTGCGTTTCTTTGTATTTTCGATGATGTGATCGAAGTCTTTGCGTAACTTAGACGATGTACCTCGTGCAGGGCAACACCCTGTGTTTGTGCGATATCAGTTTCGTTACAAAGAGTGCCCAATCATCAATTCTCAGTATTGTAGCGGATTTTTGTGAATGTTTCATGTTATCGTATGCAACTGTACAGCATATACATCATGTTTATTTTCAAAGTACCTACCAATCTGAGTCGCATTTTTTCGGTATATGTACGCGTATTGCGACGGGCCTTCTCTATTCGGTCATTACCGAAAAGGTATGTACTGGATTCAAATGATATTGAGCATTTGTGCCGTCATATACGTGTACGCAACGGGTTGCCTTTACTTCGCCAAGTTTTAAGCAGCCGGGTATGTCGTATTGCATATTTTGGTGCCAGTGTTACTCAACAGCAACAGGGCTTCCGTCCCTATTGCCACGAGCAAATTTGCAAAGCATTTGGTCAGCCGCATTTGGAAATAAAGGGTGGTTTTGGTGGGTTTAATGCTATTAGCTCCTCTTATTTTTTTGAGGATTTTATTTTGCGTAAGCAACCAGATCTTTGTTTTATTGATTTATCTCTTTCGGCGGCTCATGGGCATATAGGGCGCCATGGAGAAATTTTGGAAATTCTGTTACGAGCGCTCCTTAAACAGAAATGTCATGTATGTTTATTGCACATGTTTAAGTCTTCGTTGACGTCTGTTATTCAGGCGGCGCAATTCGAATATGAATATATGGCATCATACTATGGTGTTCCCTCAATACATGTTCATAATTTTCTTCATGAATTTTTCTTGGAAGGAGTTGTATCTGAACAAGAGATTTTTCGTGACAATGCACATGTGCATAACAACAATCGTGCAGGATTTTTTTTGGGACAGGTTGTATTTCACGGTTTTCAGCAATTATTAGCGACCAGTGCGCAGACATCAGTATTGTCTCTACCTTCGTCTTTTTATGCTATTCATGGTCGGAAACCTATTCTTTTGCCGATGTGTGAATTGTTTCTGAAAAATGCATCTTTTACAAAAGGAAAATTTCAGTCGTATACCTATTACGAAATTGATCTGGATAACGAAATTGAATTTGCTATTCCAGGCGAATGTGAAGGTATTTTATGTGTTACAGGTATGGACGCGGGTGTTATTGCTGTTACGCATGATCACAAGACACATGAATATTCTGTTTGGGATCGATGGTGTCATTATGATCGAATCAGTGTACAGATGTTTGGACCGTTTAGTGAACCGTTCCGTCTTCGTTTAACGAACAAGCCCGTTGATTATACTCGTTGTCGTCGGCAGTTATACAACACGGATTGTATCCGTAAGAAATTAAAAATCATTGGTTTTCTTTACAGAGCTGTATCGTACAAAGGTATCAATGTTGTGGAAACAAAGTAATTTGTTTGCATTGCTATTATTTGTTACATGATTAGTGAATGGCTGGTGGGGCAATGAGCTTTTGTGTTTTTCTATTTTTGGATTTTGGATACTTGAGGCATTGTTGCTTCTGAATGAACGGGTGAATTCAAATGTTTGTCCAGGATGTGTTTTCTCCTGACATGGGTTTTTATGCAGCTGTTTTATAATCTGTTCCCGTTGCGCTTCTTCCCATCTGCGTTATGAGACTTTGCGGCGCCTGGAAGGCGCTTGATACGCCGCTCAGGACTTCTTTGCCTGCTTGTATAGGCTTGAGCGTGATGAGTTTTCCTATGGCACTCACGGTGCTTGTTGCCACATTCTTTATATCTCTCAATACGTTGGCATCCGTGATTTTTTTATCTGCAATGCCTTGTACGAGTGCATCGCCACTCCGTGTAACGATGTCCCATGCACTCACGCCGTAGCCGAGCGCGCCGCCGGCAATTTTGCCGTCACGTATCGCTTGTGTTGGCTTGTGGAAGTTGTCTGCCGCAAGCTGCTTAAAGTTCTCGCCGATTTTGAGAGTGACAAGCCTGTTTTCGGCGTAAGCGTCTTTCATAGATGCTCCTAATTGTAAAATTTTTACGTTTTCTTGCAAGAATCTCTTGCGTTCTTTTGTGGCATCCATTACAACTATGCGGCTTTCTGATTTTTGTATCGGAATTCACTGTTCTTTCTACCATAATTGGTCGCCCACCAACGGCGGCCTTTTTTTAATTTCACGAGTTAACGTATGGCTCCCGGTCTTCGCCATGTGTTCATCATAAAATGCGTATCGGGGTTACCAGCCGATACGCTTCTCGTCAGTTCTTGCGGGCTAGCGGGATTACATGTGTAACCTATCCCTTTTCGTGGCTAGCTCGCCTCAGTAGATTCGCAGGAGTCTCCTGCGCTGTTCCGCCGTATCGGCGGGCGCGGTCTTGTCGGGGGCGTTCATGCGGCTTTCCCCTCGGCTCTTTTTGAGGAGTGACCGTTTTTGCCGTTCGTGCATTGGATTTTGCACGGGTGGCCGCGAGAACTATGCATTGTAGTTCCTCCTTTACAGGAGTCCAAATGGGTGGATGAAGGATGTCTGAAGCGACGAGCTTCGGTTCCATCCACAGTGAACTGACGGGAGTGTTATACATCTTTATTTCTGAGGGTCAAGGTTTTGGTTTTCAGATTCTTTTCCTTAGAATCCATCACCTGTTTATGATCCTGTAGTACACTCTGCGCATTGTGCAGCTTCCCAAAGCGTATGATCCACAGGCCATTGAAGACTCCATCTATGCGATGTGGGAACAAAGCGGGGCGTTTACAGCCGATGCAGCCAGCACAAAAGAGCCATTTACCATCAGTATGCCGCCGCCCAATGCCACGGGTCAGCTGCATCTGGGTCATGCGGTTATGTTGGCGTTGGAAGACATCTTCATCCGCTTCGCACGCATGCAGGGCAAAGAGGCCTTGTGGGTGCCGGGTACGGATCATGCTGCCATTGCCACGGAGAGTGTGGTGATCAAGCAGATCCAGAAGGAGGAAAAGATCCCGGATCCCCGTGCCAAGCTCGGCCGCGAGGAGCTCATCCGGCGCATCGCGGAGTTTGTGGGCAAGAGCCAGGGTACCATTCGTTCCCAAATCCGGAAGATGGGTGCCAGCTGCGACTGGTCGCGTGAGCGGTACACGTTTGAACCAACGCTCAACCGTTGTGTGAACGAAGTCTTCGTGAAGATGTACCGAGACGGCCTCATTTACCGCGGGCACCGCATCGTAAACTGGGACCCTAAGATGCAGACCACGGTTGCCGATGATGAAATCGAGTACGTAGAGGAAACCGTACCGTTCTATACCTTCCAGTACGGACCGTTCCAGATCTCTACCGCCAGACCGGAAACGAAGTTCGGAGACAAGTACGTCGTGGTGCATCCCGACGACAAGCGGTACCGGAAGTACAAGGATGGCGAGCAGTTCGAGTGCGAATGGATCGGCGGCAGAATCAACGCCACCATCATCAAAGACAAGGTCATTGACATGGAGTTTGGCACGGGGTGCATGACCATCACGCCGTGGCACGATCCGGTCGATTTTGATTTGGCGGAACGCCATGAACTCGATAAGGAGCAGATCATCGATTTCGAAGGCAAGCTGCTCCCCATAGCAGGGGAATTTGCCGGTATGCCGATAGAAGAAGCGCGACCGCAGATCGTGGAGAAGCTCCGGGAGAAGGGCTTGCTCGTGAATATCGATCAAAATTACGTGCACCGCGTGGCGGTGAGTTACCGTGGCAAAGGCAAGATTGAGCCGCAGATCAAGGAGCAGTGGTTCATCGATGTCAACAAGCCCGTGGTTCCGTGGAAAGGCAAGAATATGAGCCTGAAAGAGGTCATGCAGGACGTGATCCGTAGCAGGGACATAGAGATCATCCCGGACCGTTTTGCCAAGGTGTACTTCCACTGGATCGACAACCTGCGGGACTGGTGCATAAGCCGCCAGATCTGGTGGGGGCACCGCGTGCCGGTGTGGTACAAGCACGGCGGCGGTTCCGAGGGCATGCACGTGGGCGTGCAGCCGCCGGAAGGCAACGACTGGCAGCAGGACCCCGATACGCTCGATACGTGGTTTTCTTCGGGTTTATGGACATGGAGCACGCTCATCGATCCTGCGCTCACGGAGGACTATTCCTTGGACTTACAAGGCCTACTCGCGCAGAGTCCGGATTATCAGAATTTCCATCCCACGACCGTGATGGAGACGGGGTACGATATTCTCTTCTTCTGGGTGGCGCGCATGATTCTCATGACCACCTACGCAACCGGGCAGTTGCCTTTTAAAAAGGTGTATCTGCACGGGCTGGTGCGCACGCGCGATGGTAAGAAGATGAGCAAATCCGACCCGGCAGGTTGTATTGATCCCCTGGAGATCATTCCCAAGTACGGTGCAGACGCGTTGCGCATGTCCATGATTGTTGGGCAGAGTCCCGGCAATGACTTCCGCCTGTACGAGGAGAAAATCGCAGGGTATCGCAATTTCATCAATAAATTGTGGAATGCGAGCAGGTTTGTTCTGATGCAGTGTGAAGAGCCGTCAGCTATCAGCTATCAGTTATCAGCTTCCAGCTATTCACTTGCTGATCGGGCGCTGTTGCATGCATTGCAGGGGCTGATTCAGGATGTTACGAAGGGTTTGGAAACATACCGATTGAGTGAGGTCGGGGAACGGCTCTATAGTTTTGTTTGGGATTATTTCTGCGATTGGTACTTGGAGTTTTCCAAAGGTGACTCGAATCCCGAAGTTCTTGTGCATGCTCTGCGCATCATCGTGAGGCTTTTACATCCGTACTGCCCGTTTGTTACTGAGGAGATTTGGAAGCACATTCGACCAAAGGATAGTGGTCTGCTCATTCAGGAGCCGTGGCCCCAGGCTGATGCGTCGTGCAATGATCAGGTGGCTTTTGATCAACTCAATATTGCTATTGATGTTATGACAGCAATTCGTTCCATTCGTGCCGAGCAGGGTATAGATCAGGGCAAGAAGATCGAGGTCATCATCCATTCCAAGGAGCATGCCAAGCTTCTAGAATCACAGCGCGAGCACATCGAGCGTTTGGGGCGGCTTGAAAAGCTGACGATTGATGCAAAAATCGCCAAGCATCAGAATGCTGTGAGTGTTTTTCTCAAAGGCGTAGAGGTGCATGTTCCGCTGGAAGGGGTGATCGATATTGATGCAGAAAAGGCAAAACTCGCCAGTGAACGCGATAATCTGGCCGATTTTGTTTTTGGCATTCAGCAGAAGCTTTCCAACGAGCAGTTTACGCAGAACGCGCCTGCCGCCGTTGTGGCAAACGAGCGGCAGAAACTTGCGGATAATCAGGCAAAACTGAAAAAAATCGAGGAGCGTCTCAGTACTTTCGAATGACGCCGCGCACGACGCCTGCTATCTCCAGCTCTTCCATAGCATACATGTCCGGATATTCTGGATTTTCGGCTTGTAGGTAGTGTTTCCCTTTGTCTTTCTTCAGCCGCTTGAGTGTGAATTCCCCGTCCAGTATGCCAATGACAATGTCGCCGACCCGCGGTTCTGCTCCACGTTCCACGATGACCATATCCCCTTCGGTAATGCCCGCATCCACCATGCTGTCTCCTCGCACGCGCAGTAAGAAGGTGGATGCTCGTCTCTTCTGGGGAACGATGTAGTTTTCCAAATCCAGCATTTCCTCGGCCTGTTCTTCTACCGGTGCCGCAAATCCTGCTGCAATCGGTCCGAAGAGCGGCAGTGTCATGGGTTGTGGTATCTCTTCTTCGGAAGACTGGTCAACGATTTTAATGCGTCCGCGCGGGTCCTTTTCGATTTGTCCCTCGCGTACCAGTGCGCTGATGACTTTGGCGACCGCATTCTTGCTGCGTACGCCAAAGGCGAGAGCAAGGTCGGCCAGAGAAGGCGAATATCCGCGTTTATGCTGGAATTCCACAATGTAATTGAGCACGGTGCGCTGGTGCGGCGTGAGAGTCATGGTATGGCAAGGGAACGATCGTTCACCATCATAGGTGTACGCATGTACACAGTCAATAATTCGTTGTTGACTTCTACATTTATGCAGTTTGCTCCTCTGCTTCATTCGCTACTTTTGCGGCAGGTTTGCCATCCATATCGATGATGTCTAAATCTTTCAGCTGGTCGAGTTCCATGAAAGTGAGCGTCCAGACGGTTTGCCGGAATATCTCTAGATATGCAAATAGGTAGCTCGCTGCCAAGATGATGCCGACTCCTAACAGTGCTGCCAGGCTATAGCTGATGGTTGGGGGCAGGAAGAGCGCGAGGAGGAATCCGATGCCCAGGACTGCGCCAGGAATGATGATGACCATGAGCAGGTTGGCAATGATGCGCAACATGATCACGAAGAGCAGCAGCATGATGAATACAATGTGGCCAAGGTAGCTGATGACGAGTTTGCAACTGCGCCTGATCGCTGCTCCGATGCCCACTTTACGCAGGACGATTGCCTCTTCAGAAAAGACCCAAAAGAATTCCAGGATGTTGCTTATCATCCAGGCGATGAGCACGATGATGACCCCGGGGATTGCTGCAACGCTTCCGTAGCGCAGCAAAAAGGAACACATGGTAATCGCTGTGGTGATGCTGCTTACGAAGAGCAGTTGGTGTACGGCGAAGAGCGGAAAGAAGTTATACACTGCCAGCACAAGCCCACCCTTCATTTCCTCTTTACGGTACGATTTAGCTGCCAGGCCGACGATGGCTCCTTTGGCGAAGTGCGGGAAGAGCCATTCGAGGATCATGACGAGACCAGCGAAAGTCGCAATAAGGATTGTGAGCCATATTGGCAGGTCCATGAGTGCCTTGGTGGCTGTACCAAAGAATTCTCCGTGATTTTTGAGGATGATATACGAGTACAAAATCCAGCCCTGGTAGACAAGGAATTGGGTTTTGATGATGGTTTCGCAGAACGCGGAAGCGAATCCCCATTTGCGCAGAACGTCTTCTCGGGTCGTGATTGTCCAGGCTTTGGCAACGATCTCGCGCGGGTTCATTGGCGCACGGAAAGCAAATTCTGCAGCGGTGTAAAGTTCCAATCGCTTCCTAGGATTACGGTGAGTTGTTCCGTTTGCTCCTCAATCGTTGGTGGCAGCGGTACTACATCTATGTTGAGCAATGTGCCGAAGAATTCTGCAAGCGGTTGGTCTTCCTCTGTGCGGGGGCTGATTGTAGAGACATTCTGGTTGCGGATGGGTGCGTTTGCGATGACAGGCACAGAGAAACCGTAGCGTATGAGTTCGTTGCCAAGCCGGCGTGCGGTACCGCTGGGAGCCGATGCATTCAGAATTGCGAATTGCGGTTTTGCCAGATAGATCTCGCGGTTGCGGAACAGTAGTTCGACGAGTGTTTGGAGCTGTTTCCATGTTACCGGGAATTCCGGTATCGAAACAGGAAGCAGGACGGATGCGCCATTGAATTCATCGCGCGGTGGGGTGTACAGGAACCCTCCAGGTTCAATGAAGCCGTCGTACAGAGCATTGCGGTCATTGAGCTGCATCGTGATGATATTGGAACGGTTGATGTCCCGGGCTGCGTTCGCGATCCCGATCAGTTCAGACACGCTCAGTGTCGTTTCCATATTTTCGCGCATGATTCCCAGCAGATTCATGATCTTCTTCGGGTCGGTCGCCAAGCCTTCCTGCTGGGCTTTTTCGCCCAATGCTGTTAGTAATTGCTGCTGGCGTGCTGAGCGGCCGAAATCGCTCGTTGTGTGCCGGCTGCGCGCATATTTGAGTGCGGTTTCGCCATCGATGTGCCGCAGGCCTTTCAGAATTTCAAACGTTTGGTAACCGAAATTTTCATCTGGATACTCCGTGTCTATGATGTCGTATGGCACATTGATTTCTATACCTCCTATAACGTCCACGGCTTCCACGAAACCGATGAAGTCCACTTTCACGGTGCCGTGGATTTCCAGGTGGAGCTGGCGGCCGATTTCTGCAGCAACTTCGCGCATAGCTTCCTGGCTTGCTTGTGCTTCTTCCATGCCTTGCTGGAAGCGCAGGTAGGACTTGTAATCGCGGTAGAGACTGTTTAAGCGTCCTTTGCCCATTTTTTCCGTGCGAAGGAAGTACAGATCTCGTGGCAAAGAAAGCAGTACGGCACTCTTGCTCCCCTCCGGGTCCAGGCTTGCAACCATGATTGTATCTGTCAGGTCTTTGCCATCATGATCTTCATCTCCCTGCCCCAGCAGGAGGAGGTTGATGTACCCTTGTGCGTCTGTTGCCGGAGGTGTGCCTGCCAGGGATGCGAAGCTATTGATACTTATGACACGTAGTGTTGAGAGCGCCCCGACTGTTCCTGCCAGTAGCAAGAGAGCGCATAGTACTGCGATGAGTACCAGGAGGGTGCGCTTGAGGACCATAGTCCGGCGCAGGTTGCATTTGTGCTCCTGGTACTTTGTTGTGCCGTGCTTGTACAGGCTGGCCAGTGAG
>Ga0265294_10002054_pt1 | contig 26654 bp, 21 predicted proteins | sample MunlanPumphouse3_FD_192504 | JGI IMG/M metagenome (GOLD analysis project Ga0265294, IMG submission 192504) | Groundwater microbial communities from a municipal landfill in Southern Ontario, Canada - Pumphouse #3 | ecosystem: Environmental > Aquatic > Deep subsurface > Groundwater | place... | reverse complement strand
CTGAGGGATCATGTCCCGCGAAAGGAAGAACGGGACATGGAACAGGAAAAGACGGCGGGCGCGCGCGAGGCGCGGCGCGAGGAGTGGCGGCGGATCATAGCCGGACAACAGGCGTGCGGACAAAGTGCGGCGGCGTACTGCCGCGAGCGCGGGATACCGGTGTGGAAGTTCTCGTACTGGCGCAAGGCCCTCAACCCTGCGGAGGCGGACGCGGCGCCGCGCGGGTTCGTCGAGCTGCGGCCGCCGCGCCGCGCGTCCGGCGTGTCCGTCGAGGCGGGCCGCTGGCTGGTGCGCGTGGAGCCGGGCTTCGACGCGGCGACGCTGCTGCGCGCGCTGGAGGCGCTGGCCGCGACATGATGGCGATCGCGGCGGCGGGGCGCATCTTCCTGCGGCGCGCGCCGACGGACATGCGCAAGAGCTTCGACGGCCTGTCCGGGATCGTGCGCGGCGAACTGGGCCGGGACCCGCTCTCGGGGGACCTGTTCGTGTTCGTGAACCGGCGGCGCGACTTCGTGAAGGCGCTGTACTGGGAGCGCGACGGGCTGGCGCTGTGGTCGAAGCGGCTGGAGCGCGGCCGCTTCGCGCCGCGCCCGGACGGGCCCGAGGAGATCGGCCGCGAGGAACTCGCCCTGCTGCTCGAAGGGGTGCGCGCGAAGGTGGTCTCGCGCAGCCCGAGATGGCGTCCCTGTCGATAATCTGTCGATCGATTGTTAATCGTTTCGGCTGGAAAACAAAGGGCTTTTCTGCGATTCTCCGTACATCGGAAGGCGATGGCGGAAATGACGGAAACACCTGCGGCGACAAGCTCTGAGATCGAAGGCGGCGAGGCCGCCCTGCTGCGCCTCATCGAAGCGCAGCGGACGCTGATCGCGAGCCTGCGCTCCGAGAAGGAAGAGGTCGCGCGGCTGCTGACGGAGCAGATCGGGAAGCTGCGGTCGCAGGTGGAGTGGCTGACGCGCCAGATGTTCGGGCGCAAGTCCGAGAAGACCGACCCGAACCAGATGTGGCTCGACGCGCTGACGATCCAGGCCGTCGAGCAGAACCCGCCCGCAACGCCCGCCCCCGCCGCCGAGACCGGAGTCGCGGCCCACACGCGCAAGGCCGCGCCGCACGGGCGCGGCGAGCTGCCCGCGACGCTGGAGCGCGTGGTCGAGGTCATCGACGTCCCCGAGGCGGAGAAAACGCTTCCCGACGGCACGCCGCGGCCGCTGATCGGCTGCGAGGACGCGGAGCGCGTCGCGTACGAGCCGTCCAAGATCTACGTGAAGGTCACGCGCCGCCTGAAGTACGGCAGCCCGGCCGGCGCGGAGGAGAACGGCGTCGTCGCGGCCCCCGTGCCGGACGCGCTGGTGCCGCGCTGCCTGGCCGACGAGAGCCTGCTGGCGCATCTGGCCGTGTCGAAGTACGCGGACCACCTGCCGCTCAACCGCATGGAGTCGGTGCTGAAGCGTTCCGGCGTCACGCTCACGCGGCAGACGATGTGCGGCTGGCTCACCGAGTGCGGCCTGGCGCTGCGGCCGCTCGTCGCGGCGGTCAAAGGGGAGCTTCTCGCGGGAGGGCTGGTCCACCACGACGACACGCCGGTGGACATGCAGGATTACAACTCCGGCAAGCCGCGCGGCCAGAGGATGCGCGAGGCGCGGCTGTGGGCGGCCACGGCCCCGCCGCGCGAGGGGCCGTGGACCGTGTTCGACTTCACCGCCAGCCGCGCGGCCGAGGGCCCGCGCGACTTCCTCGCCGACGTCCGCTGCAGCGTCGTCTGCGACGCCTACGCCGTCTACGGCAAACTGGCGACGGCCGAATACGGGCCGCCCGCGATCGTCCTGATCGGGTGCTGGGCCCACGCGCGGCGCTACTTCCGCGATGCGCACCTGTCGAGCCATCCGGCCGAAGGCGCCGGGTTCCTGCATCTGATCCGCCTGCTTTACGAGGTCGAGCGCGCCCACGCCGACACGGCGCCGCCCGAAGGCGCGACGGCGGCGGAACGCGCGGCGCTGCTGCGCGCGGACGACGCGCGCCGCCTGGAGCTGCGGCGGGAACGTTCGCTGCCGGTGCTGGCGCAGATCCGCGAGAAGATGGACGCCCTGCTGCCCGCGACGCCGCCGTCCTCGAAACTCGGCAAAGCGCTCTCGTACGCGGACAAGATCTGGCACAGGCTCACGGCCTACGCCGAAGACGGGCGGCTGCCCATCGACAACAACCCCGCCGAGCGCGCGATCCGGCCGGTCGCGATCGGAAGGAACAACTGGCTGTTTTTCGGAAGCGAACGCGGCGGACAGGCCGCCGCCAACTGGATGAGCGTCATCGCCACCTGCAAGCGCGCGGGCGTCGAGCCCTTCGCCTACCTCTCGGACGTCCTGCGCCGCCTGCCGTCGGCCAAGACCGGCGCGGGCGTGCGCGAACTGCTGCCCGACGTCTGGAAACCGCTCTGAGCGGTTGCCGTCTCCCGCGCCGAATCAGGTCAGTCCACCCGCTACGCCCCCCGCGCCAATGTGTTTCGCCGGACGCTTACTCAGTAATAGCGGTGCGGCGCCCGAGCGAATCATAGCCATAAGCCGTGTGGTTGCTCGCGGCATCTTCTGTGTAGGATACCAGACCGGCACCGCAATATGCGATGGTCGTGGTGTTACCACGCCCGTCGGTAACACCTGTCTGGCGGCCCAGTACATCGTTACTGAAGGTATTGGTCACAGCAGTAGACGATGCTGTAAATGTGAGCAAACCGTTGACCATTAACCGAATTGAAGACAGGGCTGAAACAGGGGTTGTATTGAACTGTGTCGTTTTGCGAACGTCGCGATCAACAAAGGTAGCGGTGGTAGTAACATTGCCTCGAATGTCAAGAGCTTGGGAAAGCGAAGTTAGTAGCCCGCCGCCGCCCTGCTTCACGCCGAGACCGGTAAGCTGGACACGACGTACACCGGATGTTATTACGGCGGCAGACTCTGCTTCAGGAAAGACCAAGGAGTAGGTGGAGAAAAACCAGATGTTTTCCTCTTTTTCGTAGGCGGTTCGAGTACCACTGAGGCGATCCTGTCCGGCGAGGTCGAGCACACCGTTGGTATTAGCGTCCAGCGCCGAGAACAGGCGCAAGCCGTCGGCGGAATATGCATATAGACTTCTCGACACGACGTCAGGATTGGAAGGGTTGGCGCTTTCAACGCTGTATTGGGTGGTTGCGATGAGGTTGCCGGCGTTGTCATAGCTGTTGGAGGCGATAAGGGTTGTTCCGCCGAAGCCCGGTTTCTCGCTGGCGATGGTCTGCCCAAGCATGTCACTGATGGAAATGCTCCATGGGAAGTCCAGAAGTTCCAGTGCGCTGAAGGCCGGGAGTTCTAAAGTTGATCCGATGGCAGCGGGTAGCAATCCTTGAGCTGAAAGTGTCCAGCGTGTACCGTCGGAATTGACGCCGTAAGCGTAGGATTGCCTGACCACACCGTTTTCGAGAACGCGTTTTGCTTGGCCGTCTTGGCAGCGCTCGGTCAGGTTCGAGACACCGTTGGGTGCGATTCGCAGACCGGATGTGCCGCCGAAATAGGAATACATCGTAGTGTTGCCAAGGCGGTCGAAGGCGTTGGTAACACGGCCCACGGCGTCATATGCGTTGCGCGACTCGACATAACCCAAGCCTGATGCGATGTTAGTGACAACGGTTGAAAGGACGCGGCCATTGATATCGTAAGTATAGAGCGTGACGATATCGTCCGCGCCGTCCTCAGCAAAGCCCTTCTTGGTCTCGCTGACCTTCTGCTTCAGCTCGTTGTAACCGTAAACCGTGATGATTCCTTCGGCCGACGTCTCGGATTCCTTGCCGCAACAGTTCCCGCCCCACGTCGCGCTCACGACGCGGCCGTCGGAGTAAGCGGTTTCGATGAGCTTGCCGTTGCGGTCATAGGACATGCGCGTCCAACCAATCCGCGCGAACGCCGCGCCGTCCCATCCAAACAGCCGGGCGAGGAACTGCCCCGCCCGCGCCGCTACCGTGCCGTATTGGAAACCATCCGCCATCATTCCGCCGCGCTTTCTCCGCCTTCTTCTCGCCGTTTGTCCAAAGTCAAATTACGTCCCCTAGTTACCATTGCCGTTTATCCTTGAAAACTTCTCTCAATTTACACCAAGTAATGCATATTACGAACACAAAACAATTGGCACCTAACAATACAAACGGAAGCCCAAAAATCGCAAGCCCGTTTTGGGCATCATGTACAACAAAGCAGCAAATATAATCCACGGAAAATATCAAACAAATATTTATCACTGCCAAAACGCCAACAAATCTACTTCTACAGTTTGCGGGCATTTGAAACGAAAGTCCCTCAATAGCCATAATGGGAAACAATGAAATGATCACTGGAATAGGGATAAACAATAAATCAGTTAATGCCCCTTTTGTTGTCATACTTTGTAAAACCATAAGACTAATCGTTCTCGCAAGAACGTATACCATAATCAACGGGGCAAACCATGATTCCTTACTAAGTGCCATATACCTCACCTTGACAAACGATCAGGGGCAACAACAATCCTCACATGCGTCATCTTGCGAACCGTCAAAAGGATTTCCGATTGGTTGAGATACCGCCGCAGCAAATGCTGCGGCCATAGCATAACACTGCGTTCGCCAAAGATAACTTTGAGCTGGATTTCCAAATTTGTTTGCAGCACATCCGTCGCATATTGACCTCATCTGAGCATGAAAATCACCGTCACAAGTTGACTTGCTTGAACCACAAGTCCCGTAACAATTGTCGTGATTATTACATGCCCCTTGGAAAGAACATGATTGGAAAAATGGGAATACAAATTTCATAGGATCATTTAGTTTTACATCACCGCTCCACCCTGGACCACATCCATTTGGCGCTGGCTGCGTATATAATGGATCTGGGCGCACCCCTCTCTTGCTGCCAGGCTCACACATACAATCTGGCGTTACAGGAGGTGTCGTAGATGGAGGCCATGAGGGCGGCGATATTACTATGGGCGGAGAAACAACAACAGAAGGGACATCATTTCTGACAATCATCAATCCTAAAATATCATAATCGTTGATCCCGCCATTATTGTTTATCACGAACACATTTACACCGCCCCCTTCACCGATCGGATCCCGGCTCAACCACCGTCCATCCAGCGTGTTCAGATGGCGGAAGTTGTAGTATTGGAGGCCGAGGGCTGTGTCGCCGATTTCGGATGAAAAAGTCAGCGGATTGAGGGACACGGCGGGGCCGGTGGCGGCGGTAAGCGCGCCGAAGGGTGCATAGTCGTAGGTCTCGGCGAGAGTGCCGGAGGCGTCGAACAGCTCGGTGACGTTCTTGACCTGGTCGAACGCATACGTGAACCAGCCGGACGGGGTCTGCAGCGCCAGCGGGCGGGTGGCGACAGACTCGGTCGGGTCCCACGCGACGGTGTGAATAATGTTGGTCGAGTCGAGCAAATCTAGCGCGGCGATCTGGAGGTAGCTGCGGTAGAGGTAACGCTCGTGGCGGGTCGGCACGCCCGAGGCGGTCTCTTTATACTCGAAGCGGCGACCCATGTAGTCGTAGGCCATCTCCACGACGATTGTGTCGTTGGAAAAGCAGACCGGACGGTTCTCGGCGTTGTATCGGACATGCCAGATGCCGGTGGATGTGCGGATGAGGGTTTGGTTGCCGTCCAAATCGAAGAGAGGAGAGAACTCACACGGAGTCGCGAAGGCGCGGAGGACATTGGTGTATTGGTTGAGGGCGTTGGCGGAATACTCTGCGGTCTCCGTGTTCTCTGTGGCTGACATCCGGTTGCCGATGGGGTCGAAGGCGTAGGCGTATGCGTTCGTACCGAGGGCGGCGGAGGTGAGTTCCGAGCGCAAGTTGTAGCCAAAAGTGTCTAAACGGTTGGTTTCGTCACCAAGGCGGTATTGGGTGCGGTCTGTCAGGCGTCCGGCGGCATCGTATGCAAAGGTGCGCCGGGTGAGGACCGTTCCCGCCGCATTGGAGTGGGTGACAGAGACGGGCAGGTCGCGCAGCGGGTCATAGGCCGTCTGCCGTATCACGCCGTTAGGCATGATGAGAGATTGCTGGAGATCGGAGCCGGACAGCCAGCCGTAGCGGAACGGCGAAGGGATGCCTGCAACGGAAACCGCCGAAATCCGTCCGAAAGCGTCGTAGCCCTGCGCTGTCCCTGCAACCAGGGATGAAACGCCGCCCACGCTGTTGGAGAGGGCATAGCCCGCGCTGCGGCCGAATGTGTTGTAGGCTTCGTGAAACGTGAACGTTTCATCCTGAAACTGGACGGAGTCGGCGAGCGTAAGGCCGTCGGGCGAATGGACGAAGGTGCGGGTACCGGAGGCGTCGGCAACCGAGGCCACGCTGCCAATGCGACCGTACGTATAAGCGATATCCGGCGTACTGTCGGAATAATCGGCGGAGACGAGTTCGCCGGAAAAGGGCACATACGTGTAGGCCGTGGCGACGCCCCGCGCCCATACGCGGGCGGCGAGCTGGCCGTCGGGGGTGTAGGTGTAGGCGGGGCCGAGGCCGTCGGCGTACAGCTTGTTCGTTAGCAGCCCCGTCGCTTCGTCGTAGAGCCAGCGGGTGACGTCTAAGGAGGAGTTAGGATTTAGGAGTGAGGAGTTGGTGACCGTAGAGAAGTCGAGCGCACCGTCCCGCGTGGTGGCCATGGCGGTCATGCGGCCTTGTGCGTCGTAGGCATAGACCACGGGGTAGGTCGCGCCCCAAGTGGTGATAACGCGGCCCTCGGCGTTATAGGCGGTGTGGGTGGTGTTACTTAAGGCGTCGGTAACGGAGGTACGACGGCCGAGGAAGTCGTATCCATACGTCGTGCGGTTGGTGGCCGCATCTTCAGTGTAAAGGACTTGACCGATGGCGTTGTAGGCAGTGACCGTAGTATTGCCACGACCGTCAGTCGAGGCCGTTTGTCGCCCGAGCACATCGTAGCCAAACGTGTTCGTCACGGCAGTCGAGGACACCGTTTTCAGCAGCAATCCATTTTCCATGACTCGCATTTCGGGTTGCACAGAGATCGGCAATGCATTGATCCCAGTCCCCCTGCGGTTCTCGCGGTCGACAAGGGTCTCCGACACTGTCGCGTTACCCCTGACGTCAAGCGTTTCCGACTGCGACACCAGCACGCCGTCGCCGCCCCGCTGCACGCCGAGGCCGGTGAGCCGGACGCGCTGAACCGATGTGGTGACGGCGGAGGCGGAGTTGAACTCGGGATAGACCCAGGAACGGGAGACCTGCCACCAGAGGTTTGAGGCGTCCTTCTCGTAAGCGGATGCGGTGCCGGTGACGCGGTCGGGGCCGTCGAGGTCGATCACCCCGTTGGTGTTCAGGTCGAGCGCGTCGAGGAAGGGGGAGCCGTCGGCGGCGTGGGAATAGAGCTTTTGACTAAGGAGAAGGGAGGAAGGAGAAAGGAGAAGTTGGATGGCGTATTGGGCGGTCGAGAGGAGGTTGCCTGCGGTGTCGTAGGCGTTTGAGGTGACGAGCGCGGATCCGCCGAACCCCGGCTTCCCCTGGAAGACGGTCCGGCCGAGCGAATCGGAAACGCTGAAACTCCACGGGAAATCCAGCCCGCCGACCAAGGCCCGGAGGTCGGCGACGGTCGCCAGCGGCGCCACGTCCGGCAACGCCCCCTGCGCCGAGAGCGTCCAACGGACACCGTCGGCACTGACGCCGAAGGCGTACGACTGCCTCACCGTACCGTTTTCAAGGACGCGCTTGGCCTGCCCGTCCAGGTAGCGCTCAGTAACGGCGGTCACGCCGTTGGGCCGACGCACGGATGTGGCGAGCGCGTCATAGGCGGTAACCGTCGGGTTGCCGAGGCGGTCGACGGTGTTGGTGACACGCCCCACCGCGTCGTATGCGTTTCGGGAGGCGACGTAGCCGAGGCCGGAGGCATAGTTCGTGACGGCGGTTAACAGCACGCGGCCCGCGAGATCGTGGGCGTAGAGCGTGGAGATGTCTTCCGATCCGTCGGCGGCAAGGCCCTTCTTGGTCTCGATGACCTTCTGCTTGAGCAGGTTGTAGCCGTAAACGGTGACGGTCCCCTCCGCAGAGGTCTCGGACTCCTTGCCGCAGCAGTTCGCGCCCCAGGTCGCGCTCACGACGCGTCCGTCGGAATAGGCGGTTTCGATGAGCTTGCCGCTGCGGTCGTAAGTCATGCGTTTCCAGCCGATCACGGCGAACGACGCGCCGTCCTCTACGAAAGACTCGTTCAGAACCTCCAGCCCTTTCTCATTCCAAACCCGCGCAGAACGCAGGGCCTGCACGCCGCCGTTCGCGCCGTACGAGGTCGTGACCGTCTCGCGCCACGCGCCGCCGCCGGGGTCGGGCGTGAAGACGAAGGTGGCGGCGTTGAAGGTGCCGTACTCATAGCCGCAGGTCTCGGTCTTGCCGCCGGGATAGGCGACCGTGGCGAGACGTCCGGGAAGCGGGAGCGCGGCTGAAGACGCGTGGTAGGTCTTCACCGTGCGGGGATTGGAGGCGTGGCCGTAGGGCGCGCCGGGGAACGCGGCCCGCTCCTCGATCTCCTGCGCCTGGCCCAGCGCGTTGGTCGGGTATGCGCGATAGGTGCGGGAGACCTCGACGCCGCAGATCTCCTTGATTTCGGTGCGGGGGCGCTGGTCGTTGTAGGCGAGAAAATCTCCGGGGGCAAAGAGGCTGTAGCCGTAGCGCGTGACCGCGCACTGGCTGTCCGGCGCGTTGGTCGGCGAATCAAGCCAGGGACGGATTTCGGCGGTCTTGCGGCGCAGGTCGTCGTATTCGCAGCGCGTCCAGGAACCGTCCTCTGAGATTCTCAGTTTTTCCAATCCGTCGGTCGCGCCGCCGGAGTGGTAACTGTAGGACGTGGTGAGATTCAGCCCGCCGGGATCGCGTATTTCGCGCTGCCTCAGATACTTGTAGTTGTTCTTAACGTAATGGCTCTCTTTTTTCCCGAACACCGCCCCGACCGCGTCGCGGGACTCCTTTCTGATCACCATCGTCGCGCCGTCGTCGGATTTCAGCCGTTCCGAACGGTCCTCGCGCACGCCGTTCGGATACGCGAGCACGAAGTCGTTGACCGCCTCGACGAACGTGTACGTCCACGTTTTGGATTCCGTTCCGGCGGCCTCCCGCGTGACGTTCAGCACGCCGCAGGTTCCGGGCGACGGATTGCGGAACTTCCAGACGACTTCGGGAACCGCTCCCGCCGCGATCGCGCAATACCCTTCGGCCGTCCGGGCGCCTGTGACGCACGAGGCATCGTTGGGATAGACGGAAAGGTCATAGGCGTCCGGTCCCGAGATCACAAAGTCCGCCAGCCTCGCGGGCGTGGCGACCTGGCGCAGCACGCCGTTCGAGTCGCGGATAATCTCCAGCCCGAGATCCTGTTTCGTCTCCAGACGGCCGGCGGGCGTCTGGTGCTCGATAAAACTGAGATAGTCCGGCGCGGTCCTGGCCGCGCCGAAACGCCAGCGCGACCCGTCGCCGGGATAGAAGTCGTAATACACGGGATCGCTTGCCGTGGCCCACCCCTGCGCGTCCACCATCGCCAGCCGCTGTTTCGTCCGGCTCTGCGGACCCGCGGGCACGACGCCCACGCTTGCTCCGTCCGCAAAATAAAAATCCGTCAGGAGCCCGCCGTCGGACGCGATCATCACCCACTTCGGAAGTCCCGCCGCCGTTTTCTCCCAAGAGGCACGCTTCACCGTGTATCCGGCCAGAACCTTGAATCCGTCTGGCGAATAGAGCTGGGATGTGGCCTGCAGCTCCTTCAACTGGAGAACGATCCCCCGGGTCAGAGCGGAATAGCGGCTCCGCCCCATATCCACCGAAAGCTGGACGCACCCGTTGTCAGGATCAGGATTCGACGTGTCGTTACAGGGACAGTCGCTCTCGGCGCCCTCTTGATTCTCGCATCCCCCGCTGTCCGTCGTGTTGTTTTCAATCATATCCGTATCGCCGCCATCCGCCAGAACGGCAACCGGCAGCGACAGCAGAAATGGAAGCGCCCACACTCTCAAAGCATTTTTCGCTGTTTTCATCGCATACCTTTTTCTCTTTTGATTCCGCAATACTGCGGACACACAGGCCGTGGCATTTTCAGTTTCCGCCGACATAGGCCGAGTCCTGATAGATCCGAGTGGTGTGGCACGTCGAGGTGGTCGAACCGGGCGACTGCAGCAGCCGGTAGCGGCAGACGCCGTCCGCGTCGAAGTCCGCGGCCGTCAGGACTTTGACGAGCGTGCCGTCCTCGAAGGTGACGCCGGAGACGAAGATCGTCAGCACAATGCGGATGTCGGGCGTGATGTTGCCGAGCTGCAGGCGGACCTCGACCGAGCGGACGCCGTCCGGGTAAACCTCCACCTCGCGCCAGTAAGAGCCGTTGTCGCCGTAGACGGCGTTCACGGCGGCGGAATCCAGGACCGGGCCGTCGTCGCCGAGCCGGGCGACCATACGCAGCGCGGACGGGGAGGCGCTCAACAGCGTGAAGGCCGTCCCTCCCGACGCCAGCGGCGAGGCGCTGACGGTGAGACCGCCGTCGACGTCCACGCACACGCCGTTCGTGGGGATGGCGGGGCAGCTCCACACGCGGGGCGTCCCGGCCACGCAGAGAGCGTCGCCGCCGAATGAGGCTGACACGGCGCGGACCGCCACGGGGACGCCGGATGTGCCGCCCGCCTCAAAGACCAGATAGTCGCCCGCGGACGGGAAGACGAAGGCGGAAGGCGACGCGCCGAGCGTCAGGTTGGTCACCGCGACGCCGCCGAGCGAAACCTCGAACCCGGTCTCGCCCGCAGAGGACGCGAGCAGCAGGGCGTCGCCGGTCCGCAGCGCGACGGCGTTCGTGGGCGGCGCGGAGAGGTCGAACGGCTGCCACGTGACGGCGTTCGTGGCAACGGTGACGCCGCCGTCGGTAGACACGGCGACCCCGGTCGGCGAATCCGCGAGCAGAGGCACGTCCAGGTACCAGCGGTCGCCCACGCCCGCGCGGGGCGCGGCGTTGGTCGCGCCGTCCTCGGTCGCCCACGCGACGGAAGCCTGATCGAGATAGCAGCCAGCGCCCTCGACACAAACGGGCGACACCCACGACGAGGCGGGCGGCGCGACGAACGCGGCGACGCGCGACGAACGCGCCTCCAGCCAGTCGGGCACGCCGTCGGCGTCGGAGTCCGGACCGCCGTAGGCGCGGATTTCGAGGGACGCGACCTCGAGGAATGTGTTGGCCTTGGTGTTCCACCAGGTGAGCGTCAGCCCGTGGTGCCCGGCCGCCAGCGGCGGCAACACGAAGAGGGCCTCAGTCCAGGAATCGTGCGCCGCATAGAATATCTGGCGCCCGGAGGGCATGCCGTCCGCGCCCAGCGCCAGATCAAAGGCGTTCTGAGCCGTGTAGGCGTTGGCCTGGCGGATGCGGAACACCGCCATGTACGTGCCGGGCACGGCGAGATCGACGCCGAAGGCGAGCGTGCCGCTGCGGGACACGGAACGCACGCCATTGCCCTCGCGCACCCAAGAGCCGGTCACAGCGGTCGCGGACGATCCGGAAACCGTGCCGAGGACCGTGTACGCCTGCATGTCGACGTCCGGGGTCAGCGGGTCCGACAGGATCTGCGCGACCTCCATCAGGTCCGGCGCGCCATCGCCGTCCGTATCGGGATCGAGCGGGTCGGTACCCGCGAAGTACTCGTCGAGGTTACAGAGCCCGTCGCCGTCGGGATCGTCCCAGCGGTCGTAGACGAACGGGTCGGTGCCGTTGTCGATCTCCCATTTGTCCGGCAGCCCGTCGCCGTCCGTGTCGGGGTTGCGCGGGTCGGTGCCAGCGAACAGCTCCTCCAGATCGGTCAGCCCGTCGCAGTCCGTGTCGGCGTTGGAAAGGTCCGGCTGGTCCGGGTTAAAGCCGTGCTTCAGTTCCCACCAGTCGGGCAGGCCGTCGCTGTCCGTATCGGGGTTCCCGGTCAGGCGCAGGAAGGCGGTCGGCTCGACGACCCGCTTGGCGAATCCCGGCCCGGCCCAGCTCAAGGCGAGCCCCGCGTCGAGGCTGTTCTCAAAGAACTCGACTCGGAGCCGGTGCGCCCCGTTGACCAGCAGGCGTTCGGCGCTCAGCTCGCGCGAGGAGTGCGCGCCATCGTTGTCGATAACGAGTTCGCCGTCGAGCCACAGCTTCGAGCCGTCATCAGACTTCAGATAGACGGTATACGTCCCGGAGGTCTCGACCATCAGCCACCCGTCATGCCGGCTGGCGAAGGTGTCTTTCATGGTCAGCGGCAGCCCCGGCCACACGTTGGTCGTCGTGGCGTAGTTGATCTGGTCGTCGACGCGCGAAACGGCCGGCGTTTTTCCTTCCAGAGCGGGCATGGAGGCATTGTTGGTTGTGAAGTCGTGGAAGTCCACGTTCACGCCATAGGCGTATCCTTTGGGCGGCGGCAGCACGGTGATGTTGACGACCGTTGAGGTCCGGCTCAGGCCGTCGTTGTCAGTGGCCACGGCGGCGAGCGCGTACGCACCGGCGGCGCGGTTGGTCCAGACGGCTGAGTACGGCGGTGCCGAGAAGGTCGCGACTGTCACGTTCCCGGCGAGGAGCGTGACAGAGCCGACCGTCCCGTCAACATCCCAGGCGGAGGCGGCGACCGCGATGCGGTTGCTCTCGCCATAGACCGCCCCTTCCGCAGGCTGCGTGATCACGGCGAGCGGCGGGATGACTCCCGTCGCGTGCAGGAACGCGGACGGCGGGATGACCTGCTTGGCAAAGCCCGGCCCTGCCCAGCTCAAGACCAGTCCCGCGGGACCGGTGTAATCGAAATACTCCACGCGGATGGCGTGGTCGCCCATGGCGAGCGTCTTCGCGGCGCTATACTCGCGGATCTGGTGGACCGTGTCGTTATTGATAACCAGCGCGCCGTCGACCCACAGTTTCGAGCCGTCGTCGGAGTTCAGATAGAACACATAGTCGCCGGGCGTGGCAATCCGAAGATAGCCGGTATGCCGGCTGGCGAAACGGTCGACGAAGCGGGAGTCCAGATTGGTCCAAGCCGAGCCGGTGGCCGCATAGCTGATGTTGGGGTCGACCCGCATCACGTCCGGCACCGCGCCGGCCAGGGCCGGCAGCGCGGAGAGCGACTGCGTGCCGAAACTGAAGAACTCGGCGAGCAGGCCGGAGGCCGACTTGCCGGGGTCGAGCGTGAAATGGACGGGGTCCAAGCCCAGTTCGCATTCGCGCAGGCTGCTCATGCCGTCGCCGTCCGGATCGGCCGAGGCGTCGGAGGAAGAGAGCGGATTCAGGCCGAAATACACTTCCCAGTCGTCCGGCATGCCGTCGCCGTCCGTGTCCCGGGCCGCATCGGCCGAGTGCAGCAGCGCGGACGGCTCGACGACCCGTTTCGCGAAGCCGGGCCCCGCCCAGCTCAGGACAAGTCCGGCGCTGCCGCTGGCTTCGCAAAACTCGATACGGACGGCGTGGAGCCCCGCGGAAAGCGTCCGCGTGGCGCTGTACTCTCGCTGGTCGTGCAACCCGCCGTTGTCGACCGTCAAAACGCCGTCGAGCCAAAGTCTGGAGCCGTCGTCGGAATTCAGATACAGCGTGTAGTCGCCGGAAGAGGGAACCGCCAGCCAGCCGGTGTGCCGGCTGGCGAAGGTGTCGGCCATGCCGGGCGGCAGGCCGTCCCAGACGTTGGTCGTCCGGGAATAGTTGATCTGGTCGTCGATGCGGACGACGCCGGGCAGGCGGCCGCCCAGATCGGGCTGGGCGGGCATCGATGCGAAATCGAAGAACTGCGCCCGCACCCCGTAGGCATAGCCCTCAGGCGGGGACAGCACCGTGACGTTTACGACCGCCGAGGTCCGGCTCAGGCCGTCGCTGCCGGTGGCGACGGCCGTCATGCCGTAGCTTCCGGCGGCCTGATTGGTCCAGACCATGCCGTAAGGCGGGCGCGTACACACGCCCGTCTCCGCACCGTTCGCAAAGAACGTCACCCGTTCGACCGCGCTGTCGGCCGACCAGGCGTCCGCCGCCAGCGGGATGCGGTTGCCTTCGCCGTAAACGGAGTTCGTCGCGGGCTGGGTGAGCTTCACGACGGGCGGCGTGACGCCGAACCCCGAGATGTGCCGCAAGACCGATGCCGGCACGACCTGCTTGGAAATCCCGGGGCCGGCCCAGCTCATAATAAGTCCCGCGCCGCTGGTGCCCTCGAAAAACTCCACGCGGATGGCGTGATCGCCCGCCGCGAGGGTCCGCGTGGCGCTGTATTCGCGCATGCCGTGCACGCCGTCGTTGTTGATGACGGCCTCACCGTCGAGCCACAGCTTCGAGCCGTCGTCTGAACTCAGATATAAGGTGTAGCTGCCGGGCGTCACGATCCGCAGGTAGCCGGTGTGGCGGCTGGCGAAACGGTCGACAAAGCGGGAGTCGAGTCCGGCCCAGGCCGCACTGGTGCTCGCGTAATTGACATTGGCGTCGACACGCAGGGTGTCCGGCACAAGACCGTCCAAGGCGGGCAGCGCGGAAAGGTTCTGGGCGCCGAAGCTGAAGAACTCCGCGACCAGTCCCGGAACCGCGGTGGCCGGGTCAAGCTCGAACCTCCCGGGGTTCAGGCCCAGCTCGTACTCGCGCAGGTTGACGATGCCGTCCCCGTCCGGATCGGCGGAGGCGTCGGCGGGATCGCCGGGATTGAGCCCGTGAAGCGTCTCCCAGGCGTCAGGCATGCCGTCATTGTCGGAATCGTCATACTCGGCCGAATAGAGAACGGTGGCGGACACGCGGACAGCATCCTGCGTGGACTGCAGCGCGACCACCCGGGCGGCGGGCCAGGCGGCGAGCGGCAGCCTGTTGGTCTGCCACGACTCGGCCACCCACGCCAGCGGGCACGGGGTTGTCAGCGCCACGAGGTTCGAGTCCAGCAGACCAACAGTCATCGGGCCTGACGCCGCGACCGCCACCCAAAGGTCGTTGGAGACCACGCCGCGATCCAGATAGAGGAGCAGCCTGTCTTCGGAGGTCTCCAAATCCCACGCGAAATCAGGATCATCGGAGGCAAGACCTCCCGCGGCGAGGCCGACGGAGGCCCATGCGGGCCGCACATATAGGTTCGTGCAGCCGAATGTGAACCGGGGATCGCCCCACAGATAGACGGCGCGTGAAACGGGATCCCTGTCGACCCCATCGGCCCAGCCGTCCATATCCGTGTCAGCGCTCAGCGGATCTGTCCCGGCCAAGCTTTCCCCGAGATTGCCGACCCCGTCGGCATCGGGATCGGCGGCGCTGTCGTCGACGCCCACCTCCAGCCCGAAAAACCGCTCGAACGCATCGCTCATGCCGTCCCCGTCAAGGTCGTCGCCCGGACTTGTGGCCCGCGCGAGCATGAACAGACCCGACACCCCGACAAGCAGCAATAGCGCCAGTATACTGATCCTGCCTCTACGTCCGGCACGGCACTTCTCAGTCGCGATTGTCCTCATGATACCCTCCTCGCAAGCCTTGCAACATTCTGTCAAAAAAACGACACCCGCCCCACAAGCCTCGTTTACACGCACTCCAGACACCGAGCTTTTATCAGATTGACCAGTAAAAGCAAGACGAAACGGAATAAATGACCATCATAAAAAAGGTTCCTATAAGACTAAAGATGATGTTTCTATTGTCTGCCAAGGGTCTCACTGAGCCTGCGCAGGGCGGAAGACGCGGCGGCCCGCAGGCGCGGGTCCGACGTCTCGGCGAGGGCCTTCAGCGCCGGCAGATCGGACGCGTCGCCGGTCATCCCCAGCGCGGCGGCAGCGGACATGCGGAGGTGAACGGGCTGCGAGCGGTCGGAAAGGATGGGACGGGCCAGAGCGGCCGCGCCCGGCGCCCCGAGTTCGGCGGCGATCTGCAGCGACGTGACCCGCACGCCTTCCGGAGCGGTTCCGGCCCCCGCAGAAGCGGCCGCGCGGGCGGCCACCTTGTCCCTCGCCTCCGCGCCGGAGTCCGCCAGATTGCGCAGCGCGATCAGCGCGGTTCCCGAGCCGGGCGCGGCCGGATCGGCGGCGGCCTCCCAGAGCAAGGCCCGCACCTCGTCGCGGGCGGCCTTGTTCGCGATGCGCGGCCAGGCCGCGCCCGCGTGCTGGATGCAGTAATCGCGCCACACCTCGTCGTGCAGGGGATCGCGCCACATGGCGGCCAGCCGCCAAGGGAGCACGTCCGGAAACCTCGCCTGGGCGCGCAGCAGGTTGGCCACGTCGTTTTTCAGCGCGTTGAGCTTCTCGGGCGGCAACGAGTCCTCGGCGTCACGCCTGTCGAGGAAAGTGAACAGGGCCTCCACGTCCGCCTCCGGCAGCGACTTGCCGAGGCAGGCCAGCGCCGCCAGCCGCGCGTCGAGCGAGCCGGCAGCGGCGTCCGTGACGGCAGCCACGCCTTTCGACGACGGGATGGCCGGAGGCCGGCGGTCGGATGCCGGGCGCGCACCCAGCGCCGACGGCGGAAGCGGGCGGACGACGACATTGGTCGACACAGGAAATGAGGGGCGAGGAGCCTCACGGACAGCCCGCTCCGCGCGACCCGCGCCCTCGCGGCGGGTAAAGAAGACCAGCAAGGCCGCGGCGGCAACCGCAACAGTCACGCCGGCAACAACGATTCGTTTTGTATTCACTCCGCCTCCCGATGCGTGAAATCAAAAACGGTTTTGATTGTGCGGGTATCGTATGCAATAATTCGCAGCATGAAAAGCCTATTCGCATGTTGGCTCGCCTGTTTGATCCTACATCCCCCTGTGATTCTGGCGGGCGGGCGAGGCTTTGCGACCGTCGACGGGGCGGACACGAAAGCGCTCGGCGTCTTCCGCGACAGCGAGAGCCCGTCTGCCGCGTTCACGGTGCGCAACGCGGGCGGCGGGCCGCTGAAGATCACGCGCGTCATGAAGACGTGCGGCTGCGCGGGAGCGGAGGCCGACAGGGACACGCTTGCCCCCGGCGACTCAACAACCGTGCGCGTGACCGTCGAGCCCTACTCGCTGGAGGGGGCCTTCTCCAAGAGCGTGTTCGTGCTGACCGATGCCGCAGACGCGCAGCCGCTGCGGCTGACCGTCACAGGCGAATGCGTGCCTCTTTTTTCGGTCAGGCCCTCGAAGAGCGTGGACGCTGGCAGGCTTCCGAACGGCGCAAGCTGGGAAGGCGCGTTCGAGCTGGCGGCGTCAGCGCCGTCCGCGCTGGGCGCGCCAGCGGTCACGTCCGACTGCCCCGCCGCGGTCTCCGTCGAGACGCAGGCCGGCTCGACCGCGGAGCGTCCGCGCTGGAGGGTTCCCGTAAAACTGTGCGCCCCTACAAACGGGAGTTTCCGCTGCCTGATCCAGATCCCCGTGCTTGCGCCCACGAACCGCCCATCGCTGACGCTCGAGGTTGCGGGACGGGCCGGCTCCGAACTGTTCGCGGTGCCTGCGGCCCTTGCGGTCCCCGTTTCGGGGGAAACGGTGGTCCGCACGCTGCGACTCAGGCTTTCGGGCTCGCGCGGGCGCACGCTCGCCCCTGCGGAACTCCGCACGCTCCCTGAAACAGAGGGGCTGGGTGTCCGCGCCGAGACCGAACCCGGCGGCGGGCTGGCCGTCAGCATCACTGTGTCACCCGGCCTCGCCAAGCGTATCGCGGGCGGCGGCCCTTTTCCGCTGACGTTTGCCGTGCCCGGCGCGGCGACAGCCGCAGCCGCGCTGCGGACGCCCGACGCCCCGGCCAAATAAGTACAGCGCCGACGAAGATAAGCTACCCCTCGGCGTGAGACTGGCCGAGGGGCGCCACGGCAGGCCGTGTTGGCTGTTGGTCTCTTCCAGGGGACCCGTCGCGAGACGCTATCGGGGCGAGCGACGGGCTGGATGGCCGCGACCGCATAGGGAGCGGCGGTTTTTCGGGACGAAAAAGGCAGGGGCGGCCGGTCGGGGCCGCCCCTGCGGATTTAGGCGAGCAACTCGCCGATGGGCTGGGGTTTGAAGTGGAGGTCAAGCTCGGCGCCGTTCTGGAGTAGTTCGGGAATGGAGATGTAGCCGAGTTCGCGGCCCATGCCGAGGTCGGCGATTCCGAAGGCCTGCACCTGGCCCGCGTGGTCGGTGTCGGCGTCCTTCTCCACGATCCACCAGTCGCAACCGCCGATGAAGTAGTGAAGCCGGGCGAGGGCGGCGCGGCCTTGGGCGTCGGTCTCGTAGGTCTTGGGCATGGCCTGCCACGTGGCGTGTACGCGGTCGATGACCTCAATGAAGTGGTCGCCTTCCTCGCCGAGCATGGCGTCGGTGATGACCTCGAATTGCTCGGGGGTGGTCAACAGTCTGAGCGTGTCGAGTTCGTGGGGTTTCTCGGGTTGCGCGTAGCGTGTGCGTTTCATGGTGGCCTTTCTGCCCGCGTACGATGCCCGCGGGCGGGCGCAGGGTTTACTCCTGAACGGCTTTGTCGAGCTGGTCGCCGACTTTGCCGAGCAGGTGCTTGGCGATGCTGACGGCTTCCTGGCCTTCCGTCCTTTGGGCGTAGTGGAGGTGGGCGAGGGAGTTGATCCTGTCGAGTTGGCGCATGAGGGCTTCCCATGTGGCGTGGAAACGGGCGTGACTTTCGAGGTCTTCGAGGTGGGTGCCGTTGTACATGGCGGGGTTCCTTTCGAGGTGATTATTGCGGCCACGGAGTGACCGCAATCATGAGTGTAAAAGTGGGATGGATGCGAGGGTTATCGGCGCGGCCTGCGGGCGGGCGCATCTTTCATGAAGCCGTCGGGACGCAGGGTGGCAGGAATCCATGCCGGGCTCGCGCGGTCGGACCAGTCGCATTCCTTCAGGTATTTTCGGATCTTCTTCTTGTCGAGTTGTTCGGCCAGGCATCCTGAGCTTGTGAAGTGCGGCTCCTTCTGACCGCGCCGTTTGAAGACGAGATGGAACTCGCCGGTGATGTCGGTTTCGATGTGCAAGGTGTGTCCCTTTCATTCGGGCGGCGTACGTTCCCCGCCCTCGCTGGCCGGGGCGGGGAACGGAGCCGGGGTTAAGTGCGCGCTTGCCTTGCTTTTGAGATGTAATGCCGTGCCATGTAGCATGAGCGCGCGTGGTTGGAGACGTACTGCTGTTTGCGTACGGTCTTCTTGTATACCGGCCGTTTGTCCCAGCGGGATCTGAAGAAGGCGATCGCGCACAAGGCGTATTTCCTGTATTCGGTCATAGGTGTGTTCCTGTCAGTGAGAGAACCCTCTGCTCTCCTGCCGTCCGGCCTGCTGCAGGACGGCCTCGGCCCCGGCCTGGTTGATCTTTTCAATGAGGTCGAGCCGCTTGAAGGTGATGTGGACGTTCCGGTTGTGGAACGCTTTGGCGGTGAGATAGTCGTCTTCGTAGGGACGGTGTTGGTGCCAGTCATGGTCCCATGCGTCGGTGTAGGAGCCGGTGAGCTTGCGGTCCTGTTCTTTGTCGCATGTGTTTTTGCGGACGCCTTTGCCGTCCAGCATGAAGAGGGCGTTTCCGAGCGCGTCGACCTGGGCGCGGCGGTTGTAGTCGACCTGCAGCCCGCCGCTGTAGCAGGTGCTGGCGACGTAGCAGAGTACGACCTTCTTTCCGATCTTGAATTCGTTGCTGGTCTTGCATCCGGTCCAGCGCTGGCTTGGTGTTAGCCATTTGAACACTTCTTGCAGCGCCTCGTTGATGAGGTTAGGAATGTTGGCGCAGGTCTGCTTGAAGAAGCCGAAGACGTTTTCCTCGGTGAACGGCGGGAGCGGCTGTTCGCTGCCGTAGCCGCGCCTGTGCTCGTCGAGCTGTTTGTCCAGTTTGGTCCGGGCCTCGATGCTGAGGACCTCGCGCAGGTGGAGGTCGTCGATGAACTTCCTCCACGCGTGGCGTTCGATCTCAAGGCATTCGTCGGGCAGACCCGGCACGCGGCAGTCGTACGGCAGGGGCACGCCGTCCAGGTATTCGAGGGCCTTGGCGTAGTTCTCCTTGAGGCGGCGCGCCTCGGCGCAGCGTTCGGAGATGGAGAGGCGCAATGCGACTGCAGTGGATTCGTCCGGCCGCGCGTACGGGTCGTGCCACGTTGTGAGGGCGTGGTTGTTCAGGTTGATGTTCATGCTATTGTCCCTTTCGCTGCGATTCTGTTGGGGACGTCGTGGTGGGCGTCGGCGTAGACGAGGCCCGTGCCGAGGCCGAGCATGGCGCGGCGGCAGGCTTCGAGGGTGTTGCCGGAGGTGATGACGTTGTCGACGAAGTAGATGCGGACGGTGCCGGTGAGCGCGATCCGGTCGGGCCTCGCGAGGAATATCCGGTGGTCTTCCGGCGCGAGGGGCGGGAGCCTGAGCCGGTGGAGTTCGCAGGACGAGGCGGTCGGGCCTTTGCGGTCGAGGACGTCGGCCACCTCGAACTTGCCGCCCGTGCAGAACGCGACGGCGTTTGCGAGGTGGCGGGTGGCTATTGTGGACCGGGTGTGCGACGGCACGGGGACGAGGTAACCGCGCTCGCCTTCGATGAGTTTCGCCATTTCGCGGGCGGCGGCTTCGATGAGGTCCCGGTCGCACTCGGGGTCTTTTATGGCGTAGGCGAGCGCCCGGATCTGCGCCTCTTCGGAAGTGAGCGGGCGGGTGCGCGGGCTGACGTAGCGGCGCGCGGCTTTGGTGGCGCTGTCCCGGCAGGTGGATGTCATGGCGGCGGTCCTTTCAAGCGAGGTTGTCAGCGAGTTCTGCGAGCACGTCTCCGTGGCACGGTTTCGGATGGCACCAGCAGCCGAGCGTCTTGCCTTTCAGCGCGGGGATTTTCGCCATGAGAGCGGGCTGCGTTCTTATCCACGCGCGGTATTTGTCGATAACCTGTTGACGAGTGCCGTCTTTGCCGATCTCGAACGGGTTTCCCCACTCGCTCGGGCGGCCGATGTAGATGTCGCAACGCTCGCGTTTGCAGTGAACGACTTTCGTGCTCATGTTTAGCTCCTTATGCAGGCGAGACAACCCCGCCCGTCACTTGTGCTCGGGCGGGGTTGGCAGCCTGTCGGACGTGAAATAAAGAAGGCACCTCTCCCGAAGCGGTTTCCGGGAGAGAGTGCCTGTTTTGAGGGTCTGCGCCGGGCGGCGTCAGTGACTCCTGGTCCAGATGTGTTCGATGCCGCTGTGATCGATGTAGTAGCAGGGCATGCCGTCGTATCGGCTCCGGTAGAAGCGGACGGTAATGTCGTCTTGCAGGCGCAGGCCGATTTGGTTGTCCGTGGCGTATCCCATATCCTTTTCCCATTCGCGCAGATAGCGGCAGTGGCGTCGGAGTGTGCGGAGCGTGACGGGCCTTGCCTGTTCGGTCATGGCGTCGATGAGTTCGGCGGTGCTGCTTACGCAGGAGGTTTCGTAGTGGTAGTTTTTCATTGAGATGGGCTCCTTTCGATGTGCGGATTGGTTGCGGCCACGAAGTGACCGCAATGGCGAGTGCAAAAGGGGGCTCGCGTGGCGGGCGTCAGAACGCGTCGATGGGGTCCTCGTCCGTGTCGCAGTCGTCGCAGACGCCGTTGGTGGCGCCGGCGACGACGGCGTAGTCCTCGGGCTTGGGTTGGCGGCCGAGTACTTCTTCGGCGCAGTACGGGCAGAGGGTGCCGATCTTCCAGCCGTCGTCCGGGTCCCACCAGCGTAGCGGGGCGCGGTTGGGTTCGCTGCCATAGGTCGGGACGTGTCCGCATACACCGCAATAGTTGTAGCTGGCTTTCGCTTTGACAAAGCGGATCATAGGGTCTTGAGCGAGAGTTGATGTCATGGCATGTTCCTTTCTGTGTGTGGGTTGATGTCCGGCTCCGTCCGGCGATCTCTGTTTGTGCTCTCGGGTTTTCCGGCTTTCCTTCCGGCGGGTACCTGGCGCCGGTTTGTTGTGCCGTCCCTGCTGCCCGTTCTTTCGGGTGGAGCCGGAAGATGAAGGATTCGCGCGCGTTCGAGTGTAAAAAGGCCGAGCGGCGGTCAGTCGAAGGAGACCAAGCCTTTTTCTCTCAGGCTGACGTAGCCGGGCGAGGTCTCGCTTGGGCGTCCGCATATGACGTGGTCGATCACACGGATGCCGAGGATCTTCCCGGCTTCGAGCAGGCGGCGCGTGATGTCGATGTCTTCCTTGCTGGGCGTCGGATCTGACGAAGGGTGGTTGTGCGCGAGGATGGCGCTTGCCGCGCTGTTCGCCACGGCTTCGCGGAAGACTTCCCTCGGATGCACGGGGCTGGTGTCGAGCAGGCCGCGCGTGGCCTCGACCGGCGGCTTGATGAGCCGGTTCTTGGTGGAGAGCAGCAGCACCATGAAACTTTCTTGTCTGTCGCCTCCGGTGGCTGCGTCGATGATCGGCCGGACGATCCTGTAGGCGTCCTCCGGGGTTCGGATGGCGGGCTTGCTGACCTGCACGTATGCGGCGCAGGCTTCCATGGCTGCGGCGTAGTCCATGGCGAGGGCGAGCGTCTCCGGGCTGTTTTTCTTGGGCATGGCGTTTTCTCCCTGGCGGTCGCGGCCCCCTTGGCCGTCCCCGCGCACGAGAGAAGCGGGGCGGGCAAGGGCGGCCGTATGGAAGCGTGCAGGGAGATCGCGCCGGAACTGGTCCGCGCAATCGGCCGGATACCGACCCGGGTCGAGTTCGACCTAGGGAACAGACTTTCAATGTCGATCAGGTGTCCGAGCCACCCAATCCTGACATGCCACCGCCGTGGCTGAAACGCAACACCCGCGTTTTGACGTGGTCACACGTATGTCGTGTCGTTTAAAATTGGTCTGGTCGTCAGGGATTAGACGTGATCGGGTTCCGGCCAGTCTGTTCCTGATGATGAGTTACGAAATCAAGGAGATTAGCTAATGGCCAAGCACATGTGCGTTGTCTGCGGCTGGGTCTACAAACAGGAGCGCGGGGACCCGTTTCACGGCGTCGAGCCGGGCACGCCGTTCGAGGAGCTCCCCGACGACTGGGTGTGTCCCCAGTGCGGAGTGCATAAAGACCAGTTCACGCCTCTGTGAGGGACAGGACAGCATTTGTGGCATGAAGCCGGCGGTGCAACTCTGGCTAAGATACGGGAACTGACCGGCAACTACCGCTCGCCTGCCGACGCCTGCCAGACGTTCAAGGCGCTTTATGAGGCTCTTGAGCCGCTTGAGGTGGACTTGCACGAGCACATCCACCTACCTGGAGAACAAAATCCTGTTTCCCGGAAGTGTGATACGTGAAAATGCCATGGGCTAAACGCCGCCAACGTACCGGTCGAGAGGGTCACGCGCTGGGACACCTCGGGCGGGCTGGTCTGCGACCGCAGGCTCAACCGTCCCGCCGTGGCGGATCTTGCGGCGGCGCTGGATGCGTGTCTTGCGCCGCCGCAGTGAGGAGAGGCGAAATGATTATCACCCGGGGCGGGGCGTGGGCGGATAAAACCGCTTGCGCCCCGTCTTGTGTCTGAATGAACAGCAAGCCTTCTGCTGCTGTTTAGACTGCCGCAGCTTGTTAACTGCGATTCAGCATTTCCGCGAGAGCTTTCCGCTCATCCTCCGAAAGAGTTTCGATTAGACTCGCAAGCCCGGCAATCCTCCCCGTCCCGATCTGCCGGGGCATTCCGTCGGTCAACACGGGCGGCAACTTGTCGCCCAGCACGGCCCGAAGATGCTCGCCTTGAGGCTTGAAGTAATGCCTCATCACGACATCAACCGTTTGGTGGCCGGTCACAAGTCGGCATAATTCCACCGGAACACCCGCCGCAAGCGCCAACGTCACCCATGTAGTTCTTAGACTATGCCAATCGGCAACGCTCGCCCGCCGCGCTCGTCCCGGCGCATCAAGCTGGGTGAGCCGTGAGATCTTCTCTTTGGCGTCGCCCCGCGCCTGTTCCGGCATGAAGCGCAGGCCGCTTAAATCTTCGGCCCTGTGCAGGTCAGCCGATACGGTAGACCGCGCCCGCCCCGTCCGGCTCTCGATCTCCCTGACGCTCGCCCCTTGCGCGTAAAGGTTTAGGGTCTCGGTCACACGGTCTCGTCGCAAGCCGTCCAGATTAGTTTCTACGGCGTTCAAGACCTCGGGCAGCGCTTCAGAGAGGGTCACACGCTCCGGCGCTGCCTGTGTGGCCTGTGGCGCGTCTTGTATTGAGTCGGGGTCATGCAGGACTGCGGCCACAATCTTTTTAAATCGCCATGTCAGACCGTCCGGATTTGCCTTATGCATCCGCGCCGCGACCGGCCAGACATAAACTGCGTCCGGCTCTTTTTCGGCAAGCGCAGTTTCCAATACTTCGCGTAACCGTTGGAAGATGGGTATCTGTACGTTGGCGCCGGTCTTGGATGTCTTGACCGCGAGGAAGCCTGCCCGCAGGTCCACACTCTCCCATTTCAGCCTGCACACGTCCCCGCGACGCAAACCTGAACATGCAGCCGTTACGATCAGCGGATACATGAATGGGTCAGCTTTTGCAGCCTCAAACAGCGCGGCAAGATCGCCCACCGCAAACGGTCGCCGGTGAACCATACCGCCGTCGCGATCGCGCCCTTTGCGATTTATACCGCCCTCAAACGGGTTCGATGCACCGGGGGGAAGGAAACGGCGGAATGCTGACCGCAATAAGTGAACAGCATCTTGTTCTGTTTTTCTTGCAAAGTCACGCCGCAAGGTCTCGACGTACGCAACCGCCTGCTCCGCAGTGACCTCGTGAAGGTATTCACACGTCAACGCCCCGGCAAACCTTTTGAAAACGGTGTCGCACCATTTTAACCACGGCTGGCCCGGTTCGTCTCCGCCGCGCCCCAGCCTACGCCATAAGTCCGGCAAGTCTGAGAGTCGAGCATATTCCACCTTACGTCCGGTTTTGGCTTCGATGAGTTTTTCCGTTAGGTCATTAGCTCGGCCTTTACGTCGGGCCTCAGTTTGGAAGTTTTCGAGTTCTTTTTTTGCCCGAGCCCGGCTCGCCTCAAAAACCGCGTTACCTGTCTCTTTCAGTGATCCGGGAAAGTGTTTGACCGGAAACGGTTCCGTCAACGGCACAGTGCGTCGCTTACCGTTGCTTTCCGTGTACGCGCCGTACCAGATTTTAAGGAGTTCACCGTTTCTCCCACGCCGTACTTCTAAGCCCATGCCCGTCCCCTTCCTCTTTCAATAACCCGTTTGACAAGCAGTGAAGAATTATGAAAAAGTACCGCGTAAAAAACAAGCGAAAAACACAAACAAACACAAAAACAGAGCTTTAAAATGGTTATAACGGTCTTTTTTCTGATGTTTCTCGGGTTTTTAATTTGGTTCGGGACCAAAAGGTCGAGGGTTCAACTCCCTCCGCTCCGACCATCTTTTTAGAGCTAGAAAACCTCGAAAACGCCAATGTTTTCGGGGTTTTTCGTTTTGGCTCTTCGGCGAAACGCGGAAAAATCATACGGCTTTTCTGATGTTGGTTGACGGCAGGTCGAAGATCTTGAGCCGGAAGTATTCGTAGTCGCGGAAGCCGTATGCCTGGCCGATCAGCCAGCGGATCTTGTTGTTGAATCCCTCCTGCGAGGCGTTGGTCAATCCGTCGTGGCGCCAGAAGGCGAGGATGCCGGAGAAGTGCCTGCGGACGGTCTTGGCCATGCCCGCCATTTCCGGGAGGCCCGTGCAGTCGGCGAGGGCGCACCATTCCTCCAGCAGTGCCGCGGCGTCGTGCTCGCCCTCGGCGGAGGCATAGATGCTGCGCAGCTTCTCCTTGAGCATGTAGGCGTCCGAGAGGGGCTTGCAGAGCCCGCGCGCCTTGGCGAGGGCGGCGGCCTCGTCCGTGTCGAGCTTCTCGGCGTTGCGCAGGAAGAGGCGGCGGTTGCCTTTGACGGCCTCGCGGGTGGCGGCGTCCATGTCGCGCGAAACCCTGCGGCGCACCTTGTCGAGGCGGTCGTTCATTGCCTTGATGACGTGGAAGTGGTCGAAGACGACGTCCGCGTTGCGCAGGTTCTTGAAAACCCACGCCGAATAGGCGTTCGACATGTCCATGCAGACCGTCTCGATCTTCCGGCAGTACCGCCGGATGCGCCGGGCGAAGCCGGCCAGCGCGGCCTCGCCTTTGCCCCGCGCCACCTCCAGCACCGCGCCCGTGTCGAGGTCGCGCACGACGGTGACGTATTTCTCGCCGGCCTGCGCATGGCGGAAAACATAGATCTCGTCGATGCCGAGGCGGCGCACGTCCCTGAGCCTGACCTTGGCGTACTTCCGCCCGAGCGCGCGCTTCTCGAGGTTCTTGACGGTGTGCCAGGAAAGGCCGTAATACTCCGCCACGGCGCTGACGCTCATCTCGCGGCGCAGCTCGAGGATCGTGCGCTCCGTCTGGCGCGTCACCCGCGCCGTCGGCGAGGGGAGGAACGGTATCCGCTCGTAATGCGTCTCGCCGCAATCCGGGCAGTATATCCGGTGGGCGGTCACATGCAGCACGAGACGGGTCCGCCCGATGGGCAGCCCGGCGATCTCCCGCTCCCGCTCGCCGTAGACGGCGACCCCCGCCTGCCCGCAAGCGGGACACCGGAACCCGGAGCGGATCAGGCTGACGTGGGCGTCCCACCCGCCGTCCGGACTTTCCAAATAAACCGTTTTCCCGGCTTGAAACCCGTGGATGCCCTGTGTAACAATCAGATCAATGACTCGCACACAACTCTCCTTTCGTTGCTGAAAACAGAGTTTTATGCGTTTCACGCCTGAAAATCAAGCGTCCGGTTCGCTTCCGTACGCCTGGTTTTCAGGCAACTTTTCCGCGTTTCGCCGAAGAGCCATGAATAATCTTTCT
>Ga0265294_10002053_pt1 | contig 26669 bp, 22 predicted proteins | sample MunlanPumphouse3_FD_192504 | JGI IMG/M metagenome (GOLD analysis project Ga0265294, IMG submission 192504) | Groundwater microbial communities from a municipal landfill in Southern Ontario, Canada - Pumphouse #3 | ecosystem: Environmental > Aquatic > Deep subsurface > Groundwater | place... | reverse complement strand
ATAAAGGCTTAATTGCTTTAGATAAGGCTTTGGAAAAGATAGATTATTGGGAGCGTTTCCATCATGAAAATGCCGCTAAAAAACTGAAGGACCAACAACAGCGTAAGGATATACTTTCCGGTAATTACAAGTCAGGTGAGGAATTAGCTGAGATAGTACACTACAAACTGGATGAATCATGCAAAAAAGCTGAAAAGCTTATCAAATATTATAAAAGCCCTCTGTACGAAATAATTCTTGGACCTCCTCGTTATCCCACAAGAAGACTAAATAAAGTTGTAAAATTATTCGACTCGGAACTGGATAATTTGAGAGAAGATTTGATTAATGCTACGAGTGTTGAAAGGACAGAACAAATTTATAAAGAAATTATTAAGGCAGAACAAATAAAGGCAGATTATCAGAGGAGAATAGAGTTATGGTATGAGTTGGGAAATGCAACCTTTGATAGTGAAAGAAGATTTATTACAGGGTATTCACAGGAAAATCAACAGAAATATAATGAGTTACATCGGTTGGAGGGAATATACAGCCAATACAATAAAGGAGAAGGTTTTAGTTATCTGGAAAAGATCAGAATAAAGTTAAGACTATCTCCCACAGAAGAACAAATTGTAGCGCGCCATACCTGTAAGCCAGAACCTAAAATTTCTCTTGAAGAACATTTAGAGCGAGTAGTAAAGGAATCAACTCAGCTTAATTCTAAAACGAAACAACAGCATCAAGAAAATAATGCAATTACGTCGCGTTTGCAGGTATCCTCACTACAAAGAGGCGGGGAACGTTGATTAGTCCCTAATAGGTATAATTTTCGGGAGATAACCAAAAATAAAAAAAGTATTTAAGAAGGTGTTTATTTTGAAATGGCAAGATGACCTAAACGTGGTAGGTAATTTAGAGAAATTATGTAAAGAGGCCGAAAAAATTAAAATGGTGCATAAAGCGGCTTATATGGTAACTATTTTTTATTCTTCTGCTTTATTTGGGTATCCCAAAAACTTTAAAAGACTAGATGAAATATTCAATCCGGTTCTGGAAAATTTAAATGAAAAGTTAAAGGCTGAAAAAAGTCCATTGAAACAAAAAGAAATAGAAGCTAATATCTACACGGTTGAACAAGTAAAGGATGATTATTATAGAAGGTTAATACTATGGTATGAATTAGGAGACAAAAGCGTAAACGTTCGCATCTTTGAAAGAATTGATAATATATACGGTCTAAAGGCAAGTCAATTAAAATTGCTGGAAGATACATACAAAAGATTTAATAAAGAAAAAGGGAATATACATCTTAGTTTTATAAAATGGCAATTGTCGCTAGCCAGTCCTACTGATGTTCGTAAACCTAGAATTTATGAAGCAGCAAATAAATGTCCTGAAGCACGACAATTTTTAGAATATTTAAATGGATTGGAAGTGGAAAAGTACGCCACCAAATATAGCTCCCAATATAAATCGGAGGATACTGAAAAGAGTAAAGATACTTTTCAAGAACATGTAATCGATATTTTAGAAAAAGGAAGAGCCGCAATTAAAGCTAACTCCAAAGAAACCGAGGAACATACAACTTCAAAGCAAATGGATAATATATCCCGGTGATTTTAGCTGTGTTCTTGTAACCACTTGGTAATCTCGGCAAATGAGGTAAAGGGCTGGGAGGGTAAATTGTGGCGTTTTCTATATTGAAGCAAGTGTCCTTTAGCAAAGACAATATCAGCTGATTGACAGGCACAAATGTCGGAAATTCCGTCTCCGATATAAATAATTTGTTCCGCATCTGCCTTGAGTTTTTTCACAAGTGTTTTTTTACAGGTTCCGCATTTTCCGCACGACGAGGCATAAGGTGTTTCTAAATCATAACGATCCTCATAGAAGAAGAAGCGGTTAGTGTAGAATGTTAGATGTGTAAGGTCTGCTTTTTCCAGCACGGTTTTAATATTAAAATCAAAACCATCACTGAGGATATATAGTTTTTCTTGTCTGTTTTCTACATAATTAACAAAATCCCGGAATGTTTCATCTATCGGGATGGAGCGCAAGAAATGTTTTGCTTCCTCCGGGGTTACATGTAGAAGCTTGAAAAAAAGTCGGGCACTTTTTTTGGTAGTTAATTCACCTTGTTCCCATTGCTGCAATATTTCCTGCCAACCATCTGCGGAAAAAGTTTCAATCAGGGCATCAGTAGTATCAATTTTAGTGATAGTTCCGTCAAAATCGGTAAAATAAACGCACTTCATCGAGAAAAGGCCACCTTTTTTTTTCTGTCATATAAAAATTATATCAAATTTAGAGCGGAGTGATACATTGATGAGACTATCCATTTCTGTTTGAGTATTATTAAGTTGCCTGAATAGGCAAAGAAATAGTGATATATTGAAAAAAGGGGTAATTTAAAATGAGTGTGTGGAATAATGTAAAGGTAAAAGTATTAAACTTAAAAATGCGACATTCAAATGATCCTAAATATCTACGGAATCAGGAACTTATAAAGTTGGAGGAAATGCCTATTTACTATACTAGACGTCATTGTTTGTGGGAAAGGCAAATTAAAGATAGATATAATAGTCATAAATCGATCATCAATTATTCATTTGATTTCTCATTGGAGAGGATTGGATTATGCATTCTAAAGGAGAAAGAGCCGGAACGTTTGCAAGAATTAGTGAACTTGTACAAAGAAACTGAAGAAATGAAAGAAGATTATCAGCTAAGGAATGGCGATTGGAAACGGTTTGCCATGTCTTTGTACGATAAAACGAACTATATTGGGGCTACGGATTTACAAAAACTATGTGTTCTTGAAGAAAAATACGCAAAATATAATGGCGGGCGCGGATTAGCAGCTTTTAAAAAAGCAATTGAAAAGTATGATAAAATCTTAGATGAGATAATTATTCAAAAAGAAGCGGAATCTATTCGGATTAAAAATGAACAAAGACTTAAAGAGATACTAAATAGTGATAATAGACAGCCCTTTGATGAACGCTTCGAAGTAAATAGAAATGATGAGAAAATAAATAGCGAGAAGGAAGAAAGAGTTGATAATGACCATAGAATACGGAAATCTGGGATTTTAGAAGAATTAAAAGGGTTGAGATAAGAAAAAAAATACCTATTGCATTATTAATTACACTTTATTATAATATAAATAACAAAAAGAATAATAATTTCCTTTTCGGGGATAGGTGTAATTCCTTACCGGCGGTAAAGCCCGCGAGCCATTTGGTTGATTCGGTGAAAATCCGGAGCCGACAGTTAGAGTCTGGAGGGGAGAAAGGGGGGTAGTGATGAAATTTTAATTGCCTTTGCTTTTTTTCGCGAGTAACCCGAGGGATAGATATTCCTCGGGTTAATTTTTTCACAAACTTAAAATTTAAAGGAGTAGATGTAGAGATGACAACAAAAAAACTGGTTCGTTTAGCTATTCTAACTGCATTCGGGATTCTGTTAATGTTTTATATTGCCTTTCCTTTACCGCTTTTTCCAGAGTTTATGACTTATGATCCGGGTGATATTCCGGGGATTATTGCCGCTTTTGCTTTTGGACCATGGGCGGGTTTGTTGGTACAGTTTATGAAGTGTCTGCTTGGTTATCTGATTGGGGCTTCTAAAGCCGGACTTATTGGCATGGCAGCTAATTTCGCCGCGGGTGCACCGATGGTCTTGGTAGCAGGCTTTATTTATCAATACAAGAAAACCAAAAAAAGGGCTGTGTTATCCTTACTCGCCGGTTCGGTTGCAGCTGCCCTGGTGATGGCTGTAGCTAATTATTATATCTTTTTCCCGCTGTGGGGTTTCCCGACGAATGATGCTCTTCCCTTTATGGTTGGAGTTGTAATTCCGTATAATCTGGTTAAATTTTTGATATCTTCCACGGTTACTTTTCTTATTTACAAAAAGGTGCGTAATGTCTTTGAAGTACCCCACTTAAAAAATGCGAAAGCATATAAATAACGGCAGACAAACAATATTGTGATCTTGCTTGACAAAGTATAGATTATCGTGATATTTTTGGATAAATGATTAGTGCTAAGCACCTTTATATGGGAATATATTTTTACTGAGAAAAATATAATAAGTTTAGTTGATGGTAACAGGTGCCCATGATGATGGGAGAATAGGAAACCGAGTGAGATTCTCGGACGGTCGCGCCACTGTGAGTGGGAAGTAAATTTCTTTATCCACTGGATTTACTGGGAAGGGTAAGGAGTGATAAAGCCACAAGTCAGGAGACCTACCTGTTACTGCCGCAGGATACCTTCGCGAGGGAGGAAGGCGTGCATGTACTGTTTTGTAAAGAAAACAGCCTTTGTTTTTTCGTCTCGAGGAGCTAAGGCTGTTTTTTTATTTAGCAATACTAAGAATATACTACGGAGGAAGGAAAAATGAGAAATAGTAGCAGAAATTTTAGAGCAACAATAATATTAATAGTGTTTATAATAGTATGTTCATTTTTGTTATTACCGGGATATGAGATTAATGTATTAGCGGCTGAAGCTGATTCCTTTGATGCTTTGGCTAAACAAGCTGTAGTCAATAGTTATCAGCGTTATTATGAAACAGAGGGTAAGATTAGCCCCACTTCAAACAATATAGATTTGGATTCTTACAGTATCTATGTTTTAACTGAAGCAAATGTTGCTGTAGATCAATGGGTTTATGAAGAAAGTACTTTAATAACGAAGGTAGTTGAGCTGATAGAGAATACGAAGCAGTTGGAAGCAGATGAAAATCCCGAAAATGATGTTAATGCAAAATATGTAGCTCATCAGTATTTGGCGGCAAAGGGATTAAAGGAAGAAACGCTAGCACAGGAACTTTTGGTTATGCTAATAAACCGACAAAACCGAAATGACGATGGGAATTTTTTTAAGGGGGCATATAGTCAATGGACCAATCTTCCGGTTTTTGATGCACTGAGATGCGCTGGGGTAATCGATAAAACTGACATGGAAAAAGGCATTGATTATATTTTAAGTCTTCAATTCGAAAATGGGAGCTATACTGATGATTTTATGTCCACAGCGCAAGCCGTAAGAACTTTATCTGCCTTAAAAGAAAATAAGCCGGAGTATAGACTTGAAGAGGTAGAAACGGCAATAAATAGCGGTTTGAGTTGGATGCAGGCTCAGCTAAAAGAAGACGGAAGTGTAGTGTACGAAAGTGAAGCTTGGTCTGACGATGCAGTTACAGATACGGCCGAAACTATCCTTACTTTAACAGCATTGGAAATAGAGATAGATAGTTGGCAGGATGAGACTACAGGGGAATCCCCTGTGGATTTTATGTTAAAAAAGTCTCGAAACCTTGACGGTACTTTTGGGAGTGGTAATCTCGGGGCAAATAACTCGGCGTTGGCTGCGTTTATTTGCTTAGGGGCAAGAGTGAGCGATGATACGGCCTTAATGATTAAGATCGAGCCTCAAGAAGTTGAATTGGGCGTTGATGAAGAAAAAGCGTTTACCGCCACAGCATTTTTAGCAAACGGTGATATCGTTGCTGTGACTACAACTGCAGAATGGACAGTATCAGATCCCGCAAAAGCTTTGCTGAATCTTGCTGATGAAACTATGGTTATCCGAAGGATTAGTGCCGGGGATTTTGAGCTTGAGGCGATTTATCAGACCGTTAATTGTAAACAAGTGATAACAACTAGGAGCAGCAGCGGTGGGGGAGGTTCTAATCCTTCGACAAATAAGATACGGGTATCGGTAAGTGTAATCGGGGAAAACAGGGAGCGGCTTTTTTCCGGAAATGTTACTTTAAATAAGAATCAAGCTACGGTCTTTGATGCACTTGTCGCCACAGGTTTAAGTTATCAAGGAGACAGTAATTTCATCTCAGCGATAGAGGGACAGAGGAATAGAGGTCTGAATGGCTGGATGGTTAAAGTAAATGATGAGTTAATCTCTGCTGCTATAGACAGTTATACCTTGGGGAAAGGGGATACTGTAGAGTGGTTTTACAGCAGTGATTCCGGTAATAGTGTAGAAAAAATTGGTGGTAGCAGAAAAAGCGGAAATCAAGTTTCCGCTAATCCCCAGACTGAAGAAATTAAGCTTGATCCGGAAACCTATCTTCTGCTCTTTCAAAAAGCAGAGCAGGTTCATACCGTCTTTCAAAAAGCGATCAGACAATTTATGAACGATAGTTTTACATACCTAAAATGGGTAGAGAATTGCTTGAATGGCTAGAGACTTGCGTTTAAAGGTAGGGGGCGTTCTCATGGGAAAAAGGAAATTGCTGTTGTTGATCATAATTTTGCTTTTATTTGCAGTAATTTTTCCTGCTTGTGCAAATCAAGGCATATCTGAACAAGCAGTATTAGGAGAAAGTGACGAAACAGACGAAAAGATTGAAAGTGTAAGTAAGGACGTCAGTGTAGAGAGAGCAGAAAGTGCGGGAAAAGAAGGAAGCCTAGAAAGAGAAGTCAAGGAAGAAAAAGAAGGAAGCACAGGAAGGGGCCAGAACGCAGGGTCAGAAGAGACCTTCTCTTTACGAATTAGTCAAGGTTATGGAGCTTCAACGCTGGCAGATGAGAAGCTATCCTCTCAGCCGAATAGTTCAGTTATGGATGCTTTATATCGTGTATATCCGGATGAGATTGAGACAGCTTATGGCGGGAGTTATGTCAAAGGAATCGCTTCTTTGCGAGCAGAGTTAGGCGGCCTAGGTAAACCAAATAAAGATTGGTTCTTTTTTGTCAATGGTATCTTTGCAGACACAGGAGCTTTAGACTATTTGCCACAAAGAGGAGAGAAGTTATGGTGGGATTATCATCCCTGGCAGATGTTTCAGGCTACTAATGCGGTGATTGGTTGTTATCCCGAACCATTTGTACATGGCTATCGGGGGAAAACAAATCCCACGAAGATCTTTTATAGCGCAGAAGGAAAAGATTTGGCCGGACAACTGGCGGAAGCTCTGGGCACATTAGGAGTAAGAGATGTTAGCGTCATGGAAATCAGTGAGGAGCTCATCGAAAAGAGGGAAGGCCCTACGATAGTAGTGGGTGTTTGGGAAGCATTAAAGCAGATTAAGAGTTTGGCAGAGCTGAATCAAGGGTCTCAAAAGAACGGCACGTTTATACATTTTACAGATAGTAGTATAGAATTACTTGATTATATCGGAAAAAAAGGGGATGAAGTTTTGACCGGAGCCGGAGTTATAGCCGCTTCCGGTAAAGCTGCGGGGGATGAGAATCCCTTATGGCTAATTTCCGGAACGGATAAAGAAGGAGTTGAAAAAGCGGTAAAGCTTCTGGTGGAGCAACCCAGTAAAATTGCCGGGTTTTTTAGTGCGGTTGTGACTAATAAGGATGAGGTTGTGAGGCTGCCGCTCATGCCTAAGTGAGGATAGGAATAAAGGTGAGGGTTGATCCAAATGAACAGATCTACTGATCCATCTCAGCAAAGAGAGCAGGAGAAAATGAGGTATAGGTTGCATCCGGCTACGGTTTTGTTTTATTTAACTGCAGTGGTGTTTCTGGCACTTTTTTTCCAGCACCCTTTCTTTTTACTGGTGCTCTTTATCGCTGTGGGTTTAGTAATTTTGTCTTTTGATTTACACAGAGAATGGGCCGGTTATTTAAAAGTTGGGTTAAGTTTTATGCTGGTTATTATGTTGATCAATGTTTTATTTGTGCGGGCAGGGTCAACAGTGCTTTTTCTAGGACCTGCTCTGCCTGTATTCGGCAGAATACGCATCACTTTTGAGGCGTTATGTTACGGTGCGGCCATGGGGTTAAGAATATTAATCATCATCAGTGCCTTTTGTTTATTTATGTATGTGGTACATCCTGACGGGATTATTCGGCTTTTAGGCGGAAGGTCAGATAAGACTGCGCTGGCTCTGGGATTGTCTTTAAGGTTATTTCCTTTAATGCGTGCAGATTTTCTGCGGATAACAGAAGTACAAAAGTGTCGCGGCGTAAACTTGCGAGAACGGAGTTGGTGGAAAAGAGTCAGTAAAACCGTTCCGGTAATCAGGGTATTACTATTATCTAGCTTGGAAAGAGCTTTTCAGTTGGCTGAATCTCTGCAAGCGAGGGGATACGGGCTGGGAAAGAGAAGTAATTTTTCTAGCAAAAAGTGGGGGTTGAGGGATAAATTTATTCAGTTAAGTCTTTTGCTGGGAGTTTTTTTAAGCCTATTTTTCGCTTGGAGGGGACAGGCTGACTTTAGTTATTATCCTCGTTTGCAAAGTATGGAAAGTGGTGCATTAGTTGGAGCGGTTTTTATAGGTTTAGTCTTTATCATTCCGGCGTTTCTTAATTGGGGGTGGAAAAAATGGCCTACATTAAGGTCGAGGATTTAACCTATTATTATCCGGAGCAAGAATTGCCGGCTTTGAATAAGGTTAATCTTTCTTTGAATAGAGGCGAGTTTGTCTTAATTTTAGGTAGTTCGGGCTGTGGCAAATCTTCTTTAGTCAGGGCACTAGCAGGTTTGTTGCCGAACTTCTATGGCGGGAGAATAGGGGGACATCTTTATCTTGAGGGGCAAGAGATTAGAACCATCAAGCGTGATACTTTGGTGCAGAAGGTGGGAATGGTTTTTCAAGATCCGGAAAGTCAGTTAATCATGGGTAATGTGGAACAGGAACTGGTTCTGGGGATGGAAAACTTAGGCCTGCCAGTTAGCTTAATGCAGAGGCGGATGATGGAGGTAGGGGAGGCTTTAGCACTTAAACCCTATCTATATGATAATGTGCATGAATTATCCGGTGGTTTAAAGCAGAAAGTTGTTTTAGCTTCTGTTTTAGCCATGCAGCCGGATCTTTTAATCTTGGATGAACCGACCTCACAATTAGACCCTGTCACTGCTGAAGAGATTTTAACAATTGTGCGTAAATTGAATGAAGATCAGGGTATGACGGTAATTTTAATTGAGCAAAGATTAGAAAGGTGTTTTCATTTAGCGGATCGAGTGGTGGTAATGGAGAAAGGGCAAATTGTGCAAAATACGACTAACCTGGAGGAAGTAGTAAATTGGGCGGCGAATGAGGGTAGCCCTTTTCTGCCACCTATTCCCAAGCTTTTTGCTGGTATTGATTTGGGGGAGATTCCTCTGACGGTCAAGGCAGGGCGTAAACTCTTGGAAAGTAAGCGAGATCAGAAGGAAAGTCACGAGGCAATACAGAGCCAAAACCGGAGAGTAATCCTTAAGGGAAACCACACTGAAAATATCATAATAAATCTTAGGAAAACCCAGAGGGAAGCAGAAGCAGAAGGTGAGCAGCGGGAGCTTTTATTACGGGTGGAGAAGGTTGGCTATACTTATAAGAATGGGTTTGAGGCTTTAAAAAATAATTATTTAGACCTTTATGCCGGTGATTTTCTGGTCTTGATGGGTGAAAACTCGGCTGGAAAAACAACACTGTTAAAGAATATCCGAGGGCTGTTGCATCCTTCGGAAGGGTCGATTCGCTTTTTGGGTGAGGAGATCAAAAAAAGACCTCTCGAAAAATGGGCAGGAGAGATCGGCTATTTGTCGCAGAACCCCGGTGATTATCTCTTTTTACCTACAGTGAGTGCAGAAATAGAGTTTACCTTAGAAAACTTACAAATGTCCAATAGCGGGAGAGTTGATTCATTAATGGAAAAGCTAGGGTTAACCAAGTATGCACAGAGTTATGCGCGTGATTTAAGCACCGGCGAAAGACAACGTGTTGCCTTAGCCACAGTATTGGCGGGTGATCCCAAATTAATTATCTTAGACGAACCAACACGTGGCCTTGATTATGCCCTGAAGGCTCAATTAGGGGAAATACTGCAAAAACTGCAACAAGAAGGGCGGGCAATTCTTTTGGTTACCCATGATGTAGAGTTTGCCGCAGAGTATGGGACAGAAGTGGTCTTAATGACCCAAGGGCAGATAATTGCACGTGGCAGTAAGGAAGAGATCTTATCTGATTTAACTTTCTTTTCACCCCAGGTGGCTAAATTATTTAGGAATCTGGTAGATGAGCCGGTTGTTACTTTGGCAAAAGCAAAGTCAGTACTAGAAAGGTTTAGATAAACTATATAGAATGATGAAAGAGAGAAGGATGTGTGGGTCGATGTTTCTACATAAGCGGAATCGAGGAAGGAACCAAAGCTGGAGTATTTTAATTATCATTTGCCTGGGTTTGATTTTTTTAACTACTAACGCCTTTGCTGTAGATATAGCTGTTGATACTACATTTGATACTTCGGAAAGAATCCAAAAGGGTATCAGTTATTTGCAAAGCGTGCAGAATGTGGATGGGGGTTTTCCCAGTGAACAGGGTCGTGAAAGTAGTGCCATGGTTACGGATTGGGCAATAATGGCTTTGTCTGCGGTAGGTGAAGACGTAGCGGGAGATAAATGGAGCAAAAATGGAGTTACGCCTGTTTTGTATCTAATCCAGCATTTTTCAACTCTGGAGAGTACTACTGATTATGCGAGAACATTATTAGCATTATCTGCGGCTCAAAAGGGAAATCAGGATCAAGGGATTGATTTAGGAGAAAATTTAGCAGAAAAGATTATGTCCTGGCAATTACCCCAGGGACAGTTTGCCCAGCAAGAATTAGGTGAGGATGCTTTATTAAGTCCCCAGATTTGGTCAGTTCTGGCCTTGAAGGGAGCTCAAAAGGAAATCCCGCAACAAGAGAAGGTCTTAGGCTGGCTGGTTAGCCAACAAAATAGTGACGGAGGCTTTAGTTGGGCGGTCGGAGGGGAAAGTGACCCTGATGATACAGGGGTGGCGTTAAGTGCCCTGGCCGCGCTCGGGTTGGATCAAAATGATTTAGTTGTCCAAAAGGCGCTGCAATATCTGCAAGAACAGCAAAACGAGGATGGCGGTTTTAGCTGGACTGATCAAAAGACCAATACCGCAACTGATTCCTGGGTTATGCAGGGGTTAGTGGCTGTAGGAGAAAATCCTGCAGGGAGTAATTGGCGGTTCAAGGGCAAGAGTCCCCTTGAACATTTAGGTAGTTTACAAAACAGTGATGGTTCGTTTCAGTGGATTAGTGGACAGAATTCTTCTCCGGTCTTAATGACAGCTTATGCCTTGCTTGCTTTAAGTGAAACGTCTTTGCCCGTTAATCTAACACCTTCAGGAGAACTTCCAGCGAATAATAATTTAGCCAAGTTTTCTGCGGATATCTGCCGTTTTATCAAAAAGACATTAATGTTCTTACCAAAATTCTTGTTACTATAACGAGAGGAAAGTAAGGGTGAGTAAATGAACTGGGCCATTATTGCCATCGTGATTTCGATTTTATGTATCTTCTTATTTTTCTGGCGGTTTGAGAAAGCGGAGGTTTCGGCTAAAGAAATCGTTTTAATTGCCACGATGACCACACTTGCGGGAATTGCGCGGGTGCCCTTTGCTGCTTTTCCCAGTGTACAGCCGACGACTTTTTTGGTGATGATAACCGGCTATGTTTTTGGAGGTCAGACAGGCTTTGTGGTCGGGGCACTGACTGCAGTGGTTTCTAATTTCTTTTTAGGACATGGGCCTTGGACATTGTGGCAAATGCTGGGTTGGGGTGTCTGCGGAGTACTTGCGGCTTTATTAGCTAAAATGAGAGCCAGATCTCCCCACGGTTTTAGTGTTAAAACGTTCGCTGTTTTAGCGGCTTTTAGCGGCTATTTATTTGGCTGGATTCAGAACATTTGGCATTGGTTGGGTTTTGTTTATCCCTTGAATTTAAAGACCTTTTTGGTTACATGTTTAGCTAGTTTCCCTTTTGATACTTTACATGTGATTAGTAATCTTCTTTTTTCCTTAGTTTTTGGAAAAATCTTTTATGATGTCCTCAATCGCTTTCGGCTCAAGTTTAGAGTAGAGTATATAGACTAGCATTCTTTGGCTTTTATAGATTAGAATTATTTAACTTTATCCAGCTTTGTGGTAGTATGCAAGTAGTAGGTTTGTTGTATTATGTATATTCGATAAAAATGTGGTTCGTCACGACGGAGGGATTTTGATGAAGATTGGACTGATTGGCTTACCGTTAACAGGTAAGACTACTTTTTTTAATTTGCTAACCGGCGGCAAAGCAGAGACAGGTTCCGGTAAGGTTGAGGCTAATCTGGGAACGGCGAAAGTACCGGATCAAAGGATTGACTTTTTAAGCGGTCTTTATCATCCGCGCAAAACGACCTATGCCCAGATTGACTTTATTGATATTGCCGGGCTAGTGACTGCCCAGGAAGGACAAAAGTCAGGGGCTAGCAAATTTTTGAATGATGTACGGGTTTGTGATGCATTGGTCCATGTCCTGCGTGCTTTTGAAAACTCTAATGTACCTCAGGCAGAAGAAATTAATCCGGCGAGAGATTTAGAAGTGGTGGAGATGGAGCTGCTTTTTGCCGATATGGATTTGATCGAAAGAAGAATGGAACGGATTCGTACCGGTAAAAAAATTACCAAAGAAGATCAAGCTGAGTTAGAGCGTCTGGAGAAATGTTATCAGGTACTAGAAGAAGGTAAATCGATGCGTGATGTAGAGCTTACCGAAGAGGAAAGAAATACTATGAAGAATTACGCCTTCCTCACGGAAAAACCACGTTTGGCAGTGGTCAATCTCGATGAAGAGCAGTTTAAACAGAAGAATTATCCCCATCAAGATGAGATAAGAGCCTTATGCAAGGAGAAGAACATCTCTCTTTTAGAAATATGTGCGCAAATGGAATGGGAGATTTCGGAATTGGGTGAGGAAGATAGGACACTGTTTATGGCGGATTTAGGTTTAAGCGAATTAGGGATAGAGGTTTTAGCTCGCAATGTTTATGAGCATCTTGGTTTGCTTTCTTTTTTTACAGTAGGAGAAGACGAAGTAAGGGCCTGGACTATTTCCCAGGGGATGGTCGCGAAGGAAGCGGCCGGGAAGATTCACTCGGATATTGAAAGGGGTTTTATTAGGGCTGAAGTAGTGAAATATAAAGATATCCAGGAATTAGGAACGATGGTGAAGGTCAAAGAAAAGGGGTTATTTAGGCTCGAAGGAAAAACGTATGTGGTAGAAGATGGTGATATTATAAATTTCCGTTTTAACGTCTAAAGTTTTAACGTTTCAATATATATAAAATATCTTGCTAAATATCTTTAAAAATCTCCTGTTTGGGTATCCTAAGAACAGGAGGTTTTGTAAGATGACAGTAAACTTTTTTCGCATGGCCGGAGGGTGCCCTCATTTTGATTCGGTAAGGTCAGCAAGAGGGATAGAATCAGGTATTGTACCTTCAAGAGATATGATGCCACGTTGTAGTCATTGTGCTCATTGGCAGGGTGGACTTTGCGATTTATTTCTGGCAAAAGGCGAGTAAAAATGTTGTAAAGTTCTTGGTAAATATTTTGCAGGAGAACGCCTCTATCCTGTCGAACATAGTATAAAACTATAAAGAATAGTATAGGGGGAATTGCTATGTTAACGAGGGAATGTGCAGGTGGTGTGGTGTTCATTGATAACAGTGTGTTTCTACTAAAGAACCACAAGGCTGAATGGGTTTTACCAAAAGGTGTAATTAGAAAAAATACTCAGTTAGCTTTAGACGTAGCCTTAGAGCGGGTTAAAATCGAAGGCGGGGTTGAAGCCGACGTTATTTCTCCTGCAGGTGAAACTAGTTATGAATTCTTTTCTTATTCTCGCAAAATCCCCGTTTGCAATAAAATTGACTGGTTTATTATGCAAGCCAAAAGTGATTCTTTTACCATTAATAAAGAGCAAGGTTTTACAGATGGTGGTTTTTTTCAAATTGATGAGGCCTTAGAAAAAATTACTTATAGCCAAGACAAATCCTTAGTTCGTTTAGCGTATCGCAAATATAATTTTTATCGCAATCAGGAATTGGCGGAAACTGTTGGTTAAAAGCTTGTCCAATTTAGCACGCTATCTGGTATAGTTTGATATATTTTCTGGTCAATAGTAAATTCTACCTTTAAGAGATGTAAAGGTAGAATTTTTCTTTCCATTGACCTTCTATTGACTTTGAGAGATCATTTTCCTAGGACCTCTTGCTTATTGTTATAATTTTTGATACAATATTCATAAAATAATAAAAGATTATGTGAATGTGCGGAAATAAAAAAAGGAGTTGAGTAGTATGGGTTTGTTGAATTTTTAAAAAAAACCTTATAGATGGATTATTGCTGATGACTTCCGAGAAGTGTCTACGGATTCGGATTGGTGGAAGATGCGTCAACAGGGAAAACATGAGATACTTGATAAAGATTATAAGCCTTCATATCGTCAAATAGGTGCTGCTCTAGAGGATAAAGGTTCTTGGCTTACAAGAGATAAGGGCACGGCGTATTCTTAGGGAGGTTACAGAGGAGAATGCTTCAGATTATAAATGGGCTGATTTTCGAGAAACGCGATATCATATGAGAGTAAGTTTTGATAGAAGAATTTCATTTTTGGCAAAATCGGTTGAAGAACTCGATGATATATCACGTAGTGGTAGAAAGTTATATTTTTATCATAAGGTAGGTGAGATTATAACCTATACAACCCAAAACATTCCGGAATTGCTGGAAATATCTAAGGGTGAACTTAAGAGAGCTAAAGCTATGAAAGAAGAACTTAACCATTATATAGATCTTTCGGAGAGAGCTCTAAACGCCTATTTTTCTGTTTTGTGTGAGGATGAACGCATTTCTTCTCCTCCGTTTACTGAACAAGACTGTAATGAATTGATAGAGTTTACTAAGAAATATTATGTTTTAAAAGGAGACAAGTATAACAGAGTCGGCTTAGAAAACATCGCGAGAATCAGAAAAAGTTTAGGTATGCCGGAAAGCAGTATAATTAACGAGTTGTTTTTAAGGCAAAAGGAAGAAAAAAATAGGGAAGCGCTGTTAAGAAAGAGTGAAAAAGAGCTTCAATCCTTACGGGACTGGTGGAGTGATATACAAAAGTATAAGGTTAATAAGCAATCAATTTACAAGTCCATTGAATATAATTTGGATTGCATAGATAATGATATAAAAAACTTGCTAGATAAGATTGATTGTGATGGTCTGGATAGTGAGACTTTTCGTCATCTTGCAATAGCTAAAATGAAAGGTGCTCTTGATTATTATTATGAAGAGGTCACAAGGGACGGGAAGCGCCAACTTAGGAATATTGCAAACTTTGAAAAGAGGGTTGACGAACTAGACCCTCCTCCGTGGGGATTTACGAATCCTCCGAATTGTTCTGAAAAGAGGGCGGAATTAGAAAAAGATCTTGTTGAGATAGAAAGTGTACCAACTGAATATGCAAGTTATAAGGAATTGCTATATAGGGCTGTAGATCAATATATATGTAGTGAGTTAAAAGACATTTCCCCAAAAAATCCCAATTCATTTACTAAGGAGGATTTTGAAAAATTAAAAGGACTTTATGGAAAGTTTAGAGGTCCTGGCAAGGGGCTGGAGGGTATAGAGGAGCTTGGGAAAAGAGTCTTATCTGAGCAAGCAAAGACTCCGAGAACAAGGCAAAGGGCAAAAATAGAGGGGTTAGAAACGGACAATACTTTAGAGAGTAATAGAAAGGGCATGGGAAAGCGTTTTGGTGAATTGGATGAAATTAGGAAGAATAGTGAATTGGTTATAATTCAAAGTAGTAGGGGGGGCAGAGGCCGTGGCAATGGCCGTGGCAATGGCCGTGGCAGAAGCCGTTGATCTCCATAAATTTAGATTAGATAGTTCATCCTTTTTTAGTCAAGATAAATTCTTAGTTTGTTTAGCGATCGCAAATATATTTTTTATCGTAATAAGGAATTGGCGGAGACTGTTGGTTAAACAAATAAAATATATATTCTAATTTAAAATTGATAGAAAGTGACTGCCTCAGACAAATAATTTGCCGCAGTCACTTTTTTTCGCTTTTATTTTTGCTATAATGTAGTTTATAGCGTTCTTAAAGTAAAGGAGGAAATAAATATTGAAAGCTGATTTATGGATTACGGAGCAACAAACAGAGGATATGTTGATATCTTTTCGGATTAAAGAAAAGTTGCATGAGGAAAAGACAGATTTTCAACATCTGTCTGTAGTAGATACATATATATATGGACGCATGCTTTTTTTGGACCATTGTGTAATGACAAGCATTAAAGAAGAATTTGTTTATCATGAAATGATAACTTTGGTGGCTTTAAATACTCATCCTAATCCGGAGCATGTCTTAGTTATCGGTGGTGGAGATGGTGGAGCGATTCGGGAGATTGTCAAACACCCTAAAGTCAAAACGGCAACTTTAGTAGAAATTGACGGGAGAGTAGTAGAGAATTCCAAAAAGTATTTACCGGAAATAGGGGCGGCGTTTGAACATCCTAAAGTAACTGTATTAATTGATGATGGGATAAAACATATCCAGGGACATAAAAACGAATATGATTTGATTATTATAGATTCTACTGATCCGGTCGGTCAGGCGGCAAGGTTATTCTCTGCTGAATTTTATCAGGATGTTTATGAAGCATTACGTGATGATGGAATCATGGTCGCTCAAACTGAGTCGCCGTTTATGGAGAAAGATAGAAGGCTGATTAAACAGATTCATCAGGATCTTAGACAGTTATATCCTATAGTAAAACTTTTCCTGGCATATATACCTGTGTATCCAACGGGAATGTGGAGTTTTACTATGGCATCAAAAAAACATGACCCCTTACAGGTAAAACCTGAGGAGATTGTAGCGATAAATACAAGGTATTATAATAAGGATATTCATTATTCCGCTTTTGTTCTGCCTAATTTTGTCGCCGATATGTTTAGATAAAAGAAGAATGAATAAGTAGATAAGTTTAATATTTTGAAAGAGAGTTAGTATATATAAAAGTGGAGGATGGAAAATGTTGAATAATAAATATTTAGCTCGTTCAACAGGATTTTTAGGTGCTTGTGAAGATTATAAAAAGTCTAAGGCAGTAATAATAGGCTTACCGATGGATTATACAGTAAGTCTACGACCGGGTGCTCGTTTTGGTCCTCAGCAGATTCGCAATATCTCTATTGGTTTGGAATTATATAGTCCTTATCAAGATAAAAGCTTAGAAAAAATTGCTTATTACGATTCAGGGGATTTAGAATTACCTTTCGGTAATACGGTTGAGAGTCTCAATCGTATGGAGGATGTGGCGAGAAAAGTTTTTACTGATCGGAAATTTCCGCTATTTTTAGGGGGCGAGCATTTGGTCTCATTGCCTTTGATTAAAGCCTGTGTAGAGAATTATCCAGAATTAGTAGTTTTTCATTTTGATGCTCATACTGATTTACGTGAACAGTATTACGGGGAAGAAAACTCTCATGCTACGGTAATGCGGAAAGTAGCGGATTTGTTAAAGGAAAAAAGTTTGTATCAGTTTGGAATCCGATCTGGGATTAAAGAGGAGTTTGAATACGCCAAGGAAAATACCCATCTTTATTTGGATGAGATTTTTCCTGCCCTGAATCAGGCGGTAAGTGCAGTAAAAGGGAAGCCTGTTTATATTTCCCTGGATATTGACGTGCTTGATCCGGCGTATGCACCGGGAACGGGAACACCGGAACCGGGAGGGTGTACATCACGGGAAATTCTCCAAGCAATCTTAACAATGAAAGACTTAAATGTAGTAGGGATGGATTTAGTTGAGGTCGCCCCGGCCTATGATCAGACAGAAAGAACCGCAATTTTAGGCGCAAAGATAGTAAGAGAAGCTTTGTTAGCTTTTGTTGGATAATTGGATAAATTATCTGGTGTGAAATTATAAATATTCATTGACATAGCTTAGAGTCTCATGATAAAATGTAATTCGTCAGCTAACGTAGCAGTTTTAAAGATACTTGCCTCGGTAGCTCAGTCGGTAGAGCAGAGGACTGAAAATCCTCGTGTCGGTGGTTCGATTCCGCCCCGAGGCACCATAGTAGAAATTGTTTTTGCGGAAGTGGCTCAGTGGTAGAGCATCGCCTTGCCAAGGCGAGGGTCGCGAGTTCGAATCTCGTCTTCCGCTCCATGTATTAAAATGTTGGTTTGGTGCGGTGGCGAAGCTGGCTAACGCTGCGGACTGCAAATCCGCCATTCGTCGGTTCGAATCCGACCCGCACCTCCATAAATAGACTTTATTTTATAACATGCCCGAGTGGCGGAATAGGCAGACGCACAGGACTTAAAATCCTGGGAGACTTAAATCTCGTGCCGGTTCAAGTCCGGCTTCGGGCACCAGTAATATCAAGGCTTTCGAGCCTTTTTATTTTTATATTCTTATTTGGTTGATACTAGTAATTTTGTCCATATTAAGATATACTACATAAGAAAGAGATACGCTTATGATGAATAATCTTTGGGTTTTATAATATAAATTATAATAATAGATAGTCGATAGTTGTGTTAAATAATCAAAACGGAGGTGTATAGTTTACATGGCTATTATTAATAAAATTGGGAAGAAAATTAATGTTTTCGCCAAAAATGCAGTACAAAAATCCAATGAGGTAATGGAGATTAGTAAACTTAATGTTAATATTAATACTGAAGAAGATGGTCTGAACGATTTATATCGTAAGTTAGGTGAGTACTGTTTTGAAAAATATACTAATGGGGAAACAAAGGACAACACAATTGAGGAAATAGCTAAAGAAATTCTGATTCATCAAGAAAACATCGTTTACTTTAAAGAAAAAATCAATGAAATTAAGAACGTAATTGTTTGTCCGGCCTGTGGTAAGGAAAACATCAAGACAAAGGACATTTGTAGTAAATGTAAAAAACCCTTGTTGGTAAATGATGCTCAAACAGAAGTCGTTACAGATGATGTAGAGCAGAGTGCAAATGACACCGGGGCTAGTGAAAGTGACCAAAATTTCAAGGAATAACAAGGCATAGTATACTAGATTGTAAAAAGAGCCTACGGGCTTTTTTTATTTTATTGTCGAATTGAATAAAATTTTAGTAAATAATGAAAAAAGCACTTTAAACTTGTGTCAAACTTAGATATAATTTGATAAGGTGATGCGAATGTTTAATGAAATAATGAAAAGAAATGGCACGATCGAAAGATTCAGGCCCGAAAAAATTACTTGGGCAATCTTTAAAGCTGCTACAGCTTGCGGAGGTGATGATTATTCTTTAGCAGAATCCCTTGCTACACAGGTAATAAAACTTGCAGAGGAGAAATATGCTGACAAGATACCTGATGTGGAAGGAATTCAGGATCTTGTCGAAAAAGTTTTGATTGAAAATGGTCATGCCCAAACAGCCAAAGCATTTATCCTTTATCGGGAGAAACGGAAGAGTGCCCGAGAGATAAATGCGCTTATCGGTGCAACTATTGATATGTTTACTAATTATTTAGGGGAAAAGGATTGGCAGGTTCAAGAAAATGCTAATACTCAAAAAAGCATTAACGGACTAAATAATTATGTTAGGGAGACCTTTACCAAGAAATATTGGTTGCATGAGGTTTATCCTGTAGAAGTAAGGGAAGCTCATGAAAGTGGAGATGCTCATATTCATGACTTGGGTTTCTTTGGTCCCTATTGTGCCGGTTGGGATTTACGTCAGTTGTTAATGGAAGGTTTCGGTGGGGTGAACGGCAAGGTGGAAAGCCGTCCTGCTAAACATTTAAGGTCTTTTTTAGGACAAATTATTAATTCTACCTTTACAACGCAGGGCGAAACCGCTGGTGCACAAGCCTGGTCTAGTTTTGATACTTATTGTGCGCCCTTTATTCGAAAGGACAATTTATCATTCGAGAATGTTAAGCAGTGCCTGCAGGAGTTTGTCTTCAATATGAATGTACCGACTCGTGTTGGTTTTCAGTGCCCCTTTTCTAATCTCACCTTTGATATCAATGTACCGGGAACATTGAAAAATGAGGCTGTAATTATTGGCGGAGAGATGCTTGATGTGACATATGGAGACTTCCAGAAGGAAATGGATCTTTTTAATAAAGCCTTTTGTGAAGTGATGTTGGAAGGCGATGCTAAAGGAAGAGTGTTTACTTTCCCTATTCCGACGATCAATATCACCAAGGATTTTGATTGGGACAATCCGGTAACTGATGATTTTATGAGGATCACTTGTAAGTATGGCATCCCTTATTTTGCTAATTATGTGAATTCCGATTTGTCTCCAGAGGATGCTGTTTCCATGTGTTGTCGGCTGCGCTTAAGCACCAAGGAACTGCGGAAAAGAGGGGGAGGCTTATTTGGTAGTAATCCCATGACCGGTTCTATTGGTGTGTATACGATTAATTTACCTCGCATTGGCTATCTTTCTAAGACTGTAAGTGAATTCAAAGCCCGTCTTTGGCAACTGGCCAGTATCGGTAAAATATCCTTAGAAATAAAGAGGAAAATAATTGAACAGCAGTCTGATGATGCCTTGTATCCATATTCAACTCATTATTTAAGAAATATTAAGGAGAGAACAGGGCAGCATTGGTATAATCATTTTAGTACAATTGGTATAGTTGGTATGAATGAAGCAGTGCTTAATTTTATGGGGAAGGATATTACAACACCTGAAGGTTGTGAGTTTGCAGAAGAAATCCTTGAATATTTAAGAGATATCTTGATGGAATTTCAGGAAGAAACCGGTCATGTCTATAATCTTGAAGCAACTCCGGCTGAAGGAACTGCTTATCGTTTAGCTCAATTAGACAAAGCCAAATATCCAGATATTATTACCGCCGGTAAAGATGCACCCTATTACACCAATTCCAGTCAGGTGCCGGTTGGGTTCAGTGATGATATCTTTGAAGTTTTGGATTTGCAGGATGATTTACAGAATCTTTATACCGGTGGAACTGTACATCACCTTTATATAGGAGAAAGTATCGAGGATATTCGTACATGTAAGAATTTAATCAAAAAGATATTTGATAATTATAAACTACCTTATATCTCTCTTACACCTACCTTTAGTATTTGTCCTGAACATGGCTATATTCGGGGCGAAGAGTTTAGCTGTCCGGAATGTGGTCAGGAAACAGAGGTTTGGTCCCGTGTTGTTGGTTATTTGAGACCTGTTCAGAACTATAACAAAGGTAAAAAGGAAGAGTATTTCGATCGGAAAAAGTTTAAGGTGCCGGAGACAATGGTATGCGGATAGCCGGATTTGTTAAAAATTCGGTAATTGATTATCCTGAAAAATTAGCAGCTGTGGTTTTTACTCCCGGTTGTAATTTAGATTGTTACTATTGTCATAATCGTTTTATTTTGCAGCCAGAAACCTGGGGTGATTTTCTCCCCGAAGAGGATGTTTTTAGGTTTTTGGAGAAAAGAAGGAAACTTTTAGACGGAGTTGTTATTACCGGAGGAGAACCTACCTTACAAAAGGATCTAAAAGGGTTTATTCAGAAGGTGAAAAACCTGGGATATAGTATTAAATTAGATACTAATGGAACAAACCCTGAGTTGCTTAAGGATTTAATTGATGATCGGCTCTTAGATTATGTTGCGATGGATCTAAAGGCGCCCTTGGCCAAATATAGTCACATCTGCGGTATTAAGTCACCGGAAGTTTTAGAAAAGATTAAAGAGAGTATTAAGCTTTTGCTTGCCGGTCAAGTCACCTATGAGTTTAGGACAACCTTTGTTCCGGAACTTACCCAAGAAGATATTGAGGAAATGCTGGAGTATATTCAGGGGGCTCGCTTATTTGTTTTACAACAATATCGATTGCCTGAGCTTCCTAACTCGGAGCTAACCAAGAATAAAGAGTTAGCTAAGAGAATTAAAAAACTATCAGCTCATGGTGCTAAATACATTCAAGAAACAGCACAAAAAGCAGCTGAAAAAGTTAAACATTGTGAGATAAGAGGAATATAGATAATAAGAATATAGCAAGAAGAAAAAAGACCGGTGGATCTAACCGGTCTTTGTCTTTATCTTCTAAAAAACGAAAGATTATCTCAGCTGAGCTGGTTTTTATGGTAAACTATGGTTAGGTTTTGGAGATATTAATGATCTTTTGTCGGGGGAGTTATGGAAAAATTAAGCGGTATTGTTGAAAGAATAACTTTTATTAATGAGGAAAATGGTTTTAGCGTCATTAAAATAAAAGCAAAAGGATACCCGGAGTTAGTCACGGTTGTCGGTAGTATGGCGGCGATTAATATTGGTGCTCTTGTTGAGTTAAAGGGAGAATGGGTTTATGACAGTAAGTATGGTCGGCAGTTTAAAGCTCATGCTTATCAGGAAAAGCTTCCGGCTACGATTGCTGGGATGGAAAGGTATCTAGGTAGTGGGTTGATTAAAGGCATTGGTCCGGTCAATGCCAAAAGAATTGTAAAAAAGTTTAAGGAAGATACCATCAAAATTATCGAGGAAGAGCCGGAGCGCTTGAACGAGGTTGAGGGTATTGGCGCCAAGAGAATCGAAATGATTAAAGAGGCTTGGGTGGAGCAAAAAGAAATTAAGAATGTAATGCTTTTTCTGCAAGAACATGAAGTCTCCATTGCTTATGCAGTGAAAATATATAAAACTTATGGTAATGACAGTATCAAAATAGTACAGGAAAACCCTTATCGTTTGGCTGATGATATTTGGGGTATTGGTTTTAAGATTGCGGACAAGATTGCGACTAAACTTGGGTTTGACCAAAACTCTTATGCCCGTTGTCGAGCAGGCCTGATCTTTGTCCTAAATCAGTTTTCTAATGAGGGCCATTGTTTTGCTGAGCGAGAGCAGTTGTTTCAAGCTGCTGAAGAAATACTTGCTATCGAAAGATCGCTACTGGATAAGGCCTTAGATAAGATGCTGAAGGAAGAGGTAGTAATCCAAGAGGGGGAAGATAAATTATATTTACCCGTGTTTTATTTTAGTGAAATAGGTGTGGCCAAACGTATCAAGGAAATAACCAAAGCAGAGAAGCCCGGAAGTTTATTGGAGCTTGAGAAGATAATCAATGAGATTCAAAAGGAAGAAAAGATTGTCTATGATGAGATTCAGCTAGAAGCGATCAAGGCAGCCGGTCAGGCAAAATTCATGGTGCTTACGGGGGGGCCTGGCACAGGAAAAACAACTACATCTTTAGCTATTATTCGTGTTTTGGAAAAGATGGCAGCAAAAATACTTTTAGCTGCTCCTACGGGGCGAGCGGCTAAAAGGCTCTCAGAAGCGACTGGACGGGAAGCCCGGACTATTCATCGCTTACTCGAATTTAAAAACCCCCATGGCTATCAAAAGAACGCTGAAAACCCATTAGATTGTGATGTCTTGCTTATCGATGAAGTTTCTATGGTTGATATTTTGCTGATGTATAATCTATTAAAAGCTGTACCGGATAAAGCGGTAGTAATCTTAGTAGGAGATGTGGATCAGCTTCCTTCTGTAGGACCCGGTAATGTTTTGAAGGATATTATTGCTTCAGAAACGGTCAAGGTGGTTAAACTTACGAGAATATTCCGCCAGGCCCAAGGAAGTAAAATTATAACCAATGCCCATAAGATTAATCAGGGAGAATTCCCCTATTTAAAAGGAGGAGCGAAAAGTGATTTCTTCTTTATTGAGGAAGAAGATCCCGCACGAGTTGTGGAACAAATCAAGACATTATGTGCCAAGCGATTACCTGCATATTATCGGTTAGATGCGATTAATGATATTCAAGTTTTAACCCCGATGCAACGGGGAGTAGTAGGGGTTAGGAATTTAAATGAGGTCTTACAGGAGGCTTTAAACCCGGCAAAGGATCAGGTAACTTATGGTGGAGTTAAGTTTAAATTACATGACAAAGTAATGCAGATTAAAAATAATTATGATAAAAATGTCTTTAATGGTGATATCGGGCGCATTACCTTTTTAGACCAGGACGAAAAAAAGGTGCGGATACGTTTTGACCATCAGGTTGTAAATTACGATGTAACGGAATTAGATGAGGTGGTTTTGGCCTATGCAGCTACTATCCATAAGAGTCAGGGGAGTGAGTTCAAAATCGTGGTAGCACCGTTTTTAACCCAGCATTTCATCATGCTGCAGCGGAATTTATTATATACATGTGTTACCAGAGCAAAAAAGGTGATGGTTTTATTGGGAACAAAAAAGGCGATCGCCATCGCCCTAAATAATAATAAGGTAGAAAAAAGAAATACAATGTTACAAGAAAGACTTCAGGAGTGAATTTTTGTTTAATCTTCGAAATGTAGAAAAGCCCTGTTTCCATAGACGAAAACAGGGCTTTTGCACATCTCCATAATTTTTCAGGTAATCTTGTTTGTTAGGTTATTCTGTTAGTTTTACCTGGTGGTATACTTTTTTACCTTTTCTCAGCAAGATTTTATTCTCGACAAAGTCTGCGAGAGTAACGTTCTGAAAAATATCGTCAACCCGGTTATCTCCTAGATAGACCCCACCTTGCTGGATCAAACGCCGACCTTCTCCTTTAGAGGAAATCAGTGCGGTTTCCATAAGCAGAGTAAGGATATCCATCCCGTTGGTGAATTTAGCTTTTGCCAGTTCGGTTGTGGGAATGGAAGCGGAGTCTTCGGAGTGGTGACCGAAAAGTGCTTTAGCGGCTTCTTGGGCTTTATCAGCTTCTTCCTGGCCATGAACCAGTTTAGTTACTTCGTAGGCCAAGGTTTCTTTCGCCAGATTAATTTTTTCATCCTGATAAGAGCCGAGTTTTCTTACCTCTTCCATGGGTAGGAAGGTCAGCAGAGCTAAACAATTTTCCACATCGGGATCGGCAATGTTGCGCCAGTATTGATAAAAATCATATGGTGATGTCTTTTCGGCATCTAACCAGACAGCTCCGGATTCGGTTTTACCCATTTTCTTCCCTGCACTGGTAGTGAGCAATTTGAAAGTTAAACCATAAACGCTGGCATTTTCCTTTCTCCTTACTAGGTCAACACCACTGATAATATTGGACCATTGGTCATTACCACCTAGTTGGAGTTTACAGTTATGGCGTTGGTAGAGCTCCAGAAAATCGTAGGATTGTAGGAGCATATAGTTAAATTCCAAGAAGGAAAGCCCTTTTTCTAAACGATTTTTAAAACATTCGGCGGTAAGCATTCTGTTCACAGAAAAGTGTTTGCCGATATCGCGAATAAATTCGATATAATTTAGGCTGGTCAGCCAATCAGCATTATTAACCATTAAGGCTTTGCCATCTTCAAAATCAATAAATCTGGAGAATTGTTTTTGAAAGGAGCGGACATTGCTCTCGATTTGTTCGAGAGTTAACATTTTCCGCATATCCGTTCTTCCTGACGGGTCGCCGATTAAACCTGTTCCGCCTCCAAATAAGGCAATAGGTTTATGTCCGGCTTTTTGCATATGCATCATTACCATGACCTGCACAAAATGACCGACATGCAAACTATCTGCAGTAGGGTCAAATCCTATATAAAAGGTTACTTTCTCCTCATCTAAAAGCTTTTTGATTTCTTCCTCGTGAGTGGCTTGCTCGAGATAACCTCTTTCCACCAGTACGTCATAAACATTTGCCAACAGATTTCCCTCCTATTCATATATCTTAAATTAATACACTTTCGGTAGAAATGTCAAGGCGTCTTAGGATTATTTGTTGAATAAGCTCTTGTTAAAAAGAAATGCTATCTTTTAAGGATTGAATTAAGCAAAGAAAAAGAGGGATTTAAATGGAGAAATCAAAAGGTCGCCCAACTGTAGATAAATTAACTTATGATCGTATTTTTGGTCATCTGGTTAAGTTTGCCTATAATGGTAGATTGGCAGAAGGAATTCGAAAATTAAATCCCCAAAATGAGGGTGAGTTAGCTGAATATATAAAATATGCCTCCGGTGGCGGAGAACCGGACAAGGTTGTTTTTAAGGTAAAGGATTGTCGGGGAGAAGAAAATTGTCAAGACAATAAGTGTCAGGTTGCTTGTTTGTTTCAAGCGATTGTAAGGGACGAAGAAGGCAAGATCGTGATTAAAGATAATTATTGTAACGGTTGCGGTGAATGTATTAAAGCATGTGACCATGAACATTTTATTGATAAAAAAGAGTTTATCCCTTTAATCGATATTTTAAAAAAACGGGAGGCCCCAGTTTACGCCATTGTTGCCCCTGCTTTTATCGGACAGTTTGGCGAAAATGTATCACCAGGTCAACTTCGTACTGCTTTCAAACGGCTGGGCTTTTATGGAATGGTAGAAGTCGCTTTATTTGCTGATATTTTGTCTCTAAAGGAGGCCTTGGAATTTGACGAACAAGTAAGAGAAGATCAAGACTTTGTCCTGACCAGTTGTTGTTGCCCTATGTGGGTATCGATGATCAAAAAGGTCTATTATGAGCTGATTACCCATGTTTCGCCTTCTGTATCCCCGATGGTTGCTTGCGGACGTGCGGTAAAAAAAATTCATCCAGATGCGATCGTCGTATTTATTGGGCCATGTGTAGCTAAAAAAGCAGAAGCAAAAGAACCGGATGTGAAGGATGCCGTAGATTATGTCTTAACCTTTAAGGAAGTAGCTCAGATTTTTGAGGCAATGGACATCAATCCTCAAGAGGAAAAAGAAGCCCCCAGTGAGCATTCTTCCACAGCAGGCAGAATTTATGCTCGAACTGGGGGCGTAAGTAAAGCCGTAACAGATACCTTGACGCGAATTAGACCTGAGAAAAGGATTAAAATTAAAACGGTTCAGGCTGATGGGGTTAGGGAATGTCGTAAGCTCTTAAAAGAGATTCTGGCAGGGAAAATTTCAGCAAATTTTTATGAGGGGATGGGCTGTGTGGGTGGCTGTGTCGGCGGACCAAAA
>Ga0265294_10002051_pt1 | contig 26690 bp, 28 predicted proteins | sample MunlanPumphouse3_FD_192504 | JGI IMG/M metagenome (GOLD analysis project Ga0265294, IMG submission 192504) | Groundwater microbial communities from a municipal landfill in Southern Ontario, Canada - Pumphouse #3 | ecosystem: Environmental > Aquatic > Deep subsurface > Groundwater | place... | reverse complement strand
TAGCCTTAATCAAGCGTTAATTATTAACGCTTGATTAAGGGTAGATTATCGGGTGATAGACTGTCCTGGACAGGCAAGAAGCTATGGATAAAACTGGTTTTTACGACAGGCCACGAAAGGCCTTGGGGTTCAATCCGGCTTCGATTATTTCAGTGTTAGCGTTAATAACAGGCCGGAATGGACTTCAACAGCCCTCGGCAAGGTTTCCCACTGCCGCTTGAAGTCCAAAGTGCCGCTAAGCTTATGGTAAATTGATAGTTATCTTAGGCACTTTGAACTCCAAGACTCACAGCTTTCATGTAACATTATCGTCCCTACAGGACTCGTTTTGATAAGGTATTGACTCGAGTATTGAACCGAAATAATGAGCCTTTATGCGCAAATTCAAAAAAAGGAATAAATAGACATGGATGAGCGCTAAGAGGCTATCTTCATGGGCATTATAAATATGATATATAGATATATTAAGGGAATGCTTGCAAAGTGCAGGAGCTATATCGATATTGCTTTAACTACCATATATGCCAAAGTAGTTCATGTTCAGATTGTGCATATTTTGGCTAAGGTCTCAAAGGCTTGGTCGGCTTCAAAGTCAGAGTATGCGCGCTTGCCTAAAGGCTTATTATATTCTCTGTTCAGACTACCCTCTCTTCTTTGATGTGCTGAAGATGTCGTGGAAATAGTAGGCAAAAATTCTCTTATCTTCTGCTCAAATTTACCACAAGCTATGCAGAAAGGCCTCTGCAATAGGTGTTATTCAGCAGCAGCTTAGATCAAGGCCTGATAACCAAAGGGGAAGGATTTGTCCAGAGACTGGGTCTCAGAAAGCTGAAGCTGAGGGAATCTGCTGTTCAGCAGGCTGAAGGCCATTACCAGGCGGTGGTCGTTTTGAGTATCCAGAACAATGGGCTGCATATCCTGCTGCTGCAATAGATATTCATCTGCAAAGGGATAGATGGTAAGCTGATCTTTTCCGAGTTCATATTTTGCTCCGATTTGATCGAAGGCAGCGGTGATGCCAGACACCCGGTCACTTTCCTTATGCGCCAGCCGTCCCACATTCAGCAGAGTGCTGCGTCTGCCACAAAAAAGTGCCAAAACGCTGAGCACCGGCATCAAATCCGGACAGTCTTTGAGCTCGAAACTGGAGCCTTTTAGCGCAGCGGGGCGGATTCTGACATAAGTTTTGCCTCTTTTCACGCTGGCTCCCATTGCTACAAGAAAGTCAAAGATCTGTTCATCCGCCTGTTTCAGCTCTTGTCGGCAGAAGATTGGGATGCTTTGCCCTTTGGGGCTGAGGGCGGCCCGGGCGGCGTAATAGGCCACGGTGGAAAAATCTGAATCCACCTTGAATCTTCGGGGCAGGTGCAGCTTTTGGACAGGAATATGGATTTCCGGGCCGGTGATCTGGGCTGCAAGGCCAAAGAGTGCCAGCATTTGCAGGCTGAGCTGGATATAGCTTTGTGAGACCTGAAAAGGGCTAAGCTGGAGGGTGAGATCGCTGTGCATAAAGGGTGCGGCCAAGATCAGCGAGCTGGCATATTGGCTGCTGATATCTCCGGCGAGATTGTGGCTGCCTCCCGAAAGTGGGCAGCCAGTGATGCTGAGCAGATTGCCGTTTAGAAGGACCCTCGCGCCCATCGCCTGCAAAGCCTGGCTGAGCGGGGCATATCCCCTTTTCAGCAGGATATCCGAGACCCAGATCTGCGCAGTGATTCCGGGCTGACTGGCCAAAAAGCTGAGCCAAAAGCGAAAGCCCGTAGCATTATATTGAAAATTGTACTGATGTTCGGAGTCCGCAAAAAGCTGTTTATCAAAGAGGAATTCACGTCTTGTGCCGCTTCCCAGAATCCGGTAGCCAAAGCTTGTCAAGGCAGCTTCCAGCTCCCTCAAATCCCCGCAGGGATTGTAGTTATAGACACTGAGATTGCGTTTATTATAAGCCATCAAGAGCAACATGCGCTGCAGGATGGATTTTGACCCAGGAATCTTCACTTTAGGCTTCCTCCTTGTTTTTTTGCTATTTTCGCTCTTGACAAAATCCTGTCAAGACCAAATTTGGGAAAAATACTCTTTTATATAAGGAAGTCCCATGAACACACGTCCCTCCTGGCAACAGTATTTCATGCGCATGGCCTTTTTAGCAAGCACCCGTAGCACCTGTATCCGCAGAGCTGTAGGTGCTGCTTTGGTGAGAGATAATCAGATCATCTCCACCGGCTACAATGGCAGCCCCAAAAATAGCCCCCATTGTAAAGATATAGGCTGTCTGAGGCAGCAAAACAATGTGCCTTCCGGTGAAAAACATGAGCTCTGCCGGGGTGTGCATGCAGAGCAAAACGCCATCATTCAGGCTGCCATAAATGGTAACAGCACCAGAAACGCCGTGCTCTATTGCACGCATCAGCCCTGTTCGATCTGCGCCAAAATGATCATCAATGCCGAGATCAGGCAGGTTTATGTGGCAGAAAGCTACCCAGATCAGCTCTCGCTGGAGCTATTCCAGGAAGCGGATGTGGATTTGATTCTCTTTGATCATGAGACTGGCGAGAGTAAGAGGATAGTCTGAAGGTGTTAAAGAAGTTCTGTGTCCAGGATTTGATTCTGATCGCGGCGTTGGCAGCCATCGGGATTGCGATCAAACCCATTGTGGGCCCTATTGTTAAGATGATTTCTACTCCCCTGGGCATACCCGGCGGCTCTTTTGCCGGGGGATTTTATATGATGTGGCTGGTGCTGGCTATGATGATAGTGGGCAAAGGCGGGACTGGCACCATTTTCGGCATTTTACAGGCTATAGGCGTGATGATCTTTCCTTTTGCGGGCAATCAAGGCGCGATCTCGCTGATCACATATACCGTCCCTGGCCTTTTGGCAGATCTGATCTTCTTTCTGTTTGTCTATCGCAGGCATCTGGCAGCCCATCTGCTGATCTGTGCGCTGGCCAATATGACTGGAGCGGTGCTCTCGGCAGTGCTGATCTTCCGGCATCCACCTTTGATACTAATTGGGATAGCGTCTATAGCACTGGCTTCGGGCATTGTGGGCGGCTATCTCAGCTACAGCATCTACATTAGTTTAAAGAAAATGAGGATAATATGAAAGTATATTTGATAATTGTAATCACGCTGTGCCTGCTGGCACCGCTCTCTGCGCTGGTAATAGTGGACAATCAGGGCAAGAGCCATGACTACCCCTATGAGACCTTTTTCCGCATTCAAGGCAAGGAATTTCAAACCACCAAAGAACTGGATGGCGAGACTATCACCACTACCTGGAAAGGCATCCGTTTTGACCACTGGTTGAAAGAACAAAAGCTGGGCGACTTTGCCAAAATCAAGTTTATTTCAGGCGACCGCTATGAGATGGAATATAATAAGGCGGAGTGGGATACCCTGACTTGCTGGCTGGCTTATAGCCAGGAAGACGAGCTCTTTCCCAAGGAGCAATTCCGGATCATCTTCCCACATCTATACAGCCAGCACTGGGTGCGCGATGTCAAACAGGTGCGTCTGGAAGACTACCAGGAAAATCCTATGCCACAAAAACTTACCTCTATGAGTATCTTTTTCATGGGACAAAAACTGATCACAGACCCCAAGCCCTTTGTGAAAATGCGGGGCTATCGCTTTGACGATTTTATCGGCGAACTCAGTGAAAATCCTATCAAAGAAATCCTGCTGTATAGCGCGGATGGGCTCATCCAAAATCTCAGCTACCCCAGCCAGCTTTCCGGCGCGGTCCTGGAGCTTGATGGAAGTGGCAAATACAACCTGAAAAGCCCGCAAATACCCGGGGGAATGTGGATGAAAGACATCATCTATCTGCAATGCGAGGCCAGAGCTTTGATCACTATGAAATACTTCTCCAAGCTGGTTCCACTGGCAAAAACCCTAGATTGGCCGCTGGGTCCGGAGACCAAGTTAAAGCTGAATTTTTACCAGCGTAGCGAAATCGTAGATCTGAGCGAGGCTCTGGCCGAACCTATGATCTTTGAAGGAACAGAAGATTTCGAGCTCTTGCCTTAAACTGCAAGTCCAAGCCTTAAGTTTAAGCTTCCCGGATGCAGAAAACTCGATCTGGGAAGAGCTGTGTTTTACGGCCTCAGAAGGAGATATTCTGGCCATCACAGGTGCCAATGCCTCAGGAAAAACCTGCCTGATTCAGGCTTTGTGCGGCATCATCCCCCAGAGCATCCCTGCAGAACTGTCCGGAACTATCGCTTTGGATTCCATCAATCTGCGCGAGCTTCCTCTCTGTGAGATCTATCGCTATATGAGCGTCGCGCTTAGTGATGCCAAATCCCAGATGATGTTTCCCACCTGCGAGCTGGAGATCGCCTTTGCTTTGGAGAATATGGCTTTGCCCGCAGATGAGATCAGACAAAGGATCGATGCTGCAGCGAGCTATTTTGGCTTTACCAGCCTCCTGCAACAAGATTCGCAAAAACTCAGCGGCGGCGAGCAAAGGCTGCTGCTCTTTGCCATCTGCCAGGCTCTGCGCAGCCCCATCCTGCTCTTTGATGAGCCCGAAGCCGGCCTTTCGCAGAGCTCCATGACTCTCTTGATACGCTGGCTTGCGGAGCTGAAGGCAGAAGGCCGGATCGTGATCATCGCCACGCACAACGACGAACTGATCGGGCTGGCAGATCAGCAAATCAAGCTTTAATCATACAGATGTTTGAGCTGCAAAACCTCAGTTTTTCCTATCCGGGCCGGCAAGTCCTCTTTGATCAGCTTTCGCTAAAGCTGCCAGAGCAGGAGAATATCCTCTTACAAGGCGAAAATGGCTGTGGTAAAAGCACTTTACTGAAATTGCTGTGCGGGAAACTGAAGCCGCTTTCGGGAGAGATCAAGCAGCCCCCAGCCTATTTCTACCTGCCGCAAGAGGTGGAAAGCCGGATTTTGGGCATCAATTTGTCGCAGGACTTGCAGCTTTGGGAAATGGCGGGACTGGATCTTACTGCTCTGAAGAGCCATCCTCTGGTGAAAAACTTCCCGGCAGAGTATTGGGAATTGCCTCTCAGGGAGCTCTCCCAGGGCAGCAAACAGGCCTATCTGCTCAGCATCGCACTCTGTCACAAAACCCACTATCTGCTTCTGGACGAGCCTTATCCCGCTTTGGATAAAGAGCGCATCCAGATTCTCTCCGGCGAGCTGTCCCAGAGGCGGGGCCTGCTGATGGTAAGCCATTTCAGGCCCGAGCTTAGCTTTGATTTTGTCCTGCATTTGCAGAAAGGCAGAGTGCAATGAAGGCACTCACACATCCACTGCCCCCACAGGATTCGATGCGTCTCGCATCGACCAAAGGCAGAGTGCAATGAAAGCACTCACACATCCTTTGTCCTTCATCGTCCTGTGCATCTTTTACAGCAGCCTGTCCATAGCCTTGCAGCGTCCGGTGCAGCTCGCCTGGCTGGTGCTCTGGGCTTGGCTCCTGGCTTGGCGAGAAGGTCCTGCGGCTTTGTGGCAACGCTTTTGTGGGCTCAAGAAGATGCTCTGGCTCCTGCTTTCGGTGAGCATCATCCAGCTTATCTTCCGCAGAGGCGGGAATGTGATCTTCGCCCTTGGCCCTTGCAAAATCTATAGTGATGCGGCGAATTACAGCCTTATGATCAGCCTGCGCCTGATGGTCATCTACTTCTGTGCGCGCAGCTTAACCAAGCTGGATTTTAGTGACTACCGCTCTGCCTTCAGCAAGATCCATCTGCCTGAGGAGCTCTCCTTTATGATATCTTACATGGTGCATCTCATCCCCGAACTGGGGGCACGCTTCAAAGAGCAGATGGCGGAGCTGCAGCAGCGCGGCATCAGGCTTCAGAAGATGAAGACAAAAGCCAAGCTGACTATCTATAAGATTCTGGCTTTATCCAGCCTGGCGGAGATCATTCTGCAAAGCGGACAGCAGGCTATCGCCCTGGAGCTCAGAGGCTTTCGCAGTAGCGGCAAACGCAGCTCTCTGCATATTCTCAGCTTTGGCCCCTGGGATTTGGCCATCCTGATTGTTCTCCTTGCGCAAGGCCTGATCCTCTTGATAATTCTATAGATAAGCGGATATGGCCTGAAAATTGCATATAGTATCTAAAGTTATGAAAATAGAGAAAGACAAAAACCCCAAGCTCGGCCCGGAAGATATCAAATGGGGCGAGCCTGCCCAAGATAATAAACGCAAGCAGATCATTATTATTGCGGTTTTACTGCTGCTTTTGGTGGTAGTAGGAATTCTGAGCAGCCATCAAGGCGGCAGATTCGCCCGCAGTCGTGTCCAGACCTTGGAAGAGGAAAACCTCTTGCTGATGGCCAAGGTGGAGCAATATAGCACTATAGTCGATTCCATTTACAGCATGTTGGACTCTTTGGGGCTGACCGAGCAAGATAGCAGAGATTTCCCTTATTACAGCGGTGGTGCCACCCAAAGGATCGGCTCTTCCCAAGATTCCCGTTTGAAACTTGAGATGAAGAATCTGGAGCAGAAACTCTGTGAAATCCTGGCCTATGTGGAGCCTAAATTCCCCTCTTATGGGATGCCGGAAATAGACTCCTTTGTGCCGGCCTCGGATATACCTTCCATCTATCCCACTTTTGGCAGGATTTCGGATGCCTGGGGCTCCCGCATTCATCCCATCACCAAAAATCTGGAATTTCATAACGGTATCGATATCTCAAATCAAACCGGCACTCCGATCTATGCCACAGCCTCCGGAGTGGTGGAAAAGACCGAATTTGACAGCGGCTATGGCAGATTCATCCTGATCGATCATGGCAATGGTTACAAAAGCCTGTATGCCCACCTTTACTCTTACCGGGTCAAGGAAGGCGAAAGCGTGAGCAAGGGGCAAATCATTGCTTTGATGGGAGATACCGGCTATTCCACCGGCCCTCATTTGCATTACGAAGTGCATTACAGACAGAATAAACTGAATCCGGCAAGCTTCCTGAACCGGATCGAACACTATGCCTTCCGCTGAAAACTGTGCCTGGCTGATTACCAATCACGCACCCACCCAAATCGTTTCAGGATATGAAAATATCACCGGAAAGATTATCGCGGTGGATAAGGGTCTGGAATATGCGCACAATCTGGGCCTTAGCCCCACTCTGATCATCGGCGATCTGGATTCCCTGGACCCCAAAATCCTGGCCTTATATCCAGATTCCCCTCTCATCCGGCATAAGTCCGAAAAGAACGAAACCGATACCGAACTCGCCATCACCTGGTGCCTGAGCCAGGGCTATCAGAAGATCGTGATTTGCAACGATATGCAGGGTAGATTTGACCACAGCGCCGCCATCGTGCAAAACCTGATTATGGCTCATCAAGAGGGGATCGACATCCGCATAGAAAGCGAGCTGCAGAGCTGCTTTTTTCTGGGGCCAGAGACCACCATCTCAGCCCAGGCAGGCGATCTTTTGTCTCTGATCTCATACAGTGAGGCCAGCTATTTCATCAGCTCTACTGCCCTGAAATACTCCCTTACGGATTTAGTCCTGCATCAGCATCAAAGCCGGGGCATCAGTAATGTGCTGCTGGCAGACAAAAGCATCATCAAGCTGAAAAGTGGATTGGTGCTGGCGGTTGTTACGAGTTATTAGTTACCAGTTACAAGTTACGAGTTACGAGTTGTGAGTTACAAGTTACGAGTTGCCAGTGCTGGATTGGATACGTCTCGTGTCCAGTAAGACCGGAAGTCAATGTAGAATTTAGAATGTATGATGTAGAATTGAGTGGGGCGTTTCAAGGTTTTAACGTTTTAAGGTTTTAACGATGCTGTAGCAAAAGGGAGCAAGCCTCCAACTCTGCAGGCGAGACGACTGCAATCCAGCACCGCCAACCTCCAACTCTGGATTGGATACGTCTCGTGTCCAGTGAAACCTACAAGCTACAAGCTGCCAGTTACCAGTATATTTATCATCTGTTGAAAACCCATTACTCATAACTCGTAACTCGCAAACAAATATTTTACTTGACGGAATAATGCCTCTGAATATCGTTCAACTCCATACCATATTTATTGCAATGTAAAGGAGTTGAATGATGAAAACAATTCGCACAATCATCTTTGTGATGTGTATGAGCATGCTGGCCGGACAGCTTTTTGCTGGTGGCTTTGCTTTAACTGGGGTGGACTCGCGTTCCACCTCCATGGCTGGTGCCTTTAGAGGCTTGGCCGATGATCCTTCCGCGATGTATTGGAATCCCGCCGGTCTGGGGTTTATGGACGAAAATTCCGTCTCTTTGGGTGGAACTTTCATCCTGCCGAAAGTCACCTGGGATCCTTCTGGAACGACAGTGGTAAATAACCCGGGATACGGTGCTCAAGAGTATGAAGCAAACAAGAAATTGACCATGTTTCCCAGCGTGTTTGCCACCATGGCTACCTCGCCCCGTTTGAAATATGGCCTGGCTTTTTATGTGCCTTACGGACTGGGCACCACTTGGGATGCTTACAAGCTGCCGGGTAGCCCCTTCGTGTATGAAGCTGGTTTCCCCGAGGATGAGATGAAGAGCAGCATTGCGGTGATGGATTTGCATCCCAGTGTGGCTTACCAAATATTGCCAAACCTCTCTGTGGGTGCAGGCTTGAGCTTGATGTACGGTACGATCGATATCGATCAGCTCAAATTCCCCGACCCCAGCAATCCTTATGCCCTGATTACTTCAGAGCTTGCCGGCTCTGGAATCGGGTTTGGAGGAAATCTGGGCTTGCTGTTCAAGGCTACAGAGTGCCTGAGCGTAGGTCTGACTGGCAAATTGCCGGCGGAAGTGCCCCTGGAAGGTGATGCTTCTGTATATCTTTGGACTCCTGCGCATCCAGACGATGACGGCAACCTCGTCCCAGCCATGAAGCTCGGAGGAAAATCTGATATCGAAGCCACCCTGAATATCCCGGCAGAACTCGCCCTTGGCTTTGCTTACAAAGTATTTCCCAATTGGACTGTGAGCCTGGATTACGCTTACACCATGTGGGAGAGTCTGGAGACCGTAAAAGTCGAAATGAAAGATCCCATCACCATAATGCCCGGCATGGTAGTCAGCGAAAGTGAATTGATCCTGAATTGGGAAAACACCTCCCGCATCAGCCTGGGCACAGAATATCAGCTTGGCTGCAACAAGATCAGAGGCGGTTTCTTCTTTGAACAAACCCCGATCCCGGAAGCCACTCAGATCCCCACCATCTCAGATGTGGGTAATAAATACAGCTTTAATCTGGGCTGGGGACGCCAGATTGGCCAGTTCGGAGTGAATGCTAATGTGCAATATATGCTGTTTGACGAAAGAGAAATTGATAGTGCAGGACAGACCGCCAATAACATGGCTGGCACATACCATTCCCAATCCACTTCCGGCAATATCGGCCTTAGCTATAGCTTCTGATTCAGAAAATAAAATCAGAATTTTGTCTAAGAAGGCGGAGTTTAATAAACTCCGCCTTATAGTTTACAGGCTTGTAAGCGTCCCGCCTACAAGAGCACGTGCCCTCGAGTCCCATCGGGACGGCATTTCAGATAGCACCCGATAGCTACACAACAGATTGAATCCCATAGGGATGGCATTTCAGATAGAACCAACAAACCACGCGCCATCTGAGTCCCATCGGGACGGCATTTCAGATAGCACCCGATAGCTACACAGCAGATTGAATCCCATAGGGATGGCATTTTACATGAAACGTTGTCTAAGACTTGGGATGTTTCATTCTCGGTTGCGAAATCCATTTCATGTGGGTTCAGATAGAAACCATCAGTTTATATCCTCCTTGAAAGAATCCAGGTGGCGTGTTTTAACCGCCACGCTGCGAGGCTGCCACTCAGGACAAGACTCATTCCTGGCCTTTGAAGGCCAGACACCCGCAGCTCTATTATTATATTTACCCAGATCATCAAGATGGCTGCGAGATGAGAAATCAGATTTATCTTAGTCTTTGGGATGTAAATTTCGGATCGCTGCCAAATTCAAGACAATGTATAAGGGTGGGAAATCAAGCTGCGGTTTGCCCTGCCTTCAAAGGCAGAGAAGGAGTCTTGGATAGGCGGCAACCCTTGGCGTGGCGGTTAAAACACGCCACCTGGATTCTTTCAAGGCAAAGGGAAGATTGGGAGCACAGGATGCAAATCCTGCAACTGGACGCGGGACGCATCCAATCCTGTGGTTGCTTATGCTTTCAACTTGGTTTTAACAGGTCTTGGACTCGAGATGACTCGAAATCTCAAGTCATCTCGAGTCGAAACTATCTTAGAGACAAGCCAAATCAAAGAGCGTGAACTGAGGAACAGGCACTTTATGCTGCCCTAAGTGGTGCACTTTATACCGCCATTGACTTTGGACTCCGGTTACAGTATCAAAGTTTTCTTCATAAAAAAGTTGGAATCGTTAATCTAATCTTTTTCAAGTTCTTAGCTGCCTACTCCCAAAATATGAGATTTCAGCTATAGCTTTACAAGCTCCGGTTTTTGTATTAGCTTAGAGAATATCTGCTTTTTTGCGCACATATCTTCTTGTCTTTTCGCTGCTTGACAGAAAAGGGGCTTAGATATTTGCTTACTTTGGAGCTCGTGACGAGCTTAGGATATCAGCCAAGCCTTTGATGGATAAGTAAAAAGAGTTTTTGTGTGGATAAGTGGTGGATAACTCAGAGTTGGAGCTATTTAAAGTAGCTTATCAGACGCAGTTAAGATCATGCTTTACAGGTATTTAGAAGTCAACAACCCGAGTATTAGGGGCTTTTAGGCTGATGTGGATAAATTTTTAAAGGATATACTTATGGATCAAGACATTTGGCAGAACATACTGGATAAGCTGGAAGAAAACATCAACGAACAAAGCTTTAAAACCTGGTTTTATGAAACAAAACTGGTGGATATGTCAGACAAACAACTGATCATCAGGGTTCCCACTCAATTTAGTGCGAACTATCTGAATCAAAATTACAAAGAAGTGCTTTCGGAGATTTCTTTCACTCTGTATGCCAGAAAGTATGACATCCAGTTCATCACCTATCCTTACCGGGCTGTGAATGAAAATAGCGATATTCCGGATTATAGCGAGAAAAAGGTGAGCCTCAATGCCCGGCTGAATGAGCGCTATAACTTTGAAGAATTTGTGGTGGGACACAATAACAACTTTGCTTATTCTGCGGCCAAAGCGGTGGCCGAGAATCCCGGCTATACTTATAACCCCCTCTTTATCTATGGCGAAAGCGGTATGGGCAAGACTCATCTGATGCAGGCCGTGGGCAATTTTGTGCTCAAGGAAGGGCGCAATTGCAGTATCTATTACACCACCAGCGAAGCTTTTACCAATGAAATGATCGATAGTATCCGCAGCAATAAGATGCCAGAATTTCGGGCTAAATTCCGCAAAGTGGATCTGCTGCTGGTGGATGATATCCATTTCCTGTCTCGCAAGGAAGGGACTCAGGAAGAGTTTTTCCATACCTTCAATGCTCTGTTTGACAATAAAAAGCAGATCGTGCTGACCTCAGATCGGCCTCCCAAAGACATTCCTGATCTGGAAAAAAGGCTGGTTACAAGGTTTGAAAGCGGCCTTCTGGCAGATCTGAAAAACCCCGATTTTGAGACCCGTGTGGCGATTCTGCGCAAGAAAGCGGAGCCGGAAAACATCATACTTTCCGATGATGTGATCAATTTTATTGCCGATAATATTATCTCCTCTGTGCGTGCCCTGGAAGGCTCTCTGATCCGTATTCTGGCCTATGCCTCTTACAATAAACTCAATCCCGAAGATATCGATGCTGAGCTGGCCCAAAGCATCCTCTCCGATATGATCTCTGAGGTGAGCCGGGAAATCTCCCTGGATGCCATTACTGCCCAGGTCTGCCATACTTATCAGCTCAGCACCGAGCAGATTATGGATAAGACCCGCAAACCGAACATCGCTTTTCCCCGGCAGGTCTCCATGTACCTGGCCAATCTACTTATTCCGGCTTTATCTTTGAAGGATATCGCCCAATATTACAATCGTAAAGATCACACCACCGTGATTCACGCCAAACGCATGATCGAAAACCAATTTCGGGATGACGATAAATTCCGTTCTCTGCTGGAATTCATGATCAAAGAGCTGAAAAAATAGCAAAGACCATGATGAAAATATTACTACAACAAGCTGGCTTGGGAAAGCTGATGGATAGGGGATTCAGACTGCTGCTTTCGGACTTATCCACAAGTGTGGAAGATTTGCTGTGGATAAGCGTGTATATCATACCCATAAAGGCTTTAAGACTTTTTTTGGTGGATATCTGGTGTATAAATCATAGGGCTTATACACAAGTTATCCACAGAAATTCTGAGCCGCTAAAGCTCTGCAAAAACGAGACGCAAAAGAAAAAGCTTGACCGATTATCTACATATCCACAAAGCCTACTACTATTACTAAATTACAAAATCTCTTATATAGGATAAGATAATATGAATAGAACTATGCAGATTATAGGGCTCTTATTGATACTGATACTCATGGGAGCTTGTACCAAAAAGAACAACCTGACTGGAACAAACTGGTCGGACATCGATGCTCTGAGTTTTGCAGATTCAGATGCAGTGATTGGTGGATACAGTTTTCCTGCAGATTCTCTGCTCAGCATCAGCTATAACAAGAAGAGTCTTCTGGTGGGAAACTGGCAGGGTTCTACTGCCATGAGCATCCTGCGCTTTACAAATCTGCCGGATAGTGCTGCCTTTGCAAAATATGACGAAGCTATCGAGCTGAAACTGGACATAGTATTGCAAAGAAGAAATGAAGTGCAGCGCGAGCCTTTGGCCTTGAATTTTTACCAGGTTCATAAAGGCTGGGCCGCAAACCCCGATACTCTGTCTGAAGCTGATTATAGCCTGATTCCTGATACCCGTATTGTGGTGCCGGTTTCGATAATTACCAGCGATACCCTCAGCGTGTCTTTGCCTATGAGTCTGCTCCAATATTGGCTGGCGGATGCAGATTCTCCTACAGATCGTACTGGCGTAAATATCCTGATCAAAGCTGAAAACGAAGGTTTTGTAGAGATCAAGCTCAGCACTGCTACATCTGGCAGTAAACTCAAATTCAAATACAAAGAAAGTACTGAAGCTACAGAATACACGGATTTTGAGCGTTTTGCCGCTATGAACGCCTATAGTTTTACCCATCCAAATGATACTCAGCCCAGCCCCGAAACCTGGATCTTAAGCAATTTTGCCCCGCAGCGGATGTATGTGGATCTGGAGCCGGATTTTGCTATGTTCAAAAGCGAGACTGGGGCCACTCTGCTGCCGGAAGAGCTGAAAAGATTAAGTATAAACAAAGCTGAACTCGTGCTACATATCAAAGACGAGCTGCCGAATTACAAAAATACCTCCAGCTACAGAGTTTCGGCTTTTCTGCTGAAGGAAAAACCCACAGCTAATACCGTGATTTCCACTTTGGATCTGCAAACTCCCCAGTTTATCAGCAGTCTGGAGAGTGTAGTAAATACATCTTCGGATTCTCTGGTGGTGAATATCACCCCTATTATTCAGGCTTACATCAGCCAAAAAACCTTTTCTGACGATACAGTGGTTACTCCCAAAGGCATTGTGATTATGAGCAATTACGAGCGTAAAGACTTTGGTGAGATCGAGTTTTATCACCCGGAAGATAGCAGCGCAGATTCCAAAAAACGGGCCTATATCAGGATAAAATATACACCGCCATTCTTATGATAAAACATCTGATTTCTCTGTTTATCCTGCTGATTTTGCTGCTTTCGGGCTGTAAAAGCGGCGGAGCACAGGCTGAAAAACTGGCGGAAGTAAATGGTGAAGTGCTATATCTGGAATCTTTTAAGGCCATTCTTTCAGAGGATGGACTGGCAGGCCTTACGCCGGAGCAAAAACGGCGTTTTACCGAAGATTGGGTAAATCTCACACTTTTGGCCCAGAGCGCCGATGAACAGAAGCTGGATCAAGACCCAGCGGTGAAAGAGCGTCTGGCCTATGCTCAGAAAAAGGTGAAGGCCAATGCCCTGATCTCAGCGCGTTTGCAGCAGACCAAGATTTCCGAGGATCAGCTCTTTTCGTATTTTAGGATTCATCAGGTGGATTTTCAGCGGCCGATGTTGGCTTACAGCATCCAGCGCATTGCTTTGCCAGATAAACTCAGTGCTGAGAACGTATTTCAGCAGATCAATCAAGGCCTGGATTTTGTGCAGGCACTCAGACGCTATTCCACCGAAGATCTGCGCGCTCAAAATGGCATGATGGGCTTTGTGGAGCCGATTTCTGCCGATTCCCTCTTTTGGAAAGCAGCTCAGGGGCTGGAAAGCATGGAGCTTGGCATCGTCTCTCAAAAAGACCTGTGGTATGTGTTCCGCTACACCGAAAGCAAAGAAAGCGTGCATGAACCCAGTTTTGAAGACCACAGAGCCGAGATTAAAGATAGAATCCTCAAAGAAAAACAAAGTGAAATCTACCAAGAACTCTTACGTGAAATTAAATCTAAAAACAAACAAATCTATTATTACTAAAGGACTTTACATGAGAAAACTCTTCCTTATCGTGCTGCTAATCAGCATGAGCCTCATCACTAATGCAGAAGTTTTGGACAAGATCGTGGCCAAAGTAGGTTCTGATATCATCCTGATGTCCGAGCTTGAGCAACAGATCAGTCAATTGCAATCTCAGGGAATCGATCCCGGAATGCTGATTCCCCGGGCCGTATTGAACCAAATGGTGGATCAGCGTTTGATGGTCCAAAAAGCCAAAGAATTGAATATAAAAATCGATGAGCAAGCCATCAAAGATTACGCGGCTCGTTATCTCAAACAGATCAAAGCCCAATATCCCAATGAAGCGGCATTTCAGGCCGATCTGGTCAAGATGAAACTCACCCAGACCGAGCTGCAAAAGCACTTTGAAGATCAAATCACCGAAAATGCGCTGAGCGAACAGCTCATCGAGAAATACATCTCTACCAAAGTAAAGGTGGAAGAAGCTGAAATGCTGGCTTTTTATGAAACCAGCAAAGATACTCTGGCTGTGAAGCCCGTATCCTGGGATTTGAGGCTGATAGTGCGGGAAGTGATGCCTTCCGAGCAGTCTGAGCTACGTGCCCGGGCTGTGATCGATAGCATCTACCAGGCTGTGCAGACCGGGGCAGATTTTGCCCAAATGGCCACTGAATTCAGCGATTGTGCCAGTGCCCAGCAAGGGGGAGACCTCGGCTTTTTCAAGCGTGGCATGATGGTCAAAGAATTTGAAGACGCCGCTTTTCTGCTGGATGTAGGCGAAATTAGCAAGGTGGTGGAATCCCAATTTGGCTATCACATTATCAAGCTTACCGAAAAGCGTGGCGATGAAGTCCGCGCCTCTCATATCCTGAAAACTGTGGCCGCCACAGATCAGGATGAAGAGCGTGAAATGGCTTTGATGAACGAACTGCGCAGCCGCATCTTAGCCGGAGAGGATTTTGCCGTCATCGCGCAGGAATATTCCCTGGACCCGGAATCCAAAGCGGAGGGCGGGTACCTGGGCGATTTTTCTGAGCAAGATATCCCGCAGCTCTTTTCTGCTCCCATCCTGAGCACCCCAGTGGGAGAGGTGACCGAAGTGCTAAAAAACGAAGGTATGCTGTATCTTTTTATTCGTGATAAAGAGCTTCCCCAGCGGATTTTCAGATATGAAGAAGTAAAAGAGCAGCTCCAGGCTTACCTCTTTCAGGCCAAGCAAGTAGAGGCCTATCAAGAGTGGATTGAAGAAGCCAAACGTAAGGCCTTTATCGAAATAACTCTATGAAGAAAAAGCTCACTTTCAGCACCATTATAGGCAGCCTTTTTCTGATTGGCTTTGTGCCTTTTGCGCCGGGAACTTTTGGTTCGCTGGCCAGCTATGGACTTTATCTGATTTTGCCGTCTTGGCTGTATGATAAATCATGTCCATATATGCTGCCCATGATACTGGTAGCCTTAGCTTTGCTGGCAGTAGTGATCTGCAAAAAAGCAGAAGAAATCCTGGGTGAGGATCACGGCTCCATAGTGCTGGATGAGCTGGTGGGCTACTTTGTGGCCACCTTGTTTTTACCGCATAATTGGCTTGTAGGCCTGTATGCGTTTATCTTATTCAGAGTATTTGATATTGCCAAGCCCTTTCCCATCTACCGCTCCCAGAAACTCAGGAATGGCTGGGGAGTGGTGATAGACGACCTCTTGGCTGGAATCTATGCCAATGTCCTCTTACAGATACTCATCCGAATCTATCCAAAATTCTTTACAATATAGGAGAACAATATGCACTATATCTTATTACAAGTTCAAGTCGCAGCCGCCGATACAGGTGGTGGTGGTAACGGATCCATGGCCTCATCACTGATCTTTTTTGCCGCTCTGTTTGGAATCATGTATTTCCTGATGATCCGTCCTCAACAAAAGCGTCAAAAAGAAATGCAGAAGATGCTGGACAGCCTGCAGGTGAACGACAAAGTCATCACCTCCAGCGGCATCTATGGCCGTGTGGTCTCACTGAAACCGGACAAAGACATCGTGGTCATCGAAATAGATGATACCGCTAAAGTTAAAGTAGATTTTCAGCGCTCGGCGATCGTCACGATCCTGAATCTGACACCCCCGGTAGTCACGAAGTAGAATATGGCCAAGATTCTTCCCATCCGAATTTATGGGGATGAGATTCTGCGTAAAAAGCTCAAGGAAGTGGATTTTAAGGATCCCTTTCTGAAAGAATATCTGCCGGATCTCATCCACACCATGTATTTGCGTGATGGAGTGGGCCTGGCTTCCAGCCAGGTAGGCGTGGACCTGAGGATATTCGTGATCGACCCCTGGTGGGCCCGCGAAGAAGGCCAGAAAGAGCCCCGCGTGATGATCAACCCTGTGATTCACGATCGGCAAGGTGAACAGATCGGCGATGAAGGCTGCCTCAGCTTGCCGGATATCTTTGCCAAAGTGAATCGTGCGCTCAAGATCCGCTATTCATATTACACTCCCGAAGGTGAATTTATCGAGGCCGAAGCCGAAGAATATGAAGCGGTGGTGATTCAGCATGAATATGATCATCTGAATGGCGTGCTCTTTACAGACCTGGTGTCGCCTCTCACCAAGCTCAAGCTGAAGCTTACGCTGAAGCACATGGCGGCCCTGGCCAAAAATGGCGTGAACATCATGCAATACCCTGAAGAAGAAGAGTGAAGATAGTCTTTGCTGGCAGCTCAGAATATGCCATTCCCGCTTTGAAAGCACTGCTTTCTGCGCCAGAGCATAATGTGCTGCTGGTGCTCAGCCAGTCCCCCAGTCCTCAGGGCCGAAGGCAAAAACTGGAAGCTACCCCGCTGGCAAAATATGCCCAGGATAATGGCCTTAGCGTCTTTTGCCCGGAGGATGTAAACAGCCAGGAGAGTGTGGATTACATCCTCGGTCACAAAGCGGATATCTTGATCACGGCATCTTATGGTGCCTATCTCAAGCGCAGATTGCGGCAAGGTTTTGCCTTGGGTGCCATCAATCTGCATCCCTCACTTTTGCCGCAGTACCGGGGCGCCTCACCCATCCGCACAGCCCTCTTAAATGGGGATAAGCAGAGCGGTAATACCATCTTTAGGATCGTGGCCAGGATGGATGCCGGTCCTATTTTAAAACAAGAAACACTTAAGATAGAAGCGGGCGAAAACTACAGCTCTTTGCATGACAGACTGGCGCTTCAGGCCGCTGAGCTTTTGATTCTGCTGCTGCCGGCTTTGCCGGATATTCAGGCGCAAGAGCAGGATCATAGTGCTGCCACTTTTTCAAATAAGATCGATAAGAATGATCTGATCCTGGATTTTGACCGTGATAGCGTGAGCCTGGAAAACCAGATTCGCGCCTACTCCCTGGTTCCCGGAGCTTTTGCCAGCTTTCGGGATACAAAGCTGAAAATCCTGAGGGTGGAATCCACAAGATCACTCCCGGATCTTCCTCCAGGACACATCATTGAAATAGTCAAAAATATCGGCTTTTCCATCTCTACAAAAGATGGCAAGCTCCTGGTTTTACAGGTTCAGGCCGCCGGTAAGAAAATAATGGACGCCTATAGCTACCATCTGGGAGCAAGGCTGTCTGTGGGCGAGAGGATAGGAATATGAAAGATGAATATTTGAACGTTATCAAGTTTCCCTTGCTGGTGAGCCTCAGCTTGGCGGTCATCGCGGCTGCCTTTTTTGGCCTCGTCTTTGGATCTTACTTCAAATTGGGTTTATCAGCCAATGAGACGGTGATCTACAGCGTGCTCTTTTCGATTTTGACCATCCTGGTGTCTTCCTGGGTCTTGAATCTGATCAGCACCCACAGCAAGATTCGTCCCCGCTGGATGGAGATTTACTCAAAATGGATGCTGGTGCACGTATATTACAATCTGGCCAGCTTTTTGAACTTTATCAGCTTTCAGAAAAAGCAACAACTACAGGAAAGCTATCTGAATTTTAACAATGAGATCGTGCTCTCTGCAGCCAAAAACATCCATCACACCAATATCCTGCTGCTGCTGCCGCACTGTCTGCAAAATTCCAAGTGCAAGATCCGTGTCACCTCAGATATCAATGACTGTGCCTCTTGCGGCAAATGTGACATCGCCGAGCTGAAGGCCCTGGCCAAAAAGCTGAATGTGCGGGCTGCAGTGGCCACTGGTGGCTCTTTGGCGCGTAAAATCATCAAGGATACCAGCCCGGATGTGATCGTGGCTGTAGCGTGCCATAGAGACCTCATCGATGGAGTGCGGGATGCCTGGAGATTGCCCGTCTTTGGTGTGCTCAATGAGCGTCCCAATGGTCCTTGCTTTGAAACCACGGTAAACCTGCATACCATAGAATTTGCTATCCGGAAATTTCAATGAAGAGCTCACGTGTCCTCATCCTTGGTCTGATTATCCTGATCCTCAATGCCGGCATCAGTCTGGTTTTGATCAATCAATTCCGCCCTGCTCCCGCTCCCGTCCCTACCTTGTTCAATGATCCCAATATGCCCTGTGATAGCACCGGCACCAGCCGGCAAAATGCCATCACCCACGCTGTGGCCGAAATCGCACCGGCGGTGGTGAGTGTGAACGTGATCAAGACCCAGATAGTGCGTGGGCGCATTCCTGCCAATTTCGGTTTCTTCGGCTTCTTTGATTTCTTTGGGCCTGTCCAACGCCAGGTGCAATCCATCGGTAGCGGAGTGATCTATGATCCTGAAGGCTATATCATTACCAATGCCCATGTGGTGAGTGGTGCCACGGCTATCAAGGTTGTCTTGCCGGATCAACGGGAATTTGATGCAGAATTAGTCGGCATCGATGATGTGCATGATATCGCCAAACTCCGCATCAAAAGCAGTCAATTGCCTATTGCCCGCCTGGGAAATTCCGATAATCTGATGGTGGGTGAATGGAGCATTGCTTTGGGCAATCCTTATGGCTATCTGATGAACGACGCCAAGCCCAGCGTGACTGTGGGCGTGATCTCCGCTCTGGGACGAAACATCTCTGGGGATCAGGGCGGCAGCCAGTATTTGAATATGATTCAGACCGATACCGCCATCAATCAAGGCAATAGCGGCGGCCCTCTGGTGAATATCCATGGCGAAGTGATCGGCATCAATACCTTTATCTTTTCGGAGACCGGTGGCAGCATCGGCTTAGGCTTTGCCATCCCGATCAATACAGTCAAAGACCTGATGGGCAATATCTAATGAAGCTATCCGCTCAAAGCCTCAGAATCCTTTTGCTGCTGGCCTTGTTTGCTCTGATCTCTGCCAGCCTTCCCGCGCAGTCTGCCTGGAATGCTCCCGGGGATACCCTTACTGTGATCATGCGGCCGCTTCTGAATATCCCGGCTATCCACATTCCGGGAGAGACCCTTGCGATCACGGCTTTGGCAGCTCAGAATACCACAGGCTTTGCCGCCGCGCTCTTGCATGGCTCAAAGCGCATCCCTCTGCAGATCATCGCTCAGGAGTATAAGCCCTTATTTGGCACCTGGAGCCTGCAATGCCCCATCCCCGAAGTGGCAGTGTATGAGCTTTACGATCTGGAGCTTACCGCGAATGGTGGCATTCACGATCTCACCCAACAGGCGGTAAAGCTGATGCCCACTCGCAAGACGAATTACTACTTTGTCCATCTCACTGATACGCATCTGCCCAATCGGGTCAATTATCCTAATAACGGCTATGATACGGATTCTACCACAGTGCTGGATTTCAGGGCTGTGATCGATGATATCAATCTCATCAACCCCGAATTTGTCCTGCTCACCGGAGACCTCCTCAATGAAGGCGAACTGGAAGACATAGCCGGACAGTATTGGTATGGCTGGACGCAGCGGCTTTTGGCTTTGATCGAAGTTCCTGTATATGTGGTGAGCGGAAATCACGATATCGGAGGCTGGAACTCTACCCCCGGCCCTCAGGGCTCAGCGCGCCGGCATTGGTGGCGCTATTTTGGCTGGCCCTGGCTGAATAACAGCAATTCAAATTGGGACTATCACACTCAGGATTATAGCTTTGACTATGGCGATGTGCAGTATATCGGCCTCGAAGCCTATATCAATTATGATGATTGGCGTTATTACATTTATGGTAATAATTCCATGATCAACTCCCAACGCAATTGGCTGGAGAATGAGATAGACAGCTCGGAGGCCTCGGCCCGGGTGCTGTTCTATCACTACGATTTTGGTGATGAGATCTATCTGGATGAGCTGAATACGGATCTGGCTTTGTGGGGGCACACTCATCAAAATAGCGGCTCTATCTATAATTATCCTTATAGTCTCAGCACCAAAAGCGTTTGTGGCAGCAGATCCTACCGCACCATCAAGGTCAATGGCAGTGCTTTCTCCCCCCAATACACCGTAAGTGCCGGGGACAGCGGAACCTCAATCTACCATTACTTTCTACCCTCAAATGAAGGCATCGCCGATAGCGTGAGCTGCACGATCACAAACAATCAAAGCATCAGCTACGATGAAGGCCTGATCAAATTCATCATGCCGGCTGGAAACGCTGATTACCAGGTCTATGGCGGCTTCTTGCAACAGGTGGACCGCGGCAGCCAGCACAATGTCTGTTATGTGAAAGTTCATATTTTGCCTAATCTCACGCGCACCATCAGCATCGCAACCCGTGAAGCCCAAGCTAATGCCGATGACATCTGCCCTGCTTTTGAGCTGATTCGCTCCTGGCCAAATCCCTTTTCCGAAACTGCCAATATCCACCTAAAACTCCCCGGCAGCACCCCGCTTAAAATCTCAATCTACAACCTCCGTGGCGCCAAAATCCGGGATTTATTCGATGATACCGCCAAAGCTGGAGATCTGAGCCTGATCTGGGATGGCAAAGATGGCCAAGCCCTGCCCCAAGCCGCCGGAATCTACTTTCTCAGAGCGGAAACCGCCGGCCACAGCCAAATCCACAAGTTGATCAAATATTAGTAACGCTGTCTTCAGACGGCCGTAGCATCAGCTTCAGCTGGTGAGTGTAGTGAACCAAAGAATAGTCACACGGATTGTGCGGATCAAACGGATTAACACGGATAAAGAGCGTATTTGCTAATGGATCCGATTGCAGAGCTGCTGGAATTGCGGAACTGCTGGATTGGATGTGTCTCGCGTCCAGTTGTTGGATTTGCCTCGTAACGCTGGATTCATCCGGCCGCCCAATCAGCTTCAGCTGGTGAGTGTAGCAAACAAGGAATAGTCACACGGATTGTGCGGATCAAACGGATCGACACGGATAAAGATTATATTATCTAATGGATCCGATTGCAGAGCTGCTGGAATTGCGGAACTGCTGGATTGGATGCGTCTCGCGTCCAGTTGCTGAATTTGCCTCGTAACGCTGGATTCATCCGGCCGCCCAATCAGCTTCAGCTGGTGCGTGTAGCAAGCAAAGAATAGTCACACGGATTGTGCGGATCAAACGGATCGACACGGATAAAGATTATATTATCTAATGAATCCGATTGCAGAGCTGCTGGAATTGCGGAACTGCTGGATTGGATGCGTCTCGCGTCCAGTTGTTGGATTTGCCTTCGGTAGCTGCTGAATTCGCCTCCTGTAATCACGATCTTCCCCCCTCCTTGAAAGACTCCAGGTGGGGGTTTCTAACCCCCACGCCACGAGACTGCCACCTGGGTCAAGACTCTTTCCTGGCCTTTGAAGGCCAGGCACCCGCAGCTCTATGAACAAATATATCCCCCAGGCTCATAGAGGCGTATTCTTTATTTATGGATCAGGGTTCAGATAGAATACGGTGTAACTCAATCTGCCCAAGTCCTGCAAAGAATCTAACTTAGATAGCAAAATCCTATATTGGATTTGAACCTTTCTCCCTCTCTCCAAGGCGTCGATCATGTCTTTATCTACCCTTAATCAAGCGTTAATTATTAACGCTTGATTAAGGGTAGATGAATGCATGATCAAGTTCCCGAAAGCAGAAAGAAGTACCCCAGAATGCTGGTTTATCCTCAGGGTGGATACTTAAAAGGGTGACACGCCAGATAACCATAAATATCCAAATATCATCTTTGAACGCTGTGGGTTCTTCTCAATAATCGGAGCCCATAGTGAATTATGCCGGTCTCTTAAATGAGATACCTGTTTTCTGGAGAGCCGTATGCGGGAGAACCGCAGGTACGGTTCGGAAGGGGGGAGCCCAGTAATGGATCGCTCCCCTACCCCTATCAGCACCCTCCTCAACTACGTCAAAACCCAAAAACCCAAAAACGCTAAAACGCTAAAACTCTAAAACTCTAAAACGCTAAAACGCTAAAACCCTAAAACGTCAAAACGCAAAAAGCTATTGACACAAATCCCCCCAAATCATAGCGTTACCCCTTAGATACAAAAATGGAGTAAAAATGCAAATAAATGGTAAACAATACCGCTCAGTCTGGTTTGAACAAGGCCGGCTGATCATGATAGATCAAAACAAGATTCCGTATGAATTTGGCCTGAAGGAATACAGCACTTACCTGGAAGTGGCCGCAGCGATCCGTGAGATGACGGTGCGTGGTGCTCCTGCCATCGGCGCAGCGGGTGCCTTTGGTATGGCTTTGGCGGCCCTGGCCGCTCCAGATCAGAAGTTTAGGGCTTATCTACGCAGTGCGCGGGATGAGCTGATTTCCACCCGTCCCACCGCCGTGGATCTTTCCATCGGCGTGCAATATGTCTATGAATCTGCGCTCAAATTCATCCCGGATCTGCCTCATGCCCGCCAGGTGGCAGTTTTGGCAGCCAATGAATTTGCCAATAAAAGTGCGGATGATTGCCTGAAACTGGGCAGGATTGGCGCAGAGCTGATTCAGGACGGAGCCCGCATCTTAACACACTGCAATGCCGGAGCTTTGGCCACTGTGGATCACGGCACGGCCCTTTCGGTGATCCGCGAGGCGCACAAACTCGGCAAAAACATCTTTGTCTATGTGGATGAGACCCGTCCCCGCTTCCAGGGCGCCCGGCTTACGGCTTTTGAACTGGAGCAGGAAGGCATCCCGCACGCCATTATCACCGATTCCGCCGCGGGCTTTTATTTCTGGAAAGAGCAGATCGATCTGGTGATCACCGGCGCGGATAGAATCTGCCTGAATGGTGATATCGCCAATAAGATCGGCACTTACGAGAAGGCGGTGCTGGCCCATGTGCACGAGGTGCCTTTTTATGTGGCTGCTCCGGATAGCACCTTCGATCTCGCCTGCGCCAAAGGTAAAGATATTCCCATTGAGATTCGCGATGAAGATGAGATCAAACGCATCAATGGCAGCTATTTGGCCAATCCTGGCTCCCCTGCCTTGAATCCAGCCTTTGATATCACTCCAGCCAAATACATCACCGGCATCATCACCCCCAAAGGCGTTTTTACCCCCCAGGAAGCGGCGCAGAGGATGCAATCATGAGCCACTGCGATACAATCATTAAAGGGGGCACATTTGTCACTATGGACCCGGAGTTCCGCATCCTGAAAGAACGTTTTATGGTGATTGACAGGGGAAGGATAGTGGATATTTTACCCCTTGATAAATTGGATCTATTCCAGAGCAAAGAGCTCATTGACGCCACCGGCTGCCTGGTCACCCCTGGCTTTATCAATACCCATAGCCACATGCCCATGAGCTATTTCCGCGGTCTGGCAGATGATCTGCCTCTGGACACCTGGCTGAAAGACTATATCTGGCCTCTGGAAGCCAAACTGGTGAGTTCGGACTTTGTCTATGCTGCCTCCCTGCACTCTGCCGCGGAGATGATTAAAAATGGCATTACCCTCACTAACGACATGTATTTTCACAAAGAGCGCATCGCCGAGGCCTGTATCAGAGCAGGACTGCGCGTGATCGTCAGTGAAGCTATCATCGCCCCGAATTACTCTGGTGACGGTCATGAATTTGCCGAAAAAGTGCAGGAATTTAAGGACGCCTATCGGGATCAAGCTTTGGTGGATTGCGCTCTCGCTCCGCATGCCATCTATACCTGTTCCAGTGAGGTTTATTCCTCCTGTGCCCGGCTTGCTTTTGACCAGGGCTGGCTTTTGCACACCCATCTCAGCGAGACCCCAAAAGAGCTGGAAGACTGCCTGAAAGCCCACGGCAAACGCCCCCTGGAATATCTGGCCTCCCTGGGCGTATTAGAGGCAAAATGCGTATTTGCGCACTGCGTGTGGCTTTCTGGTAAAGAGCTGGAATTGCTGGAAGATAGCCAGTCTGCCATCTCCATCTGCACAGATAGCAATCTCAAGCTCGCCAGCGGCATTGCCCCGTTAAAAGACATGCTGAAGCGCAAGCTGAATGTAGCGATCGGCACGGACGGTGTGGCCAGCAACAACAATCTTGACATCCTTGAGGAGCTCAGCACTACCGCAAAATTGCACAAAGCCATCAATTCCGATCCGGAGTTCTTGCCAGCCCGCCAGGCCTTTGCCCTGCTCACCATCGAAGGTGCCCGTGCCCTGGGCAAAGAGCAGGATCTGGGCTCCCTTGAGGCCGGAAAATACGCCGATCTACTCATCATAGATCTGCAAAATCTGCAAAGCCAACCGCTCTATAACCCTTATTCCGTGCTGGTCTATGCCTTGGGTGCCCAGCAGATCCGGGACGTGCTGATTGCCGGGGAATTTGTAATGAAAGACGGAAAACTCAGCCATCTGGATGAAGCAGATCTGATCTCTACTGCCCAAGAATATCAAAGCAAAATACTAAAAGAGTTAAGCCAATGAAAATCATCAAAAACCGCAGAGCCACCCACGAATACACCATTGAGCAGAAATACGAAGCCGGTATCTCCCTGGTAGGCAGTGAGATCAAGTCCATCCGTGATGGTATGATCAACTTCAAAGATAGCTTTGCCCGCGTGAAAGACAACGAATGCTGGCTGATGAATTTCCATATCTCGCCCTGGGAAAAAGCCTCTTATTTCAATCATGACGCCACCCGTCCCCGCAGATTGCTGCTGCACAAACACGAAATCCGCCGTATGAAAGCCAAGGTGGATGAACAGGGCATGACCCTGATCCCTCTGGATATCTATATCAACGAACAAGGCCGCTGCAAACTCACCATTGCCGTGGCCAAAGGCAAGAAGTTCTATGACAAACGTGAGGCCCTGCAAAAGAAGGACATGGATAGGGAAAAAGCCCGGGCTTTGAGTAATCCGGATCGATAGTTTGGAGTTTTAGCGTTTTAAGGTTTTAAGGTTTTAAGGTGATAACGTTTAACATTTAGCATTAAGGAGATAAAATGGACACAAAACCAGTAAAGTCAGTCAAGTTACAAGCGATTACCAATAGCATTGTTTTATTGCTATTCATCGTTGTGACAATCTGGGTGTTTAGAGCAGGCAGACCTTTCATAGGTGCAGCTTTCGTAATCGCAGGAATCTTACAATTGATTAATATCATTACAGTTGCTACACATAAAAAGGACTTGGATCTCAAGATCAGAATACCGCTTGTCGTGCTGGCTCTAATCCTGATAGTATTGCACTTCGTAGTCTAATACCTGATTAAAAACGTAGCAGATGCTGAGCTTTTCAAAGCCCTGTAAGCTCGTGATACCGGAAACAGCTCACCAAATGGTCATTCACCATCCCCGCTGCCTGCATGAAGGCATAGCAGATGATGCTGCTTACAAACTTGAATCCCCGGGCCTTCAGGTCTTGGCTCATGGCGTCGGACTCTGGGCTGCTGGCAGGTACCTGGCTGAGCTCTTGCCATTGGTTCACGATCGTTTTGCTACCGGTGAATTGCCAGATGTATCGGTCAAAAGAGCCAAATTCCTGCTGAATCTTTAGGAAGTTCTGCGCATTGGAGATGCTGCAGGTGATCTTGCTTTTGTTACGGACGATGCCGGGGTTCTGCAAGAGTTGCTGGACTTTCTGTCCGTCATATTTGGCGATCCGGACGGGGTCGAAATTGTCAAAGGCGGCGCGGAAGTTTTCCCGTTTTATCGTAGTGGCGGACTCCTGTCCCTCTTACACCGCTATTGAGCAATAGAACGCAGATCAAACGGATTTATTGGAATATCAGACGTTTTAGCGTAATAACGTTTAACGCTTAACTCTTAACGTTTAACGTTTAACTCTTAACTCTTAACTCTTAACTCTTAACAATAATATTCATTGACAAGTATATGGGGTTCTAAAAATACTGCGCCATGGGGTTTCAGCTTAAGAATAAGCATAAAATGCACCCCAGGAGGTTTATTATG
>Ga0265294_10002050_pt1 | contig 26694 bp, 31 predicted proteins | sample MunlanPumphouse3_FD_192504 | JGI IMG/M metagenome (GOLD analysis project Ga0265294, IMG submission 192504) | Groundwater microbial communities from a municipal landfill in Southern Ontario, Canada - Pumphouse #3 | ecosystem: Environmental > Aquatic > Deep subsurface > Groundwater | place... | reverse complement strand
CTCCTAGATTTTCTAACATCAAAGACATTTCTTGCATCATTTTATGCATTTCCGCTAGATCCGAAGCAATTTCATGATCATTTTTAATAGAATCCTTTTTTGTTTTTTGTCCAGCAAAAGTACTCTCATTTAAAGCAACATTTTCTTGATTATTATCAGCAGCGGCCGTTACCTCGACATAGTTTTTACGAAAGAACCCTAAAAAACCACCTTCTTTAAAATAACGGGTATGCAAGATCACCGCATCATTTCCTAATTCAGATTTTATTTTTTCCATTGCTTCCTGCATATCTACAGCCACAAACCTTTTAACCCGCATTTAATTTCACCATCCCTACCGACTCGATTTCTATCTGAGGAGGTATTTCATTATAAGAAACTATTGGTATTCCCGGTAAAACTCTTTCCAGCAGCTTTCTAAAATATCGTCGAATTACAGGTGAAACCAAAACAACAAATTGTTTTCCCATAAAACTTCGTTTTTCAAGCAGTGTTCCTAATTCTTTAACTATCGCTTGAGCTATACTTGGTTCAATAACCAAATATGTTCCTTGGTCACCGGTTTGTACACTTTCACCAATAATCTTTTCGATCTGAGGATCGATCGTAAAACAATAGAGCTTACCTTCTTCATCTTTATATAATTGAGCAATCTGTTTAGCTATCTTTTGCCGCACATATTCAGTAAGCAACTCCGGGTCTTTCGTTAAAGGAGCCCAATCACCTAATGCTTCCATAATCGAAACTAAATCTCTAATCGGCACTCTTTCCTGTAAAAGATTACTTAGAACCTTATGTATTTCCGCTAAAGAAAGTAAATTCGGAACAACTTCCTCTACTATAGCAGGATATTCCTTTTTTAGGTTATCTAAAAGAGATTTTACATCTTGCCGACTTAAAATATCTGCAGCGTTATTTTTAAGAAATTCTGTGATATGTGTAGCTAAAACAGAAGGAGGATCAACAACTGTATAACCGGATGTTTCCGCTTGTTCTCTTGAAGAAGTACCAATCCATTTAGCGGGAAGACCAAAAGCCGGTTCTTTTGTAGGTATTCCTAATATTTCACCCTCACCACCCATAGCCAAATACTGATTTAACATAATTTCACCTTGAGCTAAAGGCACACCTCGTAATTTCAAAACATAATTATTAGGGGGCAACTGCATATTATCTCGAATACGGATAGGAGGAATAACCATCCCTAATTCTAAAGCACACTGTCGACGAATCATAATGACACGTTCCAAAAGGTCACCACCCTGAGCTGTATCGACAAGCGGGATTAAACCATAACCCATTTCTAATTCGATCGGATCAACCTGAAGTAATGAATAAACATTTTCAGGCTTTTTCATTGCTACTGCTTCTTCATTATCAATATTTTGCGCTGTCTCCATTGATAAAGCGGCTTCAGATTTATATAAACTATATGCTAAAAAACCCATGACCAAACCTAAAAAAAGGAAAGGAGGTTTGGGTAATCCCGGGACCAAACCAAGAAGAATTAAAACACCGGAAGCAATAGCTAATACTTTAGGTTGGGAAAAAACCTGTCTGGTAATATCTGTCCCTAAACTCTCTTCTGAGGCAGCCCGTGTAACAATAATACCCGTTGCGGTTGAAAGAAGGAGAGCCGGAATCTGACTCACTAAGCCATCCCCTACCGTCAGCAGAGTATATCTTTGCGCAACCTCCCCGATACTACCCATTTTTTGTTGCAAAAAACCTATCGCCATACCACCTAAAATATTGATTAAGGTAATAACTATACTAGCGATGGCATCACCTTTCACAAATTTACTGGCACCATCCATAGCTCCATAAAAATCAGCTTCTCGTTGGATTTTTATTCTTCTTTCCCTTGCTTCATCCTCAGAAATCAACCCGGCATTAAGGTCGGCATCAATACTCATCTGTTTCCCGGGCATAGCATCAAGGGTAAAGCGGGCCGCTACCTCAGCCACACGTTCAGCACCTTTGGTAATAACGATAAACTGAATAATAACCAAAATCAAGAAAATAATAAAACCGACAACAGCATTGCCCCCTACCACAAAATCACCAAATTGATTAATGACTTCACCAGCATAAGCATGTAAAAGAATCAAACGAGTAGAAGATATATTTAAAGCCAGCCGATAAAGGGTCATCACCAAAAGCAAAGAAGGGAAAACAGAAAATTCTAAAGGCTCTTTATTATACATGGAAACAAGAAGAACAATTAAAGCACAAGTAATATTAAAAACAAGGAGGATATCAAGTAAAAAAGGAGGCAGCGGAATAATCATCATCACAACAATACCAATTATTACCAAAGCTACGATGATATCGATATGTCTCATTAAATTACGTTGTAAAAATGGTGCCGGCATCTTCATCGCTCCTAGAAACGTCCTTTGAATTTATAAACATATGCCAATACTTCGGCGATCGCTTTATACAACTCAACGGGAATAGGAGAACCAATTTCTACTTCTCGATAAAGAATTTGAGCTAATTTCCTATTCTCCACAAGCACGATATTATGTTCTATCGCCACTTCTTTTATTTTCTGTGCAATAAAATCTTTACCTTTAGCCACGACAATAGGTGCGGCCATTTTGTCTTCATATTTTATAGCTATTGCTAAATGAGTCGGGTTGGTGATAACTACTGTGGCCTCGGGAACTTCCTGCATCATCCGTCGAGAAGCCAATTGCCGTTGTCTTGCTTTGAGTTCAGCCTTTAAATGAGGATCTCCTTCCACCATTTTAAATTCTTCCTTGATTTCTTGCTTACTCATTTTTAAAGACTTTTCATATTCATACAATTGATAAACATAGTCGACAATAGCAATAAGCACAAGGACAGCCAAAATGCGCCAGCCAATGGTGAAAGTAATGTCCCCAATCGTATATAAAGATAAGTCGAGAGGAAAATCCATCAAAACAGATAAACGTGGCAATTGTTGATAAAGAAAATAAAAAGCGACAAAACCAACCAAGCATGTTTTTAAAATTGTTTTAACAAGTTCCGCGATGGCTCGCTTGGAAAAAATTCTTTTCATTCCTTTAAGAGGATTCAACCTGCTAAGATCCATCTTTAATGATTCTGTAGTAAAGAGGAAACCAATTTGCAGCACATTAGCTATATATCCTGCTATCAGAGCAATAAGCAAAATAGGACCAACCATTTTTGCTATAATAAGCACCGTTTCTGAAATTAAAAGCATCGCTATATCCACGGTAAATTCTGTCTTTGTATACGTAAAGATATGATAAAAAAAAATTTTGTAATCTTCCATAATATGCGGTAACCAAAACTTTAAAACTAATAACGTCAAGGTAAGAAGTAAAACAGTAATCACTTCATTACTTTTAACTACCTGTCCCTTTTTTCGGGCTTCCTGCTTACGACGTGGTGTCGCCTTTTCTGTTTTTTCACCGGCGAAAAACTGTAAATTAATTTTAAACTTTTGCATTTGCTTAATCACGATCACCTTAATAAATTATAAATTTGCTGCACAACATTATCAAAAGAAGTATTTAATAAATAAATATAAAAAGGAATAGTTACTAAAAGTACAAAAAAGCCTATCAAAATCTTAGCCGGCATCCCCACCATGAAAATATTCATTTGAGGAACAGTTCTTGCCATAATCCCCATTACAAAATCTGTTACTAGTAATGTGCCGACAATAGGCATACTAAGTTTACAACCAATAATAAAAATGTTCCCGAAATAACTAAGATAATTCTGTATAAAATGTGGGCTAAGGAAAACACACTGCCCAATAGGTATAACCTCATAACTTTCAAAAAGTGCTTTGATAAAATGATGATGACCATCAATTTGCAAAAATACTAGAATAGCTAACACGAATTTGAAATTTCCCAAAATGGGAGCCTGAGTTCCGCTTAAAGGATCGACAACATTCATAATGCCAAAGCCCATCTGTGTATCAATTAACTGCCCCGCCAATTGAACTCCAGCGAAAAAAAACTGAATTATAAGAGCCATAGCTATGCCTATAAGCACTTCTGTAAGAATAACAATAAAATACAGCGGTAATTGCAAATTAATAGTAGAAATAGTTTCCCCTATACCTAAAAGCCAAGCAAAGAAAGTAAGGACCATTAAGAAAAAGACTCGCCACTGTACCGGAATATTCTTCGTGTTAAAAACAGGGATAAAAGAAATTCCCGTAAACCTAGCCAAAAGCAACAAAAACTTATCCCACTCTGTCAAAAAACTAACTAGTACATTCATCAATACATACCCCTAAAATAATAATTTCTAAAAGATTAAATGTGGAATCATGGAAAAAAGATTTGTTGTAAAAGCAACCAGTAAATTCAACATCCAAGGTCCAAAAATAATGAGGCTAATAAAAACCATCGCTATTTTAGGAACAAAAGTTAAAGTTTGTTCCTGAATTTGCGTAGTGGCTTGGAAGATACTAATTATTAAGCCTACTAATAAGCTAACCCCTAATAAAGGCCCGGATAACAGTAAAATCGTATATACTGCTTCTTTCCCCAAATAGATTACAAAGTCCTGCGTCATCTTCACACCTTATCTCATCGTAATATAGTAAATCAGCGGAAACCCAGCAGTAAAGACTGCACAACTAAATTCCAACCATCTACTAAGATAAACAATAATAACTTAAACGGCAAAGAAATCATCATCGGTGGTAACATCATCATCCCCATAGACATTAAAGTACTGGCAACAACCATATCGATAATAATAAAGGGGATGTAAATAATAAAACCAATCTGAAAAGCTGTTTTTAATTCGCTAATTGTAAAAGCGGGTATAACAACATAAGTAGGAATATCGTCAGGGTTATCCGGTTTAGGTGCTGAAGACATATTAATAAATAAAGCCAAATCCTTTTCCCGCGTCTGTTTTAACATAAAAGTACGTAAAGGTGTAACTGCATTATGATAAGCTGTTTCCTGAGTTATTTCTTCATGCAAATAAGGTTGTAAGGCATTTTGATTGATTTCACTCCACACCGGAGTCATTATAAAAAATGTTAGAAAGAGGGCTAAACCAATTAAAACTTGATTCGGAGGCATTTGCTGTGTAGCTAAAGCATTTCTCAAAAAAGAAAAAACAACAATAATTCGTGTAAAAGAAGTCATTAAAATTAAAATAGCAGGCGCAAGTGTCAAAATAGTTAAAAGAGCTAATATTTGTAAAGAAAGAGCAACATCTTGAGGGGTATCTGCAGAACCTATTTCCACTCCTATTTTAGGTAAAGGTATAGGAGCAGCGGCAACATCGACTGGCGAAAAAAGAAGGACAACAAGACTAAGTAGAACCACAAGAATAATTTTCCTTTTAAAAAATCTATTCACCTTTATCCCTCCCCTGAAAAAGATGACGAGAGAGATGTTGGTTTCTCCGAAATTGTTCGGCTAATTGTTGTTGAAACTCACCCGTGGTAAGATTTTTTTTATTTGTCAAAGAAGTAATCTTTCTTTTAAATAATCTCTCCATTCCTTTACTTAATAAAGCTTCTGATGCCAAGAGATCATTTTTTATTTCTCCCCATCTTTCAGTATGAGGATCTATCTCTTTTAAAATATTAATCTGACCTTCACTAACAGCAATAATACAAATAAGACCATCTAATTCCACCAAATATAAACCTCGATTGGCTCCCAATGCCTGATAATCAAAGATTTTAATCCATTTTTTTTGATTTTGCTGAAGACTCTGCTGTCGCTTAATAAGCCTTAAAACTAAATAAACTGCCAAAATAATAAAAATCAGTGTAAAAATCAGGCGGAAAAACAACGCAGTCACACTTGGATAAGCAACGACATTATTAATTTCAAGATTTTCCGGCTGCAAAGCAGCAAAAAATATTATAGCTAACATCTTTCCTCCCTGATTAAACTAATGCTTTTTGCACTGCTTCCATCACCCGCAAAGGTTGGAAAGGCTTGATAATAAAATCTCGGGCCCCAGCCTGAATAGCTTCAATAACCAAAGCCTGTTGTCCCATAGCACTACACATAATTATTTTAGCAGTAGCATCAATTTTTTTAATCTCTTTTACTGCTGTAATTCCATCCATTTCCGGCATCGTTATATCCATCGTCACTAAATTAGGCCTTAAGTCCTGATACATTGTTATCGCCAAAACACCATTTTCCGCTTCACCCACCACGTCATATCCATTTTTTATGAGTATTTCTTTAAGCAGCATCCTCATAAAAGCAGCATCATCAACTATTAATATTCTTTGCGCCATAAATGAAGCTCACCTCATTTCCATATCTTCCCTGCTTATTTTAAATTTCTAATTCTTTCTGTTGGTGAAACTATTTCTGTAACTCTTACGCCAAAGTTTTCGTCAATAATGATAACTTCTCCTTTAGCTAAAAGATTATCATTAATTAAAATATCTACAGGTTCTCCCGCCAATTTGTCCAATTCGATAATCGAGCCATTGGTTAATCCTAGGATTTCTTTAATTTTCTTCTTGGTTCTCCCTAACTCAACAGATAACTGCAGACCAATATCCATAATTAAATCTAAATTTGGAAGAAGATCACTCTGACTTCTTTTTTCCTCCGGGAAGATAGGAAACTGAACGGAGGTTACTTCAACATGTGGAGGTGCCTTTTCTGTCAAAACTGAGGAAACAGTAGACGAAGGAAGCTCCTTAGGACTATTAGTATTTTTCTCTTCCAACTTTTGTTCTGCCTTTACTTCCGACTGTTCATTATTTACGTTATTCTCTTTATGAAGCTCAGAAACTATTTGCTTGGCAAAAGAAATAGGTAATAATTGCATCATTTCACTATCTACCAAATCCTCAATGGTTAAATCGAAAGCTATTTTTACCAATTTGTTTTGACCTTCTGTTTCAAAGAGGTTATCTTTCTGGAAATCGGCAACGTTAATAGTAGGCGAAAAGATCTCAATACGTTTATTTAACATTTCAGATAGTGAAGTTGTAGCACTACCCATCATCTGATTAGTCGCTTCACTGATCGCACTTAAATGCAGTTCATTTAATTCAGGAGGGGGATTACTGCCATCTCCTGCCATCATCAGATCAGCAAAGATGCCTGCATCATTTGTATGTAACACAAAAAAGTTTTTCCCTTTTAAACCTATTTTAAAATCGATATCAACAGTTACATATGATTCGGAATATTTCTTGCGAATTTCTTCCATTGTCATCAGGGAAATTTTAGGAGTTGTAATTTCAATTTTTTTACCTAATAACGTTGATAAAGTCGTAGCAGCAGAGCCCATGGAAATATTAGCCAGTTCCCCTAATGTATCCTTTTCCATAGGGGTCAAATCATCAGAAGAATTATTATGGCCTAACAATACCTGTATTTCTTCTTGGGACAATATTTTATTCACTCTTAATCACTTCCTTCATGATTAACTCTCTCAATTTTAACAGCCAGTTTTTTACTATACAACCCTGGTTTACCATAGAATTTTAGTTTTGAATCTACATATACTTCAACGTTATGCTCTTTTCCCTTTTCTAAGGGGATGACATCACCTGTCTGAAGTTCTAAAAGTTCTCTGATGGTTATTGTACTTTTTCCTAAAACAACAGCAAGCGGTATTGCCGTTTTTTCAACTATTTTCTGTAAATCTCTGCTGTGATTTTCCGAAGAAGAATGAGATAAACCGGCAAACCAAAACTTTGTACTTAGCTTTTCAGCGATAGGTTCAAGCATTAGACAAGGAAGACAGATATTGATCAAACCTTCCGTCTCCCCAATTTTTATATTGATAGTGATGATTACTACCATTTCCCGTGGAGAAACAACTTGTGTAAACTGGGGGTTGATCTCAATGACCTCTAAAAAAGGATTAACTTCACAACAAATACTCCAAGCATCTTTAAATAATAGCAAAACTTTTTCTGACATTTTTTGAATAACATTTTTCTCAATCTCAGTTAAAGGTCTGCCATTAAATGTACTTAACCCGGGTCCCCCAAAAAGCCGGTCAATAATACTAAAACCAATAATAGGATTTATCTCCATGATTCCCTTTCCTTCTAGAGGCATAAGACTAAAAACACTCAAAATACTAGGAGAGGGAATTGAGCGTATAAACTCGTCATAAGTAAATTGATCAACAGAAACCACTTTAGCCATAACCTTAATCCTTAATAATCCTGAAAAAAGAGTACCTAATAAACGACAAAAGTTTTCATAGATAACCGTTATAGTATTAAGCTGGTCTTTAGAAAACTTGTTAGGGCGACAAAAATCATATACTTTGATTGTTTTATTACATGTTTCATTATTAGTATCCTTTAAATCAACTTCACCCGATTGCATTGCCAAAAGCAAGGCATCAATTTCAGACTGAGACAAAACTTCGCTCATTTGTTTCACCACCCTCAAGAGCCACCTTTAATTTTATCAAATAATTATTAAGTTAGTTGAAAAATTAAATAATAGATTTTCTCTATTTTTCCCTTATCAAGAAACTTATTAATCGCCTCAATTAAATTATTCTTTAAAATTTCTTTACCTTGAGGCTTTAAAACCTCCACAGTTTGATCCGATAAAATCATAATCACAGTATCTAGTAATAAGGGCATTTTTTCTTCTAATTCTTTTTTAACTTTTTTATTAGATAATTCCAAGGCAAATTGAGCTTTAATATAGCGATTAACAGAACCGGACATATTCACAACAAATTCTTCGGTCTCATAAATAGGGCCGATTTTGGTCAGAACTTTCTCTGAACCAAGAGATTTTGCTAAAACAAGTTGGTAAATAAAAAAACCTGAACCAAGCATCACTAGAAATAAAACAAATAACAAAACAACAAGCGGTTTTTTATTAAAATCTTTTTTGTTATCCTCTTGGAAATTAACCTCTAGAGACATCAGCAAGCCTTCCTCCTTTATTTAGGTTCGCTTATAACCAGACTTTCCCTTATCAGAACAATATCCACACGCCGATTTTTTTTGCGATTTTCCTCACAATCATTAACAGCAATCGGACGAAATTCTCCATATCCTACTGCAGATAGCTGTTCTCCCGGTACTCCATCTTTAATCAAAAACCTTAAAACTTTAGTTGCTCTAGCTGTAGACAATTCCCAATTGGAGGGGAATTGTTCTGTATTAATAGCTAAATTATCTGTGTGACCTTCTATTCTGATAGGACTCTTTAATTCCGCAAAAATAGCAGATAATCCTGATAAGACAATAGCTGATTCTTGATATAAAGCGGCACTGCCTTTAGGAAAAAGAATAGAATCCTGAAAACGAATGATCACCCCTCGTTCCTCAATACTAGTCGAAATATTTTCATTAAGGTTATTAGAAGATAGATATTCATTCAATCTAGCTTGAATTTTTTCCATCCTTTTTGTCTCTTCTTCATACGCCAAATATTGATCTATTCGTATCTGATCTATTGTATCATATCGATTCTCTTCATTCGTCGTATTAGGGACATTACTGCCATCCATAACACCTAAAGCACCCTGTAAAGAGTTAATTAAAGACTTCCACTTTACAGCATCAATTGTAGAAAAAGAATACAATAAGACAAAAAAAGTTAAACACAAGGTGACCATATCCGAATAAGTAAGCAACCATGAATTAGACTTATCAGCTTCAGGTTCTTCTCTGCTTCTATACCTGTTGCTCATTTTTCTTCCCTCTTTTTCTTCTCGCCTCTAATAATTCCTTTTGCTCCGGATAGAGAAAAGATTTCATCTTTTCTGCAACAATACGAGGATTTTCTCCAGCTTGAATAGAAAGAACCCCCTCTATAACAATTTCTTTAATCATGGCTTCATCCCTACTTTTTAATTTTAATTTTCCGGCAATAGGATTAAAAATTAAATTAGCAAACAAAGCCCCATAAAACGTAGTAATCAGAGCCAAAGCCATTCCAGGTCCTAAAGCGTCAGGATTATTCAAATCTCCCAACATTAAAATCAAACCAATCAATGTTCCTAACATGCCAAAGGCTGGAGCAGTAGCTCCCAACGAACTAAAAATGCCAATCCCTATTTTATGACGTTCTTCCATCATAATTATATCTGTTTCTAAAATATTACGTACTAAATCAGGATCAGTGCCGTCAATAATAAGTTGAATCCCCTTTTTTAAAAAATCATTCCGCGCATCTTGAATTCCATCTTCTAAAGCTAAAAGTCCTTCTCTGCGTGCTTTCCCCGCCATATCAACCATATCGCCTATAACCTCAAGTGGTTTTTCAGAAACATCATGAAAAGCAATCTTTAAAACTTTACCCATCCCGAGAACCTGCTCTAGAGAAAAATTGACCAAAGTAGCACAGAAAGCCCCTCCAAAAACAATTAATAAAGAAGATAAACTCCAAAAAGCTAACAGACTTCCTTCTATCTGAATAGCTATTGCTAATAATATTAATCCTGCAATAATTCCTAAAACAGTTGAACGATCCATATCCCTGTACTCAACTTTCTCCTTTTTTATTAAAATTAATCAGAAACAGATAACCCACTCATAATACTTTTCTGATAAGCAATTGCTTTAACAACAACGTCATCAACACTTTCTTTAACAACAAATTTTCTACCATTCAGCAATGTAATCACTGTATCAGGGGTAGCCTCTATCGTTTCAATTAAACTTGCATTAATAATAATCAAAACATCATTAAGTTTAGTTAGTTCTATCATTTACTTCCCTTCTTTCTAAGTGATACCCCCATCCCCCGCAAGAGATGGGGGTACTCCAAAAAAACTATCTACGTAAGTTTACCAGCTCCTCAAGAATTTGGTCGGAGGTCGTGATCACCCTAGAATTAGCCTGAAAACCACGTTGCGTTATAATCATCTCCACAAACTCTTGCGAGAGATCGACATTAGACATCTCTAAAGTTTCCGGTTTAATAATTCCGCGTCCGGAAATACCCGGCAGACCCTGATCGGGTACACCGGAATTATTAGAAACTTGATAGAGATTATTACCGGCTTTAGTAAGACCGGCAGGGTTAGCAAAAGTGGCGATCGTCAACTGAGCTAGCGCTCTGCTTTGACCATTGGAAAAGCTCCCGATAAGAAGACCATTACTATCGACACTAACATCTTCCAGATACCCTGCTCTGTAACCATCTTGCCCCATATAAGTAATCGTAAAATCTCCGGCATATTCGGTGATATTCTCAAAATCAAGAGAAACATCAAGTGCGTTTGCACCTTCAACCGGTGATTTTACATTAATTTGGGAGGGCGAACCACTCTGCAATTTTCCTGTACCGGAATTAAATTTTAACGTTCCCCGCCCGCTTCCATCTGAAGGAAATTCATTATCAACAGAGGTGTTTACTGCCCACTCATTAACAGCAATCTTTGTATAGTAAACATCAACCAAATGAGTATCACCCGTAGAATCACAAACAGAGACACTATTAGAATAATTAGGCTCATAATAACTGATCGTATAGTCTTTGCTTGGAGCAGCCTGCTTTATCGTTAGCTTCCCTGTGGAATAATCAATAGTAAATCCGCCCGCGGCACCTTCAACAAGTTCAACACCACTAGTATCTTTTACCACGACCTTATTCAAAGGTGGGGTTAAGTTGACTACAGTATCTTTAGTCCCATCATGATTTTCTTCTCGAGTAACGACCTTGGATTCCGCTCTAAAATCTAAGCTTTTCGCAAAATTTACTTTCGTCGTAGCTCGAGGTGGTGAGGAAACATCATCAGCTAAATTAATATCCTTAATCTGTCCCTTCGGATCAATTTTCCCTGTAGTATCAGCTAAAATCCCTTTAGCAATCAAACTTGTACCACCATGAATAAAGACATTATTAAGATCAAATTCAAAATTGCCTGCTCTCGTATAATAAGTTTTTTCACCTTCTCCTACCATAAAAAACCCTTCCCCTTCAATAGAAATGTCGGTGTTTTTTCCCGTAGGCTGAAAACTACCTGTCGTATGGATGACATCAATTGAAGCTAAAGACATACCTAAACCAACCTGAACAGGATTAGAACCTCCTCTATTCGTTGACGATGATGCCGCACTTCGTAACGTCTGACTTAACATATCTTGAAAAACAACACGACTTTTTTTAAAACCGATAGTGTTCACATTCGCAATATTATTGCCGATAACATCCATCTGGGTTTGGTGGTTTTTTAACCCGGAAACACCGGCAAATAATGAACGCATCATAACTCATGACCTCCCTTTTCTTTTTCCTTTTCTAACCAGGTTCTGTCCTTTCCCCCGGTTCAGGCTTCCCTACAAGAGGTCCAGCCCCATAAATTCTTTTGTTTTGCCTTTAATTGATGATGGCACTGTCAATGTTTGTAAAAACATTTCCTCTTCTACTCTCACCATCAACAGCCGTAATTACCGTTTTGTTTTTAATACTAACGACAAAAGCTAAATCATCCAATAAAATCAAAGATTCCCTGGCCCCTTTTGTTTGAGCCTTCTCCACCGCTTCCTTTAATCTTAACAAATGTTTTTGTTCTAACTTTATTTGCCTATTCTCGATTCTTTCCTGAGCATGACGAGAAAACTTTAAATCTTCCGTACCAACGATCTCTTTTTGCAATACTTCTTTAAATAAATCTTTATCTACAGTACTTGGAATAGTAGTTGTTCTCGGTTTCCTAGGCTCTATAGGCTTGATTGGTTGTGAAACAAAAAAAGGTTTATCGACCAAAGTTATCACCTACTTCACTAAAGTGATTTGTGTTAAAGCAACTTCCTCCTCACCGACCACGGCTACATAACAACCATCTACTTGTTTGAGTGCTGTTACTGTTCCTTCATTTTCTTGCCCTGCACTAAGATAGGTCACTTCTCGTCCCAAAAGATTCATCCCTTGGTTAAAACTATTAAAATAATATTGACCAAGTATTGCTTCTAAAACAGTAGCCATACCTCCTTGAAAATTATTTTGGGATTCAACGATAGATAAAAGTCCTTCCTCTACAGTTTTGTTCAAATTCTGCATTTGCTCTAAGGTAGACATCTGAGCCATCTGAGCGATAAATTCTCGATCATTCATCGGATTCAAAGCATCTTGATAACGTAATTCTGTAATCAAAAGCTTCAGAAAATCATCCTTACCCAAAGTATTCTTGGTTACCACATCCTGTTTTTCCACAACAGCATTACTAGCCCCCATCGCCCCTACTTGCATCATCTTCCCCCCTTTCTCCTTAAACAAGATAATCATAAGTTCCCGTCTTCAACAAAACGCGTGGCTCTGCCTCCAACAAAGCATTTTCTAAATAACTGCTACCCCATCCCCCACTCCGTTCACCATATTTACTACCTTCTGACCATATTAATTGCTGCTGATGCCGGTACGGACTTTGGTCTAACTGCTGCCCGCCTAATTCCACATCCAAACGATCAAAAGAAATACCCTGTTCTGTAAAAGATTGTCGCAAACTACTTAGACCACTTTCTAGTAAATCTCTGGTTACAGGATAATGAGCTACAAATTTTGCCGATACAGTTCCTTTTTCTAAAGTCAACTTTACTACCAATTTACCCAACTCTTTAGGCTCCAAATGAATAATTACATCCTTACTGCCATCTCTATTTTCAAATGTCTTTAATTTCGCGAGAACTATCTCCGGCAAATCTCTTGAAAAATATTCACTATTTAGCCTTAATTCCTTTACAGTGTTCTCTACGTTTTCACTAACCTCGGTTAAAAAGACCTGTGTTAAACTTTCTTCTTGGTTAATAACTTCATTTTTTAACTTAATCGTATTTTTATTAGGTTTATTTATTTCTTCTAAGTTATTAATTATTTTTAGTTGTTGCGGTTCTTTTGTTTCTCCGAAATCTTTAAGCTGATTTATTTTAAAAATATTTTCATTAAATCTTTCTTCATTAGCAATCTCTGCTTCACTTAAATTTGCTGGTTTTTTCTCAGCAGCAACTCCCCCTGTTTGTGTAGAATTAAGGATTTGTACTTCTTGCAACTCCCAAGTTCCTGTTTTGTCTTGCGTTTCTTGGGAAATAGCTAACCCTTTTAAATTCAAAAGATGCTGTTGTAAAGGTTTTTCTGTTTTGGGAAATTCCTTAAAATATTCCGGAATTGTAGTATTTAGTTTTATCTGCTCCAGCCAAGGGGTTTCCCTTTCAAACACGGATTTCTCCCCTTCTTGCTGCTGTTCTCCTTGCAATTTCGGGTTAAACATACCTAATAAACTCATGAAGGAGCTTTTCTTTTCTTCATCGCGAGCACAATCAACTTCTTGTTCTGCTGCTAAAGCAACTTCTGATAATTGATCCACAGAAGGACTTGGTAACCCAAGAAGTACAGCCAACATTTCAGAAAAAACTTCATCTTCATTTTCAGGCAAAGAAGTTGGGCTTCGTCCCGTCGCTACGTTTCCCTGAAACATTACTGCTTTAATACTCTCCATTATTGCACACCTCCTTTCTAGAATTTTTATATAATTATTGCTGGGTTTTTTTATCCAACAATAATTGCGTGATAATCGCCGCTCTTTGCGGATCCATTAAAGCAAGTATTTTCCCAGTTTGCTTCTTTTCTAAAAGAGGTAAGATGGTTAAGATTAGCTCATCATCTAGATTATCCATTATTTTAACAACAGCGTCAGGCTTCATTTCTTGATAATAAGCAGCTAGTTCCTCCGCATGCAAAACTGCTGTTTCCTGCTTAGTTATATCTACTTTTAATTTCGTTAATTCTGTTTGCAGCTCCGTAACTTGTTCTAATAATTTTGTTTTTTCTCCTTCTAGTAAAGTAAGCTTGTGCTCTAAATCCCTTTTTTCCTTTCGCAGCGTCTTGTTTTCTGTTTCAATAGGAGACACCAATAAATTTCCCTGTTCCTTTAATGTTTCCGGATATTCTACTACAAAATCGCCCATCCCTGGGATTTGAGCAAGGATAGGATTTAAATTCAGATAACCTGTCTGATGTGCAGCAAAAGCCCCCACACCACAAACAATGACGATAGCAATTAAAATAAGTATAGTTAGCTTTTTCATCGCAATCACTTTACCTTCTTTTTGAGGTTACCGCCAGTTCATCTTGGAAAATCTGTTCATTTTTCTCCTGCTCTTGCTGATAGCGATAATCTTGTTTTTCTCGCAACTTTTCTAAAATTTTTCTTTCTTTCATTGCTTGCACTAATTTTTGTCGCGCCTCTTCCAGGTTATTCTTCTTTACTTCGATCACCTGTTCCTGTATTTTCAATAATTCATCCTGATATAATAAATAATTTTTATATAAACTGACCTTTTCAGCAGAAATAACCCCTTTTAAAATAGCCATAAATTCATTTTCTAACTTTGTTTTTCTTTCCTCTAATTCTTCCTTTTTTTCCAAAGCGTCTTGCAGCTGAGAAACACATTTACCAACCTCTTCAAGACAGAATTTTTCTTTATACTCCCGCAAACGTAAGATCTTCTCTAAACGGAACTTAAACATTAGCTATCTACTCATTTCCCTTAATTTCACAATAAAGCTCCCTTAACACTTTAATTGTATGCTCAAATTGCCAATATTCATCAATATCTTGTTGCAAAAACTCATTTATTTTATCAATAAACTGTATCGCCAAATCAATTTTAAGACTATTTCCCTTTTGATAAGCTCCTACATCAATCAAATCTTTAGCTTCATTATAAATAGCCATAATTTCTTTAATTTTAGAAGCCGCTTGGAGCTGTTCGGAATCCACAATATTAATCATTACCCGGCTAACACTATTCAAAACATCTATCGCCGGATAATGCCCCAAAGCAGCCAGCTGTCGCGAAAGGATAATATGTCCATCTAAAATTCCTCTTGTAGCATCAGCGATTGGTTCGTTAAAATCATCACCATCAACTAAAACAGTATAGAGTCCTGTAATACTACCTTTTTCAGCAGTTCCCGCCCTCTCCAAAAATTGAGGTAATAAAGCAAAAACTGAAGGTGTGTATCCTTTACTAGCCGGAGGTTCACCCACAGCCAACCCAATTTCCCTTTGCGCCATCGCCAATCTGGTCACAGAGTCCATCATCAAAACAACCTTAGCCCCTTGATCCCGAAAATATTCAGCAATGGTCGTAGCCAAAAAAGCTGCTTTAACCCTAATTATGGCAGGCTGATCCGATGAAGCAACAATAACAACTGATTTGGCAAGGCCCTCGCCAAGGTCATTCTCCAAAAACTCACGAACCTCTCGTCCCCGTTCCCCAATCAAGGCAATCACATTAATCTCGGCACTGCTATTTCTAGCAATCATTCCTAAAAGAGTGCTCTTGCCCACGCCACTTCCGGAAAATATACCCAACCTTTGTCCACTTCCACAAGTTAACAACCCATCAAGAGCTTTAACCCCCAAGGCTAAAGGTTCTGTAATTCTTTTTCTTTTTAACGGATGAGGCGGAGTTTCATAAAGAGGATATTCCTTTTCCCAAAGAAGCTCCCCTTTTTCATCAAGTGGTTCACCCAAACCATTAAGCACGCGCCCTATAATCTTAGATCCAACTTTAACCTTAAAAAAATTACCACTAGAGATAATTAAATCACCTGGCGCAATACCGGACATATTTCCAAAAGACATTAGTAATGTTCTGTTTTCCTTAAAGCCAACTACTTCTGCTGGAATAACACCTTTCTCACTTTGGATATAAACCAATTCGCCTATCCCTGCTTTAGGACCTTGAGCCTGAATAATTAAACCAATAATTTCTGTAACATATCCCTTAAAATGCAGTGTTTTCGTTTCTTTAACAATCTTCATTATTTTTTCAAAGTCCAACATAATTATTTTCTTCCTTTAAAGCTTTTTTTAAAAGAAGCAATTGTTCATCTATTTTAACATCAATAAAACCATTTTCTGTAACAAGGATACATTCCCCGGGTTCAACTTCCAGATCTCCTTCAAAACGAAGCTTACTCATATTTATCTCTTTAAATTGCTCATTGTAAACATCCAAATACGGTAAATGAACGGGATTAACTTTAATCATTAATTTTTCAGCATCACCAACTTCAGCTAAAACATTTTTCACAATACTACAAATAATTTCTGGTTTTAACTCAATAACCGTATTGATAATTTTTTGAGAGATTAGCAAAATTAAATCAATAATCTCTTCTTCATTATCCCGAAGGTATTTTCCCTTAAACGTTCCTAAGTTTTGCGCTAAGACTTTTGTTTCTTGCGCTAAATTTTTTATCTCTTTCTCTGCTTTGCCCATTCCTTCTTGATATCCTGACTTTATTCCTTCTTCATAGGCTATCTTTTTGACTTCTTCATATTCAATCTGATTTTTATTAATTATCGTCTTGGCTTTTTTTTCTGCTTCACTTATTATCATCTTGGCTTTTTTTTCTGCTTCACTTATTAACTCCTCAATCATCATTTTTGTTTCTTGGTAAATCGTATAGGCTGTTTCTTTAGTAAACTCACCTTGACTTCCCCGGTGGGAAATTACTGCAAAAGCGTTTTTTGACTCAAAATCTTTTTTTTCACCGTCTTTAACAAAACAAGCTTTAATAACCTTACTCAATGAGCTCGTCTCCTCCTCCACGGGAAATAACAATTTCACCTGATTCTTCTAAACGACGAATCGTCGTAACAATTCGCGATTGCGCTTCCTCCACATCTTTTAAGCGAACAGGACCTAAAAAAACGATTTCTTCTTCCAACATTTCTGCAGCACGTTGTGACATATTCTTTTTGACTTTATCTTTCACTTCTTCTCCAGAGCCTTTAAGAGCCAACGCTAAATCTTTGCTTTCTACTTCACGAAGCACCAACTGAATACTGCGATCATCCATTTTAATCATATCTTCAAAAACAAACATTAATTTTTTAATTTCCTCTGATAAAACAGGATCTTGTACTTCCAAAGTCTCAAGGATTGTTTTTTCTGTAGACCTATCTACATTGTTTAAGATCTTAACTATAGAATTAATACCACCGGCACTTGTATAATCTTGTGTCCCCAAGGAGCTGATTTTTTTCTCCAAAGTATTTTCAACTTCTCTAATTATTTCCGGTGACGTGCTATCCATGATGGCTATTCGCCTAGCGACTTCAGCTTGCCGTTCACTAGGAAGAGCAGATAAAATCAACGCGGCCTGTTCTGATTCAAGATAAGACATAATTAAAGCAATCGTCTGTGGGTGTTCACCTTGAATAAAGTTCAGTACTTGACTCGGATCTGTTTTCCTAATAAAATCAAACGGTTTTATTTGTAAATTTGAAGAGAGATTGCCAATAATCCTTATAGCTTTCTCGCTTCCTAAAGCTTTTTCTAAAATTTCTTTAGCATATTCTATACCACCTTGAGCAATATAATGAGAAGCCATATAAAGCTCAGTAAATTCTTTCGTCACACCCTCCAATTGTTCATTATCAATATTATTAATACTCGCAATTGCTAACGTAAGTCTTTCTATTTCCTCTTCATTCAAATATTTCATTACTTGTGCTGACTTTTCAGGGCCGAGACTTATCATAAAAACAGAAGCTTTTTGGCGACCTGTTAGTTGCACCTTATTCAATCTGATCACCCCTAATCTTCTGCTAACCAAGTCTTTACTACTTTAGCTACGTCTACAGGATTTTTTTGGACAAGGTTATCAACTTGTTTTTGCATCGCTTTCTTTTCCATAGCTTCAGGAGACAAAGTTAATTCAACATTAGGATTAGGCATCTCATTGCTAATCGCCGCTATTTCCGGGACTTTTCCCTTAGGGTAATAATTTATTTTCGGTAAAATACTGCCCGCACGACGAACAACAAAAAAGATTATCCCTAAAATCAAAAGAATCATTAAAGGAGTCTGAAAAAACTTTAAATATTCCATCCTCCGTTGAAAAGACTCTCTTTTGGCTAAAGCCTCTTCCATTTTGGCAACATCTTCAGTATTAAAAGGCATTCCGACCACAGAAACCTGATCGCCCCTATCTGTGTTCACCCCTGCAGCCTTAGCCACAACCTCTTTAATTTTATTTTCTTCCTCAGGCGTTAAATCTCCGTCAACAAGCACAGCTAAAGAGATATTCGTGATTTTACCAGGAGCAGTAGTTTTTGTTTCGACAGTTTTACCGGCATCAAAATTACGTGTTGTATCTATTAATTCATGTTCACTTGTTCCTGAACCGCTCTGCCCGTAACTAGGCCCCCCCATATTCGCATCGGCAGGATTTTCTCCCACAGGTTGCGAAATGCCACGAGAACTTTCTTCTTTTATATGTTCACTAACAAGGAAGGTGTCATCATATCTTTCTGAATGTGTTTCCACCTGATCGAAATTCATAGCAATACTAGCTCTAACAACAGCTTTTCCTGCTCCCCTCATTTTTTCCAACATCGTTTGGAGGGATTTAGCAAATTCCTTCTCATATTGCTGTTTTAAAGCTAACTGATTAGCAGAAATATAAACAGTATCCCCAGAAGAGCCATTGCCCAGACCCTCTGAAAGCAAATTACCATTAACGTCCATCACTGTAACATTTTCCGGCTTAAGTCCTTCCACACTATGACTGACAAAGGACATAATTGACTTTACTTGTTCAGGTCTTAAACCGGCATAAGCTTTTAAACGAAGTAACACTGAAGCAGTAGTTTCTTTCTCATCACGAACGAATAAAGCCGGTTGCGGCAGAACTATATGTATTTTAGCTGTTTCCACTGCATCAAGGTATTCAATAGTACGCGTCAACTCACCTTGCAAAGCCACAAGATACTTAACCCGTTTGTCAGTATCAGTTTCCCCAAAGCGAGTTTCATTAAAAGATTCAAAACCAATAACTCCCTTTAAATTAACCTGCCCGGCCATATCCAAGCGCAACTGATACTTATCTTCAGCTCTCACTAAAATAGTTTTCCCCTCGTCCGCCAATTGATACGGTACTTTTTGTTCCTTTAATTTTGCAGTGAGAGCACTAGCATCCTCCGAACTCAGCCCAGAATAAAGCATTTCCATTTTGGGCTGTTGAGCAAATATTATTCCTATAATTACAGCTAAAAATAAAATAATTATAAAAAGAACGGTGATTTTTTGCCCTTTGGAAAACTTTTGCCATAAATTATTTATTTGTTCTTGAAATTGAGCCCCAGAAGCCATTCTCTCACCTCAAGGATTAGATCTGCATTCTCATTAATTCTTGGTATGCTTCAATTACTTTATTCCTAATTTGCATCGTCAATTGTAAGGCCAGAGCAGCTTTTTCTGTAGCCAGAACAACTTGATGTAACTCAACATTATTCCCGATAACGAAATCAGAAGTCATCTGTTCAGCCTGCAATTGAGTCGTATTCACTTTACTTAAAGCGTTTTTTAAAAAGTCCCCAAAATTCTGGACATTATCTTTAACTTGATTATTATTTTTCCCAAATTCAAGAGCTGATAATGAGTTTATTCCTTTAATCTCCATTAGCTATCTCCTCATGAACGCCCAATTTCCAAGGTTTTTAGAAACATATTTTTCGTAGAATTCAATGCAGTAACATTAGCTTCATAAGCACGCGAAGCCGTGATTAATTCCACCATTTCTTTCATTACATCGACATTAGGATATTCAACATACCCATCTGCAGAAGCCTGCGGATGTTGAGGGTCATAAACTCGCTTCAAAGGTGAAGAATCCTCAACAATACCCGCTACTCTAACCCCACTATAAGGTATCTTGTTTTTTAAAGAATCTTGTAAGATATTTTTAAAATTTTCAGGAGTACTTTGTGGAGCGAGAAGCGCCACTCGTCTCCGATATGGACTACCCTTAACAGTTTGTGTCGAATTAGCATTGGCAATATTAGAAGAAATAACATCCATACGTAAACGTTCTGCGCTAAGACCTGAAGCGCTTATATTTAAAGATTTTAAAAGATCCATCCCTTAACGCCTCCCTTCAGAGATTGATTGTCTTAACAAATTAAGCTGAGAAGATAAAAAATGAGCAAGACTATTAAAATAAAGATTATTTTCAGCTAAAGTGGCCAATTCTATATCTATGTCTACATTATTGCCATCACTGCGTAAACTTGTTTCCTGGTCATGAATAATTGTTGGTTCAGCTATAGTATTTATAGCTTTTAAATGTATAGCTTTAGTTGTTTTTAATTCCAGTTGTGACCTCATCGTTTCGTCAAGTGCAGAACGAAAACTGACATCATTTCTTTTAAAATTGGGAGTATTAACATTTGCCACATTATTACTAAGGACATTATGCCGCAAAATACTACCACCCATAGCTTTTTCAAGTGAATTTATTAAATTCATCTTCATCATCACTAATCACATCCGCAAAAATATAAACATGTTTTTTTGACACTAACTATATAAATTCTAGTTGTTTCAGCAAATTCCTTTTCTATAAATAATATTTTTTTAACTAAAGTTATTATTAATTTGGATTTTTTGATTATCTATAGCAAGGTATTAATTTTTTCATTAAAAAATAAAGGACTATAGTTCCCTAAGCTATAATCCTTTATTTTTAATTAAATTTTTCAGATTTTACGATAATCTGGCTTTAGCGAGTTCTTCCAAAAGATTTTCGTTAAGAATCCTAATATAGGTTCCTTTCATGCCCAATGATTTTGATTCAATCACACCCGCACTTTCAAATTTTCTTAAAGCATTAACAATCACTGAACGAGTAATTCCTACACGATCCGCAATTTTACTTGCCACCAATAAACCTTCCTTACCTTTTAATTCAGCAAAAATATGTTCAATCGCCTCTAACTCGGAATAAGAAAGAGTACCAATAGCTACCTGAACTGCAGCTTTACGCCGTGCCTCTTCCTCTATTCGCTCTGACTTAGAACGAAGAATTTCCATCCCAATTACAGTTGCACCATACTCACCCAAGATTAAATCTTGATGATTAAACTCGTTTTCATATTTAACCAGCAATAAGGTGCCTTGTCTTTCACCACCACCCATAATCGGAACAACTGTAGTAATTTTATTTTTGAAATCACAAATATTATCTGTACTAAAAATACATTCTGCCGCCTCCTTCCTGATATTAGCATAAGTCTGAGTTATTCTCATTAAATCTTCATTATAGGACTCAGGAAATCTTTCTGTTTTGTTAATAATGTCCTCAATTGTGGGACAAGTAAAGCCATCCATAAAAGCATAACCTAAAATTTTACCTCTTCTGCCTATAATATAAATATTGCAATCAATCAGGTCACTCAATACCTTAGCCATTTCCGTAAACTCTACAGGATTCCCAGCTGTTTTTTGTAAAAGTTTATTCACGGTACGTGTTTTTTCCAAAAGTATTTTCATTGTTTTTCCTCCTCATTAAATTTACAAAATATATCGGCTTAAATCTTCATCAGACACAATAGAGCTTAATCTTTCTTGCACATAATTATTGTCTATGAGCATTTTTTGAGGCATCATTTCCGGTGCATCAAAAAGTATCTCTTCCAATAATTTTTCCATGATCGTGTGTAACCGGCGAGCACCGATATTTTCTGTTTGACTATTTACAGTATACGCAATTTCTGCAATTTCTTCAATAGCATTTTCAGTAAATTCTAGCAATACCCCTTCTGTTTTCAATAATTCTGTGTATTGTTTAATCAGAGAATTACGTGGTTGAGTTAATATTAATTTAAAATCATCACTGTTTAAACTTTCTAATTCAACACGTATGGGGAAACGTCCTTGCAATTCAGGAATTAAGTCTGAAGGTTTACTCGTATGGAAAGCACCGGCAGCAATAAAAAGAATATGATCTGTTTTAATTGGTCCATACTTAGTCATTACCGTTGAACCTTCAACAATTGGCAAGATATCTCTTTGCACACCTCCTCTGGAAATATCCGGGCCATAACTGTCTTTACCCGCTATTTTATCCATTTCATCTATAAAAATAATCCCATTTTGCTCAGTACGTTTAATAGACTCATTAATAACCTCCTCCATATCAATCAACTTTTGTGCTTCTGCTTGAAGCAAAATTTTACGTGCCTGTAATACTGACACTTTTTTCTTTTTCTTTTTTTTAGGGAAAATATTGCCAAACATATCTTGAAAATTAGCCCCTAATCCCTCTAAACCACTACCAACAAAAAAATCCATGGTTGCAACAGGGGTATCCTCAACCTCAATTTCTACATATTCCTTATTCAGCTCACCCCTTAATAATTTTTCTTTAATCATTTTTCTTTTTGCTATTAAATCAGGCTTTATTTCTTCTGCTTCATCTTGAGAAACAGCAGTATTCCCAAAAATAACCTGAAAAGGATTAGGCTCTGTAGAAACACGTTGCCCATGAGAAGTCAAAATCTTTACAAGCAACGCATCAGCTAATTTGGAAGCCTGCTCTTCAACTGCTTTAACTTTTTCTTGTTTAACCATACTAATTGATATTTCTACCAAATCCCTAACCATAGATTCAACATCCCGACCGACATAACCAACCTCCGTAAACTTCGTTGCTTCCACCTTAATAAAAGGAGCTTTCACTAAACGAGCCAATCTCCTTGCTATTTCAGTTTTTCCTACACCGGTCGGTCCAATCATGAGAATATTCTTAGGGACAACCTCCTCTCGTAAATCTGGGGAGAGCTTATTTCTTCTATACCGATTACGTAAGGCAATGGCTACACTTTTTTTAGCTTTTTCTTGCCCCACAATATATTTATCTAATGCGGTCACAATTTCCCTAGGAGTAAATTCTTTAGGCATAAAACCACCTCCCTTTTCTTACTTTTCCTCTTCCTTTATTCTTCTAACGTTTCCACAGTAAGATAATTATTCGTATACACACAAATCGAAGCAGCAATCTCCATGGCAGTTTTAACGATCTCGCCCGCGGAACACGCCGTATGTTTTAATAATGCTTTTGCTGCAGCTAAAGCATAAGGACCTCCCGAACCGATAGCGGCTATACCGTCATCAGGTTCAATTACCTCTCCTGTACCGGAAATTATCAATAAATTATCCTTATCAGCAACAACCAACATCGCTTCTAAATTTCGCAAAGCTTTATCTGTACGCCAAGTTTTAGCTAACTCTACAGCTGCCCTAGATAAATTACCATGATACTCTTCTAACTTTTTCTCAAATTTTTCAAATAACGCAAAAGCATCAGCTACAGAACCGGCAAAACCGGCAATAACCTTACCTTGATATAACCTTCTGATTTTTTTGGAATGATGTTTCATGATAATATTTTGCCCAAAAGTTACTTGACCATCACCAGCTAAGGCTACCTCATTGCCTTTTTTTACGCCAATAATTGTTGTGCCACGAAACATAGTTCATCACCTCTTTAGGCTCTAGGATGAGCCGAATGATACACTTGACGCAACTTTTTTCTAGAAACATGGGTATAAATCTGCGTAGAAGAAATTTTTTTATGACCTAATAATTCCTGAACTACTCTCAAATCAGCACCATGATCCAAAAGATGTGTCGCAAAACTATGACGAAACCCGTGTGGAGAAAGAATCTCTTTCGTCCCGGCCTGCCGGCAATATTTATGGACAATTGTTCTTATAGAACGGTCAGAAAGCCTTCCTCCTTTTTGATTGACCAAAAGGGCTTTTTCCTTTTTTAAAACCCACTGCGGACGTGCCTTTTCTAAATAACTTTGTATAGCTTTAATTGCTTCTTTGCCAATAGGAACAACCCTTTCCCGACTACCCTTACCTACAACTCGAAGATAACCATAAGACAAATCCACATTATCTAAATCCAGAGAAGCCAACTCACTTACCCTGATTCCGGCACCATATAACAACTCCAAGATAGCTTTATCCCGTATCCCTACCTCATTGTTTAAGGAAGGCTGTTGTAAAACCCTTTCCATTTCCTCCTGATCCAAATACCTTGGTAGCTTTTTAGGTATCTTCGGAGTAGAAACATGGTCAAGAGGATTTTGGCAAATTATTTCTTTCTTTAAAAGATAGTGATAAAAACTCTTCAATGCCGCCAAACGACGAGCAATAGTATTTTTACTAAGATTTTTACTATTTAAATATACCAGATATTTTCTCACCGTAATATGGGTTATTTTTTTAATTTCTAAAGATAGTATATCATATTTTAATTCATTTTCTAAATAATTAAAGAAATCTTTCCAATCACTATTATACGATTTTATTGTCATTTCTGCCATATTTTTTTCATGCTCTAAATAATTAATAAAACTGTCTACCAACGGAACAAGAAGCATTACATCACCGCCTAAATCTGACCTTTCCAAGCTTTTACCGCCTCCAGCGCTCTTTCCGCTAACAGAGAATTCTTTCTTTTTTTATCTTTAATTTTATCTTTTAAAGGGGGCAGAAGACCAAAGGTAATATTCATGGGTTGAAAATTATCAGCTTGTGTCTCCGTAATATAATGGAGCAAAGAGCCAAGTGCCGAATGGCGAGGGGGAACTACCGGAGCTAAACCATGGTACAAACGGCTGGCATTGATTCCGGAAAGAAGTCCGGATGCCGTCGATTCTACATAGCCTTCTACACCAGAAAGCTGTCCGGCGATAAGAATTAACGGATATTTTTGCAACTGTGTCGTTGGTCTTAATACTTGCGGGGAATTAATAAAGGTATTACGATGCATCCTACCGTAACGAGCAAATTCTGCCTTTTCTAATCCGGGAATCATCCGCAAGACCCTTTTTTGTTCACCCCATTTTAAATTAGTTTGAAAGCCCACCAGATTAAAAAGAGTTCCGGCAGCATTATCCCGACGAAGCTGGACAACCGCAACAACCTTCTTCTCGTTTTTTTCATCCAAAAGACCCACAGGTTTTAAGGGACCAAAAAGCAAGGTTTGAAAACCACGTTGAGCCATCACCTCAATAGGCATACATCCTTCAAAACATCTCTCTTTTTCAAAGTCTTTTACAGGATAAATTTCAGCCGTAGTCAAGGCTTGATAAAACTGCTCATATTCATCCATGTTCAAAGGACAATTAAGATAATCAGCAGATCCTTTCTGATACCGAGAAGCCCAAAAAGCTTGCGTTTTATCAATTGTTTCCCCATAAATAATAGGAGCTGCCGCATCATAGAAATAAAGATACCTTTTACTAGTAATTTCAGCTATTTCTCTAGCTAAACCATCGCTTGTCAATGGTCCGGTAGCCACAACAGTAATTTCGTTATCAGATACAGTAACTGCTTCTTCACGAATTACCTCAATCAAAGGATGTTGTAATAGTTTTTCCGTAACCAGTTCAGCAAAAGCTGTTCTGTCCACGGCTAAAGCACCACCGGCAGGTATCCTCGTACGATCTGCACACAGCATAATTAAAGAATCCAACAATCTCATCTCTTCTTTTAAAAGTCCGACGGCATTAGTTAAGCTATGGGCGCGCAAAGAATTACTACAAACCAACTCAGCCAAAAGATTGCTTTGATGAGCCGAAGTCATTTTATACGGCCGCATTTCCCAGAGCTTAACTTTTATTCCTCTTTGCGCTATCTGCCAAGCAGCTTCGCTACCGGCTAACCCTCCGCCAATAACCTTAATATATGTCAACATTTTCCCTCCGCCTAATTTCAAGTTATGATTCCCCTCCAAAACCCCTAACCCAGCATATTTAAGCATTTAAATTAACGTCAGATGCCTGTTTCACATTTTAGCGGCTGTTTTTTCTGCTTTTTCAGTAAATTGACAGTCCTTGCCTGAACAAACGTATTTAATCCCTTCATTTTTATTTTTCTTGATAACCAAAATCTGACCACACTGAGGACATTTTTTAT
>Ga0265294_10002049_pt1 | contig 26695 bp, 24 predicted proteins | sample MunlanPumphouse3_FD_192504 | JGI IMG/M metagenome (GOLD analysis project Ga0265294, IMG submission 192504) | Groundwater microbial communities from a municipal landfill in Southern Ontario, Canada - Pumphouse #3 | ecosystem: Environmental > Aquatic > Deep subsurface > Groundwater | place... | reverse complement strand
CATTTCAAAGTTGTATTTTGCTCCAACGTCAAATTATTCAGATATGAAATTGATTTGGCAGAAACCTTCCTCAGAATCCTGGGTTACATGCTCTTCTGAAAATTCTATTATGGCAGAATATACTCCGTCAGCATCAATTAGTGTTTCTTCATTTAGCATGATTTTAACAGTAGGCACAAGTCCTTATAATTACATCTCTGCTATTTATACAAAAACACTTTCAGGAAGCAACTATGTTGGAGTACCTGTGTCAGTTATAGAAGGTACTACAGGGGTTTCTATTGTTGCTGGAGGGACTTTAGGTAGTTATACAAAGTACACCCACACAAAAACATACGATAGTGGCAGTCGCCCTTCACTTACCGCTGGTGTTACATATTATTTTGTTTTATCTCAGATATACTCTGATTATTATGTTTTAAGTGGAAGTAATGTAGGAGGTAGTGTACTTTGTTGGTCTATGAATAGTAATCCTACTCAAACAGTTACAAATACAGGTTCAAATGTTTATTTATCGGTGGTACCAGCATGATTAGATTGATAAATGAGAAAACAAATACATCCCCAGGTGTTTTTGATACAAAAGCTTTAGCTGATGATTACTTGAAGAGTCAAGGTATAACAGACACTTCAGACTATAATTTATATGAGAGGATTGATATTATGAACTACATAAGTAGAATATGTTATGTTGATGGTGACTGCATATATAACAATAAAGGTTTTTGGGTTAATACAGCATCTTCTATCTATAGTGACTATGAAAATCATGTAGTGTTAGATTTCTTAGGAGAATCAGTTAGTTCTTCACAATTTAAAAATGAAATGAATAATAATTCTATGAGATTAACAAATATCTATACAAGGGCAGATGAAGTGGCTTGTAATATAAAAATAGGAAATGAATTTATTGCAATTTTTAGAGAGGAATGCCTAACTGAAGGTCTGGGTGGAATAACCGGTTCTGAAGTGGCAATAAAAGCTTCTAATATAATACCTCTACTACTAACAGGTTCTTTTTACGAAGCTATTCAAGTTTTAAAATCTCTTACCACAGATACATTTTTCACTATGGAAAGAATTGAAAAATATATTAAAATGTTAAATTCTGCCGATTCTATAACATACAGTACCTGATAATCTTTTAATCAAAATGTCTACCTATGAATGGAATATAATACATAGGCATACAAAATGAAAGAAAATGGTGATAAAACTCGAAATTGGTCTATTCGTGTATCAAAAGAGCTTAAAAGTATTTATGAAGAAATAGCGAAAGAACGACACACCCAGCCACAAGAAGAAGCAAGGCGAGCCCTTGCTGATTATATCGAAAAAAGAAGAGCTGAAACACTATTAAGAATAAATCCTCAGTTTCCAACGTTTCCAACATGTGGGGATCAAATTGATGAGAAATCTAATGATTTATTTAAATATGGAAAACCTTATGTAAATACTGTAAATACTGTAAACACTGATAATTCACCAATTTTTCGTTTTACATCACCAGGACAAACGGGACCTTTAAGTTTTGCAAAAAATGATGAGGTAGTAAAATGATTAAACTATCTCTTTGCATTATTGTTGGTGGTAACGAGTCAGAAGAAATAGAAACCTTGTTAAAAAGTGTACAAGGGGAACTTTTTGATGAAATTTGTGTGACTCAAACTCAAAACGACCCTGAAGTTAAAGCTGTACTTGAAAAATATAAAGTCAAGATTTCTTGGTTTGATTGGGTAAAGAATTTTTCATCAGCTAGAAATTATTGTTTTTCACAAGCTACGAATGAATATGTCATGTGGCTTGATGCGGATGATGAAATTTCTCCAGAAAATTATGAAAAATTACTATCCGTTAAATCTACACTTTATAGATATGATATTGTTTATTTAAATTATAATTATTCACATTTTTCTGACGGTAGACCATCGTCTACACTCCCTAGAGAAAGAATTGTAAAAATGAGTCAAAATGTAAAGTGGGAAGGAGCTGTCCATGAATATTTATCAATTGGGGTTGAAAGAAGTCCACTAAAAAGAATGGATATAGCTATAGACCACAGAAGAAAAAGAGCCTACGACCCAGAAAGAAATCTTGAAATTTTAAGAAATCAGTATTATAGCGAGAATCATTCACCTAGGGATGCATTCTATTATGGAAAAGATTTATATGATAGTGGTAAAACAGAACAAGCTATAAGGGTTCTTAGATTATATTTATTAGAGGGTGGTGACTACTACCAGAATATCATCCAGGCCCTACTTCGTATCTCTGACTTTGAAAAATTGAAGAGTAGATTTGAGTCCGCTGAAAAATATTTAAGAGAGGCTATTGGTATTAGTGATGAGTATGCTGAACCTAGATTTGAATTGGGATTATTATTAGAAGCAAAGAAGGATTACAAAGGAGCAAAAGAGCAAATGAAAAAGGCTCTCGAAAAAAGCCCTGATGGATTATTTGCTTCAAGGAGTGTCTTTTATAATATTCTACCTTTAGATTCTCTTGTAAGACTTTGTGATAAGACAGGAGATTATAAGAATGGTTTGATGTATGTAAATGATTATTTAAAATTGGTTCCTAATGATAAGAACTTTTTGTATAATAAAGAATATTTTGAAGGAAAACTAGATATGATTTCAAATGAAACCACAGATCAAATTAAAACAAAATCTATAGAAAAATCTACTGAGGTACAATGTACAATCACAGAAGAGCTAAATCTAAATCTTAGAATTGGTTATTTTATAAATAACCCAAATCCGGTGGAACCCTCTACAAGGATTCGTAGACTTAATGTGATAGAAGAGTTAAAATACTCAGGAAGAGATGTAACTCTATATTCTAATTACGCAGATAGCATAAATACAGATTGGTTTGCAAATAAATTTAAGGATCTTATAGATGTAGCAGTCGTGTGCGACCTGTGGGATAAAAGTTTAGATCTAATAACTAAGTTAAAAAGTGTCGGTATAACTGTTATTATGGATTATAATGAAGCTATACATGACATGTCAGAGCCAGTTAGAAAAATGCTTAGTTCTGTGGATGGGACTATCTGTTGCTCGGATGTCTTAGCTGGAATGGTAAAGCAATATAGTAGTAGAATTTCAACAATTCCTGATCCGGTAGAATATGATGAAGATCCAGAGTATGATAGTTTTTTACCTGTTATTGGTAAACCAAAAGCTCTTTATATAGGAATGGGTGGTAATTCGTATCTAGCCTATGAGGTCCTTAAGGATGCTATAGAAGAAGCTGGTTACGATCTTATAGTATGTACTGAATGGGATAATGCTACAGTCAAGTGGACCCTTGAAACATGGAGAAGCATTATGAAGTCATGCCATGTTGTTTTATGCCCACAACGTGTAACCGAGCAACCCGCAAAATCAAATATAAAAGCAGTACAGGCAATGTCATTTGGGATACCTGTCATAGCTTCCCCGCTTCCAGCATACAAAGAATTTATAGTTAATGGTAAAAATGGTTATATCTGTGATAAACCAGAAGAATGGAAGAATGCTTTAATAGAATTGAAGGATATGAGAAGAAGGGTCCAAATTGGAATGAACGGAAAAGAAATAGCGGAAGATTTTGATTTAGAAAGTATATCATCTGCATTCTATACTTTATTCGCAACAATGCACTCTATTCTACACCCCATAGTAAAAAAGAAATTAGAAATTACAACTACAACAGAATTAACCCCTATTATTATACCTGTATATAACTGTTGTGAATATCTTAAAATGTGCGTAGAAAGTATTCGTAAGAATACAGATACGCCATATAAGATTATTCTATCCGATGCAGGATCAGATAGTACTACTAGAGATTATATGGAATCCTTAGTTAGTGAAGGTGATGTAATAGTTGCTGGTAAAAGAGGTGTCAGACAATGTTTCTCTTCTACTGTTAATACCGGTGTAATCGCCGCAGGTAAATGCTCAAATTTTGTAATTCTGAATTCTGATGTTATTGTATCTAAAGGATGGCTTAAAGGTTTATTAGCTAATATGTCTCGAAAAGACATTGCCGCTTGTGGTGTTCTTTCTAATTGTGATAGAGGTTGGTTAAATGGTGTAAAAGGAAGACCAACCTATAATATGAAGTTACCTAACACAGGCATAGAGTTAGTACCTGCTATGAAACTAGAGGCTATTAGTCCATATTTAGATGATTTATACTTATTCATGGATAAATCAAATGAAGAACATTATGGTAAATTTGTAGATCAACCGTGGGTAGCTTACTATGCAACTATGATATCGAAGTATGCTTGGGACAAAGTCGGAGGTTTAGATCCGATGTTCCAGAATGGATGTGAGGATTTAGATCATTGTCATAGATTAAGGAAAATGGGATATAATATTACACAAGCGATAGACTCCTTCGTGTTTCACTTTGGCGGAATAAGTAGAGGGGCCTATGAAAAGACAGATAGCTTAGTATATAAGAAAGAAGACGAAAATAACCATCTTATGCTTCGTGAAAAAGAAGCAAAGAAAATAGTAGCAATATATACAGGACCGGCATGGGAGCCTTGGGATAGAGATTCTGTTGATGCAGGAATGGCGGGGTCTGAGACTTGGGCTTCAGAACTAGGAGCCTCTCTTGTATCTAAAGGTTTTGATGTAACCATTTTTAATCAATGCCCTAAAAGTGGTCAGATCGACAGATATGGTGTTAGATACCTAAATTATAATACGCTTGAGAACTGGCAGAAATATAAGTATGTAGATCATTATATTATTTCCAGAACATGCGAACCTATAAAATGGTTCACTCTTCACTCAAGAGATATTTCTGTGATGATTCATGATGTATTTCTTAATAATGATAGAAATTATGATATAGTACAGGATCAGGTAAATAGATATGGTGTTTTAAGTGAATGGCATAGAGATTTTGTTAAAGAATACCATAGAATTAACCATACTAAGCTATTCATGACAGCAAATGGTGTAAGAGAAGAACTTTATAAAGATGTAGATATTTCAAAAAAGAAAAATATGGCAGTATATAGCTCTTCTCCTGATAGAGGTTTGTATGAATTGCTTTGTATGCTTCCTGAAATAAGAAAGTCTGTACCTGATTTTGAATTAGTAGTAGCTTATGGGTTCTATAATTGGAAATCAGCAGCCACTTCAAGAAATGATGTTGGGGCATTAAAACGAATAAAAGAAATAGAAGAGAAGTTAAAACAACCAGGCGTTAACTATGTAGGTCGAGTAAGCAAAAAAGAGCTTGCCGAATATCAAAAACAATCTAAAATCTGGTTATATCCAACAGGGTTTACAGAAACTTTCTGTATTACACTTGTGGAAAATGGTATGTCTAGGAATGCTGCTGTTGCAACACCTTTAGGTGGTTTAGTAACTACTGGTGGTAATGCAGTTTCTTATATAAATGGTCCTGGAAATTTACACCCGTCAACATGGAATCAAACAAAAGAATACCAAGACGCATTTTTATCTGAAACTATCAAGATTTTAACAAATTCTGATTATTATTTGAAAAGATCTGAAGATCTTTTCAATCAGGTAAAGAATTACACATGGGATAATGCTGCTGAAGGATGGTTATCACAATGGTCTAGCAGATAATCTGCTAATCGTTATAAACAATAATAAAAAGAGGTTATTTCTATGTCTATAGTAATAAGTGTTTACAAACAATATGATAATCGTGCTGAAATGTTTCTTATGGGCACAAATCCATCGACAAAGGTAGTTAAAATTTATGTAGCATTAATTGATGCAGATGTTAATTATCATTTAGTAGGAAATGTACCTCCTGCGGATGGTAGTGATAATAGATTTAGTATAAGCGATGCAGAAGTTCAGGCAGCAGATGCAACCTTAGCCTCTGCAAGTTTTTCCAGTACTTGTTTATTCTTCAGAGCTGTAGCTGATAGTGACGCAATTAGCACGGGAATAACAAAACAGACTGGTATCTTTAATGTGTCTAGAAGTCCTATGGGTGAGAATCCTATGAGTATTTCTTATTTATATGGATTGTCGCAACAAGGTAAGGGTCAAGTCCCTATTTCTAGTTCAAGACAGGGTTCTTTATCTGTTTCTTCTATTCCTTTTTATGAGGATGAATATGTAATAGAAAAAACGTATGATGGTACAGGTAAAGTTGCTACGGAGTTATATTATCTTAAGAATGATCCTACAGGGTCAAGGGCACTTCTCATTACTTACACAAACGGGACTTATGGTCCAACAAAGATAGAGTATACGAATACAACAAAGTCATAAAATTTTTTTATGAATAAAAACGGGCAATATTTATTGTCCGTTTTTTGTTTTTACTAAAAACATGGATATTCTATTTATAGGTTTTCCAACTAATGTATAAATTTGGCAACTGTTTTGCCAAATTAAGCAAACAGTAAAAAAGGAGGCTTATTATGGCCATGTCGAAATATATTAAGGTCACTCATAATGGTGACACTTCTACCACTGATGTAGGTGCTCTTTATCTTCAAGATATTGGGGTGCGTCCTCAGCTAGGTCGTGGTATTATGGGTAAAATTGGTCAAGACATTGTAATTAATCCAGGTGATGCTATCTATTTGGTTAACACTGGTGATGTTGCTTTGTCATGCGCTAAGGGTGAGTTGTTTACTTTCTCGAATAATGGTGGTTCAACTGGTGTTGGTGCTTCAGGTACGTTTATCGCCCCAGTCGCTACTCTTACCATCGAAGAGACGGATACTATCGGTGAAGATATCAGATCTGCTCTTACGGGACCTAACGTGAAAGTTGAACCAGTAAGCACCACAGGCGATTTCTAATTTTTCAGTATTTTATAAAATCCTCTTTACTTTTATTCTAAAGTAGAGAGGATTTTTTCATATTCTCTTGATACTATTTGTTAAGAGTAGAAATAAAAATTTTGATCATTGTAAATACTGAATGTACATTCAGGTTAAATGCAATAATTAATATTTTGAAAACAGGTTACATATGGATAGCAAAAATTATAAAACATGTGATATGTATATGACTGCAAGCCTTAGATCTGCTGGGTGCGAACTTGAAGAATATAGACTCAGCAACGGTAGAGTCTATTTCACTCTTACCTACAAAGGTACTGATGGCGTACAAGGTCTAGTAGATTGCTATTTGTCAGGAAAATTATCCGTGGATGCACTCACATTAGTGAATCATGTGAAAGCTCTTAAGACTTTATGTGGAGAAGTCACAGGTAATAGTAGAGGTAATTAGAATGGGAAATAGCGAAGATTCTGTGATCATATTAAGTTCCGAAGAAATAGCAAAAGGCGTTATAGAGACTAAGCAATCAATTAAGTTAGGGCCTCCTATTATAACTGAGATCCATGATTCTGGGAATAAAGAAGTCCTAGGCATAAGTGAAGATGATTTTGTATTATTTGCTCAAATAGCTATTCCTTATCAAGGTCAGATTCCAGAGGATTATAGAGTACTAAATGGTATTTCTTTGGATTATGTAAAAGACCATTTTGATGAACTAGAAACTGAAATTTATAAACCTCTTATGAAGTTTTTAACAGATGAATATTCTGAGGCTGATTTTACTGAATTATTAAATGGTATTACAAATTATATCTGGGAAGATCAGGTCGATTATGTACCATTAGTTGATGTAGATTCTAATAGAATCTACATCACAATTGAGCTTATGCTAATGATGGAAGAGACGAATCCAGACTCTCAAAACCAAGAACAGAAAGTATAATCTCCTAATCCAAAGTGTCTTTTTATGAGGACATCCTTGTATGGGGTGGGCTTGGTGAAAGGCATGTTATCTACCTATAATCCAAAACTATCGAAAGAGTTGCTGGATTCTGATATGAGTCCATTAGAATTCTATGTAGAGGATCCTTCTAATCTAGGTCAAGACCCTCCAGTAATGATTCCTAATTTGAACCTTCAAAGTGTAGTCCCAGGACAGTTTATTTCTTGTGAAGATCTTAATGTTATTTTTTGTGTAAATGGGGTTATGGGTATAAGTCCTATATATTTATCATATCTTGTGGGATATTTTAATGACGATACAGATGAATTAATTCCTATAGGAAATGCAAGTAGAACTCCTGTAAAGACAAGAGAAGGAAGATATCATCCATCTTTTCAAGTCGGTGATAATTGGAGATATGGTAGATATGCAATAAGATGGTCATATATAATTGATAACGATAGTTCTATGTATGAAAGGGATACATTGTTTTGGGTTGTTTCATCTGGACTAACAGGTGGTGCTGAAAGATCAGCATATATAGATATACAAGCAACTATAATAATAGTGGAGTAGATTTTATGGCTGAGGAAATAAAATTAAATAATCTTGAAAAATTCTTAGAATTACTGGCAAGAGCCGCACAGTATGCAAAAACCGGTAATCCATCCTTAGAAAGAATTCTAAAGCTTGATGATCCTAGTACTTCCATATATTATAAGAAATACAATCAAAATTCTGATGAAGTTTGGTCTGATCTTAAAAAAGGAATTAATGCTTTAACAAAAGAAGTTCAGGAAGAAGAAAACGAAAAGAATGAGGATTTAAAGGTGGCTTCAAAAGAAATTACTCCAGAATCCGCATCAAAACTAGACCCAAGGTATGTTTGGGAAGTAAAACAAGCTTCCTCTATAGATTCAAATAAAACAGACTTTAATAAGCTTATTAAAGATCGAGCAAACGATAGATATGAAACTGGTGAAGGTCAAAATAAGACGGTTATACCAGAAAATATGAATGATCAGGTTTTAACTTTTTTAAGGAAGTCGGCGGCATTAAGTCCTAAAGAAGCTGAAGAACTAAGTAAATTATATGATTGAGGTGTAGATTTATGAGTGTAGCATTTCAACAAGGTCAAGTAACAGGTGTGAGTGATCTGAAAATATCTATAAGAGACTCTAGTGGTTATCTTGTAGATCCCTATGCTATTACGTACTCTGTTTTTGATTTTACAACAGGTGCTGAAGTCCTTATAGGTGAACCAAATCAAATACCTGAATCAACAGCTAAAGGTGAGTTTTATGCTAAACTCACAATACCCCTAGATGCTAATATAGGTGATTGGGTGGTTCGTTGGAATTTTATGGAAACAGCAACTTCTCCAATGTTATCAGCTGTACAGGAATTTAATGTTGTAGAAAAAACGACTATAACTTCATCATCAAACTTCAAGATTCCTACTCTGTCATGGATGGATGAGCTTATAAAAAGACTTAGGATATCTTTACGAGATAATAATCCAGATAGAAATTATAGATTTAGACCACCTAATACTGATAAATTTTTGCAAACACAGACAGAAGTTTTTGGCTATATCTGGGAGGATGAAGAGCTTTACTATTATCTATTAGACACGTTATACGACTACAACTCAGCCCCTCCTGCAACCTATGTTACTTTTGCAGATATGCCAGTTAATTGGAGTGCCGTAATAATAGTAGGAGCAGCAGCAAGAGCTTGTAGAGCCATAGCGTTAAACTGGATAGCAGACGAATTTAATTATTCAATATCAGGAGTCTCTCTTGATATTGATAAAAGTTCAAAATATATGTCAATGAAAGAAAATTTAGAGTCAAGTTATGATAAGCTAAAAGAAGACGCAAAGAGTACAATTAAGATTTTGAAGGGTCTAAAACAGCCACGATTCGGTATAGGTATTTCATCAGCATTGGGACCATACAGCAAAGTTGGGGTACAGTCTAGGAGAAATTATGTTAGTGGTGGTGGAACATGGGGTTAAAATTAAGGAGTTTTAAAAATGGCTTATAAAGTAGAATATATAACAATTCTATACAGTTCTGATCCTAATGCTCAGGCATATAGTTTTACGCTATCCTCTGTACCAATAGACCCAGAAGATGTATCATTGGATCCAGTAGGAGGACCAGCACAAAACTATGGTACTGACTTCACAGTATCTGGAGATGTCTTGACTTTTCCATCTGATCTTAATATTAGTGGAAACTATATAAGTGATCCGTATGAGGTTATACATCATTGTCAAGAGTTAGGTAAAAATGATTCTGGAGAAGTAATTTCAAATGGAGACCCAATGATAACTTTTAGAGTTATTTATGAGGCTTAAATAAATGCCAATTTCCAGAAGCATATTAGTACCTACAGGAAAACCCGTAGGTTATATAGTAGGTAGCCTTGTTGGTATTACTGATATTTTTGATTATGTAGTTACTTCTGGAAGTCCTTTTTCTTTGTACGCTGATGGAAGCATCTATATTTCAGATGAAAATTACTTTACCTTAGTTTCATATCCTTACACATTTGATGCAACACAAATTCCTTATGATGGTGGTTCTGTAGATCCTTTAGTGACATATGAAACATTCACTATAGAAATAAACGCAGTCTCAATAATTAGTTTTAAGTCCAATATTGTTTATGTGGACTCTGAAAAAGGAGATAATAGTAATACTGGAGATTATAATTCTCCACTTTCTTCCATAAGTCTAGCAATTAGTTCTGTAAGAGGAGCTGGTACAATTCTTTTGTATTCTGGAAATTATGGATTATTGGAATTATCTAATTTATCAGTAACTATAAAGTCCTTAAAAGGTGAGATAGCAAGATTTTATAATATTAAAGCAATAAATGGTGGTTCTTTTAATTTTATAGGTTTGTACATTACTGGTTCTGGAATAAATGCCAATAATAGTTCATCAAATAGTGGAACTATTTCTGTTAGAAATTGTATAATCCCAGAGACAATAGAAGCTTCTTTAACGTTTTCTAACTATAAATACGTCTCAGTTACAAGTAATTTATTGGTCTGTAGTAGAGTTTACTTTAAAATTGAAGACGTAACAGAAGCTGTAGTTGCCTCAAATTTAATAGCCTCTAAAGCAGATGAAGGTGAGTTTAAGATAAATAGAGTCGGTCAAGTAGCTATCGTATATAACACCATAGATAATATAACTACAATGTTCTTAGATGATGTATCATCCGTATCCACCTATGGTGTTGCTTGGATAACAATAACAGAAGAATTACTGAGTCAAAAGAAAATAGTATTTACATATCCATTCGATACGAATTCATCGGGTGTACCAACCATTGCAATAAATATGCTAAGCGGAACATCGCTAAACATTGGAGACCCTCTTGTTGAGGGGGATGGTGATTTCACATACGAAAGCGATAATGTAATTGTTTGGGAAGGACGTGGTTTAGATGTTGATGTGATACCTACACAAGAAGAAAGGGATAGTTTACAAGAAGAATATCCAAACTTAGATGTTTCAAGTATGTCTAATTCAGAAGTTCGTATAATGAATGGAGCTTTTGAACTTGGCGATAAAATACGTGTTATTTATACTTATCTAATAGCAGGAGAAGACCATGGAACAGAAAGTACAACATTCCTGGTTAGCTCAAATAATATTACGAATGCAGATCTAATAACTTTTACATCTGGGATGTATGCCTTTGTAGATCATAATAATTTTTGGCAGTCCTATTTGAGTTCATCACCAACAGGTGATGGTAATATTTATGTGGATCCAGAGTACAATGCAGATTATAGTTTAGGAGATTCGTCACCATCTAGATTTGCTGGTAATTCTAATCTATTTCCAAAATCTTCTTTAGGGCCTTCTTTTAAGTACTATGTTCCTTCATTTCAAGAAATTACAGATCTTTATAATTCTGAAAAATCTCAAAAATTAAAAGATCCCACATTTTCAGATCCAGAAACAGTTTCTCCTGATATAGGTGCAATAGAAAATTTATCTTATGTTCCAGGTCTAAATAGTAGTTCTGATGTTTATTTTGGTAGAAAAGGTTATGATAACATGTGGCCTGGAACAGAATTAAATCCTGTAAATACTTTATCAAAAGCTATTGAAATTAATAAAAATCTTATAGCACTAACTACTTTAGGTGCAACAGGTAGTTCTCTTAGTGAAACTTATGTAGAAGAATCTTATTTAATATCAAATGGAAATGAAATTTCTTTTAAGGATAGTTCCTCAAATGAGATCCCAGATACTTTTAAGTTGGCTATACAAATAAAAGATCCTATTTTTTCAGACCAAGATGAGTCCGTAGTCTATGTCTCACCTGTTGGTAATGATAACACAGGAGATGGTACAGAATTAAATCCTTATGCTACGGTAGAAGTAGCAGACGCAAAGTCACCTTCAGTAATGAATATTTGTATTCTTGGTGGGGAGTATAGAGTAGAAACATTTAAATGTACTAGTGGAAAAAGAATTTTATTTAAAACTAGAAGAGCAGACGAGAGAGAGAATCTCTTAATTAGAAATTTTGATTCGTCTTTGTGGGTAACTTCTAAGCCGCTTACTACTGGTGGACACGCAGAAGCGGATAGTGTTGAATTAACAATAACTTATACCCCTTGAGAAAATATAATGTACGAAGAATACGAATTAAAATCTAATTTCAAAATGAATAATTATTTAGCCACCTGTAACAATGAGGGTGGCGGTATCAATCTTACATTTGAAACTTGGAGTGAGGATACTTCTCCAGGGTCAATATCCATTGAATTGACTAATAGCTATTATTCCGTATTAATAAACAGAAGACCAACAACATCCTCAGTGTCTGTAAAATGGGCATCTACATCATTAGATACTGATGGTGTAACTATAATTTTTAACAATTGGAACAGTTTGTCTGATAATTGTGTAATAGATGGGTCAACAAAATTATGTGTTAGATTAACAGCTGTTGGTACAATTTTAACAGCAAAAATGATTAGAATGGAAAAAGGTATAGCTCTTGAAACTATAGGTCAGATACAGTACACTGTTCCAGACGAGTTTGTCTTAGATGTTGTTAATAGTAAAGGTAACATCGTAAAGAGTGTAGAGTCTGACTGGGTTGTAAAAGTAAGAAGTGTGGGTGGTCCAAACGGTTCTGTTTCAAAAATAGCTAACTTGTACCTTAGTGCTGAATCTTCAGAAAATGAAGATTATACTGTTTTTTATAAAACATTAAATAGTACCGATATAGAAAATAAATATATTACTCTACCACAAACTCCTGTAACAGTTTTAGGTCTAAATGTTTTACAAGGGCCTACTCAGTATGGAAACGATGTTGATTTCACAGTAGAGGGTAAAAATATATCATGGTCAGGTCTAGGGCTAGAAGAGACACCCCTAAAAGTAGGAAATAGCTTAAGAGTCATGTATACTTCAAAAATAAGCACTGTTTCAAATTATTACTACACAAGAGATGTTGTCACTTTACATAAAAATATACCTACTCAAGAAAGTGATTATCATGGATGGACAGGTCCATATAGTCTTCTTTGATTTTTAGGTGGAGATAAAACAAAATGAATAGAACAAGTCTTACAAAAGGTATGCAGTCACCTGAATTTAATCTTCCCTATAGAAGCGGGGTAGAAGGTTCTCCATCATTACCATTTCCTCCAAAAAGTGTTTTTGTAACAAGCCCATTTCTGATAGGGGTGCTTGATATACGTTGGGAGGACCCTTCCTCAATAGTTTACAATAGTTCTCTTTCTGTTATGGGAGTAAATGTTTATAGATCTTTTGATTCTCCAAATGGCACTTATGTTAAGCTAAACACTTCGGGGCCTGTCTCAAGTCTAACATGGAGAGATAAAACAAATGAGGTTAAGGTAATTGAAGAAGATTGTTTTGCTGCATTAAATAAGGGTGAGAACTCAGAAAAGAAATGGTACTTTTATACTGCTCATAAAAATTTAGTGACTGAAGGCACAAATGCTATAGATGAGGCTACTAAAGATAATGTTTTAGTCGAAGTTGATGTAAATGGTACAGGAACATGGCAAGTTGTATATCCTTTTAAAGTAGAAGGGGATTCAGGTAAGATAACCTTAAACACACGTAGAACTTATAATGCTTATAAGAACATATACGAAGAAGCTGTTTTACCTAATCCACTTACAGGATCTATTCGTGTTTCCTATACCTATGTAGATGGGTTAATTGCTACCGACTTCAATAGACGACTCTATTATAAAGTAACAACTGTTGCTTATAATGAAACAACAGAAACAACAATAGAAACACCATTAAGTGAAGTAGAGGCAAAAACTCCATACCAAATGGAGGCAACAGATTTTATCTGGAAAGAAGCAATCAGAAGAAATAATTGGATCCTAATACAGGCTGGGGAAAATGTAAAGATTTTTTTACGAAAATGGAATGGGGTTCGCTGTACTTGTTGGGACCCTAACTATGGACAATCAAAAGGAATAGGGTTGAAAAAAGGCGGATGTCCGATTTGTTATGGCACTGGTTGGGTAGGCGGGTATGAAGGACCTTACGACGTTAGGATAGCTCCTCCCGAGACAGAGAAATCTGTCAATCTTCTTGATGCTGGTTTCCATATAACATACGATTGGGCATCTTGGATGGGTCCAGAGCCACTAGTAAGTGATCGAGATGTAGTGATTAGATCAAATAATGATAGATTCTTCATATCTAGACAGAATCCACAGGGGAGTAGAGGGGCAATATATCAGCAACATTTTTCACTTGTCCATGTAGATCAAACTGACCCTATCTACCAGATCCCAGTAAATGGAGGACAATTAGCAACTCCTGTTGCTTGGAATGCTTATAGGAATGTTAAGGATTTTGGTATGACTGGTTCTGGTCTAACAGATGCTAGTCCTATAGTAACAGGGCAACCTACTGATCCAGCAGGTCAAAGAGAATATGGTAGAACCGTAACGTTTGAAAATATAATGTCAGGCGGATAATCTCTTAATCGCTAGGCTTATAAAAGGATAAAAGTTTTAACAAAGGTTACATATGTCTAATGTAATCTTGTAAGTGAGGAATTAAAATGAGTAGAATAGTTACAGCAGCTCTCGCAAGTCAAATATTAAAATTGGCTGAAGAATTGGAAAAAGAAGCAAATTTAGTTTCTGATTTTGTGTGTGATAGTTGTGGTCATACTAATAAATTGGCTAGTATCAATTCTGCTATTAGTGAAGCCACTAGTATTCCTGTTGAAAAACTTGGAAGTTATAAGGTTCTTGCAACAGATACAGTTAAATGCCCAAAATGTGAAAAAGGCAAGATGTCATTTGTTATGTCAAGTGAAAGTGCTCCTTTCTATGAGAATAAAGAAATAGAAGATGAAACTCCTACTAAAGAAGGTTCCTCAGATACTAAAGATCCTTTTGAAAAAGATGCCTTTACGAATCCTAAAGAAATTATGAAGAAAGTCGTAGGGCTTGGTCCTAAGTTTTATGAACAAGTAGTTAAAGAAATTCCTAATGCTCTTCATGCTGCACAGCTTGCTATAGATTCGGAAAGAAGGGATAAGCATCAAGGAGTTGATCCAGAAACATTTGATCCTAATAGTCCTGTATATACTTTCCAAAATGAGTTAAAGGAAGGTGAAAAGATTCTTAATATGGCAAAAATGGCATCAATGGATGAACTAGAAAAAGCTGCTGCCCTCGCTGGAAAAGCAGCAGCGGTTGCTGCATTATTGGTTGCTCTTTTAGGTTCTCATGGATATGCTGAAGGGACTGATCAGGCCCATCAAGCTATTAAATCTATGACAGCACAAAAAATGTTGGCACAACTTGATCAAACTCTTCAGACCTTGGATAATCAGATGCAACCAGATGAGTTGAAAGTTTATATAGAAACAACTAGGGATGCCGAAGGAAATCCAGTACACACGCAAGTAAGCCCTAGTGGTGAAAGAACAAATGTAGGTCCTGATTTAAGTTCTGCTCAAAATACAAGTGGTCCATCAATAAATCAAGAAAAGCTTGCTTCTTATTTGGCATAGTTGAAATCGCTTTTGGTGGTAAGCGTTAAAAATACCACCAACATAAAACATGATAAAGGTTATAGGAATTGATTACAGAACTGTGGCTCTACCAGATTTATCTGATAGAGTTTACTATGGTCAGTTCAAAACCTTTACAAAAAATCAAGTTATTTCTTCAGATAGTTTAAAAATAGCAATTTCTCAAAAGAGATTATCAATTGAAGAATCTTCCGAAGAAATTCTTCAAATACTAAAGCAACCAATTGCTAAACCTTATAAAGAACCAATTGTAGTTTCTGAAAAACCTAAAGAAACTGAAGTAGTATCTACAGAAAAAAGCATTCCTGTAAAAGAGGAAACCACTCCAGTAGAAATTGTTTTACCAAGTAAAGACCAAGGTACAATTAACCTCTTAAATGAATTAGTCACTAAGGTAACTAATTTAGAGGCTTCAGTTAGTAATCAAGGTACAAAAACTGTTAATGCCGTACAAGAATCAATTTCAAGAGTGGAAAAAACAGTTTCTGGTTTATCTATTTCTGGACAAGGTGTTACACCAGTTAACGCTTCTTCGCATACACCAAAAGGGTACAAAGAAGAAGTATTTGTACCTAGTAGTATTAATGTAACAGATGTAACGAATAATTTAAGGCTTGAAACTAAACAGATAGGACAAGGAGACAGTGTAAGAAATTCTCTGTCTAAGTTAAGAGCCCTTAAGAATCAAAAAACATAGGAGATAAAATATGTCAAAAGGATTAGATATTGGTACTTGCTTCCTAGTAGGAGCTTCATATACGGATACCACAGCAATGGCTTCTGTAGGTATAAGATCAGTAAGGGATTGCTTTATTGATTTTGAGAACGAATCAACTACACGAAATTTGTTAAAAATGAGTAAGATGCCTTATATAATAAAGGATGATACTTTATTTGTTGTAGGGGATTCTGCTCTTAGAATGGCAAATATATTTAAGAAAGAAGTTAGAAGGCCTCTTTCTAAAGGTGTTATTTCACCAGGTGAAAAAGATGCAGAGCAAATCCTTTATGCACTTCTAGATGAGGTAGTGGGTAAGGCTAAGTCAGAAGGAGAAAAGATTTATTACTCTATTCCAGCAGCACCTATTGATATAAATGGTGCTAATGTAGCATATCATGAGGCAATTTTTAAGAAGATATTAACGCAAATGGGTTACAGGGCTGTGGCAATGAATGAAGCCTCTGCCATAGTATATTCTAACTGTTCTGATGAACAGTTTACTGCTATCTCTAGCAGCTGTGGCGCGGGAATGTCCAACGTAGCTTTGGTATATCAGACAGTAGTTGGTATGGCCTTTTCAGTCGCTAGAGGTGGTGATTATATTGATTCTAACGCTGCTATGGCATTAGATACAACTGCTTCTAGAATAATGGCTATTAAGGAAAAAGGTGTAAATCTAATGGATGTCAATGATGGAGATCCTAAGGATTTAAGAGAACGCGAGGCTATTATAGTTTACTATAAGAACCTCATTCGATATGTTATTGATAATGTAAGAGAGGAATTCTTGAAAACAAATGGTTCTATCCAAATAGAGGAATCTATTCCTTGGGTCATTGGGGGCGGTACCTCAATGGCAAAAGGATTTATTGAACTATTTAGAAATGAGTTTGAAGCAAGAAAACGTAATTTCCCTATATCCATATCAGAAATCAGAGCCGCAAATGATCCGTTGAATGATGTGGCAAAAGGCCTTCTTATTGCCGCTTCGTTTGATGAAGATTAAAAGTACTACAAGATACTAAGGTCTAAAAGATTATAATCACTTAATCTTTTAGACCCTATGTACAGTAGTAATAATAATTGTTAGAAGGTATTAATGGAAAACAATCTATATCAAGCCGTCAAAAATAGGATGATTGCAGAGATGAATCTCTCTATCAATAATCATCCGACTTATGCGGGTCAGGTAAAGGCTGTTGCTAAATACCACATGGGTCGTGAAAGACCTCAAACAAGTGTAATTCTTGATAATGTTACATCATCAAGAGAACATTTAAGCCCAGATGATTGTGTTGGCGATCTATGGTCTATTGTGTCTGTGGCAAAAGTTGGTGATTGCCCTGGGCATAGTATAGAATGGGTATGGGAAGATTCTTATAACATAACTAAATATGTGAAGAAAGAGGATGTGACTGCTACTTTAGATTCTTCAAGAAGATTTGTTCAACTAGCCCACTTTCCAGTAGCGCAAGGACTTCAGAATCCTGATTTAGCAACAAGTGTGGGTCAGATAAGTATTTCATTAAACGGGGTTAATTTTACTCCAAAAAGTTTAAATAATGATACAGGTTTAATAGATCTAGGTTTTACAGTAAAATCTGAATACCCCCATGAGATATACCCTGCTTTAAGAGAAAGTTCTTCTTTTAGTATAGAGATGATACCCCCTACTATATTAGTTAGTTATTACTACAGGGATATAGCCCCACAAGGTTATTACTATTTAGAACTTGTCGATGATTCTTCTTTTAATGTGACCCCTATGCTTTATGTCGAGGAAGAAGTTGTTGTTAAAGATATGGAGGGCTCTGTAACTGAGGCTTTTTTAGATCATATTAATGTTCTGGAAGATTATATAATTACACTTTATACACAAAGAACTTCAAAATCCGTAAAAATATACTGGGAAAGAAATTTTGATTATACAATAGAACCAACTACAGGTAAGATAACTTTTTTGAATCCAAATTCTGAATTTATAGGTGCTCCAGGTAAACCTACAACTTTATATGCTTCTTATAGGTGGATAGGTGCTACGATGGGTCCTATAGCTGTAAGACCTTATTGTGTTGACGATACAACAATAAAAGGAGCCGTTATTGTCTTTGGCTCTAGAATTCATAAAGGCGATAAACATTGTATTATTTTACGTTCAACAAGAGAAAGATGCGCACATATAAAAGGTGGACACTATACAATGAGTCTTGATTGGAAAGTTTCATCTAGAGATAGAATGACTACAGACGAACTTGTTGATCATTTGACTTCTGATCTATGGGGAAATCGTAAAGAACATTTAAGAAGTGAAGGATTAGTTGTAGAAGAATGTATTGCTACTGGTGAGACTGAAGAAGCTTATGATGAAGCTACACAGGCAATGTATTTTCAAAATACGATATCTATGCAGTTAATGACTGAGTGGAATAAATTTATTCCATATGTAGAAAATCCTAAGAAATTTAAATATCGGTTAGAAGCTGTTTCAAAGCTATCTCCTTCATATCAGGAGATAGTAAAAGAAATAGGAAAAGGTATGAATTTGATAACAGATGAGTATAGTATTGAATACCCAAAAGCATCATACCCATATGTTTTGTAGAAAAATAACAGTATAGGAGAATAGCAAATGCCAACATATAAATATTTCTGTCCGAAATGCAAAGTTATTTCGAATAGAATCACATCAATCGAACAGAGAGATTGTCAAAGATGCTCTACTTGTTTTAATATTCTTGAGAGAAGAGCAGATACTGAAGCATTCTCTGTAAAGACTCCTTTAGACACCAGTAAAAAAGATCCTTATACTAATTCTGAAATAGATAAGGTTGTAGGCGGTTCTGCTGATAAAAAGTGGAATGTCATTAATAAAAAGAAAGCAGAAAAACTATCTGGTAAGAATGTTGTTGATATAGGTGTAAAATCTGGAGAGACATTTAATCCAGAACATTTTCTTGGGGATGCTGCTCGCAAAGAGAAAGCAAAACTGTTTTCAGATGAAGTTAAAAAGTCAAAAGATTTGAAAAAACCAGAAACAGACGAATCTTGGAAGAATTTAGGATTCAAAAAAATAGAGATTTAGTCGAATCCGATATAATCTCCTAATCAAGTTTTAGTTCATAGATATAGGTTGATCTATCCATTTCCTTAGGGTCTCGGATAGGTTTACTATAAAATATAACATCTGTTCAAGGTTCATTAAATTCTTTGTGCAGAAGGCTTGACAATGAGGAGATAACCATGTCCGTAGGTCCTTTAGAAAATTTCGTTTTCCCAGGTGTGTATACACAAACCTATGTTGATAAATCTGTAACAAGTGCCTCTACTTCTTTAAGATACGCTGCACTTATTGGTGTTGGTATTGAGACCGTTGAAGTTACCGCTGTAGAAATGGTAAGAGGGTCTTCTTCATCTGCAGCTAATATCATTGCTGAAGAAACTCCTATTGTATCTGGATCTAAAAATGTAATAGATGGAGTGAATGTAGATTTTTACACGAAATTTTATCCTCTTGTTTCAGATGATGGTAAAGGTACTTATACGACATCTGTGGAAGATGTTATTGTTAAAGTAAATGACGAGCAAGTCGCAGTTTCTTCAATAACACCAGCAGTAGGATTAATAACTCTTGTTAATCCCCCAGAAGAAGGAGATACAGTTTCTCTTTCTTATTATTTTAAGCTTCGTGATCAATATGTTGAAAATGAAGATTTGTCTAATCAAGCTGATGGGGCCTCAACTACTTTTAAAGTGAAATCAGCACGTATTGTTGATGGTAGTAATGGTGGTACAAGTGCTACAAGTGATATCATTGGATCAGAAACAACTACAGAAATTACGAAAGACGATGATACTTATGATACTATTACTGTAGATGTTATATCTGTTCTTGTAAATGGCATATCTGCTGTTATTTCATCTATTGATGGTGGAAAAGCTACTTTTACTCTTAAAGTAGCACCAGAAGCAGGAGACATTGTAACTGTTAACTACTTTACAAACCACTATCAGAATACCTATGATATTTTACCAGCTGCTAATGTAACAAGTATAGAAGTAGTTGGTTTTGATCCAGGTAGAAAAGATTTTTTCAACAAACGTGATTATGTATTATCTGCTCCAAATCAAATCCATTGGGGTAATTCTGTTTCCGTATCATCTGGTGTAATAAACGAAGTGGATTCATTGTTTAGTGATAAAGTTTCAACTACTCTTGTGGAGCATAAGCTATATAAAATTGTAACAGAAGAAACTTCAAACGTAAAGGTTTGGACTCTTCCATATGATCCTGTTCGTGGGGATGGTAATAACACTTCGGTGTCAAATTATCCGTCTTTTGATTATTCCGCAGAAAGTGTAAGTGATCCTCAATACATTACAGCTTATTCGGTTGAAGTAGATTCTTATGGGGTTTATGATCTTTCAGCTATTGTGAAGTTAACAATAACAAAGGTTGATGGACGCGAAATCACAATTAAAGAAACTCTTACTGATACTCAAATTGTTGTAGCTGATTTCTCCGTTAATAAATTGGTTGATGACGAATGGACAGTAACTTGTCTTTCTGAAGGTGGTGTAGGGGTAGGTACATACAAGGTTGTTGGAAAGACTTATGGTACTGCAAGACAAGTCACCCTACCTGCTGAAGTAACTACAACTAATCTAGTAAGTGGTGATCTTGATGATGTGTATATTGCTCCTACACGTAGATCAATACTTAATGAAACTATTGTTATTACAGATGATGATAACGGTTCGACGTTTACTGTTTCTTCATATCAAGGTGAAAAAACTGCTGGTATCTCAGGTGAAACAGGATCTGTTACAACTAACGATTCAAATGTAGGAAGATATAATCAAACATATATAGACCCTGTAACTGGATTTATTATTGCTTTGAAAACACTTCCTGCAGGTCTAACCGAAATAGAAATTTCGGTAACAAGTATTTTTACAGTAAAGAACGGAAACGAATACTCTATCCCCGGTATCAAACTTATTGTTGATACAACTACAGGTGTTGGAGAAAATTCAACGGCTGTTGTAAATACCTACAATATGATGAATGATATCGAGCCAGATGTAGGTGATGTATACTATGTCACTTACTATAAGGAGCGTCAAGATTATTCTGTAAAGTATGTGGAAAGTTTTGATGATTTTGAAACAAAATTTGGATCTTTATCTCAAAGTAATCCTTTATCTATGGCTGCTTACCTTTATTTTGAAAATGGAGGTCCGGCTCTAGCTGTAAAACAATTAAAGAAATCTGTAGGTTCTTCTGATGCTAGCGTTTCTGATTATAAAGATGCAATAGATCTATTTGATGAACCGCTTTCCAATGGTACAAGACCTTGCTTGCTTAATGTGTTGAATACAAGTACTTCAATTATTTCAAAATTAAAGACTTCCAATGCTTTGCAATCAAGCATACGTTTCAAAAACGAAAGAACCTCTTGGTGTGGTGTAGCAAAAGGTACTACTCCTGATGATATCATTAGTCTTGCTACTGGATTGCAGTCTGAATTGATAAGTCTTGCTTATCCTGATTCTGCCATTATTACAGTTCCTAATTCAAAAGGCGTTGACCAAGATATTATTGTAGGTGGTGAGTATATTGCAGCAGCAATGTCTGGGTTAGACACTAATTTAACTTATGATGTGGCAACTCCATTTACAAATAAGACTTTATCAGGTATTAAAAGACTTGGTAGATCTCTTACAGGAGCTAAGGCGGCTTTAATTGCTCAGAATGGTGTTACTGTCTTAGAATCAAAGAGTGGTATAACCAAGATTTTGATGGCTTTGACGACAGATATGACTTCTGTTTTGACGAGAACAACTCGAATCATTGAAATTAAGCACTATGTGCAAAGAGGTGTTCGTTCTGTCTGTGGTTCCTTCATAGGAAATAAGTCTGTTGGTGCAATTTCTGGCAATATTAAGACCACTTTGACAACTTTTTTTACGTCTCTTGTAAAATCTGAAATAATTACCAAGTTTACAAGTATAACAGTGACTCAGGATGAAGAGGATCCTTCAATTTATCTTGTAACTGTAAAATATGTGCCAATGTTTGGTGTTGATTGGATCGTTGTAACACACTACATGCACACCAACCTCTAAGAGATCTTAAGGAGAACGTAAAATGGATTACAAAATGAAATTGGCTTCTGTTCTAAAAGATGCATCAAAAGCAGTTTTAGGAAATGAAGCAATGGCTTCTGATTTGGCAACTATTTCTCAAGCTCTCGAATTGATGCCAGCAGAGAAATTTGCATCGGCCTCTAATCAAGATGTGCTTAAGGGTATGTTTGATGATGCTAAACCTGTTATTGAAGGTAAAGTACCTGCCGAAGTTTCAATTCCCACAACTGAAGTATCTAGTAATAGATCTCAGTGGGACAAGAATGCTTCTTTCTGGAGTGTAGGTGCTTCTTTAGCCGTTCGTCAGAAACTGGCTTCTACTTACATTAAGAAGGCTTCTGAAGTACTTGATTCGTCAAGACCAGATGCCATCCCTGCAGCAGCCTTAAAACCAGAAGAAATCATGGATGGTACACACCCCGGTCTAGGTACTGTTAAAGGGATGCCAGATAGTACGAATGCTGTAACTCCTGCCAATGAGCTACCAAACATTGCTCCTGTTATTAAATCAGATATGGTTGATAAGTGTAATACTGCTGTTAATAAGGATGCTACGGCTTTTGGGGCTCCAGATGAACCTGTTGTACCAAATAAAAAGGAAGCAGAGAAAGTTCCTGGTAAAAATATTTCTGAACCAAAAGTACCAGAAGGTGAAACAAGACAGGTTTTTGCTGGTATAGTACTTTCAGCAAGTCCTTCTCTTTCTGAAACGAAACCAAGTAAATCCGAGAATGAAGAATTAGCTCTGCTTTTTGCAGATAAGTAAGAGGTAAAAAATGGCTGAATGGAAAACAGATAAAGATACTTATGTTACAAGAAAAGGAGTTTCTCCTAACACTGTAACTGAGATATCTTCTAAAACAAAGATTTGGGCTACTTCCTCTGCTGACTCTTCTGAGGGCGTTTCAAATCCTATTCAGGTAGGAGTTATTGCATCCTTTGATCCTTCGGAATCTAGGTCAATAGAACCAATTAGAGGAATTGGGTTCGGGGATCAGATTGCAGAATTGATACCAGGTATGACAGAACCTATGTCTATTTCTGTAAGCAGAGCGGCTCAGTATCTTGCAAATATGTTTCAGGTATTTGGTTACAAAGGTGGAGCTTCTGGTCTTGTTAGATCTCTAAAACACCATAGATGGCCTTTTGATATTATAAAAGAGACAGTATTTTCTGAGATTGTATCAACAAAGGTCTCCTCCGATTTGACTCTTGAGGAGTCCATGGGTGTAAATGAGTCTGCTTTTAAAGCACTAAAGACATATATGGAGGGTTGCTGGTTTTCTAGTTGGAGCACTAGTTACACTTCAGATTCTGTTCTTGTGCAGGAACAGGTAGATATTCAAGTGTCCGACATTTATGATGGTAATACCCAAGAAATCACTGAACCAGCTATAGATACTGGTAATAAAGAATTATCATCAAGATTTGTTTCTAGCACTGAAACAGCTACTACTTAAGTTATTTTTATTTATATAAGGTCCCTTTCATTATATTGATAGGGACCTTTTTCTTTTATCTTTTTTGAGCTAGAAAATCACTTTCATTTAGAGTTTCACAGGATTAATATACTCTCCTATTATTAAGGTGTATTTGTAAATAACTCATAATAAAGTCATATCATAATGGCTAGGAGATACTGAATGGAAAACTTTGCAGATCTATTTAAAACTAATACTTCTATTCCTTTTGAAAAGGAATTTGAAGTTTCTGGTGTAAAGTTAATATTAGGGATGCCAACAAATTCTGATGAGTTTATAATTTCTAAAAAAGCAGAAGAAGCTAGTAATAGTCCTATACTTGGTTCTACAGAGTTTTATGCCGCTTTACAAGATTTTAGAATTAAGACTCTGGCCTGTATGATTATTTCTATAAATGGAATAAGAATTCCAGAAACATTTACATTAGACGACGGAACAAAAATAGAAAAGTCTATAAAGCTTGTAGAAGATATAAGAAAATGGCCTATGGCAGTAATACTTTCTGTTTACTATGCCGCTACTGATTTTAAGAAACAATGTAAAAAAGAAATTAGATCCTCTGTGAAATATGATTGGTACGGAGAGGATCTATTAGAAAAAGAGGCAGAAGAAGAAAAACAGTCTTTAACAATAGAGGAAATTGAAGAAAAATTAAAGGATTCAAAGGAAGCTCTTAAAGTAGTAGAGGAAGGCTCAGAGGAACCTAATGATTCATCATTTCAAAATCCAGAGGATAAAGAGGCTATAGAGGAATCAGTAGCTGAATCTAATGATAACGTTGTCTTAGAAAAAGGTTCCAGTACCTAATAGAATATAGTTATGGAAACAACAAGGGCCTATAACGTATTCTCTCAAGTGATAGAGAAAGGTTTTGATTACATAGGGGTTACCATAAGAGGAACCCCTTTTGTTATAAAAACTATATCGCCACAAGAGTTAGAATTAATAAGACTAAGATCAAATGGTCTAGGGTCCTTTGTGTTTAGAATTTTTCGTATGGCTTATGCAACTTATATGTATAATGGAGTAGACTGTCTACAGGACAGGGAAATCAGTCTAAATAAATTAGTTGTGATGTACATGAATATGTACATAGATGAATTTGAAATACTAGAAGAGCTAGCCATAAAACTTCAAAATAGATATAAAAGGTATTTTCATTTAGTAGAAGGTTTTTTTTATTCTAGAAAATCCAGGCTTTTATGGAAGACTCATAGTACAGGAATTAGAAGTGTTCCTTATGCATTTACAGGATTATATGAAATAACAGAAGCATGGGGCCTAGTAAATCAATCTGTAGATGATGAAGAAGAATATAATCTTATAATGGCACCCGCTTACTTAACAGCCTCAGCCCAAGATCCTAAGGGTATAAAGAAAGTTATTAATAAAAAGGAAGGTGCTAATAAATTAAGGAATGATGAAAGGGAGTCCTTAATAAAATATGGAAGCAAGGCAAATAGAATTTTTGAGTTAGAAGGTCAAAAATCAAAATTAAAGGATAGATGGACATCGGATATAAGCACAGCCGAAGGTCTTGTAAGTGAGTTAAATAGGGAGATGCGTGGTGAAAAAGATAAGCATGATCTATTTGTTGAAGATTATATGAATAAGGTTAGAGAGAGTATTTCAAAGGCTCAAAAGGTAAGAGAAGAGAAGCTTGCAAAGATAAGAGAGGAACGTAATAGTAGACCAGAAGTAGAAGGTAGTTTTGCTCTTTCTTCATCTGAGATGAAAAAAATAGAATCAGGAGAAGTAAAACTTTTAGACGTGATAAAGGAAAAGGCAAAAAAGGCAGAGATAAAAGATAAACCATTGTTTGAGAATGGTAAAATTTCAACAATCGGAAAAAAGGTCTTAAGGCCTAGAAACGTAGTTCGGAGTAAATAATGGCTGAGTCAGAATTAGAAAAAACTCTAAGAAGCGAAACAGAACTTGCAAAAGTCCTCACATCAGAGTTTGAAAAGCTAGGTTTAACTATAGCTCAGCAAAATAAAATAATATCTAAAGCTTCTGCTGCTAATTCAAAAGATACACGTAAGAGAAAAGAAGACCTAGAGTCTTTGATAGATAATGAATCAGAACTTAGCGATGCTGTAAAAGAAAGATCTAAAGCAGAGACAGAAGCTAATAGGAAAGCAGAAAAAGGGTATAGAGAGTTAAAAGAGACTATGAAGGAAATGCCAGACGTATGGAAAGGCGTTGGAAAATCTAGTCGTGCAACTTTTACTAAAGTAAGAAAAGATCTTGAGAAAGAGTTTTCAAAAACTATAGCCTCATTGCAAAAGAATTCTAAAGCTGGTATTTATGATGCAAATTCATTTCTTACTGCAAAGGATCAGAAAACAGTAATTAAAAGATTGAATGAAATTGATGATGCTATGAATGAGATTGATGATCGCACAGTAGGAAAGCATTTTTTAGATAACATAACAAAGGCAAAGAAACTATCTTCTGGTATTTTTAAGGATAAGACTGGAAATACAATGCGCGGTTCTGGTGCAACTTTACAGGAAATGGGAAAAGT